>Ga0137415_10000011_pt1 | contig 167607 bp, 141 predicted proteins | sample CZODoug3_1_1_16f_FD_183082 | JGI IMG/M metagenome (GOLD analysis project Ga0137415, IMG submission 183082) | Vadose zone soil fungal communities from Angelo Coast Range Reserve, California, USA - CZODoug3_1_1_16fungal (Hybrid Assembly) | ecosystem: Environmental > Terrestrial > Soil > Vadose... | reverse complement strand
TCAAAGTCATCGTGGACCAGGACGCGCGTGGTCCGGCCACCACCGACATGCAATCGATCCTCATCTTTCTGCAGTCAGACAGGTTCGATGTGCTCGGGATCACCACCGTCAGCGGTGATCAATGGGTCAAAGAGGAGACCCAACGCACCCTGCGGTTGCTCGAAATCGCCGGGAGAAGCGACGTGCCGGTCGTCGAGGGCGCCGAGTTTCCGCTGCTGAATTCGAAAGAAGAGACCGAGCGCTGGGAAGCTCTGTACGGCAAGTTTCGCTACAAGGGGTGTTGGAGCGACTTCTCAAAGCGTCCCCAATCCACGCCCCCGGCCTTTCGGGAGGGATATCACGATCCCGACGTAGTTCCTCCGCTGGTGGAGGGTGCTCCGCACATCAAGGCGCTGGATGAGACGGCCGCACATTTCATCGTGCGCATGGTGCATCGGTATCCCGGAGAAGTAGTGGTCTGGGCCGGAGGACCCTTGACGAACATCGCGCTGGCGCTGCGGCTTGATCCGCAGGTGGCGACGCTGGCCAAAGAGCTGGTACTGATGGGGAGCGGTATGTACGCCGACAACGGAGGAATCAGCGGGGTCGATGGTCGCCGGGAGTTTAACTGGTGGTTCGATCCCGAGGCGGTACGCATCGTGATGCGCTCGCCTTGGAAAAAGATCACGATTACCCCCATCGATGTCTCGGTAAAAACCCAGGTCACTCCCGAAATCAAGGCCGCCATCGCCAAGGCAGACACTCCCGTAGCCCGGTACCTGACGGAATACTCCGTGCCGAGTTTCATGTGGGACGAACTGTCTGCCGCCGCTATGGTTGATCCGGCAATCATCACGGGGCAGAAAGAACTGTACGTAGACATCGATATCGATCACGGCCCCAGCTACGGGCAAACTCTCGTCTGGGCCCCAGGTACCCCGCTGCCCTCCTACGAAAGGCTGGCCACCGTGCAGTTCGATGTCGACACGGTGAAACTTTACAATCTGTACATCAAACTGATGACGCAGCCACCGCGCAACGGGCACTAACGACTCTCGCTGCGCTCGATCTGTGTCAGAAAGAGAGCTATGGGCTCTGAGAAGAAATCCTCCGGAATCACCAGACGGGAGTTTGTTGCGGCCTCCACTGCCGGGCTGGCGCTGGGCGGCTTGGCGGGCTCGCCACTGGCGCTTAGAGCACAGGGCAACGACTCGGTCAGCAAGGGGAATGGCAGCGGACCTCATCGTGTGATGATCGACACCGATCCCGGTGTCGATGATGCCTTCGCGTTGCTACTCGCCATGCGCTCGCCGGAGCTAAAGATCGAGGGGATCACTCCCGTGGCCGGAAATGTGCCACTGGAGTTGACGCTCCCGAATGCACTGCGCATGGTCGAAATCGCTGGGCGTGCCGATATTCCAGTTGCCGCGGGGGCCAAGTCGCCGCTGTTGCGCCGCCTGGTAACCGCCGCGTATGCCCATGGCGAAAACGGGCTGGGCGGCGCAGTATTTCCAGAACCGAAGCTCAAGGCTTTGGCTGATCCGGCGTCGGTACTCATCCGGCAAATCGTTCGGAAGTATCCGAACGAAGTAACGTTGATCACCCTGGGCCCGCTGACAAACGTGGCCACAGCACTGAATTCCGACTCCGAACTCGCCGGAATGATCAAGCGCGTGGTGATGATGGGCGGATCGCTTTCCGGCGGGAACATCACCCCCGCCGCGGAATTCAACATTTACGTGGATCCCGAAGCCGCGCGCATGGTATTTCAGTCGGGCATTCCGGTGACCATGGTCGGACTCGACGTCACGCGCAAGACCTCGCTCACCGACGAGCACGTGAAGACTCTGGAAGGGGTGCAGAATCCGGTCAGCCAAGGCGCGGCCAAGATCGCCCGGAACGCCATCGACCATAATCGCGCCCAGGGATTTCTGGTTGGACCAAACATGCACGACTCGCTGGCGGTCGCAGCCTTCCTCGATCCTTCCCTGCTCAGATGGAAGGAATACTACGTGGACATTGAGACGACGGGAGAGCTGACGGCGGGCGAAACCCTGGGCTACAGTCCCAGCGCAGGCGATTTGCGCCGGCGCCCGGAAATGGAGAACCAGGCCGCGCTCACGATGCCGATTCGCGGATCGGCGCCGACGTTGGCCGGAACCAAGACCTCTCCGATTTTGCGCGACAAGTTTGTTCCCAACACAAACGTGGCGCTGGACGTGGATTCTGCGAAATTCTTTGATCTGCTGATTGGCAGGTTGGCTGGCAGGCAGTAGTCACCAGAGCCGCGTGGGGATCATTGTGGTTGCAGCTCTCGCACTTTCTGACTGTCTGAGGTGGCTAGATGAACTTGGGCCGAGTCTGGTTGCTGAGCGCCGCTTTGGCCGTGAGCCTCACGTGCTGGGGTCAGCCGAAGCGAAAAATCATTATTGATCAGGACGAAGCCGGCCCCGGTGGCACCGATCAGCAGGCGACGCTGCTACTGATCCAGTCTCCGCAAACCGAGGTGTTGGGCATCACGGTGGTCACAGGCGACGCATGGCTGAACGAAGAAGTGGCCCACACGTTGCGTACGCTCGAAATCGTCGGGAGAACCGATATTCCAGTGGTGCGCGGAGCGGAGTATCCCCTGGTGCGACGAAAACAAGACACCGAACTCTGGGAGCAGCGGTACGGATCGATTCAATGGCTGGGAGCCTGGACTCCGAAGTACTATCACCCCCCGGACGAGCTGGGGAAACTTCCGGAAGGCCGACCCACCACCCGGGCACTCGATGAAGATGCCGCGCACTTTCTCGTGCGCATGATTCGCAAGTTTCCAAACGAAGTCACGATTTACGCGGGTGGCCCAATGACCAACCTCGCATTGGCCATCACCATCGATCCCGACTTTCCCAGACTGGCGAAGGAATTGATCTTTATGGGTGCCAGCCTGAATCCGCAGACCGCCGACCCGGAATTTGCCAACGCACCCCGCCACGAATTCAACATCTGGTTCGATCCGGAGGCAGCCCACATTGTGCTCAGGGCTCCATGGAAGAAGATCGTCTGCACGCCCGTCGACATCTCAGTGAAGACGAAGATGACCACCGAATTGATCAATCGCGTCAAGGTGGGAGGCACACCGGCTGCGCGCTATGTCGGCACCTACAGTCGGTTGTTTGGGGAATATAACTACCTGTGGGATGAACTGACGGCTGCCGCCTGGCTCGACCCCAGCGTCATCACGAAGACCGAAACACGCTACATGGATGTCGACCTGGATCGAGGCGCCGGATACGGCAACATTCTGACCTGGAGCGATCGCGACAAACCCAAGATCGAAGTTCAACCAGTCGAGATTCAAGTGGATCTGGACACGGCAAAATTCTACAAAATGTTTGTCGATCTCTTGACAGCACCGACCCCGCCCGCGGATCGCTTGCCGTAGCGGCCGGTCGTGGGGATCCCCCGAGCATGCCAGCCTCGCCTAGCGCGGCAGTTCCAGCAGGGCTTTCTGCGCGAGCGCGTGATCGGGGTGCTGCTTGAGCAGATCCAGTAGAACGGCACGCGCCTTGCCCGGTTGCTCCTCCAAAGCATAGACACGCGCCAGGTTCAGATAAGACTGATCGAAGGATGGGGCGACCCGAATACATTCCTCGAAGGAGCGAACCGCTTCATCGCGCCTCCGGGTACGCAAGTAAAGGATGCCAAGATTATTCAGAGCCTCGGGATAGGCGGGACGCAGCGTCAGCGCTCTTCGCAGATAGGTGTACGCGCGATCGGTATCAGCGAGCTGCGCGCACACCATCCCCAGGCTGTAGTTGGCCTCGGGATCCGCCGGCCCGACCTCGACCGCGTGTTCCAGCGTCTTTCTGGCACTCTCCCAGTCTTTTTGCTGCCGGTAGGCATTCCCGAGATTTACCAGGGCGATCAGGTGATCCGGACTCACCCGTAAAGCTTCTTGAAAATATGGGATGGCCTCTGCCGTCCGGCCTTCGCGCGTGGCGAGCAGACCTAGATTGTTCCACGCGTTCGGCAGGGTATCCGGATACGTGCCCGACAACTTGGTGACACGCTCAAAACTCTCCCGAGCCTGCGGAGCTCTTTGTTGTTGCAGGTACACGCTTCCCAGCCCGTACAACGCCTCGGCACTGGAAGGATCATCCTGTAGCGCATGCTGAAACGATGCTTCGGCCTGGTCCAAATATCCGCGCTGGAACAAGACCGAACCGTAAGACAGGTGGTTGCGTTGGAATTCGGAAACGCTGGTCACGCCAGCAAAAGGGAGGGCTTTGGCAAGCCGCTGCTCCGGGCTGCGAGGAATCTGCCGGACATCCTGTTCGACGTGTTCCAGATTCAGTGGCCCCTGATAGACCTTGACGATGTGCCCACTCTCGTCAATCAGAAACGAGGTGGGAAGGCTCAGGTCGCGATGCCGGTCGTAAAGGTATCGATAGAGGATGTTGTAAACCGCGGCAATGTCTTGCGAACCACGCAGAACGGGCAACGCCAGTTGATGCTTGCTTGCCAGCACTCGCAAGCGTTCAGGGCTTGGAGGGTCATCAAGATTGACCGTTACCAGTTGCAGCCCGTCGGTCGCCCAAGCCGCCAGTCGACGATTTAGCGTCAGCAGACCATCGAGATAATCTTGCGATCCCGAAGCCCAGAGATGCAGCAGGACACGCTTGCCACGAAAGGCCGCCAGGGTTGTGATGGTTTCATTCAGGTCAGGTAAAGAGAAGTCGGGAGCAGCGATCGGAGCGAGCAACCAGGTCTCCACCACGGTTGGTAGTGATTCGGACTCACTTACGCTGACGACAGGCGTATGCACGAAGGGCGCTGGCGTCTTGAACGGCTCCCATCGAGACCGCGTTGCCCCCTCCTTCACCCATATTCGATGGTTGATCGGCAGGTCGTGAAGTTCCTGCACCAGTCCGCTCGGCCAGCGAACAGACGCACGAACCTTGCCCTTTGCGTTCCCCAGCCCAAACAATACGTCTTTGCTGTGCTGCGAAAGAAATCCCGAGCCGGCGCGAACCGTGCTTGTCTGTGTCCCCGAGTCTGACTCCAGTGTGATGGCGGCGCCAACCGCGTCGCGATTGCTCTTTGTGCCCTCTAAACGAAATGCGATCGAGGGTCCGAGATCTTTGCTGACATTCTTCACCAGGCGCACCTGGGGGGCGCTGCGGTTCTTCACCAGCACCTCGAGACGGCCATCGTGATCGAAATCCGCAAGCGCGAATGACCGGCCATCTTCCAGGAAATCCAGGCCGGTCACGCCGGAAACATCGCTAAATGTACCGTCCCGGTTGTTTGCGTAGAACACGTTCCGCTCGTAGCCGCTCCAGGTCCCATCGGCACGGATCAGTTCGTTGATGGCGCTCCATCCTTGTTCGTAGTCATGCGAAGGCTTGGCGCTCGTGGGTGACTTCGCGACGACCTGCCGCCAGAAGAAGCTGTTCAGGTCGTCGTGCGAAGCTCCGGAAACCATGCCGTTGACGACGTAGAGGTCCGGAAAGCCGTCGTGATCAAAGTCCCACGAGTCGCTCGACCATGACCAGCGCCCCATCCCGACCCCGGCAGCCGGGCCAGGATCTTGAAAGGCACCCTCTCCAGCATTGCGCAATAACGAGTTGCCCATCGCATGCTTGCGATACAGGGCACGAGCCTTCTCGGGCGCATCTTTCTGAAAGATGTCCTGCATGGCGACGCGCCTGCCCGCTGCGGTCCACATGTCAGCGACGTAGAGGTCGTCAGCGCCGTCGTTGTCGTAGTCGAGCCAGCAAACGCTCATGCCCGCCCCCGTGTCCTCGGCACCGGCCTGCGCCGCCACATCCGTGAAAGTCCCGTCGCCATGGTTGCGATAGAGATTTTTGCGGCCGAAGTCGTTTACCACATAAAGATCGGGCCAGCCGTCACGGTTGTAGTCGTTCCACCCACAGCAAAAACTGTAGCGAGTGTTGTTCTGGTTGAGGCCCGATTCGGCGGTCACATCCCGAAACGTCCCATCCCGATTGTTGCGCAGCATGAAATTAGGAGGACCGTTTTCGGCGTCATAATAAGGAGTTGGATACTTGTATTGATCAGTGCCCTGGTAATAGACATAGAGGCAAAAATAGATGTCCAACCAGCCGTCGCGATCGTAATCTGCCACTGCGGCGCCGGTGAAGGTTCCCGCTGGAGCGCTGGCAAATCGAAATGCGTCCGGCTTTTGGCGGAACCTGCCTCCGCCTTCATTCAGGAACAGCAGAGGGCCGTTGGTGCGGACGACGATGAGATCCTGGCGTCCATCATTATCGATGTCAACAAAGAGGGCGCAGGCGGTGTTTTCGAGCACTCCCACTCCGGCCGTGTCGGTGACGTCCTCAAAGGTACCGTCTCCCCGGTTGCGATAGAGCCGATTCGGAAGGCCGGCACCCTGGCAGATGTAGAGGTCATCGGAGCCGTCGTTATCGATGTCTCCGACCGAGACACCGTTGTGCCCATAGATATCGATTCCCGACGCACCGTCGAGAACGGTCCGCCAATAGTCCGCGCCTCTCAGAAGTTGCGAACGATACGAAGACACTCCGCCGAACGCGTCCGCAGTAATATCGCTAAAAACGGCTTCCGACGCGCGGCTCCGGGTTTCTTCGAGAGCTCGCCAGGTGCTTAGCTCGAAACCGCCCGACGAATTGGCTTCCCATTCCAGATTCCAATACCCGACCCGCTGCTCTCTGTAGAAGTCGCGCCCGGAGCCCACCAGTTCGTAGCGAACGCGAGTCGACAGGCGAGCCGGAGTCCCTGAGGCGGACCCCGAAGGGCTAGCCTCGATGCTGACGATTTCGATCCCGGAGGTCAGGATTTTCTCGAAGGGGCTCAGGACCGATTGCAGTTCTTTGAGGAATGCGTCTTTGCCGAGCGTGGGCTGGTTGCTGAACTGGTTCTGATGAACTTCGAGGCCGGCGTGCGAACGGACGACCTTTGCATCCAGGGGCTCCAAAGAGGCGGCTGAGAAACTCGAGGCCAACACCTTCTCGATTGCCTCGGTCGATCGTGGAGAGCGCAGCATGCTCGCAGTCCACTTCGAGAGCATCGTCGCTAGCTGATCGGCGTATTTCTCTGTAATGAACTCGTCGAGACCTGCTTCCGTGTTCAGCAGGAGTCGGTCGATTGGCCGCGGCGTTCGATAGTGCGGATGCAGGTGGAACTGGGCGTCTGATCCGCCTTCGATCAAAGCGCCCGTGGAGCGCCATGCTGGAAACACCAGACCGCCCAGGCGGGACAAAAGCAAACCAGCCGAGACACTCTGGCAGGACCGAATGAGAAAGTTCCGCCGGCGAAGATCCACCAAGTGACGTTCCTTCTCCGTCCGACTCAGAGCGACTCTCCCTCGATATGCACTGGTGGAACGGAATCTAACAGTCACCTCCGGGAGCGTCAAGGCAGCGAACCGCGACTGAACCGCACCCTGTGGTACGCTTACCGGTTCGTGCGTGACGGGAACTCGCCTGGAGATCATCCCCTTGAGCACTCCACGAATTACCGTGGTCGGCAGCTACGCGACCGGCCTGACGATGAAGGTCCAGCGTCTGCCCAGCACCGGCGAGACGCTGTTGGGGACCGGTTATCGTGTCGACCACGGCGGGAAGGGCTCGAACCAGGCGGTGGGCTGCGCGCGTCTCGGGGCGCGGGTGAGTTTTGTCGCCAAGATCGGCAAAGACTCCTTCGCCGACATGGCGCTCGGCCTCTATCGCGACGAGGGCATCGACGTCCGCCATGTGAGGCAAACCGGGGATGCCCCCACCGGCGTTGGCTTTATCACCGTCGAGGCGGGCAGCGGGCACAACTGTATCGTGCTCGATCCGGGAGCCAACGAACTGTTGACGGCGAGCGACATTGCCGATTCTGAAGAAGCGTTCGAGTCACCAGCGGTCGTTCTCACACAACTGGAGATTCCAGTTCCGGCCGCCGAAGCAGCCCTAGCCCGCGGTCGAGATCGGCGCGCGACAACAATCCTCAACCCGGCTCCCGTTCGTCCCCTGCCTGCTTCGGTCTTGCGGTTGGTCGACGTTCTGACACCGAACGAAGTCGAAGCCCGGGTGCTCGCCGGACGCAAGCCCAACCAGAGACTCGACCCTGAAAAGGTCGCACGCGAGCTGATCCGCGACGGGGTCAAACAGGTCGTCATGACCCTGGGCGATAAGGGCGCCTTGATCGTTTCCGACTCTTCGTCAACCTTGATTGCGGCGATTCGAGTTTCGCCGGTCGACACCACCGGAGCGGGTGACGCTTTCAATGCAGGTCTGGCAATGGCTTTGGCGTGCGGTTCGGCGCTCGAAGCAGCCGTGCAGTTCGCGGTCGTGACCGGCGGCCTGGCAGTAATGAAAGAAGGCGTTATCCCTTCCCTGCCGCGATGTTCCCAGGTCGTTCAGTTTATTCGGCGGCAAGGCGAAGCACCGCCCGCCTGGATTTCAGCCGATTCGGCAGCAAAGGCGTGACCATTCTGGAGTATTCCAGACAGAACCGAGCAATGACGGCTTGAGCGCGCCGCAACCAGATCGAAAATCCCGGTCGGCCGATGCATCCGCGATCGCCGCCCGAATCCAGTCCACGCTTGTCCCGAATGTCAAACGAGCGCATCGGGGGTGAAACGCGCAGATGCCTTTGCTTTCAGGCTTCCTTCTCGTACTGCTGGCCGGACTGCTCCAGGGGACATTCGTCTTCCCCATGACCCTGGTGAGGGGTTGGTCCTGGGAACACACCTGGGCCACGTTTTCGCTCCTCGGCATGTTTGTGTTCAATTGGATCATCACTCTGCTTCTGATTCCGAACATTGGCGCGGTGTACGCGGCTTCGCCTGGGCGCGATCTGGGTACCCTCGCGCTCTTCGGGGCTGGCTGGGGCGTGGGCGCAGTCCTGTTCGGTCTTGCCATGGAGCGCCTCGGCATGGCCTTGGGATATCCCGTCATCATGGGCCTGATCGCAAGCCTTGGCGCTCTCGTCCCACTTCTTGTCTTTTTTCCGCAGACCATCCTCACCCCGAAGGGCACAGTTCTGCTGGCCGGGACCCTGGTGGTCATCGCCGGGATCGTGTTGTGCTCGATGGGCGGTTCGCGAAGAACTCCGGCCGACGCCCATGCGAGCACGCCACAGTCCCGGACCCTAAGGTCGGGATTGGTGATCGCGGTTCTAGCGGGAATCCTGTCCTGCTTGCCGAATGTAGGTATGGCCTTCGGCGCAAACGTCGTCAGCACTGCTCAGAAGCTCGGCATGTCGCAGTCATCGGCTGGGAATGCAGTCTGGGCATTGTTGTTCACGCTCGGCTGCGGGGCGAACGTTGTCTATTGCCTGTATCTGATGGTCACGCGGAAAACGCTGGGCGACTATTGGAACTCCGAGGCCATGCGGAACCTGGGTTTGAGCGCTTTGATGGCTCTGATGTGGATTGGAAGCTTCTATCTGTACGGAGCCGGAGCTGCCCGATTGGGCCGCCTGGGCGCAGTGGTGGGATGGCCGCTGTTTATCTCGCTTTCGATCGTGACGGGCAATCTCTGGGGATTGTGGAGAGGTGAATGGCAGAGTGCTGCTGCCGGCGCTCGACGGCTCCTGAATGCCGGGCTGGCAGTCCTGATCGTTGCGGTTATCGTGATTGCTCTCAGCAACTCGCTTTGACCGTTTCTCCTGAAACTTTAGATAAAATCAGAGCGGAGAGCGACCCGGGGCCGTGAGCAACCTCGCCCTTAGCCTGCTTCGCTTTCCCGGCTCGGAGGGGAACCATGTCACACGTTTCCGCATTTCTGTCGAGCCCGCAGCCGCGGGCACGCTGGATGCGGCTCGACACAGCGCAACTGCTCAAGCGCTTTTTCTTTTGCGAGCGTTCGCTGCTGGTGAGCGAGGCAGCCTGGATTCCGGCCATCGCTCCCCTTGAAATCAAGACCGGCATGGCCCGGTTTCTGTGGCAGAATGCGGAAACCGCCCACGCCCTGCGTAACCGCGTCTTCGAACTTCGTTTCCCGAGTCGCCTGCTTGAAGAAGAAGGCGCAGACCACGCGCTGGTCGAGCTCTTCGGAGCCGTCAGGAACTCACCCTCCGTTCCGGCCTTTCTGCTGGCTGTTGGAAGGACTCTTCTCCCAGCCCTGCGTGATGCTTACCGGGAATACCTCGCAGCATCCGATTCAATCGCGGATGGCCCCACGCATCGTTTCCTGACTCTGGCCGTCACCGAGAAAAACGAACAGATCCGATCGTTCGATGCGTGGACAGAGTCCGCGCTCTCGCAACATCCCGAATTGCGGGGCGAAGCCGAGCGTTGGACCAGCGAGATCATCCACCGGCTCTCAGCAGTGGGGGGAGTCGGAATCGGACCATCACGGGGGCAGGATTCCCTGGGCCCTCTGACGGGAGCGCGACCCTATGTCATTCCCGCCCGGCCGGCGCGCGACGCGCGCTTCTGGCCCTGCCGCTTCTACTGGCCAGACGTGCTCGATCCCAATTTCCCCTACGGCGAAGGGATGCAATTGCAGCTTCGTTCGGCCATCAGCCACGTGAACGAAGTATGGGCCATCGAGGCCGGCGGCGTCATGCTGAATGCTTTTGCTGACAAATTGCCGTGGGAGTGGATTTATGACGCTGCGCGCTGGACCTATGACGAATCGCGACATTGCCGGATGGGATACGAGCGCCTGATGAACTGGGGCTTTGAGTGTGGCGAGATTCCCCTTGGGACCTACATCTATGACAGCGCCTCCGGCGAGGATCCGATCTACCGGCTGGGCATGCTGTATTTCTTCGAGACCAAGAACATCCGGCACAAACTCGTCCGTGCCCAGAAATTTCACGCCTACGGGGATGTGCTGAGCGAGCACGACATGGACTTCGACTGGGCCGACGAGACCCTCCACGCCGGCTATGGCAAACACTGGCTCAGGGAGTTGCTCGCCGCGCGAGGCGAGGATCCCGGCGCCTACGAGGCCGTACGCGAACGATGCGGGCAGCTGGTGGGGGACTATGTGGCAACGGCCACGACCGATGAAATCGCCGACATCAGGCGGATCGCCGCGGCACTGACCGAGAAGGCAGTACAGAGAGGATGAGTCTCCTGCACGCGCGGCCAAAACATCCCCGAGAGCAACCGGCCCGCGGAGGCGCAACCCGGCAGATGACCCGGATTCACACCTGGCGACGCGCTGCGACCTGGCTGGCCATCCGGTTCGCCGTTCTATCGGTTTCAAGCTGGGCTCTCGCGCAGTCGAACCCCGGCGCTGGAACTTCTGCTGCCGATACCGCGGAAACCCACGTGGGCAGGGGTTATGACGCCCTGAAACAGGACCGGTACGACGCTGCCGTCACCGAGTTTCGGGCGGCTCTGGCGCTCGATCCGACGCTGGTCTTACGGGCGCAATTTCCTTTGGCCGTGGCGCTGTTCGAACTGCACCAGCCGCAGGAGGCTCGGAAACAGTTCGAGGCCGTGCGCCGCGAGGCCGGGGACCATCCAAACATCCTGTATTACCTGGGCCGCCTTGACCTGGAAGATCGCGATTTTGACGGTGCAATTCGCAATTTGCGCGCGGCCGTGGCCAAGCCGCCTTTCCCGGATACCTCTTACTACCTGGGCTTTGCATACTTCAAGCATGGCGATTTCGCAGCCGCGAAGCAGTGGTTGAAGCAAGCCGCCGAGGCGAATCCCCGAGACGCCCGTATCCCGTACCAGCTTGGGCTTGTCTACCGCCAGCAGGGCCTCGAAGACCAGGCAAAAAAAGCCTTCTCGCTTTCCGATCAACTCCACACGCAAGATGACCGGGAAGGCCGGTTGCGCGTGGAGTGCGGGCAAAAGCTCGACCAGGGGCCGCGTGAGCAAGCGCATGCCCTTTGCGACCGGTTGTACGATCCCGACAACGCCGAGAAGCTGATGACGCTGGGCACAATCTACGCCCAGCACGGAGACCTGGACGCCTCGCTCAAGCCGTTGCGGCGTGCCGCCGAGCTCGAACCCCACTCTCCTCAAATGCAGTACAACCTCGCGCTGGCCTATTACCAGCTGAACCGTTTTGAGGATGCGCGCGCGCCCATGGCCGGAGCGGTCAAACGCTGGCCAGACCTTTTCCAGCTGAATGCCCTGTACGGCGCGATTCTGTTCAAGCTCGATCAGGAAGCGTCCGCCTATCCCGTGCTTCACCACGCGCACCAACTGAAACCTGACGACGCCGGTACCAGGGACATGCTCTACGACACTGCGATGCGACTGGCTCGAAAGGATCAGGCGGCGAAACGCTATTCCGACTCGTTGCGCTACCTCGAGGAAGCATCCAATTTGCGGCCGCAGGAACCAGAGCCGCATCGCCGCAAAGCGGAAGTCTATAAACTTACGGCGCGCGCGGCGGAGGCCTCCGCTGAGCAGAAAAAAGCTGAACGTCTAGCTCAGACAAACCCGCAGTAGGGGCGGGTCGGATCGTTCAGAGTAACCATTGATAGTCTCAACCCATGGAAGCCACGCACCACCCGAGAGTCAAGATCTGCTGCATCTCCAGTCTGGAGGAGTCAAGACTCGCAATTGAGCACGGCGCGGCAGCCCTTGGCCTGGTATCGAAAATGCCGAGCGGCCCGGGAGTGATTTGCGAGGAACTGATTGCGGAGATTGCCGCCCAGGTGCCACCGCCGGTGGCGTCTTTCCTGCTCACAAGTGAGCAGGACGTTGCCATCATTGCAGCTCAACAACGGCGCTGCCGAACCAACACGCTGCAGCTCGTCGATCGCCTGAGCCGTGGCTCGCACGCCGACCTCCGACAGGCGCTGCCAGGCATCGCGATCGTGCAGGTGATCCATGTCGTCGGACCCGAGTCCGTAGACGAAGCACTGGCGGTTGCCTCCCAGGTGCACGCCATTCTGCTCGATTCCGGCAACCCCAGCTTGCAGACGAAGGAACTGGGCGGCACGGGCCGAAGGCACAACTGGAGTCTCAGTCGAAAAATACGCGAGCAAATCCATATCCCTCTGTTCCTCGCCGGCGGGCTGAATCCGGACAATGTGCCGCAGGCCGTCGAGGAGGTCGCTCCGTTCGGACTGGATGTGTGCACTGGAGTGCGTACCGGAGGCAAGCTCGACAAAGCCAAGCTGTCAGCCCTGTTCGCCAGTCTCGGCTAGCTCGTTCTTCGATCCCTTGAAACCGAAGAAAGAGTTCTGCAATCACGTATCCCGGTTTACAATCAGGCGCGCGATTTGGCCTCCCTCTGACGGCCATCTCCTTTCGCATCTATGTCAAAAACCAAGCCTGCTGACCAACAGCGCGACCGCCTGCTGCGTCTTGCCCGGGCGGCGATGAAAAAAGCCTACGCGCCTTACTCCCGGTTCCGTGTAGGGTCGGCTCTTCTCACGACCACGGGAAAAGTATTTTCGGGCTGCAACGTCGAGAACGCCTCCTACGGAATGACCAATTGCGCCGAGCGCACCGCCATATTCTCGGCGGTTGCCCGGTTGGGACCCAAGTGGGAGATCCGGGCGATCGCCGTCGCCAATGATCATGGAGTACCATGCTCTCCCTGCGGAGCATGCCGCCAGGTAATTTACGAGTTCGGGCCGGATGCCATCGTCTTCTTCCGGGGTAAGACGGGCGAGACACAGGCCCACATTACCGAACTCCTGCCCGAGGGATTTCGCCTGAAATGACCGCATCATCAGCAGGCAGATCCCCGATTCGAGCCATCGACGTCATCCGGAAAAAGCGCGATGGAGGCGAGTTATCCCGTGCCGAGATTGAGGCCCTGATCGGCGGCTACACCAGGGGCGACATCCCCGACTACCAGGCGTCCGCCTGGCTCATGGCCGCGTTGCTCAAGGGTCTGACACGTGCGGAGACCGCTGCCCTCACCGACACTATGCTGCGCTCCGGCGAAGTGCTGGATTTCTCCGATCTGCCCTCGCGCAAGGTCGACAAACACTCGACCGGCGGCGTGGGCGACAAGACTTCGCTCGTTCTGGCGCCCCTGGCGGCCGCGGGCGGCCTGCTGGTTCCCATGATTAGCGGGCGAGGACTCGGCCACACCGGTGGGACCCTGGACAAGCTGGAAGCCATTCCCGGATTCAACGTGAATCTGCCGGTAGCGCGCTTTCGCCAGGTGCTCGAAACCTGCGGCTGCGCCATGATCGGCCAGACCGCCGAGATCGCGCCCGCCGACCGAAAACTCTACTCGCTGCGCGACGTGACCGGCACAGTCGAGAGCCCCTTCCTGATTTGCGCTTCCATCATGAGCAAAAAGCTTGCCGAGGGCATTGATGGTCTTGTGCTCGACGTCAAGACGGGTTCGGGCGCGTTCATGAAAAAACAGGAAGATGCGGCCTTCCTTGCGGAACTCATGGTGGAGACCGGAGAGCGCATGGGCAAGAAGATGGCCGCGCTGCTCACCGACATGGATCAACCCCTGGGGAACTACGTTGGCAATTCGCTCGAAGTCGTGGAGGTTCTTGAGGTCTTGCGAGGGCAGGGTCCCGGTGACCTCATCGAACTATGCCTCGAGCTGGCCGCCTGGATGTTGTTCCTGGGTGATCGCGTCAAGACCGTAGCTGAGGGAAAGCAGCTGTCCAAACAGCTGATCGACTCGGGCAAGGCACTTGAGAAGTTTCGCCAGATGGTCGGGTTGCAGGGCGGAGACGCGCGTATCGTCGACAACCCTCAACAGTTGCCGCAAGCGAAGCACAAGACCGACGTCGTCAGCCCAAAGAGCGGATACGTCACCGCCATGCAATGCGAACAGGCCGGGACAGCGTGCGTGATTCTGGGGGGTGGACGAGAGCGCAAGGAAGACTCGGTGGATCCGTCCGTGGGCTTCGTCCTGCATAAGAAGGTTGGGGACCCAGTCAGAGCCGGCGAAGCGCTCTGCAGCATTCATTACAATTCCGAAGATCGGGCGGTTCGAGCCAAGCGCTTGCTCGAGGACAGCTATCAGATTACCGATACAGCTCCGGCCCACCCACGGCCCCTGGTTCATCGCGTCATCACCCGGTCCGGCGAGAAAAACTGAATGGGACGATTTACAGGCATTCTGGGTCTTTTGACCATGCTCGGCCTGGCGTACGTTTTCTCCACCAACCGGAAAGCGATCCGAGTGAAGACGGTCGGCTGGGGACTGGGGCTGCAGTTCGTGTTTGCCCTCTTCGTGCTCCGCCTTGAGTTCGGAAGACGGCTCTTCCAGCTCGCCGGGGACTATGTGAACCGGTTGCTCAGTTACGCGTTCGTGGGCTCGGAGTTTGTCTTTGGCGAGCTCGGCAAGCAGGGCTCTCACCTGGGCTTCTATTTCGCCTTTCAGGTATTGCCCACGGTCATCTTCATCGCAGCCTTCTTCGCGATTCTCTATCACATCGGCGTCATGCAGCTCATCATTCGCGTGTTCGCCTGGGTGATGACGCGCGTGATGGGAGCCAGTGGTGCGGAATCACTCGACGTAGCCGCCAGCATTTTTATGGGACAGACCGAAGCTCCGCTGACCATCCGCCCGTTCCTGAAGGATCTGACCCAGTCGGAACTCATGACGGTGATGACCGCCGGGATGGCGCATGTCTCCGGTGGAATCATGGCGGCCTATATCGCGTTCGGCATTGAGCCCAAGCACCTGCTGAGTGCGGTCATCATGACGGCTCCTGGAACGCTGCTCATGGCCAAGATGCTGGTTCCCGAAACCGGCCAACCACAGACTGCGGGCCGGGTCGTGATGAGCGAGGAAGAACTCGAAGCCGAGAAGCACGAAAACCTGCTGGGCGCGGTCGCACGCGGGACAACCGACGGCCTCCATTTAGCTCTTAACATTGCCGCCATGTTGATCTCCTTCCTGGCTCTTATTGCGCTCCTGAACGGCATCATGGGGGGCATTCACAATGGCTTTGCGCACCTCGGATGGACGCGCTTTCCAGCAAGCCTGCAACAGGTCTTCGGCGTCATTTTTGCTCCCATCGCGTGGTTGATCGGCATCCCCTGGCACGACTGTCCGATCATCGGCAACCTATTGGGCACACGGATGGTTCTCAACGAGTTGGTAGCCTTCTCGCAACTGGGTCCGCAGAAAGCCATGCTGGACCCTCGGTCCTTTACGATCGCTACCTTTGCCCTGTGCGGCTTTGCGAACCTGAGTTCGATTGGCATCCAGATTGGCGGCATCGGCGCGCTGGCGCCGAACCGCAGAGGCGACCTGGCACGGCTCGGGCTGCGTGCCATGCTGGCCGGAACCATGGCCAACCTGATGTCCGCCTCGATTGCGGGAATGCTCTACTAGGCGTCCTGTACAAACCAGGGCCGTTCGTATACAAATTGACCAAAGACGCGCCCGATCGGCCCTCGGCCGATCGCTCCCCGGGGGAATCTACGAGCTTGTACTTCAGGCCCAGGACGCTTGCAGAAGCCGTCCACACGCTCGCCGAGCATGGAGGACAGATTCTGTCCGGGGGCACCGACTTCTTTCCCTCGCTTGGAGACCGCCCCGCTCCCAGCTCGGTCGTCGACATCTCTGCGCTCTCCGAGCTTCGCGGCATACGCATCGACTCGGATCAAATCCGGATCGGGGGCCTCACCACCTGGACCGATGTGATCCGGACTCCCCTTCCCGGCTGCTTCGACGCCTTGAAGAGCGCCGCCCGCGAGGTCGGCTCGGTCCAGATCCAGAATCGCGGTACCGTCGCCGGAAACCTCTGCAACGCATCCCCGGCTGCCGACGGCGTCCCTCCCTTACTCGCGCTGGATGCCGAGATTGAACTGGTATCGACGGCGGGAACCCGTCGTGTTCGTTTGAGCGAGTTTCTGGTGGGCAATCGCAAGACCTTGCGGCGTCCGGAAGAAATGCTGTCTGCGGTGATTGTCCCTCGCGAGCTCGAGGATGCGCGCTCCGCCTTTCTCAAACTGGGAGCCCGCAGGTATCTGGTGATTTCGATCGCAATGGTCGCCTCCGTCGTACAAACAGACCAGACGGGGCACGTCGGGCAAGCGCGCATCGTGGTTGGCTCCTGCTCGGTGACTGCTCAACACTTAACGGAGTTGGAACGTGATCTCGTAGGTGCCAAGGCCTCCGCCGGACTGGGAGCCCGTGCCCTGCCCCGGCATCTCCAGGCTCTGACGCCCATCAACGACGTGCGCGCCACGGCCACCTATCGCCGCGATGCCGCCCTGACCATGGTCCGCCGCGCTCTCGAAGCCTGCGTGGAGGTCAACTGACTTGGTTGCCACGCCACCCGTTCTCCGCGATCTGGAAACGACCTTGGCCTTCACGGTCAACGGCAATCCCGTCGCGGTTAAGACAGCTCCCGTGCGTCGGCTATCGCGCGTGCTTCGGGAAGATCTTGGGCTGACCGGAACAAAAGTGGGCTGCGACGCGGGTGACTGCGGCGCCTGCACCGTGCTGCTCAACGGCGAGCCCGTGTGTGCCTGCCTGATTCCAGCCGCACAGGCCGAGGGCCAGGAGATCACGACGGTCGAAGGATTGAAGGGTCGTCCACCGTTATTCGATCGTCTGCAGAAAGCGTTCCTGTGTCACGGAGCAGCGCAGTGTGGGGCGTGCACGCCGGGAATGTTGATGTCGGCAACCGCCTTGCTCGAAAACAATGCCCGCCCTCAGGAGAACGAAGTCCTCGACGCAATCGGCGGCGTGCTCTGTCGTTGCACGGGCTATCGGAAGATTGTGGCGGCCGTGCTCGACGCGACCACTGATCGGGCTGCAATGATAAGCCCGGAGGCCGGCGAGGCGGTCGGACGACGGCTCGTCCGACTCGATGGTCAGCGAAAGGTCGACGGCTCGGACGTATTCGGTGCAGATGAAACTCCGGCAGAGGCCTTGACCGTCCGTGCGATCCGTAGCCCCCACCACCGGGCTCGCTTTCAATTCGGAGACCTGGACAAGTTTGTCGAAGCGCATCCGGGGATTGCCGCGGTCTTCACCGCGAACGATGTCCCGGGAGTGAATTGCTATGGCGTGATTCCCGCCTTCGCCGACCAACCCGTGTTTGCCAGAAACGAGGCCCGGTTTCGCGGCGAAGCCGTGGCGATCGTCGTCGGGGAACCGCACGTCGTCGAAGCAGTCGACCTGAGCAGCTTTCCGGTAACGTGGGAAGTTTTGCCGCCGTTGACGACCATTGACGAGGCTCTCGCTTCCGGCGCCGTCCAGATTCATCCAGATCTGAATCGCCCCGGCAACGTGCTCACGGGTGGACGGGTGGCACGCGGTGATGTCGACCAGGCTCTGGCGTCAGCCGACATTGTCGTCGAGCACGAGTTTGAGACTGGATTTGTCGAGCACGCCTGCATCGAGCCGGAGGCCGGTTTCGCACGACGCATCGCCGACCGAATCGAGATCCAGGCATGCACGCAATCGCCCTACATGGATCGCGACGACATCGCGAAGCTGCTAGGGATTGCCCCCGGCGCGGTCCGGATCATCCCCACTGCGATCGGCGGCGGCTTCGGTACCAAGCTGGACCTTTCCGTTCAGCCTTTTCTCGCGGTGGCGGCCTGGCACCTGAACCGGCCTGTGCGGATGGTCTACTCGCGCATCGAATCGATCTTGTCGACCACCAAGCGCCATCCCGCACGCATGCATCTCCGCGCCGGAGCAACCCGGGACGGCAAACTGCTCGCGCTGGACTTCTCCGCAGACTTTAATACCGGAGCCTATTCCTCCTGGGGACCCACGGTTGCCAGGCGCGTACCGGTGCACGCCTCGGGCCCATATTTTGTGCCGCACTACCGGGCCGTGACTCGCGCGGTGCATACCCACCTCGTGCCGGCGGGCGCTTTCCGCGGTTTCGGTGTACCCCAGACCGCAATCGCACAGGAGCAGGTCTACGACGAGCTTGCTGACGGTCTGGGAATCGATCGCCTGGAGTTCCGCATCCTGAATGCGCTCGATGACAATTCACCCACGGTCACTGGGCAGGTACTCGGAGAAGGGGTCGGCATGCGTGCGTGCTTCCAGGCCCTTCGTGCAAGATGGGCGACGGCGCGCGCGGAAGCCCGCAAATTTAACTCGTCGAACCCCGGTCCTATGCGGCGAGGCGTTGGGGTTGCGGGCATGTGGTACGGTTGCGGCAACACTTCCCTGCCCAACCCATCCACGATCCGGGTGGGAGTGAAGGCAAACGGCAGAATCGCGCTGCATCAGGGCGCGGTCGACCTTGGCCAAGGCTCGAACACCATCGTGACGCAGATCTGCGCGGATGCCATGGGCGTTCCCATTGAGCGCTTTGATCTGGTTTCGGGCGACACTGCAATCACGCCCGACTGTGGCAAGACATCGGCTTCCCGACAGACTTTTGTCACCGGTAAAGCGGCTGCCATGGCGGGGAGCAAGCTTCAGCAGGCGATGCTCGCGCTGGCCAACGCCCGAAACGGTGCCGTGATTGTCCTCGAAGATGGCGTCCTGACGGTGACGCACAGCGGAATGTCGCGATCCCTCGCGCTTTCCAGCCTCCCGCTCGATCAGTACGGCTATGTCGCAACCGCTGAAGCCACATTCGATCCGCCCACCAGTCCGCTCGACGAAAACGGCCAGGGCGTGCCCTACGCGGTCTTCGGCTTCGGCGCCCACCTGGCGGAGGTCGCGGTAGACACGGAACTCGGTACGGTAAAGGTCCAGAAGATCACCGCGGCACACGATGTGGGCCGCGCCATCAATCCCACTCTGATTGAGGGGCAAATCGAGGGCGGCGCTGCCCAGGGCCTCGGTCATGCCCTGATGGAAGAGTTCTTCCCCGGCAAAGGCGAGAACCTGCATGACTATCTGATTCCTTCCGCCGGAGACATGCCGCCGGTGGAGTCGATCCTGATCGAAGACCCATCGCCGATTGGCCCTTTCGGCGCAAAGGGAATCGGCGAGCAGGCAGTCATTCCGACAGCACCCGCGATCCTGAACGCAATCCATGATGCGACCGGCGTGCGCATCGGGCGCGTGCCCGCGACCCCTGACCGGGTTCGCGCCGCCATCCTTGCGACGGTTGGAGGTCAGGATCGTGCCTGACGACGATGCCATCCGCTGCGATGCCTGCCCGGTCCTCTGCTACATCAAGCCGGGGCGGCTCGGCGCCTGCGACCGGTACGGCAATCACGAAGGTCAGCTGGTCCGCCTGGACCCGCACGTCGTGCTGGATCGTGCGGTTTCCCGCGGCGTCTCGATCGTTCCCTTCCTCGACCGCGACCACGAGTGGGACGGCAACATCGTAGGCGGCCCCGGGACGTTTGTCACCGCCATCGGCGCGGGAACGACCTATCCCGACTACAAGCCGGCGCCCTTCATTATCTCCTCGCACGTCGAAGGCGTGGATATGGTCACGGTGGTCACCGAGGGCATCTTCAGCTACTGCGGCGTGAAGCTGAAGATCGACACCGACCGCCACCTTGGTCCCGAACAGAATGTGGTTCGCGCCCAGGGCGAACCCGTGGGACACGTGACCACCAGTGAGTACGGATCGCAAATGCTGTCGCTCGGTGGAGTGCGCCACCTCACCGGTGGCAGTCGTCGGGAAGGCACCGTTACTTGCGAGACGTTGCTCAACCTGTGCAACGGGAAAGCGGTCGAGTTGCAGGTGGATGAAGGTGCGTCGGTGGTCGTGCAGGCCGGCAAGGCGCCGGTAGTCGATGGGGTTGTTGAGGAACGAATGCGCGTTGGATGCGGTTCGGCCACCATCGGCATGTTCGCGAAGCAATGGTTCGGGAAAGTTGACGAAGTCGTCGTGGTCGATGATCACATCACCGGAGTCCTCTCCGAGCATCAGGCTGGAAAGTTGCTGGGCGTGCCCGAGACAGGCATAAAGATGAGAGGCCGGCGATCGACGCCCGGGCGCTATTTCCAGGTGGCCGAGCCAGGCACCGCGTGGGGCGGAACAAACATCGACGATCCGTTGTCCATTCTGCAGCCATTCAACTCCAGGGTGGCCTGGCCAGGCCTGCGCCTGCTGATGGTCAGCACCACCGGGGAACACTCCGCGTACTTCGAACTCGATGATGCGCGGCTTCCGGTCGAATGCGAACTGCCGGCCGCTCTGAAGGAATCCGTGTCGCGCATCCGGGAAAACTGTGAGCCCGCGCTGTGTACCGTTCTTTTCATGGGAGGCGCAGGTGGATCCCTGCGCGCCGGTGTCACGGAGAACCCGGTGCGCCTGACTCATTCGGTACGAGATGCGCTGACCCGCGTCACCTGCGGAGGCGCCCCCGTCTACATTTGGCCGGGAGGCGGGATCACTTTCATGGTGGACGTGAGCCGCGTGCCAGAAAATGCTTTTGGCTACGTGCCCACCCCCGCGCTGGTGGCCCCCATCGAATTCACTCTGAGGTTGACAGACTACGCAAACCTCGGCGGCTACGTGGATCAGGTGCGCTCGCTTGCGGCGATCACCACCGACGATGACCGCCGGCATGTCCCGGCGCGTGCCGACAATCCCTGGCCGCTCTTCCCTTCCAAATCGCAGGAGGGTCCATGACCGGCCAGCGTGCACAGATTTCCCTGCTGCCCGACGGGCGCCGACTCCATCTCCATGATGGCCCGATTGACCTGATCGTTGAGGCGTTCGGAACAGCCGATCAGGTGCGTGCCGCATACCGCGCGGGCGCGCAGCGTTTTGTGAACGTGCTGGATGAACTGTGTGCAGAGCTTGCACTGCTCAGACAGGCGTTCAAGCCGGACTCGGACGAGCCGCGCGGCGTAGTCGCAAGACGCATGGCCGCAGCTGTCGCCCCTTATTCGGAACGTACCTTCATCACTCCGATGGCAGCGGTCGCGGGCGCGGTAGCCGAAGAGATCCTGGCAGCGATGACCGCCTCCGCCACCCTGGATCGAGCCTACGTGAACAACGGCGGCGACATTGCAATCCATTTGCAGCCCGGGCAACAATTCGTCATCGGTATCGTGGAACGGCCAGATCGCCCGTCGTTGTTCGGAACAGCCGTTCTGAAAGCCACTCAACCGGTGCGGGGTATCGCAACCAGTGGCTGGCGCGGTCGCAGCTTCTCTCTGGGTATCGCGGACGCAGTGACGGTACTGGCTGACCGGGCTGCGGTTGCCGACGCCGCTGCCACAATCATCGCCAACGCGGTCGACCTCCCGGGACACGCGAGCGTGGTGCGGGTGCCTGCCCGTGATCTCGCTCCAGACAACGATCTGGGAGAGCGCTTGGTCACCCAGGAGGTAGGCGAACTGTCCTCCGAAGAGATTTCCAGGGCTTTGGACGGCGGGGAACAGCGGGCGCGCTCGCTCTTGTCGAGCGGCCTCATCCGCGCCGCTGCCCTCCGCCTGCGCGAACAAACCCGGGTGGTCGGACAAATCCACCGCGACGGGCTTCGAGTTCCCGTTCTGGAGAGGAGTCTGGTGAGTGCTTGAGGTCCAGGTTCGAAAGCGGCTCACGGTAGTTGAAGAAATCTTCCACGAGGGCGGCCCCGCCGCTTCGGTCCCGTTGCGTCGTGCTGCCGTTCTGGCCGTGATTCACAATCCCTATGCGGGTAAATACGTCCCCGAGATCGCCGGCTTCATGGATGACCTCAAGCCCCTGGGCCTGACCATGGCGCATTCCCTGATCGCGGCTCTCGGTGGCGACGCCAAAATCGTTGAAGGCTACGGGAAGGGCGCGATCATCGGCAGCGCCGGCGAACTTGAGCACGGAGCCCTCTGGCACGTTCCCGGGGGCTACGCGATGCGGGAGCTTCTGGGCGACGCAAAGGCGATCGTCGCTTCCACCAAAAAAGTAGGCGGCCCGGGCACGCGGCTCGACGTCCCCATCACGCATATCAACGCCTCGTACGTGCGCAGCCATTTCGATGCCATGGAGGTTGGCCTTGCGGACGCGCCTCGTGCCGACGAGCTTTTACTCGCTCTGGTGATGACGACCGGGGCGCGCGTGCATGCTCGCGTAGGCGGCCTTAAAGCCTCAGACATCAAGGGAGAGGATGGATTGCGATGAAAACCGTCATCCGGAAAATAGCGGTCTTTGTCGAAGAAACCCACTCCGAGATGGGACGGAAAGTGCAGCCGCCAACACGCCGCGCGGCCGCCGTTGCCGTGATCGAAAACCCCTGCGCCGGGAAGTACGTGGAAGATCTTTCCGAACTGATGATCATCGGAGAGGAGCTGGGAGAACTGCTCGCCGAGCGGGCCGTGGGAGCCCTCGGCATCCCGGCCGAGAAGGCCGAGAGTTACGGAAAGGCTGCTGCCGTCGGCGAGAATGGCGAGCTTGAGCACGCGGCCGCCATCCTCCACCCCAAGCTGGGAGCCTCCGTCCGCAAGGTTCTGGGTAAAGGCGCGGCGCTCATCCCTTCCTCCAAGAAGCGTGGAGGCCTCGGAGTTGTGCTCGACATCCCTCTCGGCCACAAAGACGCGGCGTTCGTCCGAAGCCATTTCGATGGCATGGAGGTCCGCCTCAACGACGCACCCCGCGCCAACGAGATCATGGTCGCGGTGGCAGTCACCGACAGCGGACGCCCCCTTCCCAGGGTGGGGGGGCTGACCAAGGATCAGATCAAGGGAGAAGACGGCCTTCGCTGAGTTGTGCAGCAGCGTGTTTGGCCGCGGGCGCGTGACCCTAAGCCTTCACGATCTGCGGCATTTTCGTCGCGGGAGGCGTGTTCCGGCTGCGCTGGGCGCTCACCACGCCGTCGATGACCACCATCCCGAGGCCCGGCAGGTCCCCAGCCTCGATGCTCGTCAGGAGCGTGCTGCCGGCAGAGTGCTGAGCCTTGTCCATCATCACAAATGTCGCATCGCATCCGACAGCAATGCGACCACAGGTCAGGTTCCGGATCCTGGCGGTATTCCCGGTGGCAAGGCAGACCGCAATCTCCGCCGGGATCCCCCCCAGCGATGACAGCATGGCGATCAGGCGCACGATTCCCAGCGGCTGTACGCCCGACCCCGCCGGCGAGTCGGTCCCCAGAATCACCCGGTTGAGCTGTTTCAATTCCTTCGCAGAACGCAGGGTCAGCAATCCCGCCCTCTCATTCCCGTTATGCACAATTTCCAGCGCACGTTGTGAAGTCTCACAGAGAGCAAGAATCTGATCATCGGGCAGAGCGGTGTGACCTCCGTTGATGTGGCCGATCACGTCGGCGTCCGCCGCCAGAACAATGTCCTTGTCAATTAGGCTGGAACCCGGAATCGAAGGTCCGCCCGTGTGAATCGTGCTCTGCATACCGTACTTGCGCGCCCATCCCACCATTTGCCGGGCCGTAGCCCCGTCCTTCACACTGCCCAGCCCGATCTCACCCAACATCGTTACGCCGGCGGCGGCCAGGTCCTGGAAGTCCTCCTCCACCATCCCGTGCTCGATCACGGGCGCCCCCGCGTGAATCCTTACCCCGCCAGGACGAAACGCAGCAAATGCGCGCTGGGCAAAAATCGCCATCGCTTTCAGCCCGACGACGTCCTTCGGACGCCCGGGCGTGTGCACTTCGCCCGCGGAGATCATGGTCGTGACGCCCCCATGCAGGTAACTGTCGATCCAACCAAGTTGGTTCTGACGAGGCGTCCAGTCCCCCGCGACGGGGTGGACATGGCTATCGATCAGGCCAGGGGCGAGCGTCGTGCCCTGGGCGTCGATCACCGCAGTCGCGCCCTCGGTGTCAACGTCTTTGTTTTTTCCAAGGGCAGCGATCTTGCCGTCCACAGCGACGATGGTATCGGCGTCGAGAATCGGGCTCTCGAGCTCCCCGCTGAGGAGCACTCCAATGTTGCGGATTACGAGGCGAGTCCGCGAGTTTGCTTTGTCCGGATCTTGTGCCATTCGGGGTTCTCCCTCTGATCTTTCGTTACCAAGACGACGCAGCGTGACCGGGAACAGACGCTCCACCTGAGCCGCGAGCCCGCTAGTATACAAACCCATCCACCGGGAAACGAGCAAGCGGCTCCCAGGAACGCCGATGCTTGAAATCTCGTGACCTCCGGACGCCGCGAATCGCTTGTCATTTGCCGGTAGACAATGTATAAGCTGGCTCTCAAAGGACAGGTTGCGCACAACCGCCGGAGCGGCATGGTATCTCGGGATTTGATCTTATGGGGCGTTGACACGCAGGCGGATTTCATGCTGCCGGGTGGAAAGTTATACGTCCCGGGCGCCGAAAAGCTGCTGCCCAACATCCGAAGACTCACTGACGCCGCCCGGGATGGGCGCGTTTTCCTGGTATCGCACGGCTGCTATCACCCGCCCGACGATCCTGAGTTCCGTTTCTTCCCTCCCCACTGTGTGAAGGGGACCCCAGGCAGTGATTTCGTAGCGGATGCCATCACAGATCGTGTCATCCGAGTCACGAACGACCCGACTGCATCCCTGCCCGCCGATCTGCTGGAGTACCAGCAAATCCTCCTTGAGAAACAGACTCTGGACATCTTTGAAAGCCAACATGCCAGCTCCCTGGTCGACCGTCTGCCGCGCGCAGCCGAGTTTGTGGTGTTTGGTGTAGTCACCGAATATTGCGTCCGCTTCGCCGCCAAGGGATTGCTCGAACGCGGCCGTACGGTCTGTCTTGTCCACGACGCAATCGAAACGCTGAACACCGATGAGGGCCGCCGCACTGTCGCAGAACTTGAGACCCTGGGCGCGAAGCTCGTCACCACCGACGGCGCCCTCGGCCGTCTCGCCAACACTGCCTAGAAGGTTGCTCGCTTCCCGCCCGTTCCCAGGTGCCTTGCCCGGCACGGGTCGGCACGAGTATGATGCAGCCGGTCATGGCTACCAAGAGTCCCGCTCCGAAGTCCGGGCTGCGCCAGAAGGCGCAGCTCATGTCCGCCTCTGAAATCGAACGCACCCTGGTCCGTCTCGCCCACGAAATCATCGAGAAAAACGACGGTTCCGAGGGCTTGGGCCTGGTCGGAATTCGGCGTCGGGGAGTGCCCATCGCGGAACGCCTGGGCAAGTTTATCGAGCGAGTCGAAAAATCGCCGGTTCCGGTCGGCACGCTCGACATTACCTTCTACCGCGACGATCTTTCCACTCTCGGCCCTCGGCCCGTGGTCCAGAAATCGGAGATCGGGTTGGACGTCGAGGACAAAAACATCGTTCTGGTGGACGACGTGCTGTTCACGGGCCGCACCATCCGGGCCGCGCTGGACGCCCTTTTCTCTCACGGTCGTCCCCGACGGGTGCAACTGTGCGTCTTGATCGACCGTGGCCATCGTGAGTTGCCGATTGAAGCGGCCTTCGTGGGCCGCCTGGTGCAGACCACCATGAGTGAAGTGATCGAAGTCAAACTCACCGAAATCGACAACACCGAAAAAGTCCTGCTCATGGAGAAATAGACTCCACCCGCTCCGGCTTCAATTGTCAGCACTCTCCCTGCCTGTCTTCCGGTCACGGCCGCTTTCGCCGCGGAAATCTTTGCCACAACGGTTCGCCCCACAGTAAGCTCGTGGGCATGAACTCCAGGACTGTTCAATCCTTCAGTCTGATGCTCGGCCTTTTCTTGTCGATGCCTCTGTGGTCACAGACCAGTTCAAGCGCCCAACCGCATAAGCAAAAGGTCGACCTGATCGTCGCCGGCGGGCTCGTGGTGACCATGGACCAGGCGCGAACAGTCTACGAGAACGGAGCCGTCGCGGTGAGCGCCGACACCATGATAGCCGCGGGTCCTCGAGCTGACATCGAAGCCAGGTACGCCGGATCACAAACCATCGACGCCACCGGCAAACTGGTGATGCCCGGACTCATCAACGGACACACCCACGTGCCCATGACCCTGCTCCGGGGCCTGCACGACGACGTCACGCTCGACGACTGGCTTCGAAAATACATATTCCCGGCAGAAGCCAAGAACGTGAACGAGCAATTCGTGCGCTGGGGAACCCGTCTGGCCGCCGCCGAGCAGATCCGTTCTGGAGTGACGACTTTCGCCGACATGTACTACTTTGAAGACGCCGTGGCCGAGGAAACCCGAGCTGCGGGAATGCGCGGGGTGCTGGGCGAAACCTGGCTCGATTTCCCGGCTCCCGACAACAAGAGCGAAGCCGAGATGATCGGCTACACCGAGACGTACCTGAAAAAGTGGCAAGGGGATGCGTTGATCCAGGCGGCGGTGGCGCCCCACTCGATCTACACCTGTTCCCGCAAAACCCTGGAAGACGCAGCGGCTCTGGCGAGGAAATATCATGCCCCCATCCTAATTCACGTGGCCGAGATGAAAAAGGAATGGGAAGACAGCGAGAAACAAAACGGCGGGTCGCCCGTGCAGTACCTGGAGCAGCTCGGCATCCTCGGTCCCGACGTGCTGGCGGCCCATTGCATCTTCGTGGATGAGGCGGACCGAAAGGTCCTCGCCCGGCGCCAGGTCGGCTGCGTCCACAACCCGTCGAGCAACATGATGCTGGCCAGCGGTGTCTCCCCGGTACCTGAGATGCGCGCCGCCGGAATCGCCGTGGGCTTGGGAACTGACGGTCCGGCTGGCAGCAACAACGATCTCGATCTGATGGAAGAAATAGACCTGGCCGCGAAACTCGCCAAGATCACGAAGATGGATCCCCTGGCATTGAACGCAAAAGCCGTCGTCGAGATGGCGACCATCGACGGCGCCCGTGCCCTGCACATGGACAAGGAGATCGGCTCGCTCGAAGCTGGCAAGAAAGCCGACTTCATCCTGATCCGTCTGGACCGCCCGAACGCGGTGCCCATGTATGACGTCTACGCTCAGCTGGCCTACGCCCTGAAAGCAAGCGACGTGGAAACGGTGGTCATCGGCGGGAAGGTGGTCATGCGCGATCACCGGGTGCTGACCGTCAAAGAGGACGAAGCTGTGGCCAAGGCACGCGAATACCGCAAGCGCATCGCGGACTCGCTGGGATTGCCCTAGCAGGAATGCGCTGCGCTTCAGCGCCTCAGGTTGGCTTCTCCCGTGATTCGGTCGGAAGAACGCAATTTCCAGAGAATCTGCCGCAGCATGCCAAGCCAGACGTCAGCATCCTCCGCTTGTAAGGCCAGGCGGCGAACCAGGCGTCTCACTTTGGCATCGCCCGCCAGTCCCGCGCCCTTGAGATACCCGCTGGTGCGCAACGCCTCGAGAAGATCCCCCGTAAATCGTTCCAGGTCCTGAGCTGAAGCAGACTCCCCTTCTGCCGGCCGGGCTGTCGTCTTCGACGTGCGCGCCAGTTCGTAAAGGCAAACCGCAACCGCCTGCCCAAGATTCATGGAGGGATGTTGTTCGCGAGTCGGGATTCGCAGCAGCCAGTGGCAGTGGCTGAGTGCCTCGTTGGAGAGTCCCACTTTTTCTGACCCGAACAGAAGCGCAACCCGCCGCGCCTCGAGCCGTCGCCGGATAAGCCGAGCACCTTCTTGCAGGGGATAGAGCCGGTGCTGGACCTCGCGATTGCGGACGGCAGAGGTGCCGACCACCAACGAGCAATCGGCGACCGCATCCGCAATCGTCTGGTACTCCTCCGCATCTTGCAGCAGGCTCGAGGCACCCACCGCCGATCGCGCTTCCCGAAACGCAACCTGGTAGGGGTTCACCACCCGCAAGTGCAGAAAGCCGAAATTACTCATCGCGCGAGCCGCCGCACCGAGGTTGAGCGGGTTTCGCGTGGCCACAAGCACAACCCGCAGACGTTCGGATTTCGAAACAGTCGTCAACCAGCGTATTCTACGATGCTCCGCTGATGCCGGGCAGGGCGGTAGAATACGGGTCGCCTGCATGGCAAGCGCCTTCAAAAGGAGCGGAACCCAAACGAAATGGACTGGGAAGCTCTCTTTCTGACATTACGGCTCGATCTGGTGGTTTGCGGGTTCTTGCTCATCATCGGAGTACCCATCGCCTTTTGGCTGGCATTTTCCCGCTGGCGCTGGAAGTTCCTGGTCGAAGCCGTCGTCGCCCTGCCGCTCGTACTGCCGCCCACCGTCCTGGGCTTCTATTTGTTGATTGTGATGGGACCGCGAAGTCCCGTGGGACGGGTCTACGGTTGGATTTGGGGGCACGGTCTGCCTTTCACCTTCTCCGGCCTCGTGCTCGCATCCATCGTGTACAGCTTGCCGTTCATGGTGCAGCCCGTTGCGGCTGCCTTCGCCGCGGTCGATCCCAAGGTGATTGCGGCTTCGGAGGTGCTGGGCGCGTCGCGGATACGAACGTTGTTTCGCGTGATCGCTCCGCTTTCGTTCGGCGGTCTCCTCACGGGAGTGGTTCTCACCTTCGCCCACACCCTGGGCGAGTTCGGCGTCGTTCTGATGGTAGGCGGCAACATTCCGGGAGTCACCCGCACGGTATCGGTTTCCATTTATGACAACGTCCAGTCCCTCGACTATCGAAGTTCTGCCCGAATGTCGCTGCTGTTGCTGATCACGTCGTTTCTGATTCTCGCCGTGGTCTACGCGACCAACCGGCGCGCGTCGATCGTCTGGCCGGCCCGGCGTTCCTGAGCCACGACCAAGCCAGCCCATGACTCGGACCGTCTGTTAATCTTGTCTCGCATTTCCGCGCACGCGCAATCTCAACTTAGGGGAGCAGCAAGATGAAATATCGCACCCTCGGCCGAACCGGCTTCGAGGTCAGTGACATCGCCCAGGGACTCTGGGGGATGAGCGGCTGGAGCGGGTCAAACGACGACCAGTCCCGCCAAGCCATTCAACTCGCCATCGACCTGGGCTGCAATTTTTTCGATACCGCCTGGGCCTATGGAGACGGCAAAAGCGACGGATTGCTGGGCGCGGCCCTCACGAAGAACAAGAGCAAACGGATTTACGCAGCCTCGAAGATCCCCCCGAAAAATCTGCAGTGGCCAGCCTCTCCAAAATACCAATATCAGGATGTCTTCCCCGCCGATCATGTCTTCCAATACGCGCAGCAGATCCGCGAGAAACTGCAGTCTGATTCGATCGACCTGCTCCAGTTTCACGTCTGGGACGATACCTGGGCCGATGAGCCTGAGTTTCGCAAGACGGTGGAAAAACTCAAGGCTGACGGCTGGATCCGATCCTTTGGACTGAGCTTGAACCGTTGGGAGCCGGAGAACGGCCTGAAAGCCATCCGGGCAGGACTGGTCGACGTGGTGCAGGTCATCTACAACATCTTCGACCAGGCGCCGCAGGACAAATTGTTCCCTCTCTGCCAGGAACTGAACATAGGCGTGATTGCGCGAGTTCCACTCGATGAAGGCAGCCTGGGCGGCAAGATGACCCCGGAAACCAGATTCCCTGCGAGCGACTGGCGCGCGAAATACTTTGGTCCAGAAAACCTGGCAGCCACCCTGCCCCGCGTGGAAACGCTGAAGCAGACCGTGCCCGCCGGAATGACGCTGCCGGAACTGGCCCTGCGCTTCGTGCTCTCCCATCCCGCAGTCAGCACGACGATCGTTGGCATGAGAAAGCTCGACCACGTTCGCCAGAACGTCCGATTGAGCGACGGCGGCCCCCTGGACGCTGCCTTGATCACAAAGCTGAAAGCGCACCGATGGGATCGTAAGCCGCAACGCTGGTCGGACTAGCGCCGCCAATTGCCCCATCGGGGCTCGAACCCGGCATCGGTGGGACGTTTCCGATCTGGCGGCTACCGCACGAATGCGAACGACGGGTCATCCACCTTGATGGTGGATTTCCTGCGCGTTCCGGAGACGACGTTGTACGCCACCAGCACACGGTTCTCCACGATCAGGATTTCGTTTTCATTGAGCCACCCCACCAACACGGTGTGCGGCAGGAATACAGAGCGCTTGACCGGATCCACGGCGGTCACCACCTGCACCGCGGGGAGATCGGCCAGCGACTTGTGAATGCGTTGCGACTCTGCAGGATTCCCCTGGCCCTGCTCGGAAAGCTGGATCGGCGCGCTTGATTTCGCGCTCGCCTCAATCGTCATGGCGACCAGTCCAAGGCTCGGTGAAAGCTTCGCATTTTCGGTGAAGAAGCTCACGTCGTAGTCGGGGTTCTTGAACTGCTCCCGCTCGTCGAACACCACCAGCGTCTTGCCGTAACTCAGCAGCTCGGTCTGGTCGTCACTCTGGTTCTCCCAGCCACAACAGCCGATATCAAGAATTGCGCTCAGGATCACGGCACCGTGTTCGCCGGAGTCCAGGACCCTCTGCAGCGGGTGCTTGAGCTCGGTCGGGGTCCACACCCCACCCGATTGCACATACAGACTGCTGCCCAGGTACTTGGTCTCGGTCGGGCCCTGGACCAGGCGCGTCAGCATGAAATAGTCGCCCAGACCTTCGTCCGGTACCCAGAAGCGCACCTCGGGACAGCTTTCCGAGCAAGAGCCGGTGCTGCAACGACACTCCGGAAAATCAATCGCAGTCAGATCTTCCTTCTGCTTTCCCGCAAGGTTCGATTCCCACGCCTGGAAGGTGGTGGAGACCGAGAGGTCGACGTTGTCCCGAGTCAGTTTATTGAACTGGTTGGCGAACCAGAACAGGTGCGTGCCATACTCAGAAAGAAAGGGCCAGGGCGAGGACTCGGTCACTTTCTGGTTCGAACCCGAGGGGCTTGCGACGCGGATGATTCCGCGGCCGAGCATGGTTGCCGATTCGCCATCCCAGAACCAGAACCGGTCGCCGTTCTTGCCCACATCGGGAGACGGATCGTCAGTGTTGGGGGCGAACAGCATCTGCCCCCTGTGATTGATCTGCAGGATCCGGGCGGCCTTCAGGACATCTTCCGGCACCTTGATCGCTGGCTTGGGCGCGAAGGTAGCTGGATCGTACTCGACGATCGAATTGGGCTCCTCGAGCACCCACAGACGGCGACCCTGCGCGGCTGCGGAAGCCACCAGACACAGAACCACCACCAGGCGCTTTACCAGTTCACTCATTGGAAGCCAAGTCCTTCAGAACAATTGCAGCATTGTAAACGACAACGCGTCCCGGCCTTGCGAGTCTCCCGCCCTATCCCCTCCGCAGGTACAATAGTCGCGAACCGAGGACCGTCCATGACCACGACCAGACCAGTACCCACGGAAGCGGCGGCAGCAGAGATCCCCGCCGTCCCACTCACGATCGAGGGCTACAGCGCCCTTCACCAGATGATGCGGTTTCGCTGGACCGCCTGGCGTGCTCTGCCCGAAGCCGAGAGACGGGCGATTGCCGCTGAAGCCGTACCCGGACTGGCGCAGATGGAGCAGAATTCCGGTGGCCAGTCGGCACTTTTCTCCCTCATCGGTCACAAGGGCGACCTGATGTTCCTGCACTTCCGCGAGTCGTTCGACGAACTGAACCAGGCGGAGTTGCAGCTGGCGCAATTGCGCCTGAGCGAGTATTGGGAACCGACAACCTCCTATCTGTCGGTTATCGAGCTGGGACTCTACGATTCAACCACCAAGGTTTACAAGACCCTGGTCGACCGGGGCATCGAACCGCATTCGGAGGAATGGAATCGCGAGATCCAGCAAACTCTGGCGCGGCAGAAAGAAGCGATGCGGCCGCGGCTGTTCCCCGCAATCCCGCCCAACCGCTACGCCTGCTTCTATCCGATGGACCGCAAACGCGGTGAAGACAAGAACTGGTACACCTTGCCCATCGAGGAAAGAGCCCGCCAGATGGGTGAGCATGGACTCGTCGGCCGACGCTATGCGGGCGAAGTGCGGCAGATCATCACCGGCTCGATCGGATTTGACGACTGGGAGTGGGGCGTCGACCTGTTCGCCGACGATCCGCTGGTCTTCAAGAAGCTGATTTACGAGATGCGCTTCGATCACGTCAGCGCGGTGTATGCGCTGTTCGGGCAGTTCTACGTGGGCTTGCGTTGTCCGGCGAGCCAGCTGGGCACTCTTCTGGAAGGCCAGCTGCCACCTCGATCCAGAAGCTGAATGAAATTCTTCCCGGCTCGCCTGCCTTCCTGAGGTCGCGAGCGTGCGTGTCAAGGCAGAAGGCACAGTCATTGATCTGGTGATCCGGCTCGCGCGCAGGTGCACGAGGTCGGGCGTTCGCGACGGCACACCGTCCACTCTCGGGGACGCCCCCCGGGCGTACAGACGGCGCCGGCAGGGTGCGAGGAAACATCGTTGCCGGGTTTTTCACCCCGACAGGCATACCCTGCCATTTCGTGTCACCGTTTCCCGTTGCATCGGTTCTCCAGCGCCAAGGACGCTCGCCGCCTTTGCGGCCGGTTGCGGCCTTCAGCGCTGCGAAGAATGGGAAATTCCAACCCGGACTCAAGACGTCGCCCGCTTAGAAAAAACGCCATTTGCTGCTATCTTCATGGTTTGCCTGACCGAACCATTCCTCACTGGAGCGTTTCATGTCGACCCTTGGACTCATCGAATACCAAGACGCAAGTCCGGAAGTGAAGGCTGTCTACGACGACATCATGGCTACCCGCAAAACGGATTGGATCAACAATTTCTGGAAAGCAATCGCCCACGATCCGGCAACCCTGAAGCGTACCTGGGAAGACATCAAGGAAGTCATGGCACCGGGTGCGCTCGATCCTCTCACCAAAGAGTTGGTGTACCTGGCCATCAGTGTGAGCAATCAGTGCGGCTACTGCATCGCCTCTCACACCGCCGGGGCGAGAAATAAGGGAATGACCGACGCGATGTTCAAGGAACTGATGGCCGTGGTAGGAATGGCCAACGAAACCAACCGCATGGTGGCCGGTTATCAGGTCGAGATCGACGACCGCTTCAAGACCCCGTGAAAACTCCCTGCTTGGGATTTCAAACCGGCCTGCCAGTCCACTACCGCCGGCTCCGCTTGCCCGACTCTCGCGCGGACGGTTTCCGGCTCGAGCGCGAAAAATGGTGCTCGTGGAGCCGCATATTGACGCGCCGTCCCCGGAAAGTCACACCCTCGGCTTCCAGCCTGAGCCGTTGCTCGATGGCTGAATCGCCTCGCAGTTTGATTTCTCCGCCGGCTCCCACGATCCGGTGCCAAGGCAAGCCGACGGATGCATGCAGAGTCCAGGCGACCTGGCGAGCAGCGCCGGCATGGCCGGCCGCTCGAGCAACGGCCCCATAGGTGGACACCGAGCCACGTGGGACCTTGCGGATCGCAGCTTGAATCTGGCTACGCATTGTCAAAACAGTACCGGCACCCATAATATCCTTGGTTCAGGCGAAGCGGGCGATTCAACGTCCACCGCATGTGAAACTACCCGGGGCATCAAATCGGTACCAGTCTGCATCCAACTTGCTCCAAGGGGCGGAGGCGTGCCTGTTTACAATCTCGTAACAGGAGTGAAGCGAATGAGAGGACGGCTGTTCAAGGTTCTTCCGCTCGGAGTGGCATTCATTTGCCTGGGTTGCATACTGCTGAGCGCGGGATGCAGCTCGGGTAGCGCGCGTTTCCGTTACGTTCTGGGCTCTACCGGCGCTCCCGGCACAAGCGTCGACGTGGACGTTGACGGCAAGACGGTCCTGACCGGTATCTCCTTTGGCGCAGCGGGAACCTATAAGAGTTCCAGTTCCGGGTCCCATCAATTTGAAATCTTCCAGACCGGAACCACCACCAATCCCTTCTTCAACGGCTCGGTCTCCCTGAGCAGCGGGGATACCACCGTAATCAGCGTGAACACGTTCAGCACGATGGCGATGGCCGCGTTCACCGACGACAACACCGCGCCCACCTCGGGAAACATCAAGCTCCGATTCATTCACGCTTCACCCACCGCGGGCGGCGTTGATGTTTACGTAATCCAACCCCCCAATACCATTGGAGGCCTCAGTCCTCAGCTGACCGTGCAATACAAAGAAGCATCTGGCTACCTTTCTCTGACCGCCGGCACCTACGAAGTGGTGATGACGCAAGCCGGCACTCAGAACCCGATCTCGGGTCTGGACAGCACCTACAGTCTGACCGCCGGTCAAGTACGCACCATCGTGATCCTCGATGGCCCATCCGGCGGCGGACCCTACCGTCAGGTAATCCTGAGCGATCTCAACTAACGCAGCCTTTCCGAACGCCGATTCCCCGGACAGGCGTCTGACATTTCGTTCCCCTGAACCCCGATCACTGTCCAGCGTGATCGGGGCTTCTTGTTTGCCCGTGTCACAGGCTGATCCCCACCCGGACGTGCCCCAACGAGATCCGAGCTCCAGTGGAAATGAGATACCCGGGCGTTTTCTGCACCCGCGGCAAAATGGCCAGCAGCATCCCGCAGAGCAGAGCGAAGCTGATGCCGAGTTAGAGTGTAGAGAAAGCCGCTGCGGCCGGCCCGAACCAGTTCTGGAGAGCCTGGCGGATCCCTTGGTAGGTGGATGAGGAAACAGCAGTCCAAACACCAGACCCAGCGCCCGGGCGACACAAAGCCCGTCGCGGCCACGAGCAAGCCGAGGATAAAACAACTTTGCCCGTCGTTTCGAGGAAAACCGGCGATCGAAGTCATCCCCGGCTCGGTATGCAGAAACCTATGCGGCAGCGCCCTTTCGAAAGGATTGTATGGCTTCGTCTTCGGTCTCGTACACTTCGAAAATCGTCAGGAGTTTGGTGACCTGCAACAGGTCTCCAACGCGTTGGGTCAAGTTCGAAAGCTTGATGGCGCCCCCGGCGTTGTGCGCCGTCGTGTATAGAGCGACCAGCGTACCCAGCCCGCCCGAGTCGATGTAGCTCACGCCGCCCAGGTTCAAGACGATCTGGTTATTCTGCGTCAGGAGCTTTTTGACGGTGTCGCGGAGCTCCGCCGATTCCTCTCCGAAAACAATGCGGCCGTCGCAATTTACCACCAGAATGCCCTGGACGGTGCGGATGGTCAGTTTGAGTTGCATGGGGAGAGCTCTCCTTGAGCTGTCAAATCTCGATTCCTGCAAAGCTTGTCCGCGCAAAAGCCTACCGCTTGCCGGCCCGAGGCGCAAGGGTTTCAGCCCATAAAAGCCCATAAAAGCGATTCCCAAACCGCCAAGACAGATCCGAGTCAGAGCGGCTCCGCCGAGTCGTCCCTGGGCGTAACATCACGTATAATCGTGGTCTCTCTTCCATGAGCTATCAGGTTCTCGCGCGCAAATACCGGCCACAGAAGTTCTCCGAAGTCATTGGACAGGAGCATGTTACCCGCACGCTCAAGAATGCGATCGAGCAGGAACGGATCGCTCACGGCTACATTTTCAGCGGACATCGGGGTATCGGGAAAACTACCGTCGCTCGTATTCTGGCCATGGCGCTGAATTGTCGCTCCGCCGACCACCCGGTAGCTGAACCTTGCGGAATCTGCGAATCCTGTACCGAGATCCGCGCCGGCAATGCCGTCGACGTCCTTGAAATTGACGCCGCCACCAATCGGGGCATCGACGAGATTCGCGAGCTGCGCGAGGCCGCCCGCTATCGTCCCGCGCGCGACCGCTTCAAGATCTACATCCTCGACGAGGCGCACCAGATCACCGACGCCGCCTTCAACGCTCTCCTCAAGACGCTCGAAGAGCCCCCCGGTCATGTGATCTTCATGCTGGCGACCACCCAACCCGAAGACATCCCGCAGACCATTCGTTCGCGCTGCCAGCACTTCAGCTTCCGGGCCGTCCGTTTTGAGGAAATCCTTGGGCAGCTCCGCGACCTGGTCGGCCGCGAGAAGCTCGAAGCCGATGAGGACGCTCTCGCCCTGCTCGCCGAAGCCGGCGATGGCTCGATGCGTGACGCACTTTCCATCCTCGATCAGGCGATCGCATCAAGCACCGGCCGCCTGACCGTGGAATCGGTCCGGCAGTTGGTCGGAGCGGCTCCCTCCGGAGTCCTCGAAGAGGTCATGCAGGCTGTGGCTCGCAGTTCCAGCGAGGAAGTCTTACGCCTGGCGGACAAACTCATCAGTGAGGGCCACAACCCCACGCACTTCGCCCGGCAACTCGTGCGTTTTCTCCGTAACACCGTTGTGGCCAGAGTCGCCGGCAAGGATTCTGCCCTCTTGCAAATTTCCGGGGATGAGCGGGCACGAGTCGCTCGCATCGCGGAGTTGTTCAGCGAGGAGGACCTTGCACGTCATTTGCAGATCATGCTCCGAACTCATGGCGAGCTGGGTTACAAACAGGAGCAGCGCTTCCACCTCGAACTAGGCCTCCTCAAGATGGCGCACGCGCAACGCCTGCTGCCGATCGAGCAATTGCTGAGCGAAGCCGGCGGCACGCTCGCGGCCGGTGGCGCGAAAAATCCTGCCAAGCCGTCTCTCGTTCCAGAGACGCGCGCCGCAGCTCCCGCGAGTCCGCGCAGTACCTACCTATCTCCGTTCGCGGCAGACTCCGCCCGGAAGAGCGGTCCGAAGTCGGAGTCGTCCGTGGAAGCCACCCTCGCGAGCACCCCTCGAGCGGTCGCGGCTGTCATCCTGGGAAGCGCCGCACCCAACCAGTCTCCCGAGCCAGTTGCCGACCCCATTCCCCAGGACTCTCAGGGACCGGTAGCCGCCCCGGCGCAAAACCTGGACGCCGTCCGCAGCGCAGTCCTGAACGCCCTTGGAGATGCCGGTCACCGCATGCTGGTTTCCATGCTGGAAACGGGTGAGTGGGCCGTTGAGGGCAATCGACTGGTAATCAAGGTCACGGCATCGGCCACCGTCGTTGACATGTCGTTGGGCGCCGAGGGCAAGCGCCTGGCCGTTGCCACCGCCAGTGGCGCACTGGGCAAGGCCATGAAGCTCGAGGTCCTTCCCGGAGGCACGCTGCAAAGCGCGCCCCCGCGCTCTCGGTCCGCTTCCAACGGCGGAGGACGGGCCCGGGCCGAGCAGGACCCGATCGTGAAGCATTTGCAGGAGAAGTTTGGCGCCGAGATACGAACGATCATCGACCAGCGGGACAAGAAGTAGAACGAGGAGCGCCATGGGCGGGTTCAATCTTCAGCAGTTGATGTCACAGGCCAAGCAGCAGTACGAAGCGCTCCAGAAGAAGATGCAGGACACCGTAGTCGACGCCTCGTCGGGCGGAGGGACGGTGAACGTTAGGATGGACGGCCGCAAACAGCTTCTGAGCCTGAAGATCGATCCCGAAGCCGTAAAAGCGGGCGACATCGAGATGCTGCAAGACCTGATCACAGCCGCCATCAACGAAGCGGCACGCAAGGTGGATCAGGCCATGCAGTCCACGGTTGGCGGCATGCTGGGTGGAATGGGCCTGCCAGGTCTCTGAACCATTTGAAACGCGGGTAATTGGCAATTCTGTAATCGCTCAAAGCAGGTACGTGCTTCGCATCAGAATTCCAGAGAAAATTACCCAATCACTAAGTTCGCAAATCAACCCTATGTCCAAGTTTGCCGAGCCGATGACCCGGCTCATCGATGAGTTGAAGAAGCTTCCCGGAATCGGCAGCAAGAGCGCACAGCGCCTCGCCTTCCACATCCTGCGCTCTAGCGACGAGGATGCGGACTTGCTCGCCACCGCCGTCCGAGACGTCAAGGCCAACCTGCGCCTCTGCTCGGTTTGCAACAACATCACCGATGTCGATCCCTGCGTGTATTGCTCCAGCCCTACCCGCAACCAGCGTCTGGTGTGCGTGGTAGAGGAGCCCACCAACATCGCAGCCATAGAAAAGACCAGGCACTACAACGGGGCCTATCACGTCTTGCACGGATCGCTGTCCCCTTTGCACGGAGTCGGCCCCGAACAGCTACGCATCGCAAACCTCGTCCGCCGGGTCGAGGCCGGCAATGTCGACGAGGTCATCGTCGCCACCAACCCCACGGTGGAAGGGGAAGCAACCGCCGCCTACCTCTCCCAGCAATTGAAGCGACAAGGAGTGAAAGTAACTCGCATTGCAATGGGAATTCCGGTCGGCAGCGACATCGAATACACCGACGAAATCACCATGCTGAAAGCAATGGAAGGCCGTCGCGAACTCTAGCCAGCTGCATCGCGGAGACAAACTCCTCAAGACAACCAATGTTTCCAACTTGTGCAGAGCTTTGTCCGGAGGCTCCTTCCAGGGAGCAGTCGTGCACAGCAGGTTAAAATTTATACTTAATTGTTTCAATAACTTAGCAAAGTTATCTCAGGTTGTAATTGATGCCAGGATTGGCACCGCAAGTGCACCTCAGAAAAACGTCTAGACGCGCCGTGCGATGTAACCGCATCCGACTCGGCGCGCTCGCAGCCGGGCCAACCAGCCCGGTTTTTCGTTTGCCCACCGGGAAGCTCAAAGACGCAGGTTCCGCGCCCCACACAGTGCAATCGTGAATGCGGGCTTCAGCCCCTGGAGGTCCCTTTCCCTGGGCGCATGAGGCGCCCCTGCAAACAAGCAATAAGTCTCTCCCGCCGGCTAGCCCTCAGCCTCGGCCTGAAGGTAGAAGTTAGCCTCCTCCTCCGGAGGCGTCACCCCTTCCGGAAGAGTTCCGCGGTTATATTCCGCCATCCGGTTTTTCCACTTGAGGAACTCGGTCACGGTCTGTGGCTCGATCCGTATCTCCACCCGCCGAAGGCTCGCCAGGAGCAGGTTCATCTCGCAGCGAAACCCCTCATCCCCACGCAGGTTCTTCTTGGATGGACGGACCATTTCGGTCTTCCGATTGTGGTGCTCAAGCAGCCCCCAACCTGTCGGCAACTCCTCCGCTCTCACCAGTCCCCGCGGCACGAAGTAAAAGCGCTCACTTCCCACACCCAGTTCGGGACGCTGCCGAAACGGTTTGCCGCGATCCCCCAGGAAGTCCGCGCGCGAGACCTTGCATTCGACCAGCACGGAATGACAGGCTCGCTTCCATCCGATCGCATCCGGCGTTTCTCCGCTCACACAGGCCTGCTCCGACAGCACGACGCCGCAGCGGTAGCTGCGCAACCACTCCACTGCTTTGCGCACCAGGAGAGCGTGAGTCATTGCGTCCGATTCTATAGGTTGTGGCGAAGCGCGTCGCACGAGCGGGTTGACTAAGTAGCTTCTATCAAGCCGCAGCCGGGCGCCCCGTCGCGTTTCGCGCGCGCCGCGCATGAGAACGTGCTTTTTTGAGCGGCTTCACCAGAATCGGCTGCCGGAGAACCGTTTCCAACAAGTGTCGTGCCGCCGCCACATCTTCGGCCGCCGGCGTCCACTGGGAATATCCGGAAGCCAAAACCAGCAAGCCGCCATTCTTGCTCTCAATCTGGAGGCGCTGCACGGGTCCGTCCCGCGAAGCGTCGAAGGCATTGGCCAACCGGAGAATCCCTGCCAGGTACACCGCGACTCTCCTGTCCTCGGCCGCCAGGCCACGCAGGGCCTTGTGCTGCGACTGCGGCAGCGCTCCCCGGTGGAAACGGGCAACCGCCGCCGCCAACTGCAGGTCAGGAGCGGTCCAACCCAGAGGTGGCGTCATCCGGTGCAGCAGTCGATACGACGTCTTATGGTGTCCCTTCTCACCTTTCGCCCGTCCCACATCGTGAGTGAACGCCGCTGCCGACAAGATCGACTCCAGGTCGTGCTCACCGCCAGCCGGAGCCAGCCCCAGCCGGCTCAGCCCTTCGAACAGCTGCGCAGCCAAGGTTGCGACACGCTGCGAGTGCGCGAAGTCGGGATCGAGAAACGAAGCCCACAACTTCATACGCGCCATGGCCGCGGCTTGAACCTGGTCGCCCTGCGGGAGATCAGCTCGCCACGCACGCCACCGCGACTCGGGCCCAACCATCCGTTCCCGGTAGCGGGCGATCCGCTTGTCCCGCGCCTCGTGCACGATGCCATGCCATCGGCTGCGCGATTCCTCGCTCGCGAAAGCATTCACGTGTGTGGCCGTCGCCCACAGCACGTCCAGGTCGTGGACATCGCCCAGCAGATCCTGCATCTCCTTCAGATCAGAACCCCAGGCCTGGTGCTGCTGCGGGAGAAAATTTTCCACGATATAGCGGAAGCGCTTGATCCCGATACGCAGCTGATGAAATGCAACCTGCGATCGATTGTGCAGGGCGCGCCGGTGCAAGTGGTAAGCTTCGGTCCAACGCTCCAGCGCCAGATGCTTGAAGGGCGGGCTGCCGCGCTTGATGCGGGCTGCCCGACGCGGCAATTCCCTGCTCCACTTGCGCCATTGACGCACATCGAAGGTCAGCACCGCTTCGGCGGCCAGCAGCTTCTGCTCTTGCTCACGCTTTGCGAGCAGATCCAGCAAGGCGCGGCTCTCGGGGTCGTCCGCCGGGCCGAGCTTTTGCACCCACTCGGTCATCACCTGCACGTCGCGCAACTCCCCAAGACTGCTGAACAGGCGCTTGCCGGCCTTCTTCATTTCTTTCCACGACGAATCTGGATCGATGGCCATCAGCCCGGCAGCCATCGACCGACATCGCCGCAACGCCACCCGCAAGTCGTGCACCGGGTCCGGGGCCAGGTCGGTGCCGGCACGACGGCACTCGTGGATGACTTGCTGCATCCAGTAGCCAAAACCCACTCTAGGCCGGGGCCTGCGCGGTGCTTCCGGAGAACTCTGAGGATCCAAGGATTTATCCCGATGTTGTTCTGAACCCCATATTTTCGCACGCCCGGGAGCCTGTTACCTGCGTAACGTGCGCGGGCTTACTTTTCGCATTAACCTCGGGATAGAAATCGAGAATTACCGGAGTTGCTTATCTCGACCGCCCGCACATCTCAGGCCAGCCGGAGCGCCTCGGCTAGCGCGTTTGTCCACAGCCTGAACATCCTGGTCAAGTACGTGCGCCTTTACGGGTTCGAGCACAAGCGCACCGAAACGCAGTTTGAAACCGCGTGGAACGAGCTGCAGGCAGCCGTGCCCAAGGCGGGAGATCAAGGTTTCCTGCTGGGAGTCACCGGCACGAAACTCCTCCTCGATGGTATCCCCCTGGAAAGCGGCCAGGCTGAACGCAGCTTCGCGCAGCTGTTGACCACGGCGGGCCTCGCCAGCATCAATTTCTCCACCCAGGTGACGGTCGAAGACTTCGCCCGCCTGGTGCGTGCGTTCGCCGTCGGCGGCACCAAAGCCCAGGACGTTGCCAAACAGATTAAAGACACGCTCGGCGACGGGCGCGGCACCACCATCAGGATCAACGAGGTCAAGTTCGTAGCCGCTGATCCAGCCACCGGAGACGTGACGGTGGCCGCTCAGATCGCTGCCCAAACCCTCGGGCCAGAGTTCAAGCAATGGTTGAATGATCCCCAGAAACTTCTGCAATTGATCGCGGCCGCTGAGGGGGCACAAAACAGCGGGAGCGACCCCACCGGAACCGCGCCGATCGGAACCGTGCCCACCGTAAAAATCGGGGGTGGGGGAGGGACCGGGTCCGGGGGAGGCACCGGAACCGGAGTATGGGACGGCAAGACCGTTCCTCTCCAGGAAGAAGAGGTCGTGCAGGCGATTCGACTCCTGACCCGCTTCGGAGAGACCGCCACCAACCCATCCGCAGTACCCGAGGATCTTCAGAAGGCGTTGGGCGCGGTTGACCCGAACACCCGAGTCAACCTGCAGCAACTCCTGCAAACACTGGCAAGCAACCTTCCGGCCGAAAATGACACGCCGTTGCTGATGAAGGCCGCCGAGCACATGGCCATCCGCTTTGCCCTGGAACGCTACCAGAAGGGCGAGGTGAAGGTGAATGCCGTGCACCAGATGCTCGAACACATGAGCCGGCAGATGGATACCCTGCGCCAGATTCTGCGCGTGCAGGAAGAAAAGATGAATAAGGCCGGGATGCTGGTCGAATCGCACGCCGACATCCTCGACCGCATGTTCTGGGCGGAAGTTCCGGAGGCTGGCAAGAAGAGCGTTCTTCTCTCCAACGAAGCCCCCTGCGTGCCTCCCCGCAACGTTCGCCAGTTCGTCGAAGTGCTGCTTGAGCGCGACGACAAGGAGAGCGCTGACGCAATCCTCAGAAACTACTTCAACTGTCTGGACGCGAAGGATGCCGAACCTCGTCGCAAGCTAGCCACCGGTCTCGCCCAGCTGGCGGATCTCTACCCCGGTCCGGGCGGCGACTTGATGGCCTGTGCCATCCGCAAAGTCGGAGAGCAGATCTGCAAAGAATCCGATGCCGAGCTGCAAAGCATGCTCAGCGCAGCCTTTGTCCGCCTGAGCCAGGAAGCCAGCACGCGCAGGAGTTACGGCGCAGTGAGCGAAGTCTGTGCGGCGATGGACTTGGTCGCCAAGGCGCGGCCCGTGCTCGCGAGCGACTTGCGTCCCCGTATCGGCGTTGAAAACCGCCTCCCCGAGTTCATCGAAGAGGCTCTGCGCCTCGAGCAGCTGCCACCAGACCTGTTAGCCGTCCTCCGTCGCACCAGCCAGGCCGCTGTCGAACATCTGGCTGACCGCTTCTTCCGATGCATGCGCCGCGACGAGTGCGATCGCATGGTCGAACTGGTCCGCGAACTTGAGAAGCCGGCGCTCGCCCAACTGCGCGAGATGCTGCGCACCGGACAGCCCCGCCAGGCCGCCTCGGTCGTGGGTCTGCTCAGCCGCCTGGATGTGCTCAGCCTCCTGGAGTTGCTGCCCGTCCGGTTGCCGGAGTTCAACCGCTTCTATCACGACGTGGTCGTTCGGCAGATCGCCTACGGCGCTGCCAACGATCGCGGACGTACCCTGCTCGAAATGCTCGAGATCCTCGACCCCTTGGTCGCTCCCCAGGCGGTCGACGAGATCGGCATGAGTGGCGACCGCACCGCCGTCGGCCCCCTGACGGTCATGGCCCGTTCGGGCGATGCCGAAGGTCGGTCTGCGTTCCTCCAACTGAAAGCCATCGAATCTCTGGGACGGCTGCGTGACACCGAAGCCACCAGCGTTCTTCGCGACCTGCTGGAAGCCAAGAAGATGTGGAAGTGGTCCAACCACCGCGAGCTGCGCATCGCCGCCGCCCAGGCGCTGGCCAAAATTGATCCTCGCTATGGCAGCCAGATCCTCTCCGACAGCGGACTCGAGCCGGGCGAGCTGGCGATTGCGGCCCTCGATTCCGCGCCGGCCTGCCCCTGGGTACGGCAACGCCGCTACGAACGCATCGTGCTCTCCAAGAGCCTTTCCGCCACCATCAGCAGTTCCTGGGGCAAATCAAGCATCTCGATCCGCGAAATGAGCCTGGGTGGCGGCATGGGCACGAAGGAAGACAACCTGCGCATCGGTTCAGAGGCGAACCTCGACATTTCCATGGGCGTCCGCCGGGTCCGCGCCCAAGTCCTGCTGCGCCGCGCCCGCGTGAATGAAGTAGGATTTGAGATCGTCAACACCGACCTCGAAAGCCGCTACCGCCTGCGCCGCATCCTGGTGGACGCCGTCGAACGCGCTCCCGAAGGCAAGAGCCAGGAGTGGAACGGCGCCCGGAAGAGGTAAGGGTTCCCGCTGGCTGTGGGCTTTTCGGATGTCAACCGATCTATCCCTGGCGCGCGCCGCTGGGAACTGAGTCCTCGGCTGGGATTCGAGCCCCTGCCTCGTCACGGTCGCCACCCCGCAATCAGGACGAAAAAGCCTCTGCCCGCAGGGAGAGGCTTTTCTATTCGAGACTCGGAACCGGCCTACTTCACCTTAAGGAAGATAATCGCCAGGGTGTAGAGAGCTAGCGACTCAATCAACACCAGCCCCAGCAATAGAGCAAACCTGATGGCTGGTGCCGCTGCCGGGTTACGTGCAAGACCTTCCGCCGCCGCCGCTGTAGCCTTGGCTTGCGCCATTCCGCAGACCGCAGAGGCGATCGCCATTGCAAACCCAGCAGTGATGGCGACCCAGTTTGTACCGCCGGCCTCGCCGCCTTGCGCGAAGGCGGGAACCGCGAAGCACAGCGCGCTCAATCCCATGAACAACTGACTCAGCTTACCCATGTTTCTGTTTCTCCTGTATGAAGTTGCCGCCAGTGGGTGGTTGACGTCATCCTCTTGCAGACGCCCTCACGCTGATGGCACAAAAAGCCGGGACCACCCGATCGACGAACGCCTAGTGCTCCTCTGTTACGGCTCCAGCGATATAAATCATGGTGAGCAGGATGAAGACGTAAGCCTGCAAAAAGGAAACCACGATGTGCAGACCGTTGAAAATGACCGGAACTCCGATCGGAATCATTGAAAAGAACACAAGCGTCACCAGGTCGCCGGCGAAGATGTTTGCCCATAGACGAACGGTAAGAGAAAGAAGGCGAGCCAGGTGGCTGATAAGCTCAATCGGCAGCATCAGAGGCGCCAAAAACGGCATCGGTCCCACGAAGTGCTGCAGGTACTTGAGCATTCCGTGCTCACGGACTCCTTGCAGGTTGTAAAAGCCGAACGCAAAGAGAGCGCAACCGAGTGGCACCGACGCTGTCGCTCCGGTAGGGGACTCAAACCCAGGTATTAACCCTATCAAGTTGCAGAAAAGGATGAAAAGCCCCAGGGCTGTCAGGAAAGCCACATAGCGTTCGCTATGGTGACCTATGATTTCTTTGGCTTGATCACTGACGAAGCCGTGAACACCTTCCCAGAGGTGTTGTAATCCGCCGGGATTGTCCACAGATAGACGGGATCGGAGCATCCCGAATACCACGATCAGAAACACGAAAACCAACAACTCCATCGACACGGCATTTGTAATGGGTGCCTCAGGATAACGCGGTTCAATATGGACAGCCCGAAGCACGGTCGTGACCGGGCTAGCAAGCAAGTGATTCAGTATCGCAGTAAACCAGAGTTGTTCGGGCACAGAATGGGCTCTCAACCGCTATTGGATAGATTGTGAGTACTTCTGAAACAGCTCAGACATCCCGAGCAAAGACCAAGTACACCTCGTAGATGGCCTCGCACGCAATAGCCGCCACTGGGAGGGTCAAGCCCACCAGAAACGGTTCGAGTCCGCCCGGCCAACCCCGTAATATAGCATAGCCCACAGCACCGACCAGGACGTAGCGGAGCGCGAAACCAAGTACGACCCCCCTCGCAGACCTGCGGTTTTCCGACATCGTGATCCGATCTGCCAGCCCTTCAACCGCCCCCTTCAACGAGCCAAAGCTGACGTAGGCGACCACGCATCCAAGTGCAAATCCCAACGCCGCGTACACGCCAAAGCGCAAGTATGCGGCGGCGGCAAATACGACCGCGAGCAGGGCCATAGTTCGCCTTATCCGTTCAAGGGCACAGGCGTAGAAGTTCTCTGCGTTACCCACTTCAGATATCAAGAGTCAACCCCTTATGGGTGGGGAGAATCGGCGTTGCGGCGGGCGCTGCAACCGGCGGTCGATGGCAAATGCCTCATGGCGAAATCCCCTCAATCTTCCGGACTCGAAGAGATGACCGTACGGATAAGTTCAACAAATCCCGCAACAATGCCGAGCAGCAAACCCACGGCGCTGATCCATCCGGTGTGAAGCCAACGATCGAGGGCAGTTCCCAGCAACCAGCCCGCCACGGTTGCGGCTGGCAGGGCGAGCGCCAGTTGGCTCAAACGCCCAACCTGTACCCAGAGGTTCTTTTTGCCCGCAGATTTCTCATCGTTTTCGGGCACAGTTCCGGGGCTCCGATCCCTGTCTTGGCTCGTCACTGAATCACGATCCGGACAGAAAGTCGGTGACTCTTGTTAGCGTATCAGATGGGCCACCGGCGACGCCGGGATCAATCCCAGCACCCGGTCGACGGTCGCGATCATGGAATTTGGGAACAGGCCGATCACCACCGTAGCCGCCGCCGTCACCAGCAGAGCCAGCCCCATCGCCGGGCTCAACGGCAGCCGCTCTTTTTCGAGCGACCGCCGCATGAACATCGCGTTTGCCACCCGCAGGTAGTAGTACAGCCCGAAAACGGAATACAGCACGCCCAGCGAGGCCAGTACGTAGTGCCCACTTTCGATCAGGCTTAGAAAGATGAAATATTTGCCATAGAAACCCGCCAGCGGCGGAATCCCTGCCAACGAAAGCAGAAACACCAGCATCAAGACCGCTTCAATCGGCGCCCTTTCGTAGAGCCCGGCAATGTCGTCGATCTCGTCGCCAATCACTTTGCGATGTCGCAAAGACGTGATCACCGCAAACGCGCCCAGGTTCATGAACGTGTAAACCAGCAGGTAAACCAGGATACCCTTCACCCCGTTCTCGCTGAGATTCTCCGGCGTACCGGCGACCAGGCCAAGCAGCATGTAGCCAACATGTGCGATCGAGGAGTAAGCCAGCAGGCGCTTCAGGTTGTTCTGCGTGAGCGCTGCAAAGTTCGCGCCCGTCATGGTGGCGATCGAAACAAAAACGACGATCGGGACATAGATCGGCCGGAGCGCCATCAGTCCCGGATGGTACACCAGTCCGCCGTAGAACAGCGGGTAGCCGAAGACCCGCAGCAGCATCGCCCAGGCCGCTGCCTTCACGGAAACCGACATGAAGCCGGTGACGCTGGTCGGAGCCCCCTCATATGCGTCCGGTGCCCATTGGTGAAACGGAATCGCCGCAATCTTGAAGAATAGCCCAGTGGCGGTCGTCAGCAGCGCGACCACCATGATCGGATCGAAATGCCCATGGTTGGCCTGGATACGCCGCTGCAGGCTCAAGCCCATCGACACCAGATTCGTACTGCCCGTGATCCCGTAAAACAGCGAGAGTCCGTAGGCAAAGATCCCCGACGAGAACGCGCCCAGCAGCATGTATTTCAGCGCCGCTTCGTTCGAGCGCTTGTCGCGCCGCAGGAATCCGACCAGCACGTACGTGGAGATCGCCATCAGTTCCAGCCCGATGAAGATCAGCACCACGTCCAGGCCCGAGGCCATGCACATCATGCCCACGACCGAAAACAAGAGCAACGCGTAATATTCGCCGTGGTTCTCGTGCTCGACCTCGAGGTAGCGCACCGACATCAAAATCGCAACCGCCGTCCCCGCGAGGAAAAGATAGAAAAAATAGATCGCCACCCGGTCGACCAGCATGGCGCCCATGAACGCTGGCTGCATCGTCAGGTTGTGGCTCTGGAAAAACGTCTGGATATGCCCCACACCCGTCGCCGCAAACGCAACTCCGGCGAGCGCAGTCGCTGCATTGGCCCACTTCCACTCGGCGGGCAACATGAGATCGATCAGCAGAATGCCAATCGCGAACAGTGTGAGCAGGGTAATAGGCAGCGCCAGCAGGTAGTCCGTGCCCGTAAAGTATTGAGCGATGCCGCCGGGCACTTAGTTCCTCCCCCTTGCGGAATCCGCTGCCGGCACAACCACCGCCGCGGTCGCCGGGACCGCAACCGGAATCGCAGCCACCGCCGTTGCTGCGGCATTAGCGCGCACGTCGCGCGCAATCTGATTCACCGGCTGTTCGAGAATCTGGAAGAACGGCTTCGGGTAAATGCCGATCCACAGCGCCAACCCAATCAGCGGGACGAAGGTCGCAATTTCCCGCGGCGTGAGATCGTGCAGCTTTTCGTTCTTGGGATTGGTGACCGGCCCGAAGAACACTCGCTGGTAGAGCCAGAGCAGGTACGCCGCCGCCAGGATGACTCCCGGCGCAGCCCACGCCGCCCATTTCCAGTTCTCCATGAACGTGCCCCACAGAATCGTGACCTCGCCCACGAATCCATTGAGCAGAGGCAATCCCATCGACGACAGGAACATGATCAGAGTGATGGTGGCGTAAATCGGCATGACATTCGAAATGCCGCCATACTCGGCGATCTCGCGCGTGTGCCGACGTTCGTAGAGCACACCGACAATCAGGAACAGAGCGCCCGTCGATATCCCGTGATTGATCTGCTGCAGCACCGACCCGCTAAGCCCCATGGGCGTCAAAGCAAAAATCCCCAGCGTGCAGAAGCCCAAATGGCTCACGGACGAGTAAGCCACCAGTTTCTTCATGTCCTTCTGCATGAGTGACACGAGCGCGCCGTACAGAATGCCGATGATCGAAAGCGTGATCATCCACCCCCGCATTTTGTGGCTCATCACCACGGCCGGGAAAAATGGCAGCGAGAACCGGATAAATCCGTACGTCCCCATCTTCAACAGGACGCCCGCCAGGATCACCGAGCCCGCCGTCGGCGCTTCCACGTGCGCATCCGGCAGCCAGGTGTGGAACGGGAACATCGGCACCTTGATGGCGAAGGCGAAGAAGAACGACAAAAACAGCAGCGTGGCGTAGGTCGCCCCATATTGCGTGTAGATCAGCGGAGCAGTCTTGTACAACTCCGGAACGCTGAACGTATACACGCCCGTCACAGTGTGATGGTGGTAGTACAGGAACAGAATCCCCAGCAGCATCAGCACCGAACCGGCCAGCGTATACAAAAAGAACTTGATGGCCGCATACAGCTTCCGCGGACCTCCCCAGATCCCGATCAGCAAGTACATCGGCACCAGCATCGCTTCCCAGAAGACAAAAAAGAGGAAGAAATCGAGCGCCATGAACACGCCCAGCATGCCGGTCTGCAGCACCAGAAACCAGACGTAATACTCCTTCACGCGGCTTTCGATCGCCGTCCACGACGACAGAATCGAAATCCAGCCCAACAGCGTAGTCAGCATGATGAGCAGGAACGAGATGCCATCGATGCCCAGGTAATATCCCGCGCCGATCGTCGGAATCCAGTTGTTCGTACCGCCCTCGATGAACTTGAACCCGGGCTCGAATCGCCGCGCCCAGAACATCGGCACCAGGGGCAAGGAGACGAGCAAGCCGCCCAGCGCAAAAATGTTGGCAATCCAGCGGATCGCGTCCTTGTTCTCCTTGGGAACGAACAGGAGCACAAACGCGCCCAGCAGGGGCGTGAACAGGATGATCGAGAGAATGTGATTCGCCATAAAGGGCAGTTCTCACTCAAACACAGCTACCAGCAGTGCGCGATGAGCCGCGAGCCATCAATTCCCGCATGCGCGAAGCTCGCAGCTACCTCCACGCATAATAAAAAACAAAGCCCAAAAGCCCGGCCACCATCACCAGCGCATACCACTGCACCAGTCCCCACTCAAACAATCGAAATGGATACGACAGCATACGCGCCAGAATTGCGGGGCCATTGACCCCGATCCCGTCGATGATCCAGGTATCCCACCACCGCGAGATGGTGGCGACGGTCCGCGTGCTCCAGCCGGCGCCATTCACCACCCCGTCAATGACATGGACGTCAAACCAGGCAGAGGCGTCGCCCAGACCCAACGTGCCGAGCCGCACCCCACCCAGCTTCCGCCTGCCGGTCAACAGGTAATCGTAGCCTTCATCGACGTACCACTTGTTGTAAAGCACGGTGTAGAGCGGTTTCGCGCTGACCTCAAGAGGCTCCGCGTATCCCTTGTCAGCGTGCCGATAGAAGGTCCACGCCATGCCCCCGCCCACCACCGCTGCGCCGACCGACAGCAACATCAGAAGATATTCTGTGGAGCTGGTGTGTTGTTCTTCCTTTTCGCCCGCGGCCAGTTGGGCAGCCTTCCCCTGTTCCTGTAGCACGGAAGCCTCTCTTGCAAAGACCGGCTCGACAAATTTCATCAGGCGATCGTTTCCGCCCAAACTGTGCGGCCAACTCATCCAGCCAGAAAAAATCGAGAAGAAAGCCAGGATGATCAGCGGCACGGTCATCGACTTCGGTGATTCGTGAATGTGATGTTCCACCTCGTGGCTCATCCGGGGGTGCCCATGAAACGTCAAAAACATCAGACGGAACATGTAGAAGGAGGTCAGGCCCGCGGTGAGAAATCCAATGACCCATAACCAGATGTAAGCGCCCTGTTCTGAAGACCACGTCTGCCACAGAATCTCATCCTTGGAAAAGAAACCCGCAAATCCCGGTATCCCGGCGATCGCCAATGTGGCGATGAGCATGGTTGTGTGAGTCGTCGGCGTGCGATGCGACAGATCCCCCATGTTCCGCATATCCTGTTCCCCGCTCATCGCATGGATCACAGAGCCCGCGCCCAGGAACAGCAACGCCTTGAAGAACGCGTGCGTAAAGACGTGGAACACACCGGCCGCAAAGGCCCCCACGCCCAACGCCAGAAACATGTAGCCAAGCTGGGAGACGGTCGAGTAGGCCAGCACCCGCTTGATATCGTTTTGCACCAGCCCGATCGACGCCGCGAAGATCGCCGTCAGCGCCCCAACGATGGCCACCGTCTTCATGGCCGCCGGAGCCAGCACGAAGACGGCATTCGAGCGCGCCACCATGTACACGCCCGCCGTCACCATGGTGGCGGCGTGGATCAGCGCCGAGACCGGCGTAGGGCCCTCCATGGCATCGGGCAGCCAGATATACAGCGGCAACTGCGCCGACTTTCCGCAGGCACCCACAAACAGCAGCACCGCCGCTGCCGTCAGCACGGGATCCCCGATCAAGTAGTGCCCGCTCCGCGCCATGGCGTTCACGTCGGTAAAGCGCACCGAACCCATGGACCACGCGATGGTGAACATGCCGAGCAGGAACCCGGCGTCCCCGATGCGGTTCACGATGAATGCCTTGTTCGCCGCATCGCTGGCCGACTTCCGGTGGAAGTAGAACCCAATCAACAAGTACGAACAGAGCCCCACCCCCTCCCATCCGACAAACAGCTGGGTATAGTTGTTCGCCAGAATCAGCGTCAGCATCGCGAACATGAACAGGTTCAGATACCCGAAGAACCGGTAGTACCCTCCTTCGTGCGCCATGTATCCGATGGAGTAAATGTGGATCAGCATGCCGACGCCGGTGACAAACAGCAGCCAGATGCTCGACAGCGGATCCAGCAGGAAACCGACCTGGGCCTTGAACTCGGCTGGAAAGCCGTCCTTCGTCGTGTAGTTGAGGTGACCGGTATCGCTGCCCAGCCACGTGTACATCACTTTTTCGAAGGGCTGCCCCCCCGCGTAGTTGTGCACGTACTGCCACACCGCCCCGCACGAGACCACGAAGGCCAGCGCCACCGTGCCGACACAAACAATGCTCACCGTCTGCTTCTGCAGCTTCCGCCCGAAAAAGAACATGAGCGTCGCGCCGAACGCCGGCAGCAGAGGAACAAGCCAGATGTTTTCGAGAAAGACCATGTCGTTTATCGCGGCTACCTGCCAGCCGCCAGCCCTTAGCTCCTGGCCCGAACCGGTACCCCGGGAACCTAACGACCAGGAGCCAAAAGCTGGCTTGTGTTCACCATTTCAGCAGATCCACCTCATCCACGTTGACCGTCTCCTTGTTGCGGAAGAAGGCGATCAGGATGCCCAGCCCCACCGCAGCTTCCGCAGCGGCATCGGTGATCACGAAAATCGCGAATACCTGCCCGTGCAGTCCCCATATCCTCGAGAACGCCACCAGGTTCAGGTTCACCGCATTCAGGATCAGTTCCACCGACATCAACACAATGACGACGTTTCGGCGCGTAAGCACGCCGATGATCCCCAGCACGAACAGTGCCGCCGCGACCACCAGATAGTGCAGGGTTGTAATCGGAACCATATGAAAGATCAGTTCTCGGTTCTCAGTCCGCGCATCAAATTCGTTTTTTGGCCATTACCACCGCCCCGATTATCGCCACCAGCAACAATAAGGACGCGATTTCAAAAGGAAACATGTAATTGCTGTACAGCATCTGCCCAACTCTCTGCGTATTCTCGGCTTCGGGAAACGGCACTACCGGCTGGGCAAACAACGCCTTGCCCTTCACGTAGATCGACATGAAGAGTGCGCCCAGGACAACGGCCGCAGCCACACCGGCGATCCACTGCTGATTGAACGTCTTTTCCCTCTGCGAGCGTTCCAGGTTCACCAGCATGATCACGAACAGGAACAGCACCATGATGCCGCCCACGTAAAGAATGATCTGCACGCCGGCCACGAACGGCGCGTACAGCATCAGGTACAAGCCAGCCAGACACAGCAACGTAAGAATCAGCGCCAGCGCCGAATGCACGGGATTCTTGCGCGTAATGACCAGCACGCCGCTCAGGATCGCCAACCCCGAGAGCATATAAAAGAAGAAGGTTGTCGCTACTGGTTCCATCTCAGCCGTGTACCAGATGCTGCACCAACTGCCAGATCTCTGTTTTCAGTCCCATGACGCCCGTCAGCATCAACACCCCGATGCCCATCGGCAGCAGAATCTTCCATCCCACCTTCATCAGCTGGTCAAACCGGTAACGCGGAAACGTCCCGCGGTACCAGATGTAGAGGTACATGAATACCGCAATCTTCAGGATGAACCAGTAGATGTCCTGTATCCGCTCGCGCACCGGCCCGAACAGCAGAATCAGCCCAATGAGGGCAAACACTGCGCCGAATGCACCCAGACCCATCGTTTGAATCCGGAAATAGGAATGCTTGGGCATACGCCTCGTGCTGTAGAACGTCATTCCGGCCAGACCAAAGAACGTTAGCGCGGGAAACAGCGAGAACGCCAGGTCCCAGTTCGCCCCGCTCAGCAGGTTCGGAAATGGCCTCATCCACCCGCCCAGCCAAAGCGTGATCGCGATCGAGGACACGGCAATCATCGCGGCGTATTCGCCCAGCATGAACAACGACCAGCGCAGTCCGCTGTATTCGGTGTGGAATCCGGCCGTCAATTCCGATTCGGCCTCTGGCAAATCAAACGGGGCGCGGTTGGTCTCCGCCACCATCGCCACCGCAAAAATGAAAAACGCAATCAGTCCCAGCGGAAAGAACTTGAACACGAACCAGACATGCTGCGCATACTGCGCCCGCACAATCCCGATCATGCTCAAAGTGCCGGTTCCCTGCTCGTTCAGGCTGGTCATCAGCACCGCCGATACCACCGCCAGTCCCATCGCCACTTCGTAGGAGACCATTTGCGCGCTGGAACGCAGCGCCCCGATCAGCGGGTAATGCGAGTTCGACGCCCAGCCCGCCATCACGATCCCCAGCACACCCAGCGACGACACGCCCAGCATGAACAGGATGCCGATGTTCATGTCCGTGATGGCGTGAGTCGGGCCGAAAGGGATCACGCAGTACACGCTGAAAACGGCCAGCAGAATGATCAAAGGCGCAATCCAGAACACGAACCGGTCCGCGCCCTCGGGAATGATGTCTTCTTTCAAAATGAGCTTGAGGGCATCAGCAATCGGCTGCAGCAGGCCGTGCGGCCCAACCCGCATCGGTCCCAGCCGGATCTGCATGTGGGCCAGGATCTTCCGTTCCAGCCAGTTCATGCAGACCACGGCCAGCGACACCCCGCCGAACACCAGCAGGATGTAGACCAGCGCCCAGAAGGGGCTGCCGTACTGCCCGGGCGTCACGGTGACCTGCTTGTCGAGGTAGCGCGTGATGAAATCCGGCATCAGCGATCCACCTCGCCGAGCACGATGTCCAGCGTGCCGATCACCGCAATCACATCCGCCACCAACTGGCCCTTGCACATGAGCTCGAGCGCCTGCAGATTCACAAACGACGGTGGCCGCACCCGCACCCGATAGGGCTGCGTGGAACCGTCACTCACGATGAAGTACCCCAGCTCGCCCTTGGGCGCCTCGATCGAGTGATAAATCTCACCGACCGGCGGCTTCAGCACCTTGGAAATCTTCGCCATGATCGGCCCTTCCGGAATGCCGTCGACCGCCTGCTGAATAATCCGCAACGACTGCCGCATCTCGGCCATGCGCACCAGGTACCGGTCGTAGGTGTCACCGTTCTGCCCGGTGGGAATCTCGAAGTCGAATTCGCTGTAGGCCGCATAGGGCTGCGCTTTCCGCAGGTCCCACTTGACGCCGCTCGCACGCAGCACCGGCCCGGTGACGCCGTAGGCCATGCAATCCTTCGCCGAAATCGTGCCAACATTCTTCGTGCGCTCGACCCATATGCGATTGGTGGTCAGCAACTCCTCGTACTCGTCGATCTTCGGCGCCACGAACTTCAGAAACTTGCGAACATCCTTGTCAAATCCATCGTAGGTCTCGTAGAGGCACCCCCCGATCCGAAACGCATGCGTGGTCAGCCGAGCCCCGCAGTACTTCTCAAAGATCTTCAGGATTTCCTCCCGGTCCCGAAACGTGTAGAACAGTGGCGTCATGGCGCCGATATCCAGCGCATGGGTGCCCAGCCACAGCTGATGGCTGGCAAGCCGGTTCAGCTCTGTAAGAATCGTCCGGATATACCTGGCGCGCGCTGGCGCCTCGACGTTGAGCAGCTTCTCCACCGCCTCGCAATAGCCCAATCCGTTCGAGACCGCAGACACATAATCCATGCGATCCACGTACGGATTGAACATGGCGTAGGTGCGGTTCTCGGCAATCTTCTCCACGCCCCGGTGCAGGTAGCCGATCACACACTCCAGCCCCATCACCTTTTCGCCATCCAGCCGCAGGATGACGCGCAGCACGCCATGCGTCGCCGGGTGTTGCGGACCCATATTCAGGATGAGTTCGTTGGCGTCGAGGAAAGTCTTCTGGCTTTCGTCCAGATCCAGTCGCGATGCTGAGATGGTGGGGTCCTTCATTGGCCGCTTTCAATCCCCAGGTTGATCTGCACCCACTCCTGGTCCTGCTGGATGATGCCGTACTCCTTGCGCAGCGGATGTCCCTTCCAGCCGTCCGGCAGCAAGATCCGTTTCATGTCCGGATGTCCCTCGAACTGGATGCCGAACATATCGAACACCTCGCGTTCCAGCCAGTTGGCAGCCGGCCACAAGGGGACCGCCGAAGGAATCGAGGCGCCGTCGGCAATCTGCGTCCTCACGCGCACCCGTTCGTTTTTCAGGAACGAATAGAGAATCCAGACCATGTCGAACTGCCGCTCGCGGTTGGGATAGTGCACCGCCGTGATATCCACGCAGTAGTCGAACTGCTCTTCGTCGCGCAGCAACTGCAGGATGTTCGGGATCAACGACCGGTCAACCTGCAGGCAGTTCTGCCCCAGGTAAGTGAGAGCCTCCAACCCCGAACCAAACTGCCGCTTCAATTTCGCGACCAGCGGCGAGTCCCACGGCACGGGAACAGGACCCGCAGGCTTCGCCGGCGGAGCCGGCTTTGCGGGCGCGGCCGGTTTCTCAGGGGCAGCCGAAGTGGCCGGGGCAGGAGGTCGAGGTGTCCCGGCAGCCTCGCTCGCAGCTTGAGCCTTTTCCGCCGCCGGCTGCTTGCCTCCTTCCGGCGGCGTGGGTGCAGGCGATTTGGGTTCCTCTGGCATAGCTCGCGAAAAACTTGCGCTCCCGGCACCCCGGCGTCCCCAAAAAGACGCCTAGTTCTAACAGCCCCTAAATTCCCGTGTCAACGACCGAAGATCATGCTCCTCTGACTACACCTGCAGCACACGCGCAGCTCCGTCGGCCGACGTCGAAGAGCGCCGCAAAAACCCTCACACCCACTCCAGCGCACCCTTCTGCCAAATCCAGATGTAGCCAACGATCAGGATGCCGAGGAAAATCAGCATCTCGAGCATTCCAAAGAGCCCGAACGCCTTGAACTTCACGGCCCATGGAAAAAGGAAAATGGTCTCCACGTCGAAGACCACGAACAGGATGGCAACAATGTAGTAGCGCACGGTGTAGCGTCCCCGGGCACGATCCACCGGATCAATACCGCACTCGTACGGCAAAAGCTTTTCACGATGAGGATTGTCCGGCCGGACCAGCTTGGTAAGCAGCAGCGTGATCGGAATGAGGGTTCCGACTACCGCGATAAAGATGAAGATCGGCACATAATTCTGAGGCAAAGGCTTCCTCGCGCCACTTCTTCTTTCCCGTGGAAAATCGGGAAGTGGAATAGTAGCGCGTAAGTCGCACGGCTTCAAGGGCCAACCGCCCAAGACCGTTGTCCAAAGCGCTTACCAAGACAGCTTCGCGTGCCAACTCCACCGCTTGTTTATAATCACTGTTTCTCATTCCTCTCGCGGATAGCTCTGTGAAGCCGCGCGAAGTCAATCGACACAAGGATTCATTTGGCCCTCGACGAAAACATCTACGACCTTCGCCGCGAAAAACTCAAGCAGATTGAGGCTCTCGGCCAGGAAATCTACCCCCGCCGTTATGATTTCACCCACACGGTCTCCGAGATCCTGTCCGAATACTCGGAGAAAAATGCCGAACAACTCGACAGCCCGCGCGTCCAGGTTCGCGTCGCAGGACGCATCATGTCGCTTCGGCTCATGGGGAAAGCCGCCTTCGCTCACCTGCAGCAGGGCGGCCAGCGTCTCCAGATCTACGTGAAAAAAGACGCCGTCGGCGAGAAGGCCTTCGAGCTCTACAAACTCCTCGACCTCGGTGACCACGTGGGCGTGAGCGGCTACCTGTTCCGGACTCGCACGGGCGAACTCTCCGTACACGTGGAAGAAATCAAGTTCCTCTCCAAAGACCTGCTCCCCTTGCCAGAGAAGTGGCACGGCCTCACCGACGTCGAACTGCGCTACCGCCAGCGCTACGTGGATCTGGTAGTGAACCCCGAGGTCCGCGAAGTCTTCCTCAAGCGCAGCAAGCTGGTGCAATCCCTGAGACGTTACATGGAATCGCAGGGATTCATAGAAGTCGAAACTCCGATGATGCACTCGATCGCTGGCGGTGCGGTCGCGAAACCCTTCAAGACGCATCACAATGCACTCGATGTTGACCTGTTCCTGCGCATTGCCCCCGAACTCTATCTCAAGCGCCTCACGGTCGGCGGCTTCGACCGCGTCTACGAGATCAACCGCAACTTCCGTAACGAGGGGCTGGGCTGGCGCTGGAACCCCGAGTTCACCATGCTTGAGTACTACCAGGCCTACGCCGATTTCCGCGACATGATGAACCTCACCCAGAACATGATCGAGCAGGCCGCCCAGGACGTGAACGGAACCACCAAGTCCAAATGGGGAGATCAGGAAATCGACTGGGCAAGTTCCAACTGGCGGCGCATGACCATGCGGGAGGCGATCATTCAGTTCTGGCCCGAAAAGTCGGGGCCGAAGCCCGAGATGGCCGATTTCGCCTCGCACGACTCAGTCAAAGCGCTCGTGACCCGCTTCAACTCAGCCGGCAAGCACATGGCCTACGACCCCAGCGAGCCCACCGGAAAAACGATCGCGAGCCTGTTTGAAGCCGTGGCCGAGGAGCACCTGCTGCAACCCACCATCATTTACGAGTTCCCCGTGGCCGTATCCCCGCTTTCGAAAAAGAAAGCCGACGAACCCGACTGGGTCGAACGTTTCGAAATTTTCGTCGGACAAATGGAGATCTCCAACGGCTTCAGCGAACTCAACGATCCCGAGGATCAGAGGCAGCGCTTTGAGGAGCAATTGAAAGAGCGCGCACGGGGCGACGAGGAAGCCCACCAGATGGATGAGGACTACATCCGCGCCCTCTCTTACGGCATGCCGCCCGCCGGAGGCGTGGGCGTAGGCGTCGATCGCCTGGCAATGCTCCTGACCGACTCGCACACAATTCGGGACGTAATCTTGTTCCCGTTGCTGCGTCCCGAAAAAACGCAAAGCGACGACTCCGTCGAGCCCGAGAAGTAGTGCATACAGCAGAGACCTCACTTCATACATAAACACCCTGACCGTCTCCGGTCGCATCGCGCGTGGGTGCTGAAAAACTCCCTCCCGCGAAACTCGCAAAAATGAAATCGCGCCAGCAAGCCCTACAGGCGACTCTCTCGGGTCGCCTCAACATTTCCCGTCCCCCCAATCTTGGCCGTTTGGGCGGAAAGGGAGTTTTCAACAGCCACGCCTGTTTTCATCAACCAGTCGAGAAGCGAGGCGCAGAGGATGCGTTGTGAGGCATAATTCGGACTGCACCGCAAGCCAACCGCGCGGAGGAGACGCTCTGGCCATGAGAGAAAGCAGGCCATCGCTGCTGCTACGGGTTGCCCTAGCGATCGCGCTCCCCGCTTATGCACTGGACCAGGCATCGACCCAACCCATTGCACCCGGTGCCCAAGTTCGGACGATAACCCGACACTCGGCAGCGTACGGACTCACGGCACGGCAAAAGCAGGGATTCGATCTACTGCAAGTGGCTCAGGCGGAAGCGGCGGGCCTTCCGCCCACGATGCGCGCATTTGTGCTGTGGCAGGTTTCACGCGGGTACCGGAGGGTAGATTCGACCAAGGCGGAAGCGACCCTACGTCGTGCGTTTTTAACGACACTTTCGATCGAGGACCGCAGCCCCAGCGATCAGTACTGCGGCTCAGACTTCTGCTATGTGAGAGGCCGCCTGCAGGGACCTATTCTTGAAAAGTTGGGTGAACATTCTCTGCCTCAGATCGAGAAATTTCTTCCCAGCGCAGAACCTGAAGTTCGCAGACGATTCACCCTGAGACTGATTGAGAAATACATTTCCGGTAAGCATTTCGATCACGCGATGGACTTGCTCGATCAGGTTGCCGACGACTATCCCTACGAGCAAGCGAATCAACTCATGCTCGCACTTCCCGCAGAGCGCGCAGGCGACCGACTCGCGATCTTCACCCAAGCGTTGCGGCACTTCGATCAAGATCATCGCAGGAGCTGGACCGTGGGGTCGGATGACTTAGGCACCATGATCGTGCGCTTCTGGCGTCAGCTGCCTGTGCCGTCTGTCCTGGACGCTGTCGACAAGCTTTTGCGAGAGGCGAAGCCGCGGGGAACCACCGACGGAATGCAATTCACGATGTCGTCCGGCTCGAACGACGTTTCCTTGGGGTCGACCTATGAATATCGCCTGTTCCAGCTGCTACCCGTCCTCCGCGAATTGGAGCCCATGCATGCAGAAGACTTGCTGCGTGAAAACCCAAAATTGCGGGACGACCTCCAGCGCCTCCCCGATGGCATGCAATCACTGAGCGCTACCTACAGCGACACCCCGCCAGCCGAAGGCGAAGGCAGCGAGAAACCGGAAACGAGCTTGCCCATGTTAAGGCAGTCCTGCTCAGATCGCGGCGCATGCTGCCTTCGAGCAGTTACAGACTCGCATCCAAGAACAGATGGTGAGCGTCCTTAACGAAGCCGACCCCAAGCAGGCTCTAGCTGACGCGTTGACTCTACCTGTTTCGGGGGCGCTGTCCAATGATTGGGAATTGTCTCCCCGTGCTTCCGTATTGAGTTCCATTGCCAAGGCGACCGTCAAGAGCGAACCAGCTGTCGCCAGGTCGGCTTTGGCGGAATTGCTGAAACTGGGAGACAAAACAACGCGGTTCACTCAGGTTCAACTCATTGGCGATGTCCCAAATATCTACCTGGAGCTGGGAGACCAGCAGGGCACCAGGGATGCCGTCAGGGATCTACTCAAACTCGCTGATGGTCTCCACGCTCGTGATACCAACTCCGATGATCCAAATCTGGCCTTCAAGTGGAGGTGGCCTTCGACCGCCATGTGGAGGCGCTGCGTGCAGGCCGCCGCCCAGGTGGCGCCTGACTTTGCTCAGACTGTCATTGCCGAGATCACCGATCCCGAGATCGCCACCTTCGAGAAGGTCTATTATGCAAATTCGCTGGTCGGGGTGGAGCAGCCGAGCATGACTCCCATGGACATAGTAAACAAACAGGGGATGGGGGGCACCGGCTCCGAATAGGGGGTTCTGCCACCGGAGAGGTCCCCGACTGTCGGTGGTCAGAGATCGTGCTTGGGTGTTGAATCCAGCTGGCCCAGCAGGTTCATCCATGGGGTCCGGGCGCGAGCGACAGCTGTTGAAAAAGCGCGGGGCTGTTGAAAAACTCTCTTTTCGCCCCCAAACATGCAAAATTGGGCGATAGAAAATGTCTTGGCGACCAAGAGCACGGGACTTCACGCTCACCACTCAGAACCGTCATCGAACGGGATGGCTTCTAGTCTTCGGCAAGGGTGCAACCGCAGCGCCTCATGGCTTCGCGGTGTACCTGTCTATGCACTAGAACGGGTGCATAAGGCATCCTAGACTTTATGCAGCAAGGGACCTCGGAAGTAGCGGCGCTATCGTAGCGTCCTCTGGCCCCCAACTGACGCTGGGTCGGTAGCGCTTTGCCGTCGGCGAAATGACTCCCCCTCGACGACCGTTACCGCTGTCTCTTTTTCGCTCCAACGCTCACCAGACGATCGGCGAGGTAAGCCGGCTTATCCACGCTAAAGTGAGTGCTCAGGTAATCGATCAATGCATCCCGATCCTGTGGATCCACCACTGCCCCCCACTTCGTCATCTTGTCGACTTCCTTTGTCCACGCCGCCTTGCTCAGACGCTGCTGAACAATGATGCGAGCCTCGTGACACTCGGTGCACGCGGTCGTGGCCTTCGCCTGCATGAGCCCTGCCGGCAATTCCGGACCAGCCCCCGCCTGTCCCGACACAAGAGCCGCGCCCAACACCACGGCAAAGCCGAGCAGAGCCATCCTAAGCTTGGACATGAATCTTCACCTGGTCGACCGCATTGTTGAGATACCCGCTGGGATTCCAGACCGGAGCCGCCGGCTGCACCCGCCCCTGACTATCGGTGGCGCGCGAGGCAATCACGTAGTCTCCAGCCTTGGCAGGCTTCCACTTGAAATTCCATAGCCGCCACGCGTAGTGCGCCTTCTCGTTTCCCAATTCCGCCGCCTGCCATGACGTCCCGCCGTCCGCCGAAACCTCGACCCCGACCACATCAGCCTCGCCCGCCCACGCCACTCCCTGAATGTTCAGAGGCCGTGACCGCACCGTACCCTCGCTCGGGCTCACGATCAAAGACTTCACATTGAGCGCGGTGACCGGATGCGTATCCTCTGGCCTCACCGCCTCCCCCGGCTTCACCGGCTGGTTCGGCATGCGGTACCCCGGACTCATGAAGTTGCCTTCAAACTCCTTGTCCAAGACCTTGATCTCGGTAAGCCACTTGCACGAAGCCGCGCCAATCCACCCCGGCACCAGCGTGCGCGCCGGGAACCCGTTGTGCTTGGGGAGCGGCGCCCCATTCAGATGTGTAGCCACCAGTGTGTCGCCCTCCAGTGCCTTCTCGATCGGAATACTGCGAATGAAAGCCGGCACCTTCCCCGGAATCTCGTCGAGCCCCCGGAACATCACGTGCTTGCCCGTCGGCTTCACTCCCGCACGCTCCAGGATCTCCCCTAGCCTCGGCCCGCTGAACCGTCCCGTACTCACCGCGCCCTTCTCCCACTGCACGCCCGGCACCTTGGGATTGTGAAACGCGCGCCCGTTGCCAGCACACTCGAGCGTGTTGACCACCGCATGTGACGCCACCTGCGACAGTTCCGCAAGACTTAGGCTGTACGGCTTCTTCACTTCCCCACCGATGCTGAGCTTCCACAGGGCGGGATCTAGCGTGCTGGGTTCATGCATGTGATTGCGAACGAAAAAGTGTTCCGCCGGTGTCAGCCAGGTATTGAAATATTCCACCGGAGTCTCAAGGTCAAGAAAACGGGATGAGCGAACGATGAGCCCGTCCTTGCCCTGCATCAAAACATCCGCCTCGCCCGCCGCCCAACCCAGCAGGGGATAAAAAGCGGGAACTGCGAGGGCCATGCCCGAAGCCCCCTTGAGGAAATTCCTTCTGGAAATCATCGTTTTACCCTCACAGGAGTTTGCATCGCGTTCGACTAGCGGGCACCGGAAAATGGGACCCGCCGTGGAAGCGGCGCTTTAGCACCGCGCAAAACGCGCAGCATCGATGCGGGCTTCAGCCCCTGAAGTAGCCTTCTCTCTGAAAATGAAGTTTATCCACAGCATCCCTGCGTTTCCGAGACTCTCTGGCAGCCAACTGAGAGAGTCCCTCCCTGCCAACAAAGCAGGAGCAGGAGTGTAGCGGGAAAAACACACCCTATAGGTATCCCAGGGCGTGCCTCCAGGCATGCCATAAACCTCTCGAATATCAGCGCACCTTCAGGCTGTGCCCCAGCGAATTCGAGTTTTCCGCTGGTTCTTCAGTCCCGAAGCCTATCTAGCTAAGCCGCAGGCGTCAAACCCCACCGATTCTGCAAGACACGCTCAGCCGTGCGGAACACCAACGCATCCACAAGGTAGCCCAGCACAATAATCAGGATCATCACGGCGATCACCTGGCTCATGTCATTCAGATCGCGTCCCATCATCAGCAACTGGCCCAGACCAAGGGTGAGAAAAATCATCTCCGCCTGGATCAGTGAGCGCCATGCGAACGCCCATCCCTGCTTCAGTCCTGAAACGATATAGGGCAGGCTGGCCGGCAGCAATACGTACCAGAACAGCCGGAACCCGGAAGCCCCCAGATTGCGCCCCGCCATCGCGTAGATCTTTGGTAACTGCTTCCGGCCATCTTCCATCGCGATGGTCACCGAAAGCAACGAACCCATCAACACGACAAACAGGATCGCCTTTTCACTCAGTCCAAACCAGAGGATCGCAAGCGGCACCCAGCAAATGCTCGGCAGAGACTGCAGACTCACCATCAACCCGCCCACAGTTTCTTCCAGAAACCGATGGCTTGCAACCGCCAGCCCCAGGACCATCCCCAAAATCACCGACAGCCCGTATCCAATGGCCATGCGCTTCATCGTCATGGCGATGCCGATCCAGAAACTGTGATCCTGAAAGCCCGCCCAAAGCGCTTCCCCCACACCCCACGGCGGAGGAAAAAGATAAGGCGGCCAAATCCGCAACTTCGCCACGATCGCCCAGATCCCCAGAAGCGCCCCGTAGAAAATCACCTGCCTGGAAACCTTGCGCAGAATCCCCTTGTAGTCCGCGTTGCCGCCAAAGCCGCTCCACTGTCCGCCGCTCGGACGAGAGGCCGGACTTCCTACTTTGTTCGGCAGCTCCCTAGCCATGACTGTCATTGCCAAACTCCACTTCCAGGGACTTGTTGATCTCGTCTCGCAAGCTGTCGAGAATCTTGCGCGCCGTACGCGCCACGTCCACTTCTTCCAGATGTCGCGGCCGCGGCAGGTCGACCGCAAACTCTTCCTTGATACGCCCTGGCCGAAAACTCATCAGCAGCACGCGATCCCCCAACCGCACCGCCTCGCGCACGTTGTGGGTCACGAAGATGATCGTGCGCCCCGTTTCCGCCCAGATCCGTTCCAGCTCGTCGTGCAGCAAGTCGCGCGTCTGCGCATCCAGCGCAGCAAAGGGTTCGTCCATCAGCAGGACATCGGGCTCGGTAGCCAGCGCCCGGGCCAGCGCGACCCGTTGCCGCATCCCCCCGGACAGCTGGTGCGGGCGGCTATCGTTGAACTGCGAAAGATGCACCAGCCGCAGGTAGTAGCTGGTTTTCTCTTTCCGCTCCTGTTTGGAGAGTCCCTTCATCTTCATGCCGAACTCGACGTTCTCCCCCACGGTCAGCCAGGGAAACAGGCCGTGTTCCTGAAAAATGAGAATTCGGTCCGTTCCCGGCGAGCTGACATACTCGTCATCCACCACAATGCTGCCGGAAGTCGGTTTCTGCAGGGCGGCGATCAAGTGCAGCAAAGTGGATTTCCCGCAACCCGACGGACCCACAATGCACACAAACTCCCCGGCCCGCACCTTCAGATCAATTTTGTCGAGGGCCAAAAGGCGCGCCCCGGTCTCGGTTTTGTAGCTGAGGGAGACGTCGTTCAGCCAGACTTTCGGCGTTCCGAGTTCCGAGCGCTCGATCGGCAGAATGGCGACCTTTCCGTCGGATCTGCCTCGCGCCAGCACGGACCTCCCCGGACTTCGATGCTCTGCCGCCAAAAGCGAATGGGAAGCTGCCGCCTTCGCACTGGGAATCATTGGACCGCCTTCTTTCCTTTTTCCGACAGAACCTGGTTGAGCGGGGACAATTCGTACAGCCCGGAAAGATCTGGCATCTGCCGCCCCAGAAAACCAGCGTCGAATGCCGACTTGGCGGAATTCACCAGCGAACTGCGCAGCGGGTCGTAAGTTACCTGCAAGCGCCCGAACGCTTCCTCCAGCACTGCATCCGGCAGGGCCTTCCCGGTTTCCTTCTGAATTTGCTGGTTGAGAATCTGCTTGGCTTCCCTCAGATGCCCGTTGATCCACTCCGTCAACTCCACGTGGGCGCGAAGCCAGTTCTTCACCAGGTCGGGATGTTCTCTCAGAAACTTGCTGCTCACGATGAGGTTGGCGCACACAAACTGCCCGTTCGGCCAGAGCGTGCGCTCATCGAGAAATAACCGCCCATTCCCTTCCCGAATCAGTCGCGTCGCCCACGGCTCGGGCGCCCACGCCGCGTCGAGTTCCTTCTTCAGAAAAAGCGTCAACTGGTCCGGATTCGCCAGCGGAATCACCTGCACATCCCCGCCCTTGTCGGTCGACTTAAGACCGTTCGCCTTCATCCAGGCGCGCAGAGCAACGTCTTGCGTGTTCCCCAGCTGCGGAGAGGCTACTTTCTTCCCGTGAAAGTCAGCCGCCTTTTGGATCCCCGAATCGTTGCGCACGATCAGGGAAGCTCCGCCGCTGCTGGCGCCCGCGATCACCCGCAGAGCTTCTCCGTTCGAGCGAACATATCCGCTGATGGTTGGGTTCGGCCCGATGTAGGTCATGTCGATCGCGCCCGCAAATAGCGCCTCGATCGCCGAAGGACCGGCGTTGAACGTCTTCCAGTCAATCGTTACGTTTGGTCCCATGGCCTTCGCGAACGAGCCGTTGGCCTTTCCCACCATCGCCTGCGGGTGAGTGAGATTGGGAAACGCGCCCACGCGCACCCTGACGTTTTGCGCGCAGCCGATGGCCGAGAACACCAGGACCGCTGCTGCACCTGCCAGTCTCCTCCCCATGACTCAGCTCTTGCTCCCGGTCCCGTGGACCACCATCGGCACCACGCTAGCCGATTCCTTTTGTTTGTTTTTTCGCTGGCGTTTCGTCTCCTTCACGGCTCCCCCGCGCGGACCACTCACAATGTCGGCCAGCGTGGTGTTCTCAAGAATGTGAGCGGCTGCATCCCGTACATCGAGGAAAACCTTGTAGAGCGCACGGTGTGCCGGATCCTTATCGATCAGGCTGCGCAGCTGCTCCGCGTCGCCGAACGGCGCCAGCGGTCCGTCGATCAGCCGGATGATCTCGCTCAGGTGAATCTCGGAGGGCGGCCGGCGCAGTGCATACCCGCCTTTGGCCCCGCGGACGCTCTCCACCATCCGCGCATTCTTCATTTCCAGCAGGATCAGCTCCAGAAATTTCTCCGGTAGGTCTTCTTCATAGGCAATGTCACGAATCCGGATCGCACCCTGACTGTACCGGCGCGCCAGCATCATCATTGCCTGCAGGGCGTAAAGGCCTTTTTGCGAGATCTTCATACGGTCTATATTCCCATAAAAGCCTATGAAATCTATAGAGTTTATTTCTTTCAGGGAGAATGCACGCGAACGGCCCCGGCACAGCCCCGAGCCGCCGCGCCTATCCGTTTTATATTCAGCAGTTTACGTGGAATGTCACGGGGCGCCAACCGGCGCTCGAGAGGCATCGTTTTGCACACCTTGGGGGCACGGCAGAGGATGGAACGGGGGGAGCGGTCCCTGCTCCCGGCCATTCCCAGGCCGGAGGCAGGAAAACTCGCGAATGTGGCCGGGCTCTCGAACCGGGGGCGCTCTCGCTTCAGCCGCAGCCTGCAGCGACGCAGCATCGAGGCGGGCCCGAACCCCCTGAAGTCGCCCCTTCTCCGGGAATGAAGTCTTCCGCCAGCCCACCCGACTAGTGCTGCCGGGCGGTCCCGTTCGATGCGATCCGCAAAACCTGAACCGTGATGTTGTCCGGCCCGCCCCGCTGCCGCGCGAGCCCTACCAGTTGCTCGCAGGCGGCCGGGGCGGGGTTCTTCCCGACCATCTCGAGAATCTCCGGTTCATGGATCAGGCTCCATAGCCCGTCGGTGCACAGCACGAGAATGTCGTCGTTGGCGAGCGCAATCGGACTGGTCGGTGCGTCAGCCTCGACTTCCGCTCCGGCGCCCAGCGCCGCCGTCAGGATATGGCGTTGCGGATGGTGTTCGGCCTCGTCGGAACGCAAGACTCCCGACTCTACCAGCCGTCCGACATAGGAGTGATCCCGAGTGAGGCGTGAAATCGTGTCCCCGCGCACCAGGTAAAGCCGGCTGTCTCCGACGTGCGCAAAGTAGAGATGCAGATCGTTCAGCGCGAGAGCGGTGCAGGTGGTGCCCATTCCCTGAAATTCAGGATGCGCCTCGGCATAGTCACGAATCCGCTGATGTGCCGTCCGAAAGCCCTTGAGCAGCGCCCCTCGCGGATCCTCGCCCGCATCGCCGTCATATACGCTCTGAACAGTCTCCACGGCCAGGCGGCTCGCCTCCTGCCCACCTTCGTAGCCACCCATGCCATCGGCCACTACGGCGAGTCTCCCCTTTCGTTCAAACTCCTCGTCGCTCGAGGGCTCCCAGTAAGAGAACGAGTCCTCGTTATTCTGACGCTGGCAGCCGACATCGGTCGCGCTGGCCAACTCGATCCCTGGCCGAATCTGCATTACGCCTCGCTGGAGGGATGCACTACAATCCCGCCCACTGACACCGCAGGCGAGCAGGACGCCTCGTCCGAAAACTCCGGCGGGCTGGCTGGATTATATAGCTGGATTATATAACTGATGCCGAATTCTGGTGCATTCGCGGCCCTGCCGATTGCCGTGCAGGGAGGATCAGTGCTCCATCGGCGCTCCCACTCCCGGCAATCCACGCTTCATCAGGAAGGGCAACGGCACCAGGCAAGCGACCACCAGCGCCAGCACCGACACCACGTCCACATAGGCCAAGTTGGCCGCGTGGGCCTGGATCATGGCCTGCATCTGCGCCCAGGCGCGATAGGACGCGGTTACCGGATCAAACCCCTTCTGCACCAGCGACTGTGTCAACCCGCCCAGCACCGACTGAAACTGATGATTCCCGCCCGAGGAGTGACTTGCGAGAAAATTCTGATGCTTCTGGGTCTGTCGTGAGACAAACGTGGTAATCAGTGCGATCCCTATACTTCCACCCACGTTCCGAATAAACGTGTTCATCGCCGACACCTGGTTGTTTTTCTCCCGGGCAATCCCCACATAAGCCAACGTGTTGGACGGAACGAAAATGAAGGGCAGACCAAAGGCCTGCAAGGTCCTGAGCAGCGCGGCTGTCGTGAAATCCATCCCCAGCGTCATGTGGCTCATCATGTAGACCAGCGCAGCCGCCGTGGCCGCAAAACCAAACGACATCAGCCCCCGCGGGTCGACTCTCGAAACCAGCAACCCGGAGACCGGCATCATGAACAGCATCATGATTCCGCCCCCAGCCAGAGCTTCGCCCGCCCGTACCGCGGGATAGCCGAGCAGCGTCTGCAGGAACTGCGGAATCAGAACCGTCGTTCCGTACAGCACGATGCCCAGCACAAACGTAAACACCATGGCCGTCGAGAAATTGCGATGCTTGAACAGCCGGACGTCGACAATCGGATCCGGATGACGCCATTCCCAGATCGCCCACGTGATCAGGGCGATCAGCGCGATTGAAAAAAACAGCGTGATCCAGGGAGACGCGAACCAGTCCGATTCTTCGCCCTTGTCGAGCACGATCTGCAGGCACGCCATCCCGAGCGCGATCAGCCCCAGCCCCATGTAGTCGATCCTGGCCCCAAACGATTTCTTGCGCTCCACTGCCAGGTACGGCGGATCCTCCACCATGCGCTGCGTCAGGAACAGCGACAGCAGTCCGATGGGAACGTTGATATAGAAAATCCAGCGCCACGTGTAGTTGTCGGTGATCCACCCGCCCAGCGTCGGCCCGATCGCGGGCGCCACCACCACCGCCATGCCATAGACGGCGAAGGCAATCCCTCGCTTGGCAGGCGGAAAAGTGTCCGCCAGGATGGCCTGCTCGCTCGGCGCCAGGCCTCCGCCGCCTGCTCCCTGCAGAATCCGGAAGAAGATCAACATCCCGAGGCTGGGAGCCAGACCACACAGGAAACTGCTCGCCGTGAACACCGCGACGCAGGTCATGTAGAAACGCTTGCGGCCGAATCGGGTGGCAAGCCATGCGCTGATCGGCAGAACCACGGCGTTGGAGACAAGGTAGCTGGTCAGAACCCAGGTGGACTCGTCCTGGCCCGCCGAAAAGCCCCCCGCAATGTGCCGCAGGGCCACGTTCGCAATGGAGCTGTCGAGCACCTCCATGAACGTCGCCAGCGTGACGGTGAGTGCGACCGCCCACGGATTGTGGCTCGGGCGCCAGCCGTCCCAGGCCGCCGCAGCCGCCACCTGCAGCTCCCCCACGTGCTCACCCGCCGCCATATTTGACTAACATACATACATGTATGTATCTTGTAAAGTGAGACCCATGCCCGTCCCGGTCCAACCCTCGCGTTCCCTCCCCCATAAGCTGTCCGTCTCCCGCCAGCAGCAGCGCACCGACGCAACCCGCGCCAAGCTCCTCAGTGCCGCCGAGCACATCTTCGCCAAAGACGGATTCGAGGCTTCCCGCTTGGAGGATATTGCCGCAGAAGCGGGCTACACGCGGGGAGCGTTCTACGCCAACTTCGAGAGTAAAGAAGACCTGCTTTTTGCCTTGATGGAACGCCTGGTCGCGGAGCGGGTTGAGGAGATCCGCACGATGCTCGAGCGGCACAACAGCCCCGCGGACCGGATTCGCGCCCTTCGCGACTACTACGCGCAGCTGGCCTGCAACCGTCGCTGGGCTCTGTTGCTATTGGAATTCAAACTCTTCGCGGTGCGTCACCCCGAAGCCCGCGCGAGACTTGTCGAGCGCTATCGGCGTCTGCGCGCTCCCGGACGTGAACTGTTCGAGAGTGTTCTCCGGCAACTGGATCGGAAACTTCCGGTCTCCAGCAACGCCGCCACCATCGGCCTCAGCGCCCTCTCGAATGCCCTTCTGCTTGAAAACGTGCTGGACCCGAGAGCTCTGGCGCCCGACGAACTGCAATTCCTGCTCGGCCTGTTTTTCGATGCACTGATCGGCTCGCGCACGGCGGCCATCCCGTAAAGGGCCGTTCGGCGACGGAAACTCTCAAATGGTGGAGTGTGCGCCCAGGCGGGGCGGCTCCTGGGGCCACGCTGGCGCAAGAACGGAGACATGGCCAGCACCGCTGGTTGGGCTGCTAACCTCCGGAGGGCTTCGTCGGCTGCGGTTCGGGTGGGTAATTGGCGGCCCCGAGGCTGGTCTCCAGTCTCTTCAACGTGCCGAGCGAGTGCGCGACGTATTGCCGCTCCTCATCGTCAGTTTTCAGCTCGAGCAACTCATCCAGCCGCCCCATGGCAATATGTTTGACTTCTCTAATCCGGTCGTGAAATTGATCGAGCTTGATCTCTACCAGACCCGCGTCGGTTAGCGATTTCCAAACTCGCCGAGTGTTGATTTCCTCACTGCTCACAAGCTTTGCACCCCAGTTTTTTCTGCCCGCCCGAACCTGTCCAGAGTATGCCGCCCGTCTTTGTCAACCACGGCGATCGCTTCGATTAAACCTGAGATACATGTACGCCAGATACTGGTTCAGCTCCGCCCAGAAGCATTGCTCGCGGTCCCGAGGATCGACTCCGCCCTCGGCCATGGCAACCAGCCGCTCCTCCCAAGCCTCTCGCTCATCCTGTGAGACCTCGTCGGCATTGCGCCAGACTGGCGGCTCGGGGCAGCCCAACACTTTATGCTCGGGGATCACTCGACCATCCTCAAGAATGAAATCTCGCCAGACAAGTCCCCAGCGCACATCCTTGACAACAGCTGACTTCAATCCAACCGTGGACTTGAAGGTGACGATGTCTCCCTGTTCGGGAGGCCAGCTCGCTTCTGTGGGTGCTCTCTGCGCAGTAATCTTCATCGTCAGCATTTGGACGGGAGGCTGATTCTAGTTGCTCTCCCCTGGGCCAGGTTTGCGCCCGACGATCTGGGACCCGTCTCTAGCTGGTCTCGGCCAGGGATTGCGAGACAAGACCTGCTCTACAGTTTGCTCCACCATGGAAAGAAAGGATTCGTGATGTCCCGCAGAAATCGCATCGCCCAGCACGACACTTGGCAGGCCGAGTCGCGGAGCCAGTTCCATCTCCGGTATCGATTGGCTCTGTCGGCTCAGGTAGAAAATCCAAAGAAGAGTGACCGCATTGTAGGCTGTACTCTTCAGCAGACTGACAACCGCGGCCGAACCGCTGCCATACCGCACCCCGAGGCTGACCAGAATTAGCTCAACGCTGGCAAAAATTCCGAAGCCGAGCGCTATGCCGAACACGCGTTGCCGCCAACAATGCCGTAGAAAGCGACAAAGGACCAGCAAAAGGCAGACCAGCCCGCATTGCATAAGGCGCACACTGCGGTCAAAGGTCAACACAACCGCTACCACCCGGTCCGAAGCTCCTTCCTGGCTTGAAAGAGCATTCACGATGGCCAGCAGAACCAGTAGTCCGCAGGCCCATCGGAATATGACCGAGCCCAAATTCTGTGCTCCTCCATATTCCTTGAACAGGCTGTGCAAGATCTCATCCATGACGGTGGTCGCCAGGACGACACTGATGGCGTTGCCGGTCCAGTAGGCCTCAAAGTAGCTTCCGCCGTAGAACCGGTAGGTGACGAACAGCATTGCGGATTTCAGAATCTGAAAGACGATGTAGGAAAAGAATCGCGGAAAAACTGTATGCAACTTCCGATGCACGATGCAGGCAAGAAGTGTGATCTGCAGCGTGGGACCCGCGAACCAACTCAGATAGATTAGCCAGTTCATCGCTCGATTCGCACCCGAAGTTCCGAAGCATACCTCTCCCTCGGCAGCCATGCAATCCTTATTTGGCGGCCCGTCTTCAGCCTGTTGGCGCTCAGCCTATTTTATTGGACCGCACCCTTTCGCCCGGCACAAAGGCATTGGGTCGCTCCCGTCGGCAAGGATCACGGCCTCTTGTGTCCGAATCGCCGAATTGCCTGGCGGCAAGCTCTTCGGAATTGCGCAGTACATTCCACATAGGGCCAACGCGGTCAGCAAGAACTCGACTGTTTTGTTCATTGGGGGAGTCTCCGAAGCGGATTTGGACGTGGTGGCAGCCGAAGTATATGCCTTCGGCCGGATATTGCCACTCGCAACTTTTGCATAACGCTGTTTTTTCGATCCATCTCCGGCATCCCCGGCGACAGCTATTGGCTCCATGGGTGGTGCAATGACGAACGAGCATCGACCCCGGCTGACGACCCGCCCGAAGTCCGGCCATTCTCCCTACCGCGATCGCGAATCTCGACCATCGCCCGGCGAAGCGTTGCCTGTAACCGCATCCGCGGAGGTAGCGCCGACCGGATTGTATTTCGAGGAGCCAGGTCGAACCCGCTTGCGAAGCGCCCGGCTACTTGGAAGCCATGCGCGAGACGGCGGAAACTCCCGACCCGGAGCGGTTCAAGGTGGCCTTTCGGATGACACCCGATCTGCTGTGCCGCGGTCGAGACCAGCCGCGGAAGGCCCTTTCTATTGTTGCTGTTGCATCTGCTGCACCGGAGGCGGAGCGGGCGGCTTGGGCTGCTCCTGCGCCTTCTCCACCAGCACCGACCAATCTTCGGGAACCGGCAGGCCTTGATCCATTTCCGGAGCAGTCGCCGAAGCCGTCACGCGGACAGCGACCGACAATTCGCTGGCCGTCCGCCCCCGGAAAACCCCCTTGGTGGGTGGTACGTCCGCGTAGTCCCGCCCAATCGCGGTCCGAATATGACGGTCCCCCGCCAGAAGATTGTTCGTAGGGTCGAACCCCACCCATCCCAGCTGCGGCAACAAGGCTTCTACCCAGGCGTGGGTCGCGTCCTCGGCCGAGCGATCATGATCCTCAACCCGGCGGTGGAGGTATCCACTCACGTATCGGCACGGGATTTGCAGGCTCCGCACCAGCGCGATCATGATGTGCGCAAAATCCTGGCACACGCCTCGACGGCTGCGGATCGCATCGTCAATGGGCGAGTCCACCTTGGTGCTTTTCAGAACATACTCAAACGACGTATAGAGCGCCGAGTTGAGCTCGCGTAACACCGTGAGAGGATCGTCGCGCCGCCGGATATCGAGTTGCCGCCCCAGCTTGAGCAGCGAGTCTGTGGGACTGGCAAATTCGCTGGCCAGCAGCATCTCCGAATAGTCTCCATCTGTGACCAGCGCATCCAGCTCCTCCCAGGCTTCCCACCCGATTGCAGTCGGAACCGGTGTCAGCGTCTGCAGATCGACCAGGGCCTCCGCGATGATTACCAGCTGTGAATGCTGCCCCGGTATGTCGAAATGGTGAACATGATTGCCCAGGTAGTCGCGATACGAAAACGCCCGGCACCGCGGGCTCACCGAAAGATGGAAGGTCAGGCAGCGCTGGTTCCCCTCGCTGCGGGGATGCATGCGCGTCTCCATGACGCTCTCGCTGACCGGCGTCCCGTAACGAAATTTCGTGAGATGTCGAATCGAATAGAACATGTCGCTGCCTAACCAGCCAAAGCCGTCTGAATCGAATAGTTGATGTAGAGCTGGTAAATCGTTGTGTGAATATCCCGACATTGATCGAGGATTCCCTGCAGGTACGACCCCACGTCCTCTGACAAGATTTCCGATATCTGTCCGAAGCCCAACGAAGCCTGCAATCGACCCGCCAGCCTTGTCAGGGGCGCGGCTCGCCGCTTCCCTCCCTCGCCATGGATGGCGTCCAGCGCCGCTTGCAGGCAGTCGATCGAGTAGCGAACCGCGTGCGGAAACTCGGGATTCAGCAGCAGAAACTCCAGGATCCGGTCAGGATTCAAATCAGCCGTGTAGGCCTTGCAATACGCTTCGAACGCCGTGCACGACCGGAGCAGCCCCACCCACTCCAGATATTCGTTGCCCTCCGGCACGCTGCCCGCCTGTCCCCAGAATTCCCGGTGATACAGGTTTAGCAGGTTGGCCGTCGCCGAAGCCCGTTCGATATAACGGCCGACCTGGATGAAATGCCATCCCTCGCCATGACTCATGGTGGAATCGGTGACTCCCTGAAACAGATGAACGCCTTCAATCACGTTCAGCAGAAACTCCGACGGCAAAGCATCCAGGTTCTCCGCCAGGTTGTAATGCCCGACCTCGTGAAATAGCTGGTTCAAGCGCTGCCACTGCTCCGAGCTGATTTCTTCGCGCACCTGCCGAGCATTCTCCCGAGCCCCTGTGATGCAGGAGGTGATCGACGACCGGTTGCTCGCGTCAAACGTCAGCACGTGCGCAATCTGGTATGCATCTCCTCCCCACGCGAGATCGGCGGGATTTCCCAGCGCCGCCAGCACCCGCTGCCACCGCCGATCCACACCTGCCGCCGACTCGTCCAGCATCAGGTTCAGGTTCACGTCGAGAATGCGCGCCGTGTGTTCGGCGCGCTCTAGGTAGCGGCTCATCCAATACAGGTTGTCAGCGACCCGAGAGAGCATGGCTATTGATTCAGCACCCAGGTGTCCTTGCTTCCGCCACCTTGCGAAGAGTTCACCACCAGCGAACCCCGGCGAAGCGCCACCCGCGTCAGGCCTCCAGGAACAATCGTCACCTTGTCCCCGAAAAGCACATACGGCCGCAGATCGACATGCCGCGCTTCGAGCGTGTCGTCGATAAAGCAAGGCGCCCGGGAAAACGAGATCGTCGGCTGCGCGATATAGTTCCGAGGGTCGGCCACGATCCGCCGCCGGAATTCCTCCCGCTGCTCCGCCGTACTGTGCGGTCCAATCAGCATTCCGTACCCGCCCGATTCCCCTACCGCCTTCACCACCAGGCGATCCAGATTCTGCAACACATGGTCGCGCTGCACCGCATCGTTCAGCAGGTAGGTTTCAAGGTTGTTCAGGATGGGATCCTGGTCGAGGTAGTACTTCACAATCTTCGGGACGTAGGCATACAACGCCTTGTCGTCGGCCACACCGGTTCCGAACGCATTGGCCAGAGTCACGTTGCCCGCTCGATAGGCATTAAACAGACCCGCCACCCCGAGCACCGAATCTCCCCGGAAGGCCAGCGGATCGATGAAGTCGTCATCCACCCTCCGGTAAATCACATCCACGCGTCGCAAGCCGGTGGTGGTCCGCATGTAGACAACGTTGTCGTGCGTCACCAGATCGCGCCCTTCCACCAGTTCAATCCCCATCTGTCGCGCCAGGTATGCATGCTCGAAGTAGGCGGAATTGAACACGCCCGGGCTGAGCAGCACAATCGTGGGCTCCGCCCTGCCTTCCGGAGCCAGGGAGCGCAGCGTATTGAGCAGGGCCTGGGTGTAGTGTTCAATCGGGCGCACGCCATATCGCTGGAACAATTGCGGAAAGATTCTCTTCATGACCCGACGATTGGTCAGCATGTAGGACACGCCACTCGGCACCCGCAGGTTATCTTCCAGTACCACAAATTCGCCGCTGGGTAGACGAATTAGATCCGAACCCACCACTGCGATGTATACGTTGCGCGGCACCTGCAAGCCGCGCATCTGCCGGCGGAAATGCTTGCAGCTGTAGACGATCTCAGGCGGAATGATGCCGTCCGCCAGGATGCGCCCTTCGTTGTAAATGTCCCGCAGGAAAAGATTCAGCGCGGTAATCCGCTGGATCAGCCCGCGCTCCACGTGATTCCACTCGGCGCTGGTCACGATGCGCGGCAGCAGATCGTACGGGAAAATGCGCTCCGTTCCCTCTTCGCGACCATAGACCGTGAAAGTGATTCCCTGGTTCAGGAATGAAAGGTCCGCCGAATGTTTGCGGCGTCGAATCTCGTCTCCAGGCAGAGACGTGAGTGTTTCCAGCAGAGGAACGTAGTGCCCGCGCGGCTGGCCGGGCGCCTCGAACATCTCATCGTAGGCGCCATCCAGCAGATAATTCGGGAGTGTGGAAGAGTCGAAGCGACCGATCCCCGCCGAACCCATGGGAAAGTATAAAGGTGAGGCTTCGAATCCAGCAACTTGTTCCCCGTAAGCCCGCCACCCAACCGGGAGGCCGCGCCTCGACGCACCCCAGCGATGTTTTCCGCGGCCTGTTCAGCCGTGTCCTTCCGCGAATGCGGGCCTTAGCCCCTGAGCAACGATTTTCCCGGCCTGAAGAATCGTCTGAACCTGAAACGCAGCCGGCTCACTCCATCGCTAGCCCGACGTAGTTTTCGGCCAGCGATTGTGAAGCCGCTCGCGAGCTGGTGATGTAATCGAGCTCGGCCAGTTGCCGCCGCTGGTCGAACGGGTTGCCTTCCTGCCGGTGCAGCAGCGACGTCATCCACCACGAGAATCGTTGCCCGCGCCACACCCGCCGCAAACAGGTTGCGGAATACCGGTCCAGCAAACCCACCCGTCCTGCACTGTAAAACTCCGACAAAGCGCGGGCCAGAACGCGAACGTCCGCTACTGCCAGGTTCATCCCTTTCGCGCCCGTCGGTGGCACAATATGGGCGGCATCGCCAGCGAGAAACAGTCGGCCGTACTGCATCGGCTCCGCCACAAAGCTCCGCATCCCGGTTACACCTTTCTGCAGGATGGGACCTTCGGCAAGCTTCCAGCCGCCCTCACCAGCCAGCCGAATGTGCAGTTCTTTCCAAATCCGCTCGTCCGGCCATTGCGTCAGGTCTTCGTCGGGCGAGCACTGCAGGTACAAGCGAGTGATGTGGGGCGACCGCATGCTGTGCAGCGCAAAGCCACGGTCATGGTATGCGTAGATCAGTTCCTCCGACGAAGGCGGCGCCTCCGCCAGAATCCCCAGCCATCCGTAAGGATAAACCCGCTCGTACACCGTCACGGCTTCCGCCGGGATGCTCGGCCGGCACACCCCGTGAAAGCCGTCACAACCTGCGATAAAATCACACCTGACTTCACCTCGCTCCCCATCCTTCGAATAGACGATCTTCGGCGCCGAGCTCCGGAAATCCTCAACGCGCACTTCCTCGACTTCGAACAGAATCGGCTCGGCCGCCTGCAGTCTCGCCGCAATCAGGTCCTTGACCACCTCATGCTGCCCGTACACCGTGATGGCCCTCCCCGTCAGTTCCTCGAAATCGACGCGATGCCCCTTCCCCCCAAATCGCAACTCGATCCCATGATGCACCAGCCCTTCCCGCTTCAGCCGCTCACCCACGCCCATCTGCACCAGCAGATCCACCGTGCCCCACTCCAGCACGCCCGCCCGGATGCGCTCCTCGCAGTGTTGCCGGCTCCGGTTCTCCAGCACCACCGACTCGATCCCCTGAAGATGGAGAAGATGCGCCAAGACCAAGCCCGCAGGTCCCGCTCCTACGATGCCAACCTGGGTACGTGTCTGGCTCACTCCCTGCTCCCCGATGTGCCGCAACCCAGCTTCATTTCTGCTTCGAAAATCTCGCGATCACTTCTTCAGGCACGGCTCGCCCTTCAATTCTCTCCGAGCCATCCTCAGATCGTGCCGCCCACACGCGCGTCTCGGAACATTCGACCGCCAGCGTATCGCCTTTGAACAGCTTGTGTTCCACCTCGAAACTGCTGCGATTCCACTTCCGAATCGACGACTCGACCGCTACATCGTCGCCAAACCTCGACGGCGCAAGGAATCGTGCCCGCGTGTCCACCATCGGTATCCCCACGATTCCATAGGTCTTCAGCATCTTATGTTTCGGCAAGCCCGCTGCCTCAAACAAGGCTGCTGTGCAGTTATCGAAATAAGCAAAGTAGCGCGGGTAGTACACAATACCCGCGGGATCGCAATCCCCCCACTCCACATGAATCGTCTTTCGATTGGTCAGCATGATGGCACGACTTACCCTTTGCCATCCATCGCGGCAAACACTTCTTCCGCCGCATGAAACGCGGAATTGGCCGCTGGCACGCCGCAATAGATCGCCGCCTGGAGCAGCACTTCTTTGATCTCTTCGCGCGTTACTCCGTTGCTGAACGCCGCGCGAATGTGCATCCGGAGCTCCTCGGTACGATTCAGAGCAATCAGCATGGCGATCGTGAGCAGACTTCGAGTGTGTCGCCTCAGGCCCGGGCGCGTCCAGACTTCTCCCCAGGCATAACGGGTGATCAGATCCTGGAACTCTCGAGTGAACTCGTTCGTGTTCTTCACGGCCCGGTCCACGTGCGTGTCACCGAGCACCGCCCGTCGCACCGACATCCCCTTCTCGTGCCGCTCGCGATCATCCATGCGCTCACCCCTTCAGGAAGCCGGACATCGCCGTCGTAAACGCATCCGAAGCCTCGATATTTGACAGGTGCGCCGCCGGCAGTTCCACATACCTCGAGTGTTTGATCCTCTCCGCCATAAACCGTCCGTCAGCCGGAGGCGTCACAGGATCGTGCAAACCCGCAATGATGAACGTCGGCGCCTTAAGGCCGCCGATCGCTTCTCTCAGATCCATATCCCGAATCGCCGCACAGCAGCCCGCGTATCCCTCCACCGGAGTGCTCACCAGCATCTTTCTGGTCGCCGCCACCGCAGCCGGACTTCGAACGCGGAAGTTCGCGGTGTGCCAGCGTTCCAGAACGCCATCCGCCACCGCTTCCATGCCACTCTTACGAACTGTAGCGATACGCGCATTCCACATCTCCGCGGAACCGATCTTCGGAGAGGTATTACAAAGGACCAGTCTCTCCAGCCGCTCCGAGGCCCGAAGCCCCAGCCACATCCCAATCATGCCCCCCATCGACAGCCCGCAGAAACTCACCCTGCCAATCTTCAGATGCTCGAGCAACCGGAGAACGTCCTCCGCGAGCTGCTCGATCGCGTACGGAGCGGGAGTAGCCGCCGACCGACCATGCCCGCGCGTGTCGTAGCGCAGAATCTGGAAGCGTCCCGAAAACGGCGCCACCTGACGATCCCACATCCCCAGGTTCGTCCCCAGTGAATTCGAAAACATCAGGACGGGCCCTTCCCGGGGTCCCGAAAGTTCGTAGTACGTCTGCGCACCGTTCAATTCCAGCAAGGGCATGAGCGCTACTGGCCCTCCGGAGGCAAACCCTTGCGAGCCCCGATCGCCCTATCAATCAACTGATCCGCCACCCCGAGATAGTTCAACGGCTCGAACAGCTCATCAATCTCTTCCGCCTTCAAAGCGGCCGTCACCTGCGCGTCAGCCCGCAGCACCTCGCGCAGGTGCTGGTTCTCAGCGATGGCGCGGCGCGAGGCGAATTCCACCACTTCATGGGCCGCCGGCTTTCCCATGTGCTTTGCCAACGCCACCGCCACCGCTTCTGCAAAAATCAAGCCCCGCGTCATCTCGAGATTCTGTCGCATGCGCCGGGCGTCGATCTCGAGCTCTGCAACGGTTTCCACCAAATGATGCAGTGCTCCGGCGCTGAGCCGCGCGATTTCCGGCAGCGTTTCCCACTCCGCATGCCATCCGCCCAGTCCCCGCTCGTGTTCCTGCGACATCGCGGCCAGCATCGTGCCAGTCAAACCCGGCACGCGAGCCGCCGCCGCCAACACAACAGCGCAAGCAACCGGATTCCGCTTGTGCGGCATGGTCGAAGATCCGCCGCGTCCCGGCCTGGAAGGCTCCAACACTTCGCCAACCTCGGTCTGCATCTGCAGCGAAATATCCCGAGCGATCTTGCCCAAGCTGCCCGTCAGCAACCCAAGCGTCGCACCCACTTCCGCCACCCGATCCCGCTCGGCGTGCCAGGCAAGCGCGGGCAAATCCAGGCCCAGCTCTTCCGCCAGTGCCTTTGCCACCGCAAGCCCTTGCGAGCCCAGCGTGGCCAGCGTGCCGGCAGCGCCTCCAAACTGCAGGACCAGCACGCGCGCCCGCAACTCAGCGAGTCTGCCTTTATGGCGAACCATGGCATCCAGCCATCCAGCCGTCTTCAGCCCGAACACCGTCGGCACCGCATGCTGCATCCACGTCCGCCCCGCAACGACGGTCCTGCGATGTTTCTCGCAGAGCGCCGTCAGGTGGTCGCACAGCCGTTTCAAATCGTCGCCGATCAAAGCCAGCGCGTCTCGCAGTTGCAGAACCAGCCCCGTATCGATCGCATCCTGGCTGGTCGCTCCCCAGTGGACATAGCGCACCGCATCCGCATCGCCCTTGCCGACCAGCGCCGTCAGCTGCTTTACCATCGGGATGGCCAGGTTCCCCGCAGAGCGGGTATCCCGAGCGAGGGCCTCCAGGTCGAACAGACCGACGCGACAAGACGCCGCAATCGCAGCCGCAGCAGCTTTCGGGATCACGCCCACGCGGCCTTCCGCGCGCGCCAGAGCCGCTTCAAAATCAAGCATGCGTTGCACTCGCGAGCCAGCCGCGAAGATCAGGTCGATGGATTCAAAACCGAACAGTGGGTCGAGGGGTTCCATGAATTTTCAAACGCGCAGCCTCAGCCTGCCGAGGGCGTCGGCGTTTGCAGGCGCCTGAATCGTAGAGGCTCGCCAAAGCCTCCGCAGCAGATCAGCCGGTAAGGATCCTTCCACTCATAGCGTTCGGCAGCCTGCCACGCGTTGGCGATTTTGTCTCCTGATTCATGACGGCTACCGCGCAGGCCATGCGCATAGACGGCAGACGACACCATCCTGAGGATTCTCCTCAGAGAAGCTCCGGCAGCCCCGTCGCATCCCACCAAAACCGCGCGGGTAGTGTACTTCATCCCGATGGTTTCGCTAGTTCCGACACCGCACGATAGGCCTGGTCGATGGCCGCATCCGAATACGCCACCGCGCCCGCATCAGAATTCGCGATCGCGATCTGACCCATCGGCTTCCTGCCCACCACCCAGGGCTGCTCCCCTTCCGCCCAATCCGGATCAAACAGCGAGTTGTACCCGTACGCATACCCGTGCGCCCAGCGGTTCACTGTGACGCCCTCGATCTCCCGAGCCGAATCGAACCCGCTCGGTCCGAGCATTCTTCCCAGTTGGTCGCGGATGTTGCGCTCGAACGTGGAAAACGGCGTCCGCATCAGTTCGGCCCGGCCCGCGCGATGCTGATCCCGCTGCGGTAGCCCCGGCTTGCAGGGCGTCCGAAGCATGAAAAGAACCATCGGTTCCTCCGGCCTGCTCGGGAACCGGTACTCCCCGAGACTCACCGGAAAATCCAGCGCGACGTAGGTGTGGTAACTGCCCGGCGCCTCGATGTGATGAATGCCGAGCTTCTGAAACGCAACCCAGTTCCGTATCGCGACGTGCGTATACACCAGCGGCGCCTTCACCAGATAAGCCAGCGCCTCCTTCTGCTTCTCCGGCAACTCCGGACAAACGTAGGGGATCATGCCGTTGTAGCAGGCCAGCACGCAATGGTTCGCGCGCACACTCACTAACCGCTTGTCCCGCTCGTAGGCAACTTCGACTTCCCTGCGAACCTCCCCTGCGCCCACGTGGGCAACATGCACCACGGTGCTGTTCAGGCGGATACGAATCGGATTCCCTTCCCGATCCAAGCGGCTGTAGTCCGCGCGCGCCGTCACCACATCGTCCATCGTGTTGCCCGGGACAGCTCCCTGGACCAGCGCCCGTACCAGCAGCCGCGCGATCGACGCATTCCCATCCGGGAAATGAAAGATGTAGGGCTCTTCCTTCCCCGGCTCATCCCCCAGATTCATCCCCGAGAAACCCGCATACGCGTAGCCCCCGTAGTCATCGCCCTGCTCGTAGCAGGACAGTGCCGGCACCGCATCAATCCCGACTGCGAACAGATCGTTGGTGTAGCTCTGAAAAAACTTGAGCGCTTCGGGATGAACCTTGCACACCTTGGTGAGAAAATCGGCGTAACTGATCTTGCTCAGCTTCGCGCGCCTCTGTTCCGGAGAAAGCCCCGGCAGATAGTCCACCTTCTCCATGTAGACCCGCGCGATGTCGCGCCGCACCTCGTCGCTGAGCGGTGATTTCGCCAGAAACTCGGGCCAGGGGGTCGAACCCAGGCCCGGTACGAGCCGGTCTTCTCCAAACGTCTCGCGATCAAAAAACGCCGCAGTGCCCAGCTTGCTGTACAGCTTCTGATCGTAGGCCTTGTAGAACCGCTCCGTCTCGATGCCCAGTTCAGTCAGCAGCCCCCGTGCCACCTTGCTGTAACGCCCGGGACTCTCGATCGACTGCGTCCCTCCGTAGCTGAGCAACAACCGCTTCCCCGCCCGGAATTCATTGCGCTTAGCGTGCCCCCCAAAGTCGTCGTGATTGTCCAACACCAGAATCCGAGCCTTCTCTCCCGCAGCCTTACGGTAGAAATAAGCCGCAGCCAGCCCGCTGATTCCTCCGCCCACCACGACCAGGTCATAGCTCTCGCCCGTCTTGACCGGACCGCCCTCGGAGTCCCACAACTCCCCATCCCGAAGCCGGTGCGCATACGTGAACGTCCCATCATGGTTCCCACGCATGCCCGTGAGCACCGGAGGGTAATAGTCAGCCGTCTTCTCGGGCGCAAACTCCCCCGTCAGCTCCGCCAACAACGGATCCGCCGCCAGCAAACCGCCGACACCAACCGCGACTCCGTTCAGGAAATCCCGGCGGGTAATACTGCGGTCCATGCCCAGCTGGCGATCGCTTTTTTTGGTCGTCATCGGGGCCTCAGTCGTGTGCTGGAGTGCGGCGCCGATTATAGCGTGAGCAGAGGATGCCACTAAACCTTGCCAGTTTGAGTTCCCAGTCGCGTGCGATGCAGCCCCAGCGGAAAACTTGCATACCTAGCCCCCACCAACAGCAAAGGCTCTCAGCAAGATGATCGATCGTATCAGGGGCAGGGTGCGGAAAAAGGCCTCGCAGGCAAGCAACACCGGGAAGGGCACGACTTTTGCCAAGAAAACTGAAATCACGTTGCGTCAAGAAATGCTTGCTGGGGCCCGAGCTCTAACCAACCCGTTTCCGGGCGGCCGTGCTGGCCAACTGATTCGCTTCCCGGTTATATTCCCGCCGAACGTGAGAAATTGAAAAGGTGAGCGTGCGTGTCAACTTGCGACAGATCCAATGGAGAGAATAAAGTCGCGGGCTCCGGCAGTTGTATTCGCCGGTCATCTGTCGCACGACTACCTGGGAATCGGAATATACGTGGATCGCGGTTGCTTTCAGCGCCACGGCACATTGCAGGGCTTCCAGAAGGGCAAGATATTCGGCAACGTTGTTGTCCTGGTGGCCAACCCACTTTGCGATTCGGATCTTGCGGCCCTCGGCATCGTCAATAATTACCCCAATGCCGGCCGAACCCGGATTCCCCAGTGAGCCACCATCAACGTAAGCCACCAAATCCGACATCTGCGTGTTCCTAAAATGCTCAATAAATCGCCACAGGTCAAGCTCTTTGCGTGGTTCATCGAAAAAAGTGGTGGGCACGATTTGTTACACCGCTGTGCATCGAATGTGGAAAAAGCGGGAAGAACTCTTGATGTGCGGCATAAACTTCCAGATCTCAATCCTTTGCAGCACCGTGATCTTGCACCGAGATAATCACAGGCTGCACCGAAAACTGGCATTGACATTCTTTAACCTGCCGTTTACTTTCGATCCCGTCGACGGCTGAAAGGGTTGGCCCAAATTAAAACTTGGCCAGTCCAAACTAGGCTGGGTGATCAGCCAGCCGGGGTGACCCGGCGGGCAACCAGACCTGAAAAAACCGACGGCCCTGCGAGGGGCAGTTGGGGTTTGGGACTGCGAAAGCAGTGATCGCATCAAGGGCTGTGACGGTACATGCTACCACGTCGTTTCGCTCCCTCGCAGGAGCAGGCGGCTAGGGCATAACCAATGTCACAGCCTTTCCTATTTTTCCCGCCTTTTCCGAGCTACCGTCGCTTCTCCGAGCTCTCCTGGCACGAAATGCAGTAGCGCGTCCAGGGCAACGCCTCCAACCGCTTCGCGCCAATCTCCTTTTCGCACACCATGCACTGGCCGAACGTTCCATCGTTGATTCGCGCCAGCGCCGCCTCAATCGACCCCAGCAAGCCGCGCGAATGCGTGGTCTGGGTGAACAGGAGTTCCTTGTCCAAAGAGCTGTTCGCCCGGTCTCCCTCGTCCGGTCCGTAAGAATGTTGCATGACCCGCCCTTCTTCCTGTGTCTGGGCAATGCTGCGCAGCAATTCCTGCCGCTTGTCGAGCAGCACCTTCTTGAATCGTTCTAATCGTTTTTTCTCCATCCACCCGCTCCCGCGCTTCGCCGTCTGTGGAACCTCGCAGCGTTCACACGACCGTCGAATTTCTGGAAAACGAAACGTCCCAGACTCATCGAGTCGTGGGACGCTCGCCTGAACAGCCCTCCCCCAAGTGCTGCTCGATTTCCAGCCTATGGTCTCCCCTTTCGCTTGTGAATAGCACCGACGGGCTACCCGAGTCCGCAATGAAACTGCCTGCAACTCAATGGGATGCAAGCCGATCGCTCGCCGGAAAAACATTTCGCTCCCCAGGCGCGCCCCTGGCCTGTGCAGGGTGCGACCGCCACCAGAATCTACGGTGCTAGACTGAAGCCGATGGTGGCGGCATCCTCAAATGGCGCTCGCGACATTTATCCTCTTGCCTTTCTTCGGATTCGGTTTCATCTTCTATTTCCTGCCCTCGATCGTCGCCTTCGCCCGTAGCAAGCCTGCCCTCCTGTCGATATTCCTGCTCAATGTTTTCCTCGGCTGGACATTAATCGGCTGGGTTGTCGCTTTGATCTGGGCAGCAAAATTGGACCCGCCACTGGCAGCACGTTGAACCGGTTCGCAAGACAGCCGAAATCCGCAAGCGATTCGGCTGGGCTCGGCAAGCTTATGGCCCGAACCCGCCGGCTACGCTACCGCTCGGCAAGCCAACCGCCGCAGCCCTGATGCCAGTAGCAACAGAAGAATCCGAGGATGCTGCCGCTGGCTCCGGCAGCGCGCCTGCGATCCTGACGCCTGCTGCCAAAACAAAAGGCCGCCGAACCCGGCGACCTTCCGAAAACCCGGAACCAAAAGCCCGGAGCCTAACACCCAGGACCTCGCGCTCTCAGTCCCCCAGCACCGGCTCGCTCAGTTCCGGAGCCGCAGGCGCCGCAGCAATCCCGCCATTCGGCTTGTTCAAAGCGCCCAGCGGAATGAAGCCGCCTTCCGAGGTCGGCGTCTTCTCCTTCAGAACGACTTCGCGATACAGCGCCGCCATGCGTGCGTTGTACGCCGGATCGTTCTTCTGCTTCTCGTCGCGCGCTCGCAATTTCTCTTCCCGTGCGTTCTTCGCGATGCCCAGCTTGTCCAGATCGCGCTGCTCTTCGTTGGTGACAATCTCATCCTTCAGCACCAATGAGTGGCTCGCATTCTCCAGGTTCACTTTCTTGCCGCCCGCGAAGATCTCATGTCGCCCATGCTCTTCGTACCACTTGGTGAGGGTAGCCGTCATGTGCATCTTCTCGATGATGTTCCGCCATCCCACGCCCGTGTTGTAGGCACAGAAGGAGATCTCGCCTTCCTGGGTTGCGTACGGAATAATGCACTGCTCGGTGCGCCGGAAGTCGTAGTTGAACAGGTCCTGGAACCACATGCCCGCAATGAACAGGAAGTTCCAGCGATCCTGCCGCCGCTTCATCACGTCATCAATCGTGCGGTCCGGACCCACCTTCCCGTAATTTTTCCCGGTCGCATTGAAGTTCTTGTCGAACTTCTTCAGGAGGTCCATCAGCTTGAAGTGCGTGGGCGACTGAAAGGGATCATAGTTCTTCATCAGGCACAGCGCCATCCCGACGATCGTCAGGAACTTGCCGCGGGCCGCGTCGTTGACCTTGGCGATATCCTTTGCAAGCTGATCGCCCTTCAGGAACGCGGTGACCGGCACCGCTTCCTTGGTCTCCTTGTCGATCATGACGGCCATCCCCGTCCCGCAATTCGGATGGCAGCCGCACGACAGCTGTCCCCAGTCATTCTTCACGTCGTTGACGTGCATGAGATCAGCCCAGTCGCTGAAGGTCCCCATGAACGAAATCGGGAACCAGTCGCGGCTCGGTTCTCCCAGTCCCGTCTGGCTCTTCACGTCGTGCGCAAGGTGCGACAAGGTGTAGCGCTGAGCCGCCCGCCGATCGTCGGTGACCGCTTCGTCACGCCCCGTAAAGCTCACCGGCTGGAATGACAGGAACCCAATCTTTTTCGGATTGTCGAGCGCGAACTTGATGATGCGCCCCACCTGCTCATTATTGATACCGTTCACGATCGTGACGACCGGAACAATCTCGACTCCCGCCTTGTGCAGGTTGTCGATCGCCTTCAACTTCACGTCGAACAGGTTGCCGACCTTGCGGTGCGCGTTGGCCGCGTTGCCGATACCGTCAAACTGCAAGTACGCATAACGCATACCCGCATCCGCAGCCTGCTGCGCAAACTCGAGGCTCTTGGCGAACTCAATTCCGTTGGTTGCCGCCTGCACGCTGTTGTAACCAACCTTGCGTGCATAGCGAACCGCGTCCAGGAAGTACGGCGACAACGTCGGCTCACCGCCCGAGAACTGTACCGACATCTGGCGGCGCGGCTTGATCGTGATCGCGTTATCCAGCATCGTCTTGATGTCGTCCCAGGTCAACTCATGCACGAATCCAACCTGGTTGGCGTCCATGAAGCAGGGATCGCACATCATGTTGCAGCGGTTGGTGAGATCGATGGTCAGCACCGACCCGCGCCCGTATTTCACGGTCGAGGATCCGTGGTGGTGCAACTTCTCGTCGTTGTGCGCCAGGATGTCGCGCCCCGGGAACACTTCCTCCAGGTGGCGCGAGAACTCCGGATCAATCGACATCACGTCTTCGAAGTGACCGTGTTTGGGGCAATCCTTGACCATCAGGATCTTGCCGTCGCGCTCGACAATCTGCGCCTTGATCTCGCCGACTTTCTCGTTGAGCAGGATTTCGTGTGGCAGTTCGCCGTCGAGGATCTGCTGGCGAATTTCCGGCACGCACCGCGGACAAAGCGAGTCCGTGGTCCGCGGCCAGCCCAGCGGTGGCTTCGACTTCTCGTAAGACTTCAGCAACGGCTTTTCCGACCACTTTGGAGTTGGAGACGGATTCGGCTTGATGCGGTTCAGCCGTTCGAAAACGGCCCACGCTCCCGTCGCGGTGACGGTAACAACCTTTTCTACGTACTTTACAGGTTTGTGCATCATCCTCTCGCTTTCCAGTAACTTCCCACAGAGGCCAAAGCCTCTTGGCGGGGTTGCGGGACGCCCGACTTCGTCGCCGAGTCATTCCCAAGCCCTTTGTCGTCAAGACTCTTGCGCGACCCTGGGTTGAACCTTGGAGCTTGCCTGGCCGGAACCGATCCGGCCTACACGTTTTCGGACTCTAGGCTATGGGGAGACGGCCGATCTTGGCATCTGGAAGGCAATGAAAGGGCAAAAATCGTGGTTTAGCGGAAGAATGATGCATTGAGTGGAGCGTTAATTCCTGAGGTAACGCATTGAAATAGCAAGTGTTAACTCCGCACCACCGGTTCGCGGAGCGACCGGCCGCCACCCTCGTCGAGGCGATCTACGCCGCGCTGTCTCTAGACTAGTCTTCTGTCTTGGCGTAGCCCAGTAACTCCCCCGTGCCACACCCTAGCGTGCGGGCAGCAGAATCAGCGCGCAAGTGCACCATGGAAGAGCGGCGCATTCACTCAAGACCGCGTAAGAGGCGCAGAATCAGGGGGTTTCATCCCCAACAGGCCTTCTTTGTCCGACAGGCCGCAGAACTGTCACATCTCATTACGGCGGTCCACGCATCCCAGAACGACCGCCGCAAGCGTTCAAGCATCGCCCTTTTATGAACCATTCATTACCTTCGGCATCTTGTTCTGGTTACCCCAGCGGCAGCACGATGCACAAAATCCGGAGTAGAAACCTATGCAGTTCCAGCCGCGTAGCTCGAATCTCAGCGTCGCCCCGTCCGCGCACGCATGCCCCGCGATCAGCCAGCCGAACCGTTCTATCCTGGCACTGGCGAGCAGCCTCGTGCAGAGCCTTTGGGCCGTCCTGTTCCTGCTGATCCTGATCGTCGACTCCGCTGGCGTCGCGCGCGCTCAGCAAACACCCACGGACCAACCGGCCCCGTCCGCGCCCACTGCAGCGGAACATCAAACCACGTTGCCTTTTGAAGTCTCCAACCCCAAGCACAAGAAGTGGCCCGAAGCGGAAGCCGGTCGCATCTACAACTGGGCCTGCGACCTGCTGGCGCGCACCATCCGTCCCGAAAAGCCTCCGCAGCTTCATCCCAAGTTCCGCCTCGTCCTCGGCACCGACACCGATGAATTGCTGCGCGACCGCAATGCCGCGGAAATTCACCTCAAGGTCTGGAACCCGGAAAAATTCGCGCAGGGCGTGGTCGTGGTTGCCTTAAGAGATCTGGTGCCGGGGACCGATCTCGCCAAGCTGGCGCGCCAGTCCGTGTCGCTCGCCGACGCAACCATAGACGTCCGCGAAATCCAGCACTAGCGGATTCGCGGAAGGCACCATCCGCTGACTGAGCGGCCGCTGGACGGCCTATCCCGGGTGCGTTGGTTATCGCCCTGTTCCTTACCATCAACAGGCGAGACCATTTGTGAACTGCTGTGGGGAGCGTCCCTGCAGCACGGCCACGACCTCATCGAGCGAACCGCCGAACGCTGAAGGAAATCGGCAGCCCGACCACGACCATGTGCACGACCAGCCCTAGAACCAGGTCATGAAGCTGGTAAGGGCCCCTTGCGTGAAGCGCGGAGAGCGGCAAAACGACCAGATTCATTACCTCTTCAACCGCGGCACCAAACAACAAGCCGCACACCAGCGGATGCTCCTTCAAAAAATCCAGCCTGCGGCTTGCCGCGTAGTAAACCGTCGCTGCCGAGCAAGCAATAAAGAAGTGCAACAAGACGCCTAGAACATAGGTGCCGACGCCTCCCCGAAAGGCCTTCGGCCCAAGCAGGCCGCCGGCAATCGCGAGCGGAATGTCCCATCCAAACAGGATGCATGCTTGTAAAAGGTCCAAAGCCCCAGCGCTCAGGCCGCCCACTGCAATTGCCAATAGAGCGCTGCCTTTCCCCAAAGGCCGAGGTGCAGAGCCTCCAATCATCCGATATCCCCTCTTTCACGTGTGACTTGCTTGCAATCCGCAATGCGACCATACCCAGCCCAGACCCGGGAAGTCCTGAGCTTGCGCTGAAACACTCTGAATACTTCTGAAATAACGCTGCATCGGCGGTCGCACGGCCGGGGTAGCCTTGCGAATTGCAAGATGGTCGCCTCGAGCGGGCACGGTTGGCCGCTCGCTGTGTGCGTATAATCGGCGCGGGCCGCTTTCTATATTGACCTGAGATGCCGGTACGGATTGCAGAAACATCGCCGCGCCTCAAGGCCAGAATCTTACCCGTCCTCGATAGACGCTACCGGTTAAGCGACGTGGCTGAAGCGATCCGATATCTTGAACAAGGCCATGCGCAAGGGAAAATCGTAATAACCGTTGAAAACAGAGGCGAATAACCGATCCCGCATGGAACGCCCAATCGCGACAATGCTTCGTATCGGCGACTGGTGCGTCAATCCGACCTCCGGCCAGATTTCACGAGACGGACAGACCGCTCGGGTAGAAGTCCGGACGATGCGACTGCTGCTGTGCCTCGCCGAGCACGCCGGCAAGGTCGTCAGCATCGATGACCTGCTCAACCAGGTCTGGTCTGACGTCATCGTCACTCCGGATTCGGTCTACCAGGCGGTGGCTTCGCTCCGCCGTCTGCTGGGCGATGACCCTAAGCACCCCACCTACATCGCGACCGTGCCGCGACTGGGGTATCAGCTGGTGGCGACGGTCAGTCCCTGGCCGGACCAACGACCGGATCAGACCATCGCACCGACCCCGGCGACCATTCCAGCGCCGATGTCCGGCCCACGCCGCAAAGCCGCCTTCCCTTGGGCCGCCGGAGCGGCGCTTTCCCTCGCGCTCGTCGTTGTTGTTGCTTTCCTGTTCGCTTTTCAGTTTCGGCCAAAGGCCGCGAGCAGCCATCACTCGGCCTCACCCGCCATTGCTGCGCAGCCACAGAAATCCATCGCCGTGCTGCCGTTTCTTGACCTGACCGAAGAGATGAACCATGGACCCTTCGCCGACGGCATGACCGAAGAACTGATAGACAAGCTCAGCAAGATCCCGGGTCTTCAGGTACCGGCTCCGACCTCCTCGTTCTATTTCAAGGGCAAAAAAATGGCCATCGCCGAGATCGCCAAGACGCTGGGTGTCGCTTACATACTCGATGGGAGCGTGCGCAAGTCAGGTGCCAGGGTGCGGGTCGACGCGCGGTTGATTCGTGCCGACCACGGGTACGTTGTCTGGTCTGAAACCTACGACCGGCCATTGGACGACATCTTGATGGTTCAGGACGACATCGCCGGCGAAGTGACCAAAGCGCTGAGGGCATCCATAGAGGCCAGACCGGACCACTGAACCGCCGCCGAGCCCGAAGAGGCTCCCCCCCAAATGGCCGGAGCGCGCAGTCTTTACCGGTCTCAATAACGGCGCCCGATTCTCACCGGAAGACCGGCTTATCCAGATTGTCGCAGTTGTAAGCGGCAGCAATCCGCGCCTCGACTTCCTCAATCACCCTGCCTCCCAGGTCCCCGTTCGTCATGATCACCACGCCGTATCCCTTCCGCACGTGCGCGAGCAGGTGGCACCGAAATCCCCAGTTCCCTCCGCTGTGACTGAAGTACCATCCTTCGCCGTTCTTGGAGATTTCAAAGCCCACTGCAAACAGACCCGTCCCCGCAGGCGTAATCATCTCGCGCGCCGTCGCTTCCTTGAGCGCCGTTCCGGCAGGTCCATGGATCGCACGCTGAACTTCGATCGCGAAACGGGCCAGATCCGTCGGCGTCGTCCAGAGCCCGGCAGCAGCCTGCTCGGGATAGACATGCCAGGGCGCGTCCAGCGCATGTCCGTCCCCGTCATGCGCATGGGCCGCGCGTTGTGCGAGACTCTCCGGAAGAGGCTGCCGGTAGGTGCTCTCTGACATCCCCAGCGGCTTCAGCACCGTGTTCTCCATGAATCTGTCGAAAGGTTCTCCCATCAAGTCCGTCAGTGCGACCTGCATGATGAGCACTCCGCCCCCCGAATACTTGCACGCGCGGTAAGGCGGGCGCGCGAACAGCACCGCTTTCACGTTCGAGGGTGGTTGGCCATTCAGAATCTGCGCGGGCGTGGGCAGGGACGCCCCGGGGGCGTAGCCCGGAAATCCAAAGCCGTCATCCGCACCGGAGGTATGACTGAAAACTGAGCGCGGCGTCACCGCTTGTTCACGCCTGAAGTCACTCTCCGGAACATGCCACGTCTTCAAAAGCGTGTTTACGTCATCGTCCAGCGAAAAACGTCCTTCTTGCACGAGCCTCAGCGCAGCCATTGCCGTGACCGGTTTGCTGATGGAGGCCGCCTGAAACAGCGTGTTTACTTCCACCGGACGCCCCGTCTTCACATCCGCAACGCCGTACCCCTTGGCCCATTGAGTCTTGAAATCTCTGATCACCGCGATGCTTAACCCCGGCGTGTGGAACTGCTTCATGACTTCCTGCAACGTCAAGCCGTCGAGACCCTGCCGGTCCGGTACCTGGGGACCCTCGATGCGTTGCATCTGCCGGGCCACCTCATCGGCAGAATCGCTCCCGTCGGGCCCTGCAACGCCGCCCTCGGCTGGCTCGCTTTGCAGCGCAATGCCCGCGGCCAGGCTCAACGCCAGCATCGCACTCAGCATGGTGATCCAGGGCTTCAGCGCCATCCGATTCGTCTCCTCAGATTTCATCTCAACAACGTTTCATTCTGAAAGATCCCAGCGCAGGCGATCCGCACCCGACCTGATGGGGCCAGGCCGCAGTCGTTCAGAGCAGCATCCCCAAAGCGGGAGCTTTGATCTTCGACACCGCCGTCCACCTAGCGAGAAGCTCACGCCTTCAACGCCGACTGCTTCCGCTGCAGAAAGCGCCGCACCGCCGGATCGCGTTCCAGCCCGATCGCCATCTGGTAGGCGTCGCGGGCCTCAGCATACGCACCTGCCTGGGCGAGCAGTTCCGCGCGTGCCGCCCAATACGGCTGGTATTCAGCCAGCCGCCGATCGGCGGCGACCTCCTGCATGGCCTCGAGACCGGCCCTGGCGCCCTGCACCTCCGCGATGGCCAGCGCGCGATTGATTGCAACCACCGGCGATCCGGCCACCGCGAACAGCGCGTCGTAGATCTTCACCACCTCCGCCCAGTTGGCCTGCCCCGTGCGGCACCGGTAAACGTGCGCTGACTGCAACGCCCCCTCAAGCTGAAACCGCCCAATGGACCCCAGCGCGCTGGCGCGCCGAAGCATCGCCTCGGCCTCCGCGATCATCGGCCAGTCCCACCGCTCCGCATCTTGCTCGGCCAGCGGAACGTATTCCCCGTCCTGGTTGCGTCGCGCCCGCCGCCGCGCTTGGGCGTGCAGCATGAGTGCCAGCAACCCCAGCGCCTCGGCCTGTTCCGGCAGCAGCTCCACCACCACCCTCGCCAAAAACAGAGCCTCTTCCGTGAGATCGCGGCGGACGACATCCGTCCCCCCCGGATCAGTCCATCCCTCTGCGAATGCCGCGTAAATTGCGTCCAACACCGCGTCCAGCCGCTCTGCAAGTTCCTCGCGCTCGGGCACGCGAAACGGGACCCCGGCCTGTCGGATTTTGTCCTTGGCCCGCACAAGTCGCTTGCTCACCGCCGCCGGAGACAGCAGAAACGCCGAAGCAATCCTCTTCGCATCCAGCCCCACCACCACCTGCAGCATCAACGGCGCGCGCACGCCCTCCTCGATCGCCGGATGCGCGCACACAAACATCAACGCCAGCCGACGGTCCGGAATCCCCGTGTCCGACGCCGCTGCTGCCTCCAATTCCTCCCGAAGCAACTGCAGCTCCCCGGTCGCCGCCTCGCCCGTAGATTGTCGGCGCGCGCCGTCGATCAACTTTCTCCGAGCAACGGTGAGCAGCCAAGCTTCCGGATTCATCGGACACCCCTTCACCGGCCAATCCGCCAGCGCCGCCGTGAACGCCTCCGACAGCGCGTCCTCGGCCCCCGCCACATCTCGCGTTCGTGCCGCCAGAAACGCAACCAGTTTCCCGTAACTCCGCCGTGCAACGTCCTCTGCCGTGTGCCGCGCCTGCGCGTCGCCTTCGGCAGAATTCAGCGTCAGGTTCTCCATTTCCCGTCTTCCTCGACGCTCTCTCGAACGCGGAACGCCGTGATCTTGCGAATCAATGACAGAGGCAGCGGCTTATCCAACGGAAACCGGACCGACGCGCTCGCTGTGGCATATTTTCGAAGATCATTTGCGAAGGCTTTCACCGCTGAGGGCGTCGGGTAAAAGCCAACGTGATGTTCGAACGCGGCGAACGTCACCAGAATCCTCTGATACGAGAAGGCGGGCATTCCCCATTTCAGGCTTTCCTTGGCCCCCGGCGCCGAGGCGCGAATGCACACGCGCATTTGACGCAGTTTCATCCGAGCCGCTTTAGGGGCGGCGTTGATGTATTCCGTGATGGTCTTGGGTCGCGCCTTTTTTGAATTCATAGCTTTATTCCATCCCGATCGCGGCCAGCACAAAGAGCACTCGCTCCTCAACGGAACCAACAGGAAGCGGAATCAGCTCATACCCCAACGTCGAGTAGGTCCCGGTCACCGCTTCATAGGTCGCCTGGGCTTCTTCGAAAGACTGTTTCCGCTCCGCATCCTGTGCGAAGATTTCCCGCCAGGGCGGCGCGACAAACACACGCCGATGATAGCGAAACGTTTGCGCCGCCCTTTCTAGGTATGCAGGGACCGGCAACTCGCTCAAGCGCAGGTAGGCGGCCACGTCGGGCACGCCGCGGTCAAAAATCACCGGGCCGTCGATCCTCAGCGCGGCCCGGTACGATCGTATTTCCCAACTGAGCATCAGTTCAGCGAAGGCCCGCCGGTCCGACCATGGTAACGCCTCGCCGCCAATCGCCACCTGATCCTGGATGATCGCCCTTCCCGCCTCGGGCATGCTGCGAATCCCATGTCCTGCCAGGGCGGCGATCAGCGTGCTCTTCCCTGATCCCGGCCCTCCCGTGACTACGAACAGGCGGTCAACATTTACAGCCTCCATTCCACCTCCTGATTTGCGCCCCTCACGCCACCGGCTCGTAACACAGCAAGACATTCCCATTGCCGAACGCCCGCGTCCTGGTCAGTTTCAGGTTCAGTTTCTTCTCCACTCCGTCGAACATCGTTCTCCCTTTACCCAGAACAACGGGATTCACCATGACCTGGAACTCATCGATCAAACCTTCCTGCGCCAGTTGAGAAACAATGCTCCCGCTGCCCAAAATCGCCAGGTCTTTCCCGGGCTCGTTCTTCATCTTCCGCATGGCTGCCGCCACGTCGCCTTTCACCAGCTTCGTGTTGCTCCATGACGCCTTGTCCAGCGTTCTCGAAAACACGACTTTCGGAAGTTTGTTCATCCCCTCGGCCACCACCGGATCATTCTTCATCGCCAGCGGTGTCGGCCAGTAGCTCGCCATCAACGCATAGGTAATCCTGCCGAACACTAGCTCGCCTCCACCACTCGCATTCTCTGCGACAAACGCATTGAACTCCGCATCCTGGCTCTCCCTGTGGGCCCAACGCATGTCGCCGTTGCTGTCTGCAAAGTAACCATCCAGCGTCACATTATTGAAAACCGCCAATTTCCGCATCTTCTTCTCCTTCTCCTTTTTCTCCGTAGATCAGCAGCACCCGGGCCCCGCGCCCCCGGCAGCTCATTCCTTCTTGACATACTCGGAGACGTCGGTGGTCAGCAGTGTCCCCTCCCGCACCGGACGCACTTCAACCACGCCATGGAGTGCGGTCGGGCTGCGGGCCGCCCACGAAATCGCCGCATCCAGATCCTCCACCTCGATGAAATGGAAGCCACCCAGCTGCTCTTTCGAATCGGCATAGGGCCCATCGAGCACCTGAGGCTTTCCGTTCACCACCCGCACCGTCGTTGCCGACGACGTGGGAAACAGGCCGCTGCTGCTCTTCAGCACGCCCGCCTTCGTCATGGCCTCCATGTACGCGCGATAGGCTCCCAACCAGTGTTCCTGCTCGGCTTTGGTCAGTTCGGGCCACCCGGCCTCGCGCACATAGTCCATCAGCATGTACTTCATTCAGAGCCTCCGTCATGATTTGAAGTTGGCATCATATTCCGCTACTACAGTGACGTTCGATACCCGGCAACTTGGACAGCCGGCGCCGCAAAAATTCTAGCAACCTAGGTGGCCGGCCCAGCCTTGCGCGTTTCCCGCAGAAGGCTGGGACCATTCTCCCTGCACTCTGCGGTCAAGAGCTCTTCCAGTACAGCGTGCACGCGCCCCCAGACCGGCCCCCGACGCATCCGAGTTGCCGCCACCTCCGCCGCCCTGTTACTCTCGCGCCCGATGAAACGCTGCTCGCCGGCTCTGATTCTTCTATCCTCAACTCTTACGTTCGCCCAGGCCTCTCCGAGCTCCCAACCAGCGATCCTGGACAAAAACGTCGCCGTCCCCATGCGCGATGGTGTCGTCTTGCGCGCCGATGTGTTACGCCCCGCCGAGGCCGGCAAATTTCCTGTCCTGGTCTACCGCACACCCTACGGAAAAGACGCCGAGCAGCACGACTACACCACCTTCAGGCACGCCGCCGAGCGGAGCTACGCCGTGGTAATTCAGGATGTGCGCGGCCGCTATCACTCCGACGGAGAGTTCCGTCCCTACGAAAACGAAGCCCGCGACGGCTACGACACCATCGAATGGGCTGCCGCCCAGCCCTGGTCGAATGGCGCGGTCGGAACCTTCGGCCTTTCCTATCCCGGCGCTGTCCAGTGGCTCGCCGCCGTTCAGAACCCGCCGCACCTGAAGGCCATGGTCCCGGCCATGACCTTCTCCACCCCGCAGAACTTCTTCTATGCGGGTGGAACCTGGGATATGTCATGGATTGACTGGATCTGGGACAACATCGCGTGGAATACCCGCGCCCGCAAGAACCTGCCCGGCCCCCGCACCAAACATGAGGCTCTCGCCGCATGGAAAGACCAAGGGCCCAAGATGTTGAACACCCTGCCCCTGGCTGGCGTAAAGCCTCTCCAGCAGGTCGCTCCTTATTACTTCGACTGGCTGCGGCATCCCCCCGAGGATCCCTGGTGGAACTGGAGCGAACTGCGAGACAAGTACTCCCATACCCACGCCGCGGTCCTCAACCTTTCCGCGTGGTATGACGACAACTACGGACCCGAAGGCGCGACCACCAATTACGCAGGCCTGCTCAAGTCTCGCCCCGCCGACCGTGACGTCGGCACTCACCTTCTCCTGGGACCGTGGGTTCATGGCGTGGACAACACCGAAAAGAGCCGCTCCGGAGAACGTGAATTCGGTGCCACGGCCGCCATTCACTACGACGAGCTCATACTGCGCTGGATGGATCACTACCTGAAGGGCGTCGACAACGGTGTGGACCGCGAAAAACCCGTGCGCTACTTCGTCATGGGACGGAACCAATGGCGCGACGCAGACCAGTGGCCGCCCACAGCCAGGAGGACGCCACTGTTCCTGGCTCCCCAGACCGGCAGCGCACGTTCCGGCCAACTGCAACCCGCCCCTTTCGATAACCCGGACAGCTTCAGCGACTTCGTTTCCGATCCCACCAGTCCCTTGGTAAACCCCTACGAGTCCTCGGGCGCGCACGACTACCGCAAACTCGCCGAGCGCGCCGACGTCCTGACCTTCGACTCCGCCGCCCTCCCCGAGGACACCGAAGTCACCGGACCAATCAGAGCGAGCATCTTTGTTTCGTGCGACTGTCTCGACTTCGATCTGTGGGCCAGGCTTCTCGACGTCTCGCCGGATGGCACGGCGATCAACCTGATGAGCCCTGGACTGGATGTCGTGCGGGCCAGTTATCGGGACCTGAACCGCGGCCGTCAGCTGCTCTCACCCGGAAGAATTTACCAGCTGAACTTGGACAACCTGATCACCAGCAACGTGTTCCTGCAGGGACACCACATCCGCCTGCAAATCTCGGCAACCTTCACCCCAAACTTTTCGCGCAACCTTCAGACCGGACAGTCAGAGGCCACCCACGCAGAAATGAGAAAAGCAACCATCCGCGTATTTCACGACAAAGCGCACGCTTCGCAAATCATGCTACCCGTGATCCCAACCGACCGGTAGATTCGTACTCTATTTCCCCAACACTCTGTCGTTCCGAGGCGAGTCGCTGGACGTCATAGAAGCACGCCTCACGAGAGCGCATCTCCGCTCTAAGACCTGCAGTTCACCTTCGTGGAAGATCGAGACTTCCGGGCCGCGTCACTTGCCCAGTCGAATAGGGGCTTTAGCCTGGCTGCTGAGACCCAAAAGCCTGCCCATGACGCAACCGCCCTAAACCGCCGAACACGGCTGAAACGATGACCAGTCAATTCCCTGCTGAAACTCTACATCCGCCTGAAAAATCGCCTTGAATGTAAACGCGAATTGCGTCGGACCATGCTTCTCGAGGTGCGCCAGACGCTTCTTTGCCTCGTCCACACCTGGGATGTGCCCCACCGGCACCCACCACAGCGCCGTATACGCTCCCACAAAGCTCTCAAACCACTCCTGTCGTTGGCGGAGAAGTTCTGCATGAGCTGTGCGATAGACATAGTGTTTGAGTGCCTCAATGGTCTCCCAAACCGACATATTCACCAGGATTCGGTCGTCGTCATAAGGTCGAAGATAGGTCGCATTTCCCTCGGAAGTTTGTAGCCGCCAGACAAAACCCGGACTGTGATCGGCGAGCGCGTTAACCTCATCCAGCCGGGTCACGAACCCTGCCATCCGAGCATCTTCCAGAGGAGCCTTTACTCGACCCACATTGACTTGGGCGATGTGGTAAGTGGTCATGTCTTGTTCCTCTCAGACCCAAGCCGGTACTAGCATGCGCCCAACTCTGTCATCTTGAGCAAAGCGGGGTACCGGCCGAACGCAGTCGAAGGGCGTCGTGTTCGCCGTAGATCGCAAGCGGCCTAGCTGGCGTTCTCTCCCGATGGTCCGCCGTCCCGGCTCGCTGCGTCCGAATTTCTGGGACGAGCATGGCGTATTGACCGAGAAAAAAGTGCCGAGTTATTGGCAGAATCCATTGAAGGGCTGGATCAACGCATCATGACTGTGAACGCACTTGTGTCCAGTCTAGCCAGTCGCTGCCCGATTGGGAAAGGATCCGAGCGTCGGCACTCGCATGCGCGGCCCAATGGGGATTGAGTTCGCCCATGAAAACTGAAAACGAGCTTTTGGACAGCGGGCGTCGATTGGCAGCCCTTAAGGATTTCGGTGCGCAGCTATTGGGGGCTTTCTCCAGCACTTCCGCCATCGAACTCGCCATCTACGATAGCCAGCTGCGCTTCCGAGCCGTCAACAACGCTGCGGCCAGCAAGGGGGTATTCCAGCCGAAGCCTTCTTTGGCAGGACAAACCGTGACATCGTCGGAGATGCGGGTGCAAAACTGGACGCTCGCTGGCCACGACTATTGGTCGCTGATGAAACCCCTCCCGTCGAGGTTACCGCGATTTTGCCGACGCGAACCGAATGTGGTTACCGGATTCAGAAGACCTTCCCAATCAAAGGCCGCTCAGGGAGGGTGACGCAAATGGCCTCCCTCGCTGTGGAAGTCACCGGCAACAGAAAGCTGGAGCGTTATTTTCGAAAACTCGGTGGCGAGCTGCTTTGGCAAAATGCGGAATATCAGCGGCTTGCCCGCGAGCTGCACGATTCGGTCAATGACTATAACGCAGCGGTAGGAATGAGCTTAGACCGTCTGAGCCGATGCACGATGGATCCAGAGAGGGTTCCTGAGCTATTGCCGCAACTTCTGCGCTTCAAGATGTCGAGTCGACCACAGCCGGTGCAGCCACCCCTGGCCACCGACAGCTGTCGCAACCGCCTTTTCACTGGTCCAGGCTGAGTGAAACCGCGATTTGGATTTATCGTCCACAACCAGCATAACTTCCCGATTGCGGACAGGTTGTCCCGGTCCTGCTTTGAACCGGGGACAAATTGTCCCGGTGGCGCAGAATGCAATTTGTCCAATCCGTTGATTCTTCAAGCGTGAGACGGTTCCACGTCCGGCTAGCCAATTGCAACTCAGTCCTTCGTCCCCCCTTTCACCAGTTCTGAATGGGCGTCTAGGCCCACTGAGGGATTCAACGTATGAAGAAGGTCATCGTATTAGTTTGTTTGCTCGCGACGGTCACACTCGGCTACGCCGATGACTCCAAGATTTCGCCTGATCTGCGTGGCTATCGCTCCAGCAAGCAGGTCCAGGTAATCGTGCAGTATGCGCCCGGCACGCAGGTCAGCTGCAGTGGGTTGCTCGGCCTCGTGGGTTGCCTATTAAGCGACATTGTGAAACTTGGCGGATCAATCTTGGGTCAGTTGCCACTCATCAACGGCGTGGTCGGTTTGCTGGACGGTCCCGGTATCGTGAGCCTCTCGAATCAGGCCAACGTCGTATACATTAGCCAGGACCGGCCGTTGGAAACACTGCTCAACAATGCCGGTCCCGCAGTGAACGCGGAAGTCGCATGGCAATCGCATTACACCGGCGCCGGCATCGGCGTGGCCTTGATCGACAGCGGGGTGAACAATCACCCGGACTTTTACACCGGTCTTCTTCCATTCTCGCGAGTGGTGTACAACCAGTCCTTCGTGTCCGGGACATCGAACGCGGGCGATCAGTACGGCCACGGAACCCACATCGCTGGGCTGATTGCAGGCGATGGCGTAATTTCGACCGGAATCCCGTTTTCCAAGACATTCATGGGAATTGCACCGGGCGCACAGATCGTCAACCTGCGAGTGCTCGATGCGAACGGAGCGGCAACCGACAGTCAGGTAATTGCAGCGATCAACCAAGCGGTCTCGCTTAAATCGAAGTACAACATTCGCGTGATGAACTTGTCGCTCGGGCGTGGCGTGTACGAGAGCTATAAGCTGGATCCGTTGTGCCAGGCCGTCGAAAAGGCCTGGAAAAATGGAATCGTGGTAGTCGTGGCAGCTGGAAACAACGGTCGCTATCAGCCCAGCTCTGGATATGGGACGGTCACCTCTCCTGGCAACGATCCATACGTGATCACGGTGGGCGCAATGAAACCTATGGGAACTCCCCAGCGAACGGACGATCTCATTGCAAGCTACAGTTCCAAGGGCCCCACTCTCATCGATCACGTGGTCAAGCCCGACATTGTCGCTCCAGGTAATTTACTGATCTCAACGGAGACTCCAGGCACTACCCTGTACGCGACCGACACCAGCAACCTCGTTCCGTACAGTTACTACGTGTACGGAGGTGGTTCGTCGCCATCGGCATACTACTTTACGTTGAGTGGAACCAGCATGGCGACGGGTGTGGTCAGTGGAGCCGTTGCCGACCTGCTGCAAGCGCAACCGCGTCTTACCCCAGATCAAGTGAAGGCGCGACTGATGAAGACGGCGTACAAGACATTTCCGCAATCGAGCAGTGTGTACGATCCCGCGACAGGAATTACCTATACGAGCCAATACGACGTCTTCACGGTCGGCGCGGGGTATCTGGACATCGCGGCTGCCCTGTCCAGCACCGACCTGGCAAACGGGACCGCGATGTCTCCGGTCGCGCACTACGACGCGAGTTCGGGCAACGTTTTTATAACCTCTGACAGATCGTCGGTCTGGGGCAAATCCGCAATGTGGGGAAGTTCCTCCGTCTGGGGCTCCTCTCAGTTCGTTGGAGCAACATCGGCGATGTGGGGCTCGTCGGCTTTGTGGGGTTCTTCCGCGATGTGGGGGAGCAGCGCGATGTGGGGGAGCAGTGCGATGTGGGGAAGCAGTGCGATGTTGGGAAGCAGTGCGATGTGGGGAAGCAGTGCCATGTGGGGCAGTAGTGTAGCGCAAGGAGAGCACAATTGAGCCTCTTGGGCGCCGAGCGTGTTGCTGGAGGAATGTCCAGCAAGAGATTTTGAGGGAGCGAATCTTTCAGACTTAGACTGAACTCGGAAAAGACGTTTCGTTATGCTCGATGCTAAAGTGAGATACTCCCCAACCGGCTCGGCGAACTCCTTAACCTTCGACAGCAAGATGCTGCTCGAAGAGGTCCAGAATGCGTCGGTCGCGATGTTGAGGACCGCGACCGCGGCGATGAGCTTTCGGAGGCCCGAGGTTGGGGCCTGCTGGGCCGATCTGGCAGGTGCTTGCGTCGCCTATAGCGGCCCGGATGTGCCTCTGACATGCGCAATAGGGCTTGGAACATCTAGCGCAGTTGACACCCAAGACATCGCCGCCATCGAGAATTTTTACGAGTCCCGAAAATCACCGGTACGGATCACGATTTCCGGCCGAACGCACGACGGAGTCAACTCCCTGTTGGCGAGCCGCGGATACGAGGCCGGAGTGCCAATGGAGAATTGGTGGAGGCCGCTCACTGATATCCCTGGCAAGCCTGTCCCCGACGACATTCAAGTCCAGCCTGCCGCCAAAGACGACGCCGAGTTGTGGGTGCGCACAGTAGCCGCAGGCTTCCAAGAATCCGATGCGCCGGTGGATGATTCCAAGTTGCCATCAACACTGCTCGACACCTTCTACTGTTTCGGATTTGCCGATGGTGCGCAACCGTTTTTGGTGCGGCGGCGTGGCGAAGTCGCAGGTGGTGGTGTTCTCCACATCAACGGACAGACGGCTCACCTGCGGACGACGAGTTGCCGATTTGTGCATCGGCGCAATGGAGTACAAACGGCTTTGTTGAACGTCAGGTTGAACCGGGCTCTGGAAGCTGGTTGCCGGTTTGTCTTCTCAAGCACTGCGGGGATCGGCGCTTCGGCTCGGAACCTTGAGCGCTTTGGTTTGGTGCCGCTCTCCATCAGCTTCCTGATGTCAAAATCCTGCTGAGAGCAGAACAGGTCCTTTGAATCCTGTTCCTCATCGCTCCCCGTTTCGCGAAATCTCGAACCGCCTACTGCGCTGTCGCGCTGGTCTGCGGTTGCCCCGTCACTACCGGCAGTACGACCGTATCCACCATCGATGGATCATCGCGCAGGCGCACGTACAAAGCCTTGCCCTTGGGCGCCGGAATCGGCAGGCTCGAATCCATGAACCCGTCCGGCACGGTCACCGGACTCGCAAAGTCCGAGTCCATGCTCACCGAGTCCACCAGGAACAGCTTCTCGCCTACCAGCGTGCATTGCTTCTGCGGCGACGTCGTACAACGCACTTCCTTGAGGACCGGCACCCGCACCAGGTTCCCGAGCGGCTGCCAATCACCTTCCGCTCCGGCGCTGCTCACCGGACGGAATTTCAGTGGCCCAAACGCCGACGGCCCCAAGTGGCGCAACGGATCCAGAACTCCCAGAATTGTTTTTGCATCCTGCAAGGTCAGATTCCCGTCGCCGATGCTCAGCACCACCCGGAACGAATCGTCCGCCGTCGCGATCTCAACCTTCTGCGTGGGAGAGAACGTCTCCGGCTCCTGTGCCTTCAGCGAAAAATGCAGCTGCGCATCCTGGGGCAGCTCATCCGAATTCCCCAGTTGCACCGCCGATATCGATGCATTCGGATCCAGTTGCACGCTCTTGCTCATCAGTACGACCTTGGGCCGGGGCGCTTGTACCGCCGCCGGTACCGGCAGAACGCGGCCGTCTTTAAGCGTGACCGACGCGGACGCCGTCGTCCCCGCCTCGAGACCTGCGTCCGTTTTCTTCTCCATCGCCATGCGCAACTCATCCTGCTGGTTCGCGCGCGTAACGTTCAGAGCCAGGAAGTGAATTCCGTTTAGCTCGAGGCTGGTTACTTCATCCAGCCGGGTGCCGCGCAGCATTCCCTCGCTATCGCCGGCATGCACGCTGAAGTGATCCAGCCGGCCCGCCTCCGCATAGGTGTGCAAGGGAATGCCGTCCGGTTCGCTCAGCCCGAACTTTTCGACGTCCACGCTCACGCGGCCCGCGGACGCGTCCTGCAGTTGAATGCGGACTTCCAATTCGTCCGGCTTGGTCCGCTTCCACAAGGTGGGCAGATCGTTGCCCTGTTCGCTCTTCACGGTCACGCCACTCACGCAGCAGGCATCCGGCGATTGCAGATGCAGTGTGTCCTGCCGCCCCACGATTAGCGCACTGGCATCTTTCGACGCAATTACCCACTTGGTTGGCCGTGAACTTCGCACGTGAAAATGCGGCCCTTCGAACTTCTGGAATCCCCACACCCCGTGCACACTCGCCGTGAATTCGTCGGGCAGATCGTTCAGATGTACCCCGCGTGTGTTCACCAGGAATCCGCCGCGCTCGGCATCGGCGGTCAGGGGCAGATTCAGGCTCTTTCCAGACTTCGTTTCCATTTGCAAGACCAGGTCATGGGCCAGATCCGTGGCAAATACCAGTGGAGCGCCTTCGACCGGCAATACCAGCTCTGGATTCCCCATGCAGTAAACCCCCTTCCCATCCGACGCCCGCAGCGGAGGCAATACCGCTGGCGCTACCGGCGGCAACCCTACCACCAGCACCGATTTCGGATTTCGGAACGACGGTGGGTTGTTCAGCCGGAGATTCAGCGCGTCCTTCTTGGATAGCGCGAGCGCCGGAATGTACTGGTACTGCGCCGAGCGCGTTGTTCCGAGAATCCGCGCCATGTCTACCACCGCTCCTATGTAAGGACTGTAGTATCCCGACCGGGCCATCGGCGTGTAGCCGACCTGTGACACCAGGTCTACCTGAGCCCCGGTGGTCAGCGTGGCCAGCATGCTCTGGCTGTGGGCATCGTCCAGCACCAGTTGATCGGTGTTTTGCGTCAGGCAGGGAACTTGTTGCGCGGTCGGTTTGTCGAAGCATTCCTGCTCCAGCTTCATGTTTAAACTCCGCGCCAGCAGCACGGTTCGCTCGTGCAGTTGCTCCGGTCCTCCGTTGCTCGGTTCGCGCAAAGCCGCCAGGTACTTCTCCAGCCGTGTCCGGTCGAGACTGGCTTGATGCAGATCCTGGGCCGCCCGCACGAACGCTCCCGGCTTGCCGCGCACGGCCGCCCGCAGCGTGCTGAATCCGCCGCCCGTTTCTGGAGCCAGAAACACCAGAGCCTCTTGTGCCTCCTCCGGTACCGTGACCCACACTCCTTCCTCGTGGACTTGTTTGTTCCAGGTCTCTACCTTCGTGAACCAGTTGTCCGGTGGTGGATTGGTCACCCCGCGCAGGAAGGCAATGATCATCATGTAATGCGCCGATTGGCTCTCCGGCAGATCCGGATGCACCCACAACCGGTCTCCGGGCTGCAAATTCGGCACTTCAGAGATAGGCAGGGTGCTCTCGCCCCGCCGCACGCGCACATCCACCGGAGGCCCCGACAGATCAAACGCGGCGCCATCCGCCAGCGCGTTCGTCCTGAGTCCCGACACCACAACAACAGCCATCACCAGGACGGCGGCATTTCTTACCAGACTGCGACCAGAAGAAGTCTTCCGCCCAAGGAACCAAAAAGCCGACTGACCCAACTCCAATCTCCTTAATCCGGACCAGCGAGACACAAACCGCCGAGACCCGGACCACCGATTTCAAGCCAGATTCTGACTCACCCTATTTCTGACCCGACCTTTATTGTACCCAGACCTTCAAGGTCAAATGCGGCTGGAAGGACATGCCCGGTCTCCCATCGTCAACCTAAGGGCGGCAATCGCCACGAGAAGCGAACCTTTCGGGCCTTTTCCGTGGGGAGATTCGGCTGTGCGGGGAGGGGCTCTCGGCGGCGAAGACTCTCCGGTGCGAGCCCAGGCATCAACAACACTCAAGGTCCGAGACAGGCGGGTGAAACCCGACCGCCAACACCTAAGACCCGACGCCTGACTAAGATCTGACACCCGACTAAGACCTGAGGTACTCAACCTGCGCCGCGGTCAGAGGCACTACCGACAGCCGTCCCTGGCGGACTAGTGGCGAGTCCGCAAACAATTTGTGCGCCTTGATCTGAGCCAGAGTCCTCGGCGACTCGATCGCCTTTCCAACCTTGATCCGGACCTGCGGCACTTTCGGGTCAGCAACGTCGACCGATACCACGGAAGCGGTTCCAACCGCTTGCTTCTCGTCGCCGGTGTGGTAGATGACCAAGCCATCGCCCGGCTTCATCGCGCGCAGATTCTTCACGGCCACCGGATTCGTTACCCCGTCCCAAATCGTAGTCTTATCGCGCACCAAATCAGCAAACGAATAAACCGATGGCTCGGTCTTCAACAAGTATTCCATAGATCCTCTCTGACCGATTCCCGAACCTGAGATCCGCACCCAAATGACCTAAAACCCAAGACCTAAGCCCCGATCGAAGCTACTTCGGCGAATCCTTCTTCGCCTCCCCAGGCTTGTTCTCGTAGATCGAATACTGCTCTTGCGGACGCTTCAGCTTCACCGTAATGTCCATCGTCGGGGCCTGAACATCGTAGTCTTCGCCGAACGTTTGGAACCCGGGAGCCAGAACCTGCACCCGCATCTTCCCGTAGGGCACTCCGTCAAAGTGCGTCTTCCCATCCCCATCCGTCTTCAACTCAAACCCGCCGCGTTGCTGCTTTCCGTGAGTGTTCACCGGATGCAGCACCACCGCCGCATTCCGAACCGGCTTCCCGTTGTAGTCCTTAACAATAAGAAAACTCAGCGTCGACGAAGGCGTATCCTCGGCCCGCGCCAGCCCCCAAAACGCCACCAACCCGACCCCTAAGATCAACGCCCTCTTCATATTCGCGCGATTCATAGCAAACTCCATCCCCGGGCATCCAACTTGCGAGCCCATTCTAAGCACCCCGCCCACCGCTGTCACCCCTTGACAACGGACTGCTCGCCTCCCTACAATTAGCACTCGCTAGATAAGAGTGCTAGCAGGACTCCGGCAAATCCGGAATACGCAATCCAACCCAAACAAACAAATAGACATACCTTGAAAGGAGTCAGCAACCTATGGCTACCAAGTTCACCCCGCTCCACGACCGAATCGTGGTCCGGCGAGTAGAAGAAGCAGAAACCACCCGCGGCGGCATCATCATTCCGGATTCGGCTAAGGATAAGCCGCAGGAGGGGGAAGTTCTCTCTGTGGGACGTGGCAAGAGCAACGACGAAGGGAAGGTGTTTCCTCTGGCTGTGAAGGAAGGGGATCGCGTTCTGTTCGGGAAGTATGCCGGGACTGAAATCAAAATTGATGGCGAGGATTTCGTCATCATGCGCGAAGAGGAAGTGCTGGGCATTCTGGTGGGTGCTGGCGCTACCAAGAAGGAAACGGTCGGGGCCAAGCGGTAGCTGAGACCCGGGCTCTGGGCTTTGGGATGTTGAGCGTCGCGCTTTAAGTCTCGAGCTTCGGGCTGGTGGCTTTCGGCTTCGACTCTGGAATCCTGAATTCAGGAAACTTCAATAGACATTCGATACTGAGGAGATAAAAGAAATGGCTAAGCAGATTGTTCATGGCGAGGAGTCGCGACAGGCGATCCTGCGCGGCGTTAACCTGCTCGCGGATGCGGTAAAGGTCACGTTGGGTCCGCGCGGGCGTAACGTGGTCATCGAGAAGAAGTTCGGATCCCCGACCATTACCAAGGACGGTGTCACGGTCGCGAAGGAAATCGAACTGAAGGATGCGCTCGAGAACATGGGCGCGCAGATGGTCCGCGAGGTTGCTTCGAAGACTTCGGACGTGGCCGGCGACGGCACGACCACAGCTACCGTTCTGGCCCAGGCGATTTATCGCGAGGGTGTGAAGACGGTGGCTGCCGGTGCGAATCCGATGGCGCTGAAGCGCGGCATCGAGAAGGCGATCGCGGTGATCGCGGGCGAAATCGACAAGAAAACCGGCGAGCGTGGCAAGGGCAAGCTGGATGACCTGTCGAAACCCGTGACGGGCGACATGATCGCGCAGGTCGGCACCATCTCGGCGAACAATGACGAGACCATCGGCAAGATCATAGCCGAAGCGATGAAGAAAGTCGGCAAAGACGGTGTCATTACGGTGGAAGAGTCGAAGACGCTGGAGACGCAGCTGGAAGTGGTCGAGGGCATGCAGTTTGACCGCGGCTACCTGTCGCCTTATTTCGTGACCGATCCGGAGCGGATGGAAGCGGCGCTCGAGAACGCCTACATCCTGATCCACGAAAAGAAGATCAGCTCGATGAAGGACCTGCTCCCGCTGCTCGAACAGATCGCGAAGAGCAGCAAACCGCTATTGATCATTGCCGAGGACGTTGAGGGCGAAGCGCTCGCGACGCTGGTGGTGAACAAGCTGCGCGGAACGTTGCAAGTGTGCGCGGTGAAGGCACCGGGCTTCGGTGATCGTCGCAAGGCGATGCTGCAGGATATCGCTATCCTGACAGGCGGCAAGGCCATCACGGAAGATCTGGGGATCAAGCTGGAGAACGTGCAGATCTCGGATCTGGGCCAGGCGAAGAAGCTGACCATCGACAAGGACAACACGACCATCGTGGAAGGCAAGGGCAAGCATGCCGAGATCGAAGGGCGTGTGAAGGAAATCCGCAGCCAAGTAGAGAAGACGACCAGCGACTACGACCGCGAGAAGTTGCAGGAGCGGCTGGCGAAGCTGGTGGGCGGCGTGGCGGTGATCAAAGTCGGCGCGGCCACCGAGACGGAAATGAAAGAGAAGAAGGCTCGGGTGGAAGACGCCATGCACGCGACGCGGGCAGCGGTGGAAGAAGGCATCGTCCCGGGCGGCGGCGTGGCACTGGCGCGCTGCATTGCGGCGATCGACAAGCTGAAGGTGAATGGCGACGAGCAGATCGGCGTCAACATCGTAAGGCGGTCGCTCGAAGAGCCGCTGCGCCAGATCGTCGGGAACGCCGGCGAAGAGGGTGCAGTGATTCTGGGCAAGGTGCTGGAATCGAAAGACCCGAACTACGGCTACAACGCGTTGACCGGGGAGTTTGAAGACCTGGTGAAGGCGGGCGTGCTGGATCCGACGAAGGTGGTGCGGACGGCGCTTCAGAATGCCGGATCGATCGCGTCGTTGATGCTGACCACCGAAGCGCTGGTGTCGGAACTGCCGGAAGAGAAGAAAGCTCCGGTGGGCGGCGGCGGACATGGCGGTGGGATGGAAGGGATGTACTGAGAACCACAGTTCTCAGTTCTCAGTGGACGGCGGCCCCGCTCTTCGGAGCGGGGCTTTGTGTTGGCGCACCGACATGTTGGTTCAGCATCACCCGCGCGCGCTTGCCGACCTTCAGGGTGCCACCCGGTTCGCAATTCCGACTCGGTCGATGGTCGATCCCCTGCTGTGATTGGTCTCGGCGTCCATGTTCCTAATAGCACCGGGTTTGGCAGCGTTCTCGAAATCAGAAGGTCTAAGCTCATCGGCAGAGCCGTATGGTACTGGTCGATGGAATCTTGCAGCTCTGGGGCGCGCCAAAGCGTCTCCTTCATCCATCTCTGTGCTGCGGCAACTCACCAGCGAGTTTATGAAGAAACTCCAGTTTTCTCTGTTGGAGCTGGCCATCGAGAACGGCAAAGCCAATTGCCGAAGTGCGGAAAGAGCCTCCAGTGGCCGCTCGGACCCGTCCAGGGTCTCACCGGCTGTCAACTGGAGCTCATCGCCCGGACGGTTGCTGTCTGTCTCACTCATTCGGAACTGCCCTCCAACCAAGGCAGCGGCACTTTGGGTGCTCGTTCCTCCTCGGTTCAGCGGAGCGGGGTTAGCGCAGCCCGTGGCCAAACCCTGCCGGCTGCGTCCGGGGACCAGCCCGCCTTTGGAGGTCTGGCCTAATCGGTTCACAGACCAAAGCACCCCCACGCTGCTCAGAAGAGAAATGAGGTTGAATGCCCTTGGGGGGAGCGTGGATCCCTCCACGCGGCAAATACACACCTGTAGAGGAAATAGCGCTGGAACCGACAAGGACCACGGGCCATTTCGGAACTTTGCGATGGCAGCCGTTCGCCCTGAGTACAAAATCACGCCATCACAAACCCTTCTCAGTTGCATCAGAAGGCTGGTGGGTGTCGATAAACTCCTTCCCGCGGCCGCCACCTTTGGATCTCTTAGAGATGTAGACCCAGGCGTGTGCGCATCTCGCGACGGCCAAGACTGGTAACGCCTAAAGCCCTACTGTCAAGATCCGGGACCACCCATTTTCGTTTCAGAGCCAGGTTGAGGACGGCCGCACCGATGGCACCACCGACATGCGGCCGGCGCTCACTCCAGTCCACGCAGGCGTAGGCGAAGCGCCGGCGCAAGCTTCGAGTTGCGCTGATATCAACGCCGATGGCTTCGAAACCTTTCGCTCCGTCCGGGGTGAGCTCGTAAGTGTGATCAGCGCCCGTGCGGCCCGACAGCCAGCCTAGAACCTTGCAGCAGTCATGGAGCGCGACGCCCAGGGTGCCGGCGATGTGATCGTAGCAAGTGCGCGCGGCGCGCAGCCGGTTGGGTGTGTTCGGAACGAATACGTCGTTTGAACCGCCGGCGAGCACGCTCAGGGCTTCGAGAGCAGCGGCCACTTGGTCTCCGTCCAGACTGTAGTAGCGATGCTTCCCCTGGGCGAACATCTTCACCAAGCGCTGCGTCTTCAGCCGCTGCAGGTGCACGCTGGCGGTGGAAGGAGTTACGTCGGCTATCACCGCCAGTTCGGTGCTCGTTCGGGCACGGCCGTCCACCAAGCAGTAGAGCATGCGGGCGCGGGCGGGCTCTCCGATGGCGGCAGCGATTCTGCAGACGGAGGCGTCGGGATGTTGTCCGACATTCATACTTTGATCCTAGACGAAGTGTCCGTGTGCGACAACTGGCATTCTGCTGGATATGGATCGGAGGAAGGTGTCCGCCAGGGGGATCAGCCATCGCGCAGCAGTCGGAAGCATCTTGACGACCGCCGCAGCCCTGATTCCTGGCGACGATTCCACGGCGAGGCCCAAAGCTAGGAGGAGACGCTTGACGATCACCTGTGTCATCCGGTACCAGATCGATCCGTTCCAGCGGGACGCGTTCAACAAGTACGCCGAGAACTGGGGACGCATCATTCCTCGATGCGGCGGCCACCTGATCGGCTATTTTCTTCCCCATGAAGGCACCAATGATGTGGCCTGGGGATTGATTGCATTCGACAGTCTCGCCTCGTATGAGTCTTACCGGACTCGCTTGAAGTCAGATCCGGAAGCGCGAGAGAATTTCGCCATGGCACAGAACAATCGGCTCATCCTGCGCGAAGAGAGAAACTTCGTGGAAGTGGTCGAGGGCACGTTTGGCCTTCCGACGACATTCGTGGGAGCAAGGTGATTGGTATGTGGACGCAGTCTGAAAAGGGACGGGCCTTTCGCACGCTCCACGAGCGGGCCCGCGCATTCCTCATTCCCAATCCGTGGGACGTTGGCACGGCGCGACTGCTGGCACGCACAGGGTTTGAGGCACTGGCTACTACCAGCGCGGGCTATGCTTTTTCTGTCGGGCAACCGGACAGCACGATTGGTCGCAACGAAACGATGGCGCACGTGGCCACGATTGTTGCGGCGACCGATCTGCCGGTCAGCGCCGATCTTGAGAATGGTTTTGGAGACGCGCCCGGGATCGTCGCGGAGACCATCCGGCTGGCGGCCGAAGCCGGGCTGGTTGGTGGCTCGATTGAAGATGTATCGGGGCGCGCGGACTGTGCCATATACGAACTTGGGCAGGCAGTCGATCGAATCCACGCAGCCGCCGAAGCGGCGCGCAACCTTCCGTTCCAGTTCACATTGACGGCGCGCGCGGAAAACTACCTGGTGGGAAGACCGAACTTGGGGGATACCATCCAGCGCCTGCAAGCCTATCAAGAGGCGGGCGCCCATGTTTTGTATGCGCCGGGCCTCACCCGCAAGGCCGACATTGCCCAACTGGTCAGATCGGTGGATCGTCCGGTCAATGTCGTCATGGGATTGCAAGGAGTTCAATTGAGCCTGGCCGAGCTCTCGGCGATCGGAGTCAGGCGCGTCAGTGTCGGGAGCGCTCTGGCTCGCGCCGCCCTTGGCGCCTTCCTGCGCGCTGCGCGAGAAATGCGAGAGCACGGCACGTTTGCCTTCGCAGAAGAAGCTGTTAGCTACCAGGATATCAACGCCATGTTCCAGGGATGACGGGCACCGACTTGGTTCTGCTCCGGCCATGAAGAAGATCGGGATCGTGGGAGGTGTGTCGCTTGGCGATCGACGGTGGACGGGTCATTGAGGGGCCAAAGGGATTCATTGCGGCAAGCCGACTCGCTGCAACAATGCTTGGAATCGCGGGTCAGAGCGGAGATTATCGATCCGTAAGTCGGCTTTAAGAAACCATGCGATATCCCAACATCTCTCCTGGTAAGCTTTTTCCAGGAACCCGAACGCTCTGTCTTTGTCGCCAAGTCCAGCGTATATGGTTGCGATGATATACGGCGAAACATAGACACTTTTCGATCTTCGCTCTAACTCATGAAGGATCTTCTCCGCTTCGGCTCTTCTGCCGGTCATTGCGTAGGCGTGCGCCAACGCAGCAGTGGGATCGGGATCGCCATCCGACATCTCAAGCGCTTTCTGATACTCAGGGATGGCTTGCGCCCGTTTTCCGGAACCCTCATAGCCCACGCCGAGAAAGTAGTAAACGGGCCATTCGTTGGGATTCGAAGCCACTGCCCTCCGGCTTGCTTCCACCAAACCTTGGTAGTCCCGGGACTGGTAGTAGGCCGCTGACTCGGTGTTATCGAAGCTGTAACCAGGATCGAGTTCGCGGCTCTTGGCTAGCTCAGCCATCGCCTCGGTGCGACGCCCCTTCCAGCTGAGATAGTAGGAGCGATTCAAATGGGCGCAACCAAAGTTCGGGGCTAGCGCAATTGCGTTGTCGAACTCTCGTTCCGCCGCTGTCCAGTCCCAGTCATGCCGCCACTTCAACAATGCAAGCGTAGCGTGGGCTTCGCCTATGCTGTCGTCCAGTTCCAGAGCTTTGTGTAAGGCTTCCTCCGCCGGCCGATAGCCGCGCTCTGGCGAAATCTGATCAAAAAGGGCCAAATAGACATAGCAGTCGGCCAGTCCCACGTAGCCCAACGCAAAGCCCGGATCTTTTTGAATGGACTTTTCGAAGTAGCCCTGCGCCGTTCGAAGCTGTTGGGGCGTCAGGAAATCGGACGTTATGAAAGAACGTCCCTTCAGGTAGGCTTCGTAAGCCTCCGGGTTCACCACGCGGCCGGAGCTGACCCGGGCCTGCTGCTGGGGTGTCAACTGGATGCGAATCTGGTGGGCAATCGCCTGGGCCATTTCCCGCTGCAAGGTGAGAATCCCGCGCACTTCGCGCTGGTAATCTTCGCTCCATATATGGCGGTCATTGGGGCCGTCGAGCAACTGCACGGTGACACGCACCTGGTCGCCCTCGCGAACGATTGAGCCCTCCAGGATGCCGTCGACACCGAGCTCGCGCGCAATTTGTGGCAGGTGCTTCTTTGTACCCTTGTATTCGGTCACGGAGGTGTGGGATATCACTTTTAGCGCATGAATCCTCGATAGCTCCGTGATGAGCTCCTCCGTCATACCATCCGCGAAGTACTCTTGCGCTGCATCCCCGGAAAGATTTTGAAGGGGCAGAACGGCAAGCGAGCGTATGGGGGTGACTGAGACCTGGACGTGGAAGTGCTGCCACGCCACCCATGATGCAAGTGCGACCGCACAACCCAGCAGAGCGAGAAGCCAGCCTGCGGGGGGCGTGGGTCGGGTCGCGACTGCCACCAGTTCACTTGTTTTGTTGCTGCTTTCTGCGGAAATTTGTGGCCCCTGCACTTCTTCCACGGGCGCAATAAACCTGTATCCCCGGCGTGGCAGTGTTTCGATGTAGCGCGGTGCATCGGCCGAATCGCCCAGCACTTCGCGAAGACGTGCAATCGCGTTGTGGAGGCTGTGGTCGAAATCCACAAAGGTATCGGCCGGCCAGAGCTGGCTTCTCAGTTCTTCGCGAGTCACGAGATTGCCGGCACGCTGCAGCAATATCGCAAGCACCTGTAAGGGTTGGCCTTGCAAGCGCAGCTTTACGCCGCTTTTCCGCAGCTCGCCCGCGCGGAGGTCCAGTTCAAAGATGTCGAAGTGCAGGACGCAGGCGGCTGGAGCTGAGGCAGGCATGTCGAATTTCGGCGAACTTGGCAAAGCCTATCACAGTTCGTGGGCCTTGGAGACCTGTCTCCCAGGGTCGCGAACGCCTTGTCCCTTCAATACCTTAGGGATGGAGAAAACTTTGAGGAGAGATAGGGGTGGCAAGGATTGACGCCGGCGAACTTCCCGGCGAGAGTGGGCACCAATTCGCGCTCGAGAAGGAGCTGGGGGACTCAGGTAGCAAAGCCTGCCGGGCCTTCCGAGCACAATTCCTGAATGACAAAGGATGGAGGCACCAACCATGAATATCGTAGCCAAGTTCGCTTTACTCAGCGGCTGTCTGGTGTTTGCCGGCGCGACCTACTCGGTTGCGCAAGAAAATGGACCGAGTTCCGCACAGGTCGTGGCCCTGGACGAATGCGATCCGGCCACCTTCAACGCCGTGCTTGGGCCTGACTTCTGCAAGAACGTTGCGCTGGGGTCCGCCACGAAGTTGACCGACTTGTTCGCAAAGGCAGCCGCTGGAACCCCGGATCCGGGTTGGGACTTCGAACCTGACACGGTCCACATCAGGAAAGGAACCACGCTGACTGTAGTCGACCAGGGCGGCGAGCCTCACACCTTCACCGAGGTGGCGAAATTTGGGGGCGGCTTCATACCGGGGCTTAATGCCGGAGAGGAGACGGTTCCTGAATGTTCCGGCGGCTTTGCGAATGTCGCAGTAGCCCGGACACGAATCCTTCAAGGCAGCCAGGTTCAGGTTACGGGTCTGGCGAAAGGCGAGCATCTTTTTGAGTGCTGCATCCATCCATGGATGCGGGTAAAAGTCGAGGTGAAATGACCGGTGGCGCGCCCGGAGAAGGAAGCGCGAGCCGGGCGCTCGATGGGCTAGCGATCCCGGGGGAGAACTAGCAGGTCGGACGTTGGCGAACCATCTTGGCTTGATTTGTCAGGCAAAGGGCTTCGCCAACGTGCGCTTCCGTTTGACCACCCGCCATTGCGACTTTCGTGCAACCCTGCCCCCCCTCTCATCATTTCCTACCCATCAGGCCGGCAACGTCATCCTAATTTTCGCCAGTTCATCAACAACGCGTCCACAAGGTTGGCTGCGAAGCAGCCATACGTTGCTCCCGTGGTTTTCGGGCCGCAATCCCCGCCGGCCCTTCGCACGATGAGCGGCAAGTGTTGACCGAATCGATCAACTCCTGGAATGCTGCCAATCCGAAAACCGGAGCACTCTGTCCCGCCTCACCACCGGGTTTGCTTCCATCGCGCGACCTGTGCTTTCCGCTAGCCCGGGGGACATGCCGATCCCTGCTCGCATTTCCCGACCGACGTTTAAAGGGGCAAGGTTCTTGTATGATGTCCGGCGAAAGTCGGCCGCCCTCCTCTCTTCTAGATCATCGATTAAGTCACAAAGCGGCGGCCTTCGAAGGAGGTTTCATGCGGACCTCGCGGTGGCAGCGAGCGGTATGGGGCGCGACGGCGGCGTGCCTGATGGTCGGCGCCAGTGGACTGCACGCGCAGTTGGCCGTCACGAGTGATCCTCCTTTTTACGGGCCGTTCAACGGCGTGTTTCTTAGGGATGGCGATGGATTGAAAAAGGCGATCGCAAAAAACGATTCGGTGCTGCGCGCAGATTCGCCGTGGTCGTTGTATGCATGGGTGCGAACCGAGGAGGTGCTGGCGGCGCCCAGCCTGGTGGCAGGGCTGGGGGATCCTGCCGAGGAGTATTCGCGATACCTGGCGGTGGATGGATCGCATGTCACGCTGTGGACAGGCAAGGACAATAGCTTGTCGGGGGCGGCAGCCCTGAGTCCGGGGAAATGGCATCTGCTGGTGGCGACGTTTGATGGAGACACGTTCCGACTTTATTGCGATGGCGCGGAGGTCGCGCACGGGAAGCTGGATTTTGGGAGCGTGAGTGACACTCTGCACCTGGCGCCGCCGTTTTCTCCTTCGGGGGAGTGGCGGCACTTTGGCGGGAAGATTGCCGGGTTGAAGTTGGTACGCAATGCGACCTCGGGTGATGACGTAAGGCAGATGTTCCAGCAACCGGAGAATTTTGCGCTGCTCGAGTTCGAAGAGGGATCGAAACCCTGGTACCTGCAGACGCGGGGGCAGGCGGGGTATCGGGCGCCGCAGGATCCGGAGACGCTGCCGCGGTCGAAGGCGGTACCGTCGAAGGCGGTGGCGCGGAGTGCCGGGGAGACGCGCGGGGGGCTGGAGACTTCGGGAGAAAACTCGTGGACCGTGGCGGGAGGATGGCGGATGAGTCCGGCTCCGGGGGTGAAAGAAGATGGAGCGGCGATCTCGCAGGCGGGGTTCAACAGCAAGGAGTGGTACTCGGCGACCGTGCCGGGAACGGTGCTGACTACGTTGATCGATCGGGGAGTGTATCCGGACCCGGATTTCGGGTTGAATAACCTGGCGATTCCGGAGTCTCTGAACAGGCAGGACTACTGGTATCGAGTGGAGTTCAAGACACCGAAGTTGGGGAACCGGCGGCGGCTGACACTGACGTTTCAGGGGATCAACTATCGGGCGGCGGTGTGGATGAACGGGAAATCACTGGGGACGGTTACGGGCGCGTTTGTCCGCGGCGTGTTTGATGTGACAGAGGTGGTGAGGGCGGGTGGAACGAATGGGCTGGCGGTGCGGGTGTCGCCACCGCCGCATCCGGGAATTCCGCAGGAGCAGTCGATCAAGGGAGGGCCGGGAGAGAACGGCGGAATGATGTGTCTGGATGGGCCGACATTCGTGGCGACCGAAGGATGGGACTGGGTGCCGGCGATTCGCGATCGGGATACGGGGATCTGGCAGCCGGTGACGTTGACGGCCACGAGCGTGGTGAAGATCGGAGACGCGCAGGTGGTGACGACACTTCCCTTGCCTGATACGAGCCGCGCGGATGTCGAGATCACGGTGCCACTCGAGAATCTGTCGGGGACGGCGGTGAAGGGGACTTTATCGGCCTCGTTTGACGGGACCAGCCTTAGCCAGGAGGTCACGGTCGCTCCGGGAAAAAGTTCGGTGGGGCTGATGCCGGCGGAGTTCAAACAGGTGACCGTGGAGCATCCGCGGCTGTGGTGGCCGAATGGATATGGAAAGCAGGAGTTGTACACCCTGAAGTTGAGTTTCGCTGAGGGTGGGAGCGAGTCGGATGCGAAGCAGGTGCGGTTTGGGATCCGCGAAATTACTTATGAGTTGAGTTTGCTGGACAGCGCGGGACATTTGCGGCGAGTGGATTATTCACCTACCGCTGCGCGAGCGCGGGGGGAGCGGGTGGTCGATGTGTCGCATCAGGGGATGCGGGAGATACCGGCGGCCGATCCGTTTCCCCCGATGTATCCGCCGGAGTGGAGGGAGTGGTGGAGGTCTTGGGTGGCGTCGCTGGTGCCGGGGGGCGAGGCTTCGCCGGCAGTGAAGATGGTGGAGGACAACCGGGCGGCACCGTATCTCATTGTTAAGGTGAATGGAGTGCGGATCGCTTGTCGCGGCGGCAACTGGGGAATGGACGATTCACGCAAACGAGTGTCGCGGGCGCGGCTGGAACCGTACTTCAAATTGCATCATGACGCGAATCTGAACATGATCCGGAACTGGGTAGGACAGAATACGGAAGAGGTGTTCTACGATCTGGCCGATGAATACGGGCTGCTGATCTGGAATGACTTTTGGGAGTCGACGGAGAATTACAACATCGAGGCGCAGGATCCGGTGCTGTTTCTGGACAATGCGCGGGACACGATTGCGCGGTTCCGGAATCATCCGTCGATTGCAGTTTGGTGCGGGCGAAATGAGGGCGTGCCGCAGCCGATTCTGAATGAGGGGCTGACGGAGTTGGTGCGAACCCTGGATGGTACGCGGTACTACTCGCCGAGTTCGAACCAAGTAAATTTGCAGAACAGCGGGCCTTATAAGTACATGGACCCCAAGTTGTACTACACAACGTTGAATCATGGGTTCTCGGTGGAGACGGGGACGCCGTCGTTTTCGACTCTGGAATCGTTCCAGACCTGGATCCCGACGGAGGATCAGTGGCCGATCAGCGACGACTGGGCGTATCACGACTGGCACCAGAGCGGGAACGGGGACATGGCTCCGTTCATGGCGGAGGTGCAGGCGGAGTTTGGGGCGCCGACATCACTGGAGGATTTCGAACGGAAGGCGCAGATGCTCAACTACGTCGACCATCGCGCGATTTTTGAGGGGATGAACGCGCACCTGTGGACGCCGAATAGCGGACGGATGCTGTGGATGACCCAGCCAGCGTGGCCGAGCAATACGTGGCAGATCCTTACGTCGGACTACGATACGCAGGCGTCGTTCTACGGTGTAAAGAAGGCTTGCGAGCCGGTGCATGTGCAGCTGGATCTGTCGAATTATTCCGTCGCCCTTGTGAATACCACCAACTCGGCTCGGGCAGGGTTGTCGGTGCGGGCGGATGTGTTTTCGCTGGAGAACAAGCTGCTCCTCCACCGAGAGGAGGACAAGGATGCGGGTGCGAACTCGGCGGCCGAGGCATTCAAGCTAGACCTCGGGCCGCTGTTGGGGGATGGGGTGGTGCTTGTGAAACTGAGACTGGTGGATTTGAGGGGCGCAGTGGTGTCGGAGAATCTCTATTGGCTGGGGGCGTCGAGTGCGGCGTATCGAAAGCTGAACCGGTTGGGGACAGCGACGGTGGCGGCTCGGGCGCGTGGCGAAAAGGAACGAGTCGTGGTGTCGTTGCAGAACAGCGGGGCGGTGGCGGCGCTGGAGACGAAGCTGACATTGCTGAAGGTCGATGGGACGCGGGTGTTGCCGGCTTATTACAGCGACAACTACGTGTCGTTGCTGCCGGGAGAGAAGCGGGAGATCAGCATAGAGTACCCGGCGGGGGCGGGCGCGGCGCAAGTGGGAATTCGGGGATGGAATGTCGAGAGGGAGATGGTCGTGGTGAAGTGAGGCAGGAGATTTCAGATTTGTGATTTCAGATTGCAGATTGGGCAGGATGCGCTGTGCGCCAAGGATGGGGAGGAAATTCCCTGTGAGGTTCGTGGCTGCCTCCGGAGGTCAGGGGTCCTTCGACTCGGTTCGGCTGACGCCTCAGTGCGCTCCGGATGACAGGCCGGAAGGGTTCGGTGACTATGCGATGCGGAGCACGCCGGCGGCTTCGAGCTTGCTTTGTTTCAGGTCTTGCAGAGCTCGATTGGCTTCGGCGAGCAGGTACACGCGGATTTCGGTTTGGACTGGGATTTCGGCAGCGAGCCGCAAGAAGTCACGGCAATCCTCGCGGGTGCTGTTGGCAACGCTCCGCAGCACGCGCTCCTGGTAGAGCAAGTTGTAGTCGAGGGGCGGGATTTCTGTCATCGTGATCCCGGCCAGGGCGAGCGTCCCGGCTTTGCGGAGATGGCCCAGAGCTTGCGGGACCAGCGCACCAGCGGGAGCGAAGATGATGGAGGCGTCGAGCGGGTGGGGAGGAGTTTCTGCGGCGCCGCCGGTCCAGACGGCGCCGAGTTTTTCTGCTAGTTCTCGATGCGCGCGACCGCGCGTGAATACATAGACATCACATCCTTGATAACGCGCCAGCTGGAGCACCAGGTGCGCCGAGGCGCCGAAGCCGTAGAGACCGAGGCGATGTCCTTTTTGCGCGCCGCTGAGGCGGAAGGAGCGGTATCCGATGACGCCGGCGCAGAGCAGCGGAGCCGCGTTTTCGTCGGTGAATACGGCGGGCAGTGGGTGGGCGAAGTCTTCACGAATCACGCAGAATTCGGCGTAGCCTCCGTGGACGTGGTAGCCGGTGAACTTGGCATGCTCGCAGAGATTCTCGGTGTGGCGCCGGCAGTAGGGGCAAGTGCCGTCGGTGGAGTAGAGCCAGGGGATGCCGACTCGGTCACCAGCTTTCAAAGTGCGGACGTTGGGGCCGATCGCGTCGATTGTGCCGACGATTTGGTGGCCGGGGACCAGCGGGAGTTTGGGGAGCGGGAGGTCGCCCTCCACGGTGTGGAGATCGGTGTGGCAGAGTCCGCAGCAGTGGATGCGGACGCGGACTTCGTTGGGGCCGGCAAGGGGCTCATCTAGGGCGGCGAGATGGAGGGGAGCGTTCTCGGCGGGCCGCGGCTTTTCGAGCAGCATCACGCGCATGAGTTAATTTTAGTCGGGAATGAGCGTAACCAGCATGTGGGCGACGGGTCGCGCCGACGGCGCGGATGCCCGTCGCTCCACAGACCAAGGTGCTTGCGGGCTTGGCGGATGCGGCCGTCGTTCTCAAAAACGTGCCGAGCGGGGCTCGACTGCCCAGACGAGAGCGTTTGGGCCTGCGTGAGCAGTTCCAGGCATGCGCCTACTGGCGGGCTTCGAGTTCGATCTTCAAAACGTGAATCTGGTTGACCTTGGGATCCAGCGTGCCGGTGATCTTCACCTTCTGGCCCTCGAATCCGTGGACCAAGTCGGGCCGGTCGAGCCGGAAGACGTCCTTGCCGGCAGACAGCACCAGAGACCCACCCAGATGCTCGATGCAAAACACAGAGCAGGTATTGGAGGTACCGCCCATGGATTTGGACTTGAGCATTTCCTGGTGTGACCGCGTGACTGAGTGAATGTTCAACGCGCACTGGCTGTCGGAGACTTCGCCTCGGAACACCCGGGCATTCTGGCCGTGGGCAATATTGGCGAACGCCAGAATCCCGGCCATGCATAAAACTGTGATTCGATTCATAACAACTCCCAAATCCTGCCTAAGGCAGCACGGTAAGTTTCAAATGCATGCCTTCATGGTCCTCACTGCAGATCACCGTGCAGACGGCTTCGTACTCTCCCGGTTCGGTTGGAGCGGTCAGCAGAAATTCCTGCGCGCCTGGCTTGAACAGGAGGTTCCAGCCCTCGACCTTGCTTCGATCTTTGGCCCGCAGCAGGGTCAGGCCGTGGATGGAACCATCCCGGTTCCACGATTTGCCGCGCCGCGCGGTGACGCGGAGGAGCACCGGCTCGCCGGCTCTCACAGTGATCTCGGGGGTCCGCTGGCCGGCGATCTTGTAGCGGCTGTCCCGGTCGGCCGTCAATTCGATGAGCCGGGCTTGCGCAGCGGCGTGGGGAAGGACCGTCAGAAAAAGTCCGGTGGCGGCGATTGAGACAACCTGGCGATGTGTGACTGGTCTCATGCAATCCGCCCCGCTATTGCGTCATATAAAGAAGGACCAGGCGCATGTCCTCATCGGTAATGGTGGCGCGCACCCGCATGTGGCGCAGAACCGTCGCCGTCGCGCGGGGAGGAAACTTCTGTGGAGCGGCATGGCAGCGTCCGCAGTTAGCGCGAAATCTCTGCTCGCCCAGCGCCCGCATGCTGTCCGCATCGGTGGCGTGCACGACCGGCGTCTCGAGCGCTTCCTTTTTGCTCGAGGACCCGGCGAAAGCGGCCAGCGCTGCGAGCAGCACCGACAGCAGGATGGGAACAGGTTTCATGGAGTGCCTTCTCTTCCCAGCGGAGTCAAGAAGCGGTAAGCGATGCCGACGGTCCACTGGTTGAAGTTGCCCGCGGAACTCAACTGGCGACCATAACTGCCCACCGCCTTCAGGCCGTCTTTCAAGAAGTAGTTGATTCCGAAGTCGGTCTCGCTGGTGTTGGCAGCGGGCAGGCCGAGCTGCTGCGCGGCGTCCGAACGAATGTTGCCGCTGAAAAACTGTTGGCCGCGGGCCACCAACTCGGTACGCCGCATGGCCTTCTGCCAGAAATACAGATGGCTGAGCCGGTAGGCGCCCTCCATCCAGTAGCCGCTTCCCTGATTTGATCGGACGAATTCGGAGTGCACGCTCAGGGGTACCGCAGATGGCTGCCAAGCCAGGTGAAACCCGAGGCCATTCTTGCGGTCATCCTGAAGGACCTTTTGCCAGGAAGCACCAACTTCGAGTCGAGGACCGGGGAAGAAAACGCCCAGCCGGCCTCCGACATGTCGCTCGGATTCAACACCATTCACTCCGATGCTGGCCACCGATACATACGCCGCGTAATTGAGGTTGGCGCGTCGGCTGACCGGAAAGCCTCCGCGCAGCATGGTTCCATCGCTTGCGGCGGTGGCAATCGGCAAGATCAACGGGTCGGGCTGGAGCGCGCGAATCCACATAGGATAAAGGCGCTCGTTGAAAATTCCGAAGGGCGTGAGGAATCGCCCGGTGGTGATGGTGACGTGGGGATTGGCGATGTAGTCGACTTGGAGATAATCAAGATGCTTGTTGACCGGGCCGCCAAATGGGCCGCCTCCGGGTGCACGCTGGAACCGGCCCTCAAATTCGCCTCGGGACTCCACCAGCCAGCGGTCGCCGAAGGGCAAGAGCAGAACGGGGTTGACCTGAGTGTCGAGCAGCATCTGCCCTGCCGTGACGCTGGTAAGAAAGCCCGCCGTTCCGGAGAGAATGGGAACGGCCTTCTCTGTGTCGGCAGTCTGCGAGTGCCCGCCAGCGGGCGCGAAGAATCCCAGAAGCAATAGTGCGGCCAGCCTGGGCAGAACGGTCTGCCGCCAGCGCTGGCGTCCAGCTTTTGTGCACAGATAAGGCAACTGCCGACCCCACGTAAGGACTTCGGGGGATTGTCCTTCAATGCGCTGGCGAGGGGAACGTCACCGAAGTAATGTTTTGTAGGGCGGAGGCACAAACGTGACCCAATCGTGTCACCATGTGCGGTCCACTGGTCAAGGGCATGCCGAGCGGAGCTCGGCTGCCCAGACCAGGGCGTCTGGGCCTACGCGGTGCGGACCAGTTCCCACGACTTCTTCGAAAATTCGGAGTCGCTCAGTCGTCTACGGCGTCAGCCTGGTAACGGCTCAGGACGTCGTCGCGGGTGACGACACCTTCCAGTTCGCGCAGGTCGGCGCGATTGACCACGGGGATGAGTTCGGCCTGGTTGATGTAGCGCAGGGCTGCGTCGAGGGGAAGATCGGGGTAGAGGTAAGGCAGGCGGCGGATGGGGAGAACCGAGGCGAGCGTCAGGGCTCCCTTCCCTTCTTTCATCATGCGGTCGAGGAGCTCGCGGGTGATCGAACTCCAGCCGGCAGGACTCATGCGTACCAGGAAGATCTTGTCGGGGAGGTCGCGAGTGCGGATGGCGACTTCTTCCAGGGACGCAGACGCGTCCAGGATGAGCGCGGTGCCGGGCTTCATGGCGTCTTCGACGCGAAGGATCTCTTCTTCGCGCTGCTCTTCGAGCGACGGCAGAACCAGGCCGTCCTGACGGGTGAGGAGATCGAAGATGGGCACCGGCTGTAGAGCGCGGGAAATGACGTAGGCGACGGTGTTTGCGACGATGACGGGGACGATGATGGAATAGTTACCGCTGACTTCGAGCACCATGAAGACCGAAGTCATGGGAGCGCGCAGGAAGGCGGCGAACAGGACACCCATGCCGACCAGCGCGTAGGTTCCGGTGGAGACGGTGAGCAGCGGGAAGAAATGTCGTTCGACGCCTCCGACCGCCCCGCCCAGCATGGCGCCTACAAATAAGGTAGGGGCGAACATCCCACCGGGGGTACCGCTCACGAACGAGAGCGTGGTGGCGATGATTTTCAGGCCAGCGAGGATGGCGAGGAACTTCCAGGCGAACTGGTCGTGCATGGCCTGGTCGATGAACTCGTAACCGGCGCCCATCACTTGGGGCGCGCCGAGCCAGCCGATCAGTCCGATAAAGAATCCGGCGAGAGCGGGCTGGAGGTAGTGCGTCCAGCGCGGGAAGACGCGCAGCCGGGGGCGGAAGTACCCGATGGCGTTAGCGAAGATGACGGCGGCCAACGCGCCGACCAGTCCGAGGACGGCGTAGGCGAGCAACTCCGCGGGATGGACGAAAGCCGTGACCGGGACGCGAAAGATGGCGTCGGCACCGAGGAACCAGCGCATGACCACCACGCTCGAGATCGCCGAGAGGACTACGGAGCCAAGAATGCCGGCGCTCCAGCGGCCAATGACTTCTTCGATCACGAACAGGACGGCGGAGATGGGAGCGTTGAAGGCCGCGGCCAGGCCGGCGGCTGCGCCCACCGGGGCGAGCAGGCGGAGTTTTTCCCGGGACAGTTCGAGACGGCGCCCGAGGGCGGAGGCGAGCGAGGCACCGATCTGCAGCGAGGGGTCTTCGGGGCCGAGGGATTGTCCGGAGCCGATGGCAAGGGCCGAGCAGAGAAATTTCCCGACAGCGTTTTTGAACGGGATGTAGCCGTTGTAGACGTAGAGTGCAGCCTTGGTCTGGTTGACACCGCTGCCCCGAACCTGGGGAAAGACGTGAACCACCAGGACGGCGACCAGGAGACCGACGGCGGTGGGGGCTCCGATAATGCGCAGCGCGTGGGGATGAGGAAGCGCCCCCATGAGGGCAATGCGGCTCCAGTCGATGGCGACGCGGAAGCAAACGACCGCCAGGCCGGAGAAAACGCCAATGAAGATGGAGAGGATCAGGAAGAAGCGCTCTTCTTCAAAGTTGGTCTGGAAGGTGAGGCGGGCAAGGCGACGGGCTAGCGCGTTGGTGCTGCGCTCGTGACTGGTAACGGCAGCGTTCGGGGGGGATGAAATTGCGGGCGCCTCGCTCATTCGTCCACGGCCTCACGATCGCGCGAGATAAGCAGGAGTGCGAGGTCGACGCCCCCGGGCGGCCCACATTGCTGGGCGGCTTGCTGTTCGATTTGCAGGATCAAGTCCATCAGAACGTCGGGCAGGTCCGCGTTGGCGGGAGAGCTCAGCTTGCGCAGTTTTGGGCGCGCGGCCTGCCAGCGTGTCCATAGGGACGGAAGGTCGTTGCCGGCAGAAGGCATCGGATTCGCGTTCGTCGCTTTGCCGGGCGACGCTGTCGAAGGCAGGTCGACATGGATTGCTCGCGCGCAGGCTTTCAGGCGATTGCCCGCTTGGTTGAAGACGGAGACGATCCGGCGGTCGCGCTCGGCATCGGAGATGCGCCGCAGAAACGGGTCGGTTGCAAGAACCAGAGAGGCGGTTTCGAGTTGCCGGCGGGACTCGGCGTCGCTGGGATTGAGTTCGATGGCCTTCCGCAGATCGTTCTCCGCGGTGCGGTAGCGTCCCAGTTGAAAGGCAACGTCTCCAGCGCCGGCAAAAGCAGAGGCGTTCTTGCGATCGAGCTTCAGCACTGCTTGGTAGCGGGCTAGGGCGTCCGGCAAGTCCTGAGCTTGCCGGAAGCGATCGGCGACCGCGAGTTGCTGCGCGGGATCGGGAGGCAGAACCTGGGTGAGCGCAATGAGCTCGGCCTGGGCCTGGGGAAAACCTTTTCCCTGCAGCAGGAAATCGATGAGCTCAATCCTGCTCTGGCGGCGATTCTTGTCGGGCTCGGAAGACCATACGCCGTAGATGGCGTTGTGGTAGTGGCGGATGGCGTCCTCTACCGAGTGGCGGCGGACGGCCAGGCGCGCAAGTGCGAGGTTGATGGTGCTGTCCTGGGGAGAACCCTCCCAGAGGTGAAGCAGGTAGGCTTCGGATTCGTCGAGGCGGCCGGTGTCGCGCAAGGCGCGGGCAAGGCTGAGCTGATATTGGGGATTGTCGCGGTCGTAGCTCAGTGCTGCCCGGAAGTCGTCGAGGGCGCGTTCGGGGTGGCCGGCCTGGAATTCGGCGAGTCCCGCTTCAAAGGCGTGGAAGGCGATACGTTTTTCGTTGGCTTTGAGGCGCGTGACGAGGCGGGAAACTCCGGCAAATCCCAAGATGGCGATGATCGTAAGCGCGGCGAGGACGAGCGGCGTTCGGCGGGCCTGCGCTGTGGGTGCGGGAGAGTCCATGGATCGCAGTGCGATATACCCATCGTAAAGGATGGAAGGTGGGGATGGAAGACCGGGCGGGGTTAGGGGAAAGCCTCTAACCGCAAAGCTCGCCAAGGACTCAAGAGAACGCAAAACATGCGTGCACAAAGGAGTGGTGCTATCAGTCTGATCCGGGCTACGGCCATTGGATCAGGCCTCGGTCTGGGCTGTGGAGGCCGTGTTGGTGTCATTCGACGAAGCTTCAGACACGCCAGAAACGATGGTCTCTTCCAGGAGTTCCGCAGCGGCCAGATCTTCGAGGGCGCAGCCTACGCTTTTAAACAAAGTGATGTCGTTGGGACCGGTGCGCACGGTTTTCTTGGCCTTGGTCAGTTCATGCAGGTCGGCAAGCAGACTCTCGCGCTTGATCGCTCCGGCCTTGAGCGGGATGAGGATGTCGCCCGCTTCGGCGAGGGCACCGTCGTAGGTGTCGACCACGATGCGGGTACGGCGCATCGTGACGTCGTCGAGTTCCCGGGTGGTGGGCTGAAAGCTTCCGATCGCATTGATATGTGTTCCATTGCGGAGCAGGTTGCCGTCGAAGATCGGGGTTTTCGAAGTCGTGCAAGCGCACAGGACGTCGGATTCGGAGGCGCAGGTGCGGGAATAGACCGATTCGACCTTCATGCTGAGTTCGTGTTCCATCTGCTCGGCGAAATGCCGGGTGCGGGCGGGATCTTTGCCGCAGACCAGCGCGCGCTCGAAGTTGCGCACCTGGCGCAGGACATGGAGGTGCGCGCGAGCCTGACGCCCGGTGCCGAAGACGCCCAGAACACGCGCGTCTTCCTTGGCGAGAAATTTCGTCGCGACCGCGGAGGTGGCCGCCGTCCGGAGGTCGGTGAGGTAGTTCGCAGGGATGACCAACTTGGTGCAGCCGGATTCGGCGTCGAACAGGATGTAGGTGGCTTGGATGCGGTCGTCAGGCAGGCGGGGGTTCTCATTGAACTTGACGAGCTTCATGCCGAGTCCACGGCCGACGCGATCGTAGCAGGGCATGATGAGGAACACGCCGTCGGCCAGCTTCATCTGCGTGCGGGTGGGCATGACCGTGGAGGGATAGCGTGTTCGGAAGGCTTCTTCGATGGCCGCGATGAGCGTACGCGGGTCGAGAAGGCGGTGGACTTCGACTTCGGTCAGGACGTGCACGGGATCCCCCGGAAGCATAGTAGCGGATTCAGAGAGAAACATGCGGACGGGATTAAGGAGGAAAGCCTTTGCGCGCAAAGTTTGCAAAAGATTCGCTAACGACGGCCAGCGCGGCACCGACGACGCCCGTCGCCCGAGAAAAACGACGCAAGAGAAACCCGCGGGACACATGGGACCACGGAGGTTGATGGTGGGAGGACAGGCCACGTGGCCCGACGACCGGAGGGTGCGGCTCACGGGGTCGGTTTTTCGGCTGCCTGGAGTTCGTGCGCCCGCCTGATCTCCGCCGAATTTTTTCGACGGAAGAGTACTCGCCGCCCACCTGAAGCAGAGCGATGGCTACATTCTTGTCGCCCTGTGCCTCAGACACGAGTTCCGTGGCAGCAGGTTTGGCCGACTCCAATCGAGCAGTTCGATCGCATACTTGATGGTTTTCTTCTGGCAGTCGATGTCCGGGCCACCGTCCTGCTTGTCGGCTTTCTGAAGTCAGGCCGCCGAGTTTGGGGCTCGGCTGCCCAAACGAGGGCATCCGGGCCTAGGTGGGTCGGGGAGGGATCGCTCGGACGTGGCCAACCGGAAGGTGCCGGGAGGTGGCCAACCGTAGGCCCGGGAACGGGGGTTCAGGTAAGATACTGCCGCTCATGAATCGTGAATATCACAAGGGGTATAGCCAGGAATTGCACCGCGAGATGGAGATGCTGGTGTTTGGACATGCCGGCACGCCGATGCTCGTCTTCCCCACGTCGATGGGGAAGTTCTTTGAGTATGAAGACCGCGGAATGATCGGGGTTCTGGCGCCCAAAATCGAGCGGGGCGAACTGCAGGTGTTCTGTCCGGATGGGATCGACGGGGAGAGCTGGTACAACAAATCGGCGCATCCACGGATCCGGGTGCTGCGCCACTTGCACTATGAACGGTACCTCCTGCATGAACTGCTTCCCTACATGCGATGGCGGAACCAATCGGGACAACTGGTGGTGACCGGGTGCAGTTTTGGCGGATATCACGCGGTGAATTTTTCGTTCAAGCATCCGGATATTGCGACGCATTGCGTGAGCATGGGCGGGGCGTTCGATGTTCACCAATTTCTGGATGGCTACTACGACGATGATTGCTACTTCAACTGTCCTCCGGATTTTCTGGGGAACATGAACGATGACTGGTATCTGAGTCGGTACCGGCAGATGAAGATCGTGCTGGCCTCGGGCGAATGGGATATGTGCCTGGATCAGAATGTGAAGCTGGCCGCGGTGCTGAATGCCAAAAGAGTGCCGAACTGGCTCGACATTTGGGGAGATCATACGGGACATGATTGGCCGTTCTGGCAGCGGATGGCGGAGAAATACTTCTAGTCGCTGGTCGTTGCCTGTTCGTCGTTGGTCGGGAAATGAGTCGCAGAGGGAACTCCCTGCGGGGTTGAGGGGCATGAGGTCCATCGACTGCGTTCGGCTGCGCCTCACTTCGCCAGGATGACCGAGTTTGTTTGGAGCAGACGCCATGAAAAGGATCGGGATTATTTTTGGGATGGAGAACACGTTTCCGCCGGCTTTGGTGGAGAAGATCAATTCGTCGGGCGGGGATGGAGTTTCGGCGGAGTTCGTGAAGATCGGCGGAGTGCGGATGGATCAGCCCAAGCAGTATGACGTGATCATCGACCGCATCTCGCAGGATATTTCGTTCTACCGGGCGTACCTGAAGAATGCGGCCCTGCACGGGACAATTGTCATCAACAATCCGTTCTGGTGGACGGCCGATGACAAGTTCTTTAATTATGCGCTGGCGACCAAGCTGGGCGTGGCGATTCCGCCGACGGTGATCCTGCCGCACAACCAGCATCCGCCCGGGACGACCGAGCAGTCGATGCGGAATCTGATGTACCCGTTGAACTGGGATGAAGTGTTTGAGTATGTCGGTTGGCCCGCTTTTCTTAAGCCATACGACGGGGGTGGGTGGAAGAATGTTTACAAGCTGCACTCGCCGGACGAGTTCTTCAAGGCTTACAACGAGACCGAGCAGCTGTGCATGACTCTGCAGCGTGGAGTGGAGTTTGAGGAGTACTTCCGGTGTTACGTGATCGGACAGGAGAAGGTGCACATCATGCGGTATGACCCGAAGGCTCCGCATCATGAGCGGTATGTGAAGGGGAACCCGCCGCCGGGGGCGGGCTTGACGGAGCGGATCGAGAAGGATGCGCTGACGTTGTGCCGGGCGCTGGGGTACGACCTGAACACGGTGGAGTTCGCGGTGGAGGGCGGGGTGCCGTATGCGATCGATTTTATGAATCCGGCGCCGGACGCGGACCTGAATTCGGTGGGTCAGGAAAATTTTGATTGGGTGGTGAATGCGGTGGCGGAGATGGCGGTGCAGAAGGCTTTGGGCGGGGAGAATCCGGCGCGGGAGTTGCGGTGGGCGGCGTTTTTGGAGGGGGAGAGGCCGGCGGCCAAGAAGAAGGCAGGGCGCAGAGTAACGGTGGAGAGCGCGGAGGCGTAGAGAGGCGCGTTCCGATGGGCTGTCCTGACAGGAAAGCCTTCGTGACCTAGGACGCGAAGATTGCACGAACCGAGAGCGTCGGAGTCGGCGTATGCAGTCGGCCGAGGACCACGGTGAGAATTCCTGTCGAGACCGGTGGCGGAGTTGAGAAGCACCGCGTCGTTCGACTGCGTTCGGGATGACAGGGCTTGGGGTTCAGGATGACGGCTTCTTGTGGCCCGGGATGACAGCTTACGGAGGCTTTTGCGCCTCGTGGCTCCCGGCCGCCCTCAACGGTTGGGTTGATATACTGTGTCGACTGCGACGGCGGCATCAGGCTTGGTTCCCCGCGGGACCCTGTGAGTGGCGATGAAACCTGCCTTTACGATCGGGATCGAGGAAGAGTACCAGACGGTGGATCCGGTGACTCGCGATCTGCGGTCGCACATTCATGCGGAAATTATTGAGAAGGGCAAGCTACTTTTGCAGGAACGCGTGAAGGCGGAAATGCATCAGTCGGTTGTCGAGGTGGGAACTTCGGTCTGCAGCAATATTAAGGAAGCGAAGGACGAGGTCAAGAAACTGCGACGCGACATGATTATGCTGGCTCGGGAAAACGGGTTGCGGCTGGCGTCAGCGGCGACGCATCCCTTTGCCGACTGGCGGGCGCAGGAGATTTACCCCGACGAGCGCTACAAGAATATCGTCGAAGACCTGCAGCTGGTGGCGCGGGCGAACCTGATCTTCGGCCTGCACGTGCACATCGGGATGGACGACCGGGAGGCGGCCATCCACATGATGAATCACGCTCGGTACTTCGTGCCGCACATCCTGGCGCTGTCGACCAATTCGCCGTTCTGGCTGGGGATGAATACCGGGTTGAAATCATACCGGTGCAAGGTGTTCGACAAGTTTCCGCGAACGAACATCCCGGATTATTTTCCGAGTTGGAGCGAGTATGAGAATTTCATCAAGCTGTTGATTAAGACGGGGTGCATCGATAACGCGAAGAAGATCTGGTGGGATATCCGGCCGCACCCGTTTTTCAATACGATCGAGTTCCGGGTGTGCGACATTCCTATGCGGGCGGATGAGACCATCGCACTGGCGGCACTGATCCAGGCCACGATCGCGAAGCTCTACAAGCTGTATTCGGCGAACCAGGGGTTCCGGCTGTACCGGCGTGCGCTGATCATGGAGAACAAGTGGCGGGCGGCGCGGTACGGGCTGAACGGGAAAATGATCGATTGGGGCAAGCAGACGCAGGTCCCGGTGCGCGACCTGATTCTGGAGTACCTGGAGTTCATCGACGACGTGGTGGATGAGTTGGACTCGCGGGCGGAAATCGAGTATGTGCACAAGATCATGGAGATGGGCAGCGGGGCCGACCGGCAAATCCGCGTGTTCGATGAGACTGGAGATCTGAAGAAGGTTGTGGACTACATCATTGAGGAGACGGAAGTGGGCGTGGCCAAAGCGGCAGCCCCCGTTTCCGAACAAAAAGCAGGGTAATGAATAAAGTCAGTCACGCTCATCGTCCTCTCAAGACTATCCCCTTTGATTCTGAACTGACTCCGGGCGCCCGCAATGCGGTGCAGGTGTGTCTGCGGATACAGGCCTCCGAGAAAGTCACGGTCATCACCGACGAGGCCAGCCTCGAGATTGCGGCGGCCATCGTGCGGGAACTGGAGACAGTCGGGTCGCCCTATCACGCGTTCGTGCTGGAGGAGCGGGCGCCTCGGCCGCTGGCGATGCTGCCCCGGGAAATTCTGGACGACCTGGAGACGTCCAACGTCAGCATCTTCGCGGTGCAGGCGCAGCGGAACGAACTCCAGTCTCGCATGCAGATGACCGAGGTGGTGAATCGGCGGAAGATCCGGCACGCACACATGGTGAACATCAACCGGCGGATCATGCTGGAGGGGATGCGAGCGGATTTTCTGAAGGTGGACCGGATCAGCCAGAAGGTGGTGGAGATGGTGCGGAAGGCGTCGAAGATCCGGGCGAAGACAGCGGCCGGGACCGACCTGACGGCTACGTTGAACCCTGCGTATAAGTGGTTGAAGACTTCGGGGATTATCAGTCCGGATACCTGGGGGAACTTGCCGGGAGGCGAAGTGTTCACTACGCCGGGCGAGGTGAACGGGACGTTTGTCATTGATGGCGTGGTGGGGGATTATCTGTGCGCGAAGTTCGGAGATCTGAAGGGTCATCCGCTGACGATTCGGGTGGAGGGCAACCGGTTGGTTTCGGCGGAGAGTCGCAATCAGGAGTTGCGCGACGATTTCTGGGCGTATACGCACACCGATGAGAACAGCGATCGGGTGGGGGAGTTTGCGATTGGGACCAATATCGAGCTGAAAGATGTGATTGGAGAGATTTTGCAGGACGAGAAGTATCCCGGGATCCATATTGCGTTTGGGAATCCGTATGGGGCGCATACCGGGGCGGAGTGGTACTCGGCGACACATATCGATGTGGTGGGACGGAATTTTGATATTTGGGTGGATGGCGATCAGATTATGCGCGGGGGGCAGTTTTTGATTGAGGCGTGACGGGGGTCGGCGGCAGAAGCACAGACAACCCCGAAGGACAGCCAGGCAACCCGAAGGAAAAGCCTTTGACGCTGTCTCTTTGACGCTCTCCAGGGTTCGGTCGGCAGATCGCGGACAGCAGTGTCCAGGCCCCACCATTTCTTGCCATGATTTCCTCGCTTCGGCAGGCGTTTAATTCGAAATATCGGGCGGAGAAGTATCGGGACCTGCTTTCGCTGCTCGCGGAGCGCTGTGGGGTGGCGATTGGGTTCCGGGTCTCGGAGACGCCTTGCTTCCTGCCTGCGGAGTTGTTGACCCGGATGGCCGATGACGGCAAGCAACTCATCTGGCAACTGGTCGATAGTCCGGAATACTACGCACGCTCGTCCGAGTCGATTCCTCCTGGGTTCAACGTTGCCGGCGAGAGCACGCATCCGATGTTTATCCAGGTCGACTTTGGGTTGGCGCGGGATGCGGACGGGCGGTTGCAGCCAAAGCTGGTGGAATTGCAAGCCTTCCCTTCTCTGTACGCGTACCAGCCGGTTCTGGCCCGGACGTTTATCGACGTGTACGGGCTGGACCAGGGGCTGGGGTATTTGCTGAGCGGGCTGGACTCGGCTTCGTATTTGAAGCTTTTGCGGCGGGCGATTGTGGCGGATCAAGATCCCGAAAACGTGATCCTGATGGAGATTGATCCTCAACATCAGAAGACCCTGCCCGATTTTCTGCTGACGGAGAAGTTGCTGGGGATCCGCACGGTGGACATTAGGTCGATCAAGAAGGATGGGAACCGGTTGTACTGGGAGGATGCGGGGCGGCGGGTGCCTATCAGAAGGATCTACAACCGGGCCATTGTGGACGAACTGGAACGGAAGGGCGCGACGCTGGCGTTCGATTTTCGGCATGATCTCGAGGTGGAGTGGGCGGGCCATCCGAACTGGTATTTCCGGATTTCGAAGTACTCGATTCCGTACTTGAGGCACGCATCAGTACCAAAGACCTGGTTTCTGGACCAGCTCGAACGGGTGCCGGATGATCTGGAGAACTACGCCTTGAAACCGCTGTATTCGTTTGCTGGTCTGGGGGTCGTGATTGCGCCCACGAAAGCAGATATCGCTGCCGTGCCGACACAGAGGCGATCACAGTACATCCTGCAGGAACGGCTGCACTTTGAACCGGTGATCGAAACACCCTTTGGCGGAACCAAGGTGGAAGTGCGGGTGATGTATATCTGGGTGGACGAGCTGACGCCGGTATTGACGATCCTGCGGATGGGGCGCGGGCTGATGATGGGCGTGGATCACAACCGGAACATGGAATGGGTGGGGTCATCGGCGGGGCTGTTTTAGGGGCGCTTGCTGGTTTGTCAGTCCCCCGTTGTCGTCCTCGGTTCTTGGGTTCTCAGTTCTTGGCGCCAGTATGAGGTGCGGGGCGGCCCTCAAAAGGGATTTGACCGTAAAAGGGTGCAAACAGAGCCGCAAAGCACCGAGGAGGGCTCTGCAGATCGCAGGATCGAGATACGGCGCGAACCCGGAACGCGGCAAGCCGCGGGCCTACCGGTCGTTTTGGCTGGTCCGGCTTAGCTGGACACAGACGTCGGGAGGTTTCCTCCATTCGGCCGGCCGAAAGATTCGCCTTTCCGGGAAACGCTGACAAGGGCTAAGTTGTTTGTCACTAACTTGTTTGTCCGGTTGACCAAACAGCGGGGGCAGCCTAACATGGCCGCCGGGTCACAATGGGCGTCCCGGGCATGATTGGCGAGACGGTTTCCCACTATCGCATCCTCGGCAAGTTGGGAGGCGGTGGCATGGGGGTCGTGTACGAGGCGGAAGACGTCCGGTTGGGCCGCCGAGTGGCGCTCAAGTTCATTCCTGACAACCTGGTGGGGGACCCCAAGTCCCTGGAGCGCTTTGAGCGCGAAGCTCGAGCGGCTTCACAGCTGAACCATCCGAACATCTGCACCATTCACGGGATCGAGGACAACGAGGGGCACCCCTTCATCGTCATGGAGAAGCTCGAGGGCCAGAGCCTGAAGCAGATGATCCATGGCAAACCGCTGGATGTTGACCTGGTCCTGGATATCGCAGTGCAGGTGGCAGACGCGTTGACTGCGTCGCATGCCAAGGGGATCATTCATCGAGACATCAAGCCGGCCAACATCTTCCTGACCACCGCGGGTCAGGCAAAAGTGCTGGACTTCGGGCTGGCCAAGCTGACCACCGAGGCAAAGCTGGCTACCAGCACCGACACGGGGATTGAGGACTCGCTGACCGCAGTCGGCGTGATTCCGGGGACGGCTGTCTATATGGCTCCGGAGCAAGCGCGCAGCGAAGTGCTCGACCCGCGCAGTGATCTATTTTCGTTTGGCGTCGTGCTCTACGAGATGTCGACCGGGAAGAAGCCGTTCTCCGGGACGAACATCGTAACAACACTGGATTCGGTGCTGCATCAGAAACCGGTACCGCCTTCAGGGTTGAATCCTGGCCTTCCCCAAGGATTTGAAAACATTATCGGCAAGGCCATGGAGAAGGACAAAGGGAAACGCTACCAGACCGCCGCCGATATGAAGGCGGACCTGCAACACCTGAAGAAGGAGACCGAGTCGGGCCTGACGCGCACCGGCGCCAAGCTGGCTCAGCCGCTGCGGGTGGCGTCGAATACGTTTCGGCGATCCGGCCGATTGCAGATGTATCTGCTGCTGGGCATGGCAGGACTTCTGCTTGCGGTGCTGGGGGCCGTGGGGGCGTGGTGGTTGAAGCACCGCAAACCCCCAGTCCCGGTGGTGGCAAGGAACACGATTGCAGTGCTGCCACTCCAGAACATCACCAACGACAGCAACATCGACTACCTGCGGTTTGCCCTGGCCGATGAGGTCGCGTCGGTGCTGACTTACAGCCGCGCCCTGGATGTGCGACCGACGGGCACCACACGCAAGTATGTCAATGCGGACCGGGACCCGCAGCAAGCGGGACGCGAGTTGCATGTGTCGGACGTTGTCACCGGGCATTACATCCGGCAAGGCAACAAGATCCTGCTGACGCTGCAGGTGGTGGACGTAGCGTCGAACAGCGTGACCTGGCAAAGTCCGCCCATTACCGCGCCAAGCCAGGATTTCATTGCCCTGCAGGAGGCGCTCTCGAAGCAGGTACGCGCGGGCCTGTTGCCCACGCTGGGCGTTGGCAAGGAATATCTGGAGACGCGCACGCGTCCGAAGAACCAGGAGGCATACGACCTGTACCTGCGCAGCGTCGCGGTGCCGCATGACGAGAAGCCCAACAAAGAGGCCATTGTGATGCTGGAGCGCGCGGTCGGAATGGATCCTTCGTATGCACCGGCGTGGCAGGCGCTGGGGATTCGTTATTACTACGACTCGCAATACTCCAGCGGGGGAGAGCAAGCTTTTCAGAAGTCGAACTCCTCATACGAGCGCGCACTGGCGCTGGACCCGAACCTGAGTGTTGCCGCCGGACAGCTCATCACCAACCGGGTGGAGCGCGGAGACCTCACCAAGGCATATGAGGAGGCGCGAGCCCTGGTCAAGAGGCGCCCGCAAAGCGCGCAAGCTCACTTCACCCTGGGCTACGTGTTCCGCTACGCCGGGATGCTGGAAGACTCAACCCGTGAATGCGAAACAACCCAGCGCCTGGATCCCGGAAACTACTACTTCCGGTCCTGCGCATGGGCGTTTCTGTACATGGGCGATACGATAAAAGCAAGGGAGTTCATGCGTCTGGACGCAGGCTCGGAATGGGCGAACTATGTGCTGCCGTCGATCCTGTTGCGCGAGGGCAAGGTGAGTGAAGCGCGCCAGGCGGTGGAGAAAATGCCCACCGCAGCACGCTACCATCGTGATCTTCTGGAGGCTGCGCTTGGACTGCGGCCGGCGTCGGAACTGGACCGGATGGCGCAGGAGGATACAACGTTGCTGGCGCCGGGAGACGATCCGGAGCCGTCGTATTACCAGGGATCGGTGCTGGCCTTTGCGGGAAAGAAGGACGCCGCGCTGCACATGATCGGCACGGCGATCGAACAGAATTATTGTGCATACTCGGCTTTGGAAAATGATCCGCTGCTGGACAAGCTCAGGGCCACGCCGGAGTTTGCGAACTTGCTGAAGGCGGCGCGGTTCTGCCAGGAACCGCTGCTGGCGCAGAGCCGGTAGGGGGCGGGCACAGCTGAGAGGCCCGGCAAGCCGCGTCTCTACGTTGCTAACGGTTAGCCTTCAAAACAGTCTCTAGCATCTTCGACGGAGAAGCAGGGAGAAACTTGCGTCCGATCTGCACGGAAACCCATCTACTAGAGGACATGACCGATCCCAAGACTCGCTGGGCGCCCTTTTCGCGTGAGCGCGGGGGCGGGGCCGCCATCCTTTCTTTTGCCGTTCCCGTTGTTCTTCTGCTCACCTTTATTCTCTCGGCCGCCGGCCAGACCGGACCCGAGGGTCTTGTGACGTCGGATCGGTTGCCGCAAGACACTGGCAGGGTGGGGCTGCAGTTCATGCTGCGGCGGTTGAGTACGACCGCGAGGCTCATGCACACGACGGCTCATCCGGATGATGAAGATGGGGGGATGCTGACGCTCGAGTCGCGGGGCAGGGGTGATGCGGTCCTGCTGCTTACCTTGAATCGCGGTGAGGGTGGACAGAACAAGGTTGGGAGCAACCTGTTCGATGTGCTGGGCGTGCTGCGCACGCTGGAGCTCACGGGATCTGACAGGTATTACGGGGTGGAACAGCGGTTCACGAGGGTCGCGGATTTTGGGTTCTCCAAGAATCCCGACGAGACCTTTCAGAAATGGAATGGGCACGACGTCGTTCTGGCCGACCTGGTGCGGGTGATTCGAACCTTTCGGCCGGACGTGCTGGTGTCGCGATTCCAGGGGACGGATCGGGACGGGCACGGCCATCACCAGGCGTCCGGGATTGTAAGCCGGGAGGCTTTTCGGGCGGCGGCTGATCCGAAGCGGTTTCCGGAACAGCTCGAGGAAGGGCTTCTGCCGTGGCAGGCGAAGAAATTCTATTTCGATAACGTGTGCCCGTTCCGGAGCAATGAGTGTCCGCCGGAGAACTACACGGTGAAGCTGGCGACGGGTGAGAAGGACGAACTGCTCGGAATGTCATACGCCCAGTTTGCGATGGAAGGGTTGAAGCATCAGCTGTCGCAGGGCGCGGGCGGCTGGTCGATCGATGCGGGGCCGCATTACGCCTTCTACCGGCTGGTGGATTCGGTGTTGCCTCCGACCGCCGGGAAGGATGGGCACGAGCAAGATTACTTCGACGGGATCGACACCACGCTGCCGGGGCTGGCTTCGCGGCTGGGCGCGGATGAAGGGAAGGTGCCGTACCTGCGGGGCGAACTGGTGAGGCTGCAGAGCAATGTGGAGGCGGCCAAGCAAGCGGCGGCGGGAGACCCGGAGGCAGCTGCGCTGCCCCTGCTTGAGGGGCTGCAGACGGTGAGTGCGCTGATCTCGCGAATTCCTGGAGCACCCCTGGCAGAGGTCGAACAACGGGAACTGCTGGGGAACCTGCGATTGAAGCGCGAACAGTTCGCGGAGGCGGCGAACCTGGCTTTGGAGATTGCGGTGAACGCTTCGGTGGACGCCCCGACGGCAACGACGCCCGAGGATGCCTTCATGGCTGTGCCGGGGCAGGCCTTTGGAGTGACGGAACGAATTCGGAATTCGGGGCACCGGACGGTGACGATTCAGGATGTGGGACTGGACCTGCCCGCAGGATGGCATGCTGCGGCGACCTCGACGAAGGTGCAGTCGATCGCACCGGGGCAGGAGGTGACTGCGCAGTTCCGGATCACCCTGCCCGAGGATGCAGCCTACACGCGTCCGTATTGGCACCGGAAGGATCCGGAGACCGAGGCGCTGAACACGGTAGATGACGCGCGCTATGCCACGCTTCCCTTCCCCCCTCCTCCGCTCAAGGCGCACGTAGACTACTCGGTGGGCCCGGCGAAGAATTCGGCGCGCGGCGCAGTGCTGGTGAGTTTTCGAGACTCCAGCGGGCATGAACAACGGCGGCCGCTGGCGGTGGCTCCGCCGTTTTCGGTGGCCATTGACCCGATATCGCAGGTGATTCCGGTGGGGCAGCATGGGTCGCGGAGCGTGACGGTCGAAGTGAAGAATGGGCTGGCTGGGGCGATCAGCACGACGGTGAAATTATCTGCGCCCCAAGGATGGCAGGTGGAACCGGCATCGCAGCGAATCAGTTTCTCAAGGCTCGGAGAACGGAAGCCATGCGAATTTAAGGTTACGGCCGCGAGCACGCGGGAAGGACGGTATCAGCTGAAGGCTTCGGTGGAGTACCAGAATAAGGCGTACTCGGAAGGCTATACGGTGGTGACGCGCGACGATCTGGACACCTTTTATTACTACCAGCCCGCCGTGCAGCGGGTGAGCGTGGTGGAGGTGAAGGTGCCTGCCGATCTCAGAGTCGGCTACATCATGGGCGCTGGGGACGATATCCCGACCGTGCTGCGGCAGGTGGGACTCGACCTCACCTTGATTCCGGCGGAAAAGCTGGCGAGTGAGGACCCGAGCAAGTACCGGACGATCGTGGTGGGCATTCGCGCCTACGACACCCAGAAAGATCTGGTCACGAACAACAAGAAGCTGCTCGATTTCGTTTCGGCGGGCGGGACACTGGTGGTGCAGTACCAGGCCGACACTGGCAATTTCAACGGCGGGCATTTCACGCCCTATCCGGCGACGCTCGGACGCGGGAGAGTATCGGTGGAAGAGGCGCCGGTGGAGGTCCTGGTTCCGCAGGATCGACTGTTTCATTCTCCGAATGAGATTACCGAGCGCGATTTTGATGGTTGGGTGCAGGAGCGTGGGCTGTACTTCATGGAGACCTGGGATGACAACTACACGGCGCTGTTGGCGTCGCACGATCCGGGAGAGGGGAGTTTGAAGGGCGGGTTGTTGCGGGCAAAGTATGGGAAGGGGACCTATATCTATACCGGGTACGCGTTCTTCCGGCAGTTGCCGGCGGGGGTCCCGGGGGCGGTGCGGCTGTACGTGAATTTGCTGGCGGGAAATGAAGCGGCCGCTGGTCGGTAGTTGCTGGTGGTTGGCACTGCGTATCGTTTGCGCGAAACAATCTCCGCCACCAAGCACGCGCAGGGTGCGCAGAGTTCGCCAAGCAAGCCCCTCCGGTTCGAGGGCACAGAAGCGCGTGCCGGGAGAGAATTCCCCGAGAAGTTTGCGGCCGACGTGAGGAACCCAGGGGCCTTCGAGCTCGTTCGGCTGACGCCTCGCGTTCGCTCCGGAAGATAGGGTAATGCTTGCTGGTGAGTGGTTGGTCTCGTTTGCGGGTGGGGCCGAGGCGTGCGGGTGTGGATGATCGGTCGTAACTGCCTTTCCGGTTGTCGGATCTTCGAATCCATTCATGCAGACATCGAGTCAAGACGCTGAGGGGAAGACATCGAGTCAGGGTTCTCCGCAGCTGATTCGGGGGATGGGGTTGTGGAGCGCCACGTCCCTGAACATGCTCGACATGATCGGCGTCGGGCCGTTTGTCACGATTCCGCTGATCGTGAGCGCGATGGGCGGACCACAGGCCATGCTCGGGTGGATCCTGGGCGCGGGCTTTGCGATCTGTGACGGACTGGTGTGGGCGGAGTTGGGCGCAGCCATGCCGGGGTCGGGCGGGTCGTACAGGTACCTCAAGGAGATTTACGGGCCGAACAAGCTGGGACGTTTGATTTCGTTCCTGTTCATCTGGCAGCTGTCGTTTAGCGCGCCCCTGTCGATTGCGTCGGGGTGTCTTGGGCTCGCGGGATACGCGGCGTACCTGATTCCGGGTCTCGAGCACCCGTACTTTTCCCACACCGCGACCCTGCACATCCCGCTGGTCGGAGTGCTTCAGGTGAGTTGGGTGGCGACGGCAGGCACGCTGGTCGCGGTCGGGACCTGCCTGCTGGCGGTGCTGCTGCTGTACCGGCGAATTACCGCGATTGGACGCCTCTCGACGCTGTTGTGGGTGGTGGTCATGGGCACGATTGGGTGGATTATCTTCACGGGTTTGACACACTTCAACAGCCGTTACGCGTTTGATTTCCCCCCGGGAGCGTTCACGCTCTCGCGCGGATTCTTCCACGGCCTGGGGGGGGCGATGTTGATCGGGACCTATGATTACTGGGGTTATTACAACGTTTGCTTCCTCGGCGACGAGGTGAAGGACCCCGGGCGGAACATTCCACGGGCCCTGCTGCTATCAATTTTGATGGTTGGCGGTCTATATATCGTAATGAATTCGAGCATTTTGGCGGTCGTGCCGTGGCGGGAGATGATCCGAGCGAGTCATACCGGCAATGAACTGTACGTGGTGTCGTTGTTCATGCAGAGGGTTTACGGATCGTGGGCCGCCCGGTTGGTGACCGGGCTGGTGATGTGGACGGCGTTCGCGTCAGTGTTTTCGCTGCTTCTGGGGTACTCGCGGGTACCCTATGCGGCGGCCCTGGACGGGAATTATTTCCGTATGTTCGCGCGGGTGCATCCCGTGCACCGCTTTCCCTATGTGTCGCTGGTGAGCCTGGGAGCGGTGGCGGCGCTGTTCTGCTTTCTGAAGTTGGCGGACGTAATTGCAGCCCTGGTGGTCATCCGGATTATGCTGCAGTTTCTTGTGCAGGCGATCGGAGTGATCGTGCTGCGCATCCGGCGGCCGGACATGCCGCGGCCGTTCCGGATGTGGTTCTATCCTCTCCCCGCGTTGATTGCCTCTGTCGGGTTCAGCTATATCCTATTTGTGCGAGTGAACGCGCTGAAGGAGATTCGGTACGCGCTCGTGATCCTGGTCGCGGGAGTTGTGATTTATCTGGTGCGCGCCTGGCGGCACCGGGAGTGGCCGTTTGGAACGGGCGTGGCGCCGAGTCTGGAAGGGGTTTCCCGCTAAATGGCCGAGATGGTGAAGACGCCTGCCCCAGTGCCGCCGAGTTTTGCAGTCGACGCGGGCGTTTCCGCATGGGCGCCGCTGCGCGAACCGTTGTTTCGCTCCCTGTGGATTGCCGCCATCATTTCCTATATCGGAACTTGGATGCAGGCGGTGGGCGCAGGCTGGATGATGACCCAGATCAGCGGATCGCCACTGATGGTGGGGCTGGTTCAGGCGGCGGTGGCATTGCCCGTGTTCCTGGTTATCCTGCCGGCGGGCGCGTTGGCAGACATGGTGGACCGGCGACGGTTTCTGCTGGCAACCCAGGGCTGGATGGTGCTGGCGTCGGGCGCGTTGGGTGTGTTGACGCTGTTTCGCGTGGTGACACCCTGGGTGCTGCTGGGCTTTACCTTCGCGCTGGGGCTGGGCGCAGTGATGAACGATCCCGCGTGGCAGGCGATCACCCCGGAACTGGTGCCCCCGGAACAACACCCCGCAGCCGTGGCGATGAATTCCACCGGATTCAACGTGGCGCGCGCGCTGGGACCCGCGTTGGGCGGAATGGTGATTGCGGCAGCGGGATCGGGAAGCGCCTTCCTGCTCAATGCCCTGTCCTTCTTCGGGGTGATCCTGGTTTTGTACCGCTGGAAGCGTCCGGCGCCGGAGCGGGTTGAGACGGGCGCGCTGTGGGACGCGGTGTGCGGCGGCATTCGCTACGTGCGGGAATCGACACTGGTGAAGTCGGTGCTGATCCGCACGGGGGCATTCAGCGTGGCAGCGATCGCGCTGCTGGCGCTGCTGCCGATCCTGGCGCAGCCGTTCGGGGCGACAGGGTTTGGGCTCTTGCTGGGATGCTTCGGAATGGGCGCGCTGGCAGGGGCAACGATTTTGCCGCGCTTGCGGCGGCGCCTTTCGGTGGATGGCGTGGTGGCGGCGGCGATCGTGGTGTTCGCGGTGATGACCTTTTCCGCCGGACGCGTGCACGGCTTCGCCGAGCTGTGCCTGGTGATGGCGACGGCGGGCGCGGCATGGATTGGCATTCTGGCGTGCCTGAACACCGCAGCACAGACAATGTCTCCGTCCTGGGTGCGGGCGCGGGCGTTGTCCATGTATTTGCTGGTGCTGCAGGGTGGGATGGCGATCGGCAGTACAATGTGGGGCGCGCTGGCGACTCGGGTAGGGTTGCCGAATGCGTTGCTGTGGGCGGCTCTTGCGCTGCTGGCCGGGCTTCTAACCATCCGCAAGCACCGGCTGAGCGCGCAGCATCTGGCGATGGCGCCGTCGGTGGTGCGCGATTGAGTTGGTAAAGTCGCAGTCATGGTTGAGGGGGGCGCGCGTTTATGAAACTAATTTTTATTTTGGCGATTCTGGTGGGCTGGGTCGGAACTGGATTCGGGCAGGCGATGCCCAAGCCTGAGCCGCCGCGCACAGTTACGCAGGTTCTGGACCGAGCGGTGACGAACGTGGAGAAAGAGTTTGTGCCGGCGGCCGACGCCATGCCGGAAGACAAGTATGGATACGCTCCAACCGGCGGCGAGTTTAAGGGAGTGCGCACTTTCGCACAGCAGGTGAAACACGTGGCCGCAGTGAACTTTGAACTGGCAGCTGCAATTCTTCAGGAGAAGCCGCCCGTCGAGATCGGCGATGACGAGGCGGGACCGGCAGCCGTCAAGACCAAAGCCGAGATCATGAAGTTCCTGAAAGACTCGTTTGCCTACATGCACAAAGCGATCGCCACCATTACTCCGCAAAACGAAGTCGAGTCGATCAAGAGCCCTTGGGGACAGAATACGGTCACGCGGTTGGGAATCGCCACGCTGACGGTGGGACATTGCTTTGATCACTACGGGCAGATGGTGGTGTACCTGCGTCATAACGGGATCGTGCCTCCAGCGAGTCGGGGGTAGCAACGACGTCAGCAGTACTTCGGCGGCACTCTGGGCTCTTGCTTCTGTTTGTCCTGCCTGGTTCGTTTTGCCTGTTCCAAGTGTTTCGCCCGATGGCACAGGGGTGCTATTTACGGCTCTTGCCTCCAAACACTAGTCTTGTGTTTCCCCCTCGATCGCGAGATCTGAATTCATCGCACGGAGCGCGTTTCGATGCGCGCATGGTGTGAAAGGTTGGGAAGGAGCCGAATGAAGTCGAAGACCAGTTTGGAGTTGGCCGACGAATCCCGGCGGCGGGAAGTGGAACACGAGATTCTGAGTTATTTTTTGGCAGTCGAATCCTATCCGGCGCGAGCGGCCCGGGAGCCGCAGGTGAGTTTTGAGACACACTGCTGGAGCGTGTACGCAGAACTGGAGAGCGGACAGGCGAATTAGGCAGCCTGGATCAGTCAGGAACGCGCCCTCGCAAGGCGCCACGTAAGGGGAACGACGCGGGCTTTCCGGCAGGGATTGCGCCAACCCGGGGCTAGCGTTTGCTGGAGCGGGTCGCGGCTGCACCTTTTTCCGCGATCGTGGTAAGAATGAGCTCTGCGGTCAGACGTTTTTTATCGAGATGCGCCGCCACTTGGGCGGCGATTTGTTTTGTGGGCTGGTTTGTGCGGGGATCCAGAAAAATCAGGACCGACGGGCCGGCGCCGCTCAACGCTGCGCCGAGAATGCCGTGCGTTCCGGCCAGTTCTTGAATCGCCGGCAGCAGTGGACATAAAGAAGCGCGATAGGGTTGATGGATACGATCTTCGAGGGCCGGGGAGAGGAACTGCGGTTTTCCCTGGACGAAGGCGGCCAGGAGCAACATCGAGTTCTGGATGTTGATCACGGCATCCGCACGGGAGTATTGCGTGGGCAGCACGCGGCGGGCCTGTTCGGTAGAGAGTGGCTGGGGCGGGACAGCGAGCAGCAACGGCCACTTGCCTTTCGGCCGAATGCAGGCCACTTGGGCTTCGGCTTCTCCCGACATACGGGCGACGGTGAGGCCGCCCATCCAGCAGGCGGAGGCGTTGTCGGGGTGGTGCTCGCGGCGGGAAGCTTCGCCGATGATCTGCGCGTCGGTCCAGCGGAGGGCGCCATAGTGGACGGCGAGGGCGATACCTGCAAGACGTGCGGCGGCGGACGAACCGCAGCCCTTACCGATGGGGATATCGTTGGCAATCTTGAGTGCCAGGGGCTCGGGTCGTTTGCTGGCAGCCTCCAAGACTTCGCGGTAAGTGTTCAGGATCAGGTGATTGTCGACTTTGCCGCAGACGTCGGCGTCGCGACCGGTGGCGTGAACGGAGTAGCCGACGGCGGGACGGGCGTCGAGCTTCAGGTGAATCTCGAATGCCAGCGCGGCCGCGTCGAAGGCGGGGCCGAGGTTGGCGGAGGTCGCGGGGAGGCTGAGGCGAAACGATGCGGGCGTGGGCGATGATTTTTTAGCAGGCATGCGAGTCGGCGTTCGGGCTGGCTTGTACCGCGGGATGGACCATTGAGACCCGGGTTGCGCGATCAAACTGCATTGCTGCTTCGCTTCGCGAACGCGACATCGAACATCTGTGGCGTGCCACCGATCCTGCGGTTCGGCTCATCGCTCCACCACCCTGCGATCGAAGTCATCAAGCGTCTGGACCACCGCGTCGACGGTAGCGTCCAGCACCAGCGGAGCACGCTGCTGGGCCCCAAGGGCAGCGGCGTCTTTCTCATGCGCGGAACCGGTGAAGAGGTCTCCGCGATGGAACTTCAGCGTGAACTCGGGATCTTTGAGGACGTGGCCAGTCAGAATAAGAACGACGGTTTCGTTTGGTTTGACGAATCCCTGTTTGACGAGTTTCTTCAGTCCGGCGAGCGTGACCGCAGAGGCAGGCTCACAGCCGACACCGTCGGAGCCGATCTCGGCCTTGGCTAAGGCAATCTCGATTTCGCTCACCTGCTCGACCGCGCCCTCGGTGGCCTGAACCACGCGCCAGGCTTTCTTCCAGGATGCCGGATTGCCGATCCGGATGGCGGTGGCGAGCGTGTCGGCTTCGATGGGCGTGAGCGATGTGCCCCCGTGCTCGCGGATGCTACGCACAAATGGATTCGCACCTTCCGCCTGGACAACAGAGAGTTTGGGAAGAGCCGTGATTAGGCCGAGGTCTTTCATTTCGAGCAGCGCTTTGCCGAGTGCGGAGGAGTTTCCGAGATTGCCGCCGGGAACAATGATGTGATCGGGCGGCCGCCAGGCGAGTTGCTCGAGGAGTTCGATGGCGGCGGTCTTCTGACCTTCGAGACGGTACGGGTTCACGGAATTGAGGAGGTAGACCGGCATGCGACGCACAACCTCGTTCAGCACCCTTACGCAGCCATCGAAGTCGGTGCGGAGTTGGCAGGTGACGGCGCCGTAGTCGAGCGATTGCGACAGCTTGCCCCAGGAGATTTTGCCTTCGGGAATCAGGACCAGGCTGCGCAAGTTGCCGCGAGCTGCGTAGGCGGCCATCGAGGCGGAGGTGTTTCCGGTGGAGGCGCAGGCGACCCAGCGAAAGCCTTCCTGGCGCGCGAAGGAGGCGGCGGTGGTCATGCCGGTGTCCTTGAAGGACGCCGTGGGGTTCATCCCCTGATGCTTGGCGTGCAGTGCGTCGACGCCCGCCAGGCGGGCGCAGCGCGGGAGATCGTAGAGCGGAGTGTTCCCTTCCCGGAGGGTGATGGGGGCGTGGCCGGGGTTCAGGTTGGGGAGGAGTTCGCGGAAACGCCACACTCCGCTGGAGTCTGCCGCCTGGAGCGACGGTTTGCGGCTTTGCCAGAGTTGCTTGAGAGCTTCCGGGGTCAGGCCGGCAGCTTTCAGGCCGTCAGCTGTTTTCCATCCCGGGTAGAAGACTTCAAACAGATCACCGCAGTTGGGGCAGCGGAAGTCCTGGTCGGCGCGGTCACTGACTGCAGCGCAGTGGATGCATCGCAGTCGGGAGACGGGAGCGGTTTGGGTTCCGGAGAGCGTTGGGTTCGTCATGGAGCCGGTGTGGCACAGCACCGCCTGCATAGCCTAGCATTACGGTTCGCCTGCAAGGCGCTTTCGGTACGAATCTTTGTGGCCTGGCTTTTGCAGAGTTCGCAGGGAAACCGTCCGCCGAACGACGCTGCGTGGGACAAACTTGCTCCCGCCTGACGGCGCAGCCTAAAGGCGCTTGCTCGATCGAGCCTCTCGTCTGCAACCAATCTGAGCCTGCCCTGATACGAAACTTTCGTCGCCACCGATGGTTTCGCGGGAGCCTCCCCCCGAGGCCGCGTCCAAAGGGTGGAGGATGCCGTTGGTCTGACCGCTAAGCCGATAGGAAATCCCGTTCTGGCTTACTTGCCTCCGCGCAGGTATTGGTCGGTCTTGTTAATCCAGTCGACGCGCGGGGGACTGAAGATGTCGAGGTCGACCGTGTCCTCCAGAGCTTCGGCTTTGTGCGGCATGTTACGGGGGATCGCAAGGACTTCGCCTGCGTTGACCACGATCTCCTGGCCGTCGATCCAGAACTTCAGCGCGCCTTCGAGGATGTAGGTGACCTGCTCGTTGTGGTGACTGTGCAGAGGGACAATGCATCCTTTTTTGAGCAGGACGCGGGCGACCATGATGTCCTCGCCGACCACGAACTGACGCTGCAGCAGGGGGTTCAGGTCTTCCAGGGGAACCGTACCCCATGGAATGTATTTGAGATCGACCTTTTTCGGCGTTGCGTTTTTGGCCACGCGTTTCGGCGGGCGCTTGGTGGCCGGTTTTCTCTTCGCCGGCGCGCTCCCGGGAATGGCTTTCTTTTTTGTCTTGGGCATCTTGGTTTTCGCCATCAGTGGACCTTCCCTGGGTAGAGGCTGACTGCGTTGTCGTGCAGGTAGCCGCGGGCCAGGTCGAGCGCCTTGGCTTCGGTGACCTCTCCGGTCGCTACCATTTCCGCGAGGGCGGCCGCCAAGCCGGTGCGAGCGGTTTGCACACCCAGCCAGTAGCTTTCCTCCGCGCCCAACGCGTCATTGTACGGGAACGAGTCGGTGCCGAACGTGATTTTGTCGGGGAAGGTCTCAAGCCACTGCTTCAGCGAGTCTTTGAAGGCCGCCGGGTACATGACGACTTCCATCAGGGAGGAGTCCAGGTAGACATTCTTGACGGAGGCGAGCCAGATCGCTTCGCGCTCGAGCGGATATCCGCCGTGGATAAGCACAAAAACGGTGGCGGAGTAGCGGGGATCGCGGAGAATATTCTCCAGGTTCATCACGTTGCCCTCGGAGATGCTGAAGTAGTCTCCGATGCCGACGGCGCTGTGAATGTGCACGGGAAGATGGAGACGGCCGCCCTCACCGACGAGGTAGCGGAAGATGTAGTCCTGGAAGGTGCGGTATTGCTGCTCGGGCGGGATACCGCCGGCGGCGTAGCGCCTGTAGATTTCCTCGGCCTGCTCGCGAGACGGGTCGCTGAACCTGGTGGATCGGAAGTAGGCGACCTCGAATTTCAGCGCGATGGCCGCTTTGTTTTTCTGGTTGTCTTCAAGGACCCTTGTGATGAACTTCAGGTAGTCGTCGAAACTGGCCGGAAGCTGCTTGACGTTTTCCTGCGCCATCCAGCGGTGCAGCATTTTTTCCTGCAGCGGGATGTAGACCTGCTCGTCCAGGTTGCGAGCAGTTTCATTGTGGTTGTCGAAAGGCCACATGAAGGAATCGGCGAAGAAGACCCAGACGAAGCGCCCGGGATCGAGGTAGTCGGCCATCATGGCGCGGTTGGCAACACCCTGCTCGATGTTGAGCTTGTCGAGCAGATTGGAAAAGTAAGCAGTCCCCTGCTGTTTCTTGAGTTCGGCTTTGCGATTCACCAGCCACTTGGCGTGCTCGGGGGAGAGATCGTCATAGGGATAGTTGAAAAGAGCCCTGGCGGCCGCGACCAGCTCGGGGTTGGTGTCGCGTTCGCGGAGGGGAGACGCGCCCGGCGGGGCGGCCATGGCGTCGACGTCGGGATCGTCGGGGAAGCCAGGGTGCGCGTGGTGATCGAAGATCGGGATCTTCTCGATCTGGGGGAGAAGACGGGTGTACATTTCTCGGACCTGGTCAGGGCTGGCGAGGGGACGGGCCTGGGCCGGGGCGGCGGAGGCAGCGAGGATAACGATGGTCGGCGCTAGGAGTAAGCGGGAGTGGGAACTGGGTCTCATATGGTGGTTCTCTGTCAAACTATCGCTGCGCAACGGAAAATTGAACGCGCGAAGTCATTGAGCTCGCAGATCAAACGCAAAAACGCCGCGCAAAGATCGCAAAGCGAACACTGCCACGATGATTTCCGTGGGCACGCCGCCGTCTCATGCCGGTTGTTACCTGCCGGCTGGGGCGCCCTGCCATGCGGTCGATACCTTCTGAATCCGCTCGACGGCTTCGTGCAGCTTGGCGTTCGATGACGCAAACGAGAAGCGGACGAAGTCCCGACCCGACGGGCCGAAGCCGCCTCCGGGGATGGCGGCGACTCCGGCTTCTTCGAGCATCAGGCGGCAGACCTCTTCGGCGCTCATCCCGGTCCCGATGACGTTCACCCAGGCGTAGAAGGCTCCGTCTGGATCAGGACAACGGAAACCGGGGACCTGATTCAACTCGCGCACAAATTGCTCGCGGCGCGCGGCAAACTGCCTGACCATTTTCGGGGTCGCGCCGGCGGTATCGCGCAGGGCCTCGATGGCAGCGTACTGCGTGAACTCGGCCACGCAGGTGTACGTGTTGATGGCCAGCAGCTCCAGCTGCGTGACGATTTCCGGCGGTGCGACGGCGTAGCCAAGTCGCCAGCCGGTCATGGCGAAGCTCTTCGAGAAGCCGTCAATGATGACGGTGCGCCCGGCCATCCCGGGATAGCTGAGCATCGAAATATAGTGTTCGGCATAAATGATGCGGGCATAGATCTCGTCGGAGAGCACATAGAGGTCATGCTCGACGGCCAGTTCGGCGATCCGCCGCTGGACTTCGTCGGTGTAGACGGTGCCGGTCGGATTGTTCGGCGAACACGTCAGGATCAGTTTGCTGCGCGGCGTGATCCTGGCGGCAATCTGGTCGGGATCGGCCTGGAACCGGTGGCGCTCGGAGAGTTCGTAAGGCACGCCGACGCCGCCAAAGCCGGCCGTGATCGACGGGTAGCCGGGGAAGCCGGGATCGGGATAGAGGACCTCGTCACCGGGCTCGATGATCGCCATCATGGCGAGAAAGAGGGCGATCTTGCAACCGGGGGCGATGACGATGTCAGCGGGCGTCACGGCCAGATTGCGCGTGCGGTGAAGGTATTCGGCGAGCTCTTCGCGCAAGGCAGGCACACCTGCGACCGTGCAGTAACGATCTTTGCCTGCGCGCAGCGCCTTTTCGAGGGCAGCGATGACCGGCTCAGCGGGATGGAAGTCGGGCTCGCCAAGTTCGAGGTGAATGATGGAGCGGCCTTGGCGCTCCAGTTCTTTCGCACGCGCGAAGACCGAGAGCGCACCTTCGCCGCTCATGACCGACAGTCTGGAAGCCAGGGGCCGCATTAGTCCTTCTTTCCTGCGAGAGATTGGGGGATCGGAGTGATCGGGATGCGCAGCCCATCGACCAGCCGGGGGAAGAGTTCAAAGGCCGCGGCGCTGGCCACCAGCTCGACGATCTCGGGATCGCTGTATTGGGATTTTAACTGGGCGTAGAACGCGTCATCGAGTTCCCGGGCGGAGTGGTGCAGGCGCTCCGCACAACGGAAGCCGAGCTTCTGTTTTTCCGTGAAGGGACCGGTCTCGAAATCGGCTTTCACGGCGGCGATCTGCACGTCGGTGGCGCCTTTCTGTTTCGCGGAGAGCGCGTGCGCAGAAATCGCGTACTGGGAGTTGTGCAGAACCGAGAGACGCGTTGCCACCAGCTCTTTATACCAGCCGGGCAGAGCGCTGTCACCGAGCAGCGACTTCAGGAATCCGGCGATGCCTTGGGCCAGAGCGGGCGTGTGCGCAAGGGTCTTGAACATGTTGGGTACGACGCCCCGCTGCTTGAGCAGGGCGTCGTAGATGGTGGCGATTTCCAAACAGACCTGGTCTCGCTCGAGCAGGGGGATGCGGGTCGAGACCGCTTTCTCCGTCATGTTAGAAGGCATACCGCAGCGAGAACTGGATCAGGCGCGGGGTCCCCTTGGTGTTCACGATCTGGCCAAAGGGACTGTTGGTAGGACTCGCCAGATACGCCTCGATATCGGTCACTGCCGGGTTGGCGAAATTGACGTGATTCCACAGGTTAAAGAAGTCGGCGGTGAAGCGCAGGTCCTGGCGCTCCTTGATCGAGAAATGCTTGATCAGAGAAAAATCCCAGTTCTGCTGGAATGAACCACGATAGATGTTGCGGCCCAAGTCGCCGAAGTCGGTCCCACAGAAGTTGCCGGTGGTGTCAGCCGCGCACAGCGCGGGATAGAGCTGCGGAGCGGTCGTGAAAGCGGCTGGATTCAGGTAGCCGTTGATGCGCTGGTGGATGTCACCGTGGGTGAGACCACTGGCGATGGTTGCGCCGGAGGCGAGACTGGCACCCAGCAAGGGCGTACTGCCGGCGCCCAGAAAAGCCGTGCCAGCGGCTGAATCAAAGATGGAAAACGGTGTTCCGGACTGGAAGGTCGTGACCCCGCTCACCTGCCATCCGCCCAGGGCGGCGTGCGTAATTCCAGTCGCGTGCGCAAACAGGGGTAGCTCGTACGAGTAGCTCACGCTCAGGCGGTGCGGACGGTCGTAGTCGGACAGGCCCCGGGACGCGTTGACGTTGCTTTGATCGTTGTAGGCCGTGTTAAACGCCGTGTTTCCGGTGGAGGTCGCGTCCATGGACTTCGAGAACGTATAGGCACCCTGGAAATAGCCGCGGCCCCAGCGGCGGGACAACGTCACCTCGAGCGCGTGGTAGATCGAGTACGCGTCGTTGGCAAACAGCTGGTAGCCGGAGTATCCGTTTAATCCGGGGGTTGGCGTGCGGGCAATTCCATTCGCGACGGTGTTTTGGGTGATCGAATACGTGACTCCGTTGGGGTCGGTGAGGACGAGCGGGTGGGATGGGCTGACGCGTTGCGACTGGATGCCGTCGCGGGTTTCGCGCAGGTGCGTCCCCTTGGTGCCAACGTAGCCGACTTCGAGAACCCACAGCTTACCGAGTTCACGCTGCCCGGTCAGGTTCCATTGCTGCGTGTTCGGGACCTTGAAATTGCGGGGCACTTCGAGGCCAAAGATGCCGACAGAAGCCACCCCGTTGCAGCCCGCCGAATTGGCGTAGTTCGCGCCTTGTGTCGTGTTGCCGCCGGGAAAGCCTTGAAAAATGGATAGGCACGGAATGTAGTTGGAATCGATGACGCCTGCCGCCGGCAGGGCGTTGGGATTGGTGGCCAGCGTTCCCGCGAAGAAGTTGACCAAGCTCCCGGGGGAACCGCCACCGAAGGCGATCGGAAGGATCGGCGCCTGGAAGCTCAACTGGTCGATGACACCCACATCCTCGCGAACGTAGTAGATGCCATAGCCGCCGCGGAGGGTGGTGTGGTGGCGGCCGAACACATCCCACGCCAAGCCCACCCTGGGGCCGAATCCGGTGGAAACACTGTTATGAAAAGTAGAGCCAGCCGCGCTTCCGGTGAAGCCGGAAACGCCCAGTTTGCTGGCGCAGCTTGGGTAGACAAAGGGATAGGTGCCGCTGCGGGTCAGAGCGGAGTCGAGGTTGCCGATGTGGCACTTGCCGTCCGTGAAAGCCCCCAGAAACTCGGTTCGCAATCCCAGATTCACGGTAACGTTTGGGGAAACTTTCCAGTCGTCCTGAGCGAAGAGCCCGTAGTTGTTCTGGCGATACTGGTGGTCAAAGACGCCCCCGCCGCCGAAGCTGAATTGCGGGGCACCGAGCAGGAAATTCTGGAAGTCAGTCACCGATTGCCCGCTTCCCGAATCGAAGGTGTTCGTGAAGAACAGCTGGCCGTTGAATACCTGCGGGAACTTTTTGTCGAGGTTGACGCGGGTGAGTTCACCACCGAAGCGGAAACTGTGGCGGCCGCGGACCCAGCTCATGGTCTCGACAAAATTATAGTTGTTCTGAACCTGTGTCTGGTTCGCTTGCGGAGTTGGGCCGAACTGAAAGCCCGAACTGAGGAGCGTGAACTTGTAAATGCTGTGCGTGAGATTGTTCGTCGGACGATCGATGTTGGGAGTCACATCGCTGACCGTCACCGGGTTCACATTGATGGCACTGTTGTTGATGCGGACGAAACCAAAGCGGAAATCATTGACCAGCGTCGGGGAAAACAAATGTGTTTCCGAAACGCTCAGGAAGCGGTCATGGACGGGCAGGTCATAGGGAAAATTCAGATCGGTGCCGCTGATGCTGCCCCCGAGCGAGGCCTGTAATCCGCCAGCTCCGAAGGGTACCTGGCTTTCGGAATTGGAGAAGAAGAAGCGGGCAGAGACCTTGTCGGCGGAGCCGCGGAATTCGCGATCCCAAGTCGCGGTGAACTGATCGTCGGTGTATTTGCCCGGCTTGCTGACGGCGAACTGACCTACGGTTCCCGCCGGGGCGGAGATCGCGGGAAACAGAAACCCTCCCGGAGTAGTTCCGAACTGATTGCTTTGGAAGTTGAGCAAGCTGACGGCAACCGGGTCGAGGCTGGTGGCAGCGTAGGGGAGGCCGCTGGGGAAAAACGTATTGATCAGCGTGGTTTGGTCACGGGTGGCAGGCAGCGAAGGAATGCTGGTGCTGATAAAAGTCCCCCCCGACAGACCACTGCGTTGGCGCGTGCCCTGATAGTTCACGAAGAAGAAGCCGAGTTTTCCGTCGGTGCCGACGGGGCCGCCCAAGCTGGCGCCGAAGATGTTCTGCTTGATGACCGGACGGGATTGTCCCAGGCGCTTCAGAAAGAACTCGTTCGCATTCAGCGCATCGTTTCGAAAGAATTCGTACGCGTCTCCGTGGAAAGACCTGGTACCGGTCTTAAGAATCGCGTTCACGTTGCCGCCACCATTGCGACCCTGGGAGGCGTCGTACAAGGAGGTTTGCACCTTGAATTCCTGCACGACATCGGGGTTGGGAAGTGGGGTGTTCGTCAATTCGGCCACGTTGTAGTCGGTGGCGCTGATCCCTTCGATGAGGTAGTTGTTGTTGTCTTCGCGCTGACCATTCACGATGATGCGAACGTCGCCGCGGCCGAGCTGGGCTGAAGCGTTCAGATCGCTCTGTGCACCTGCGGAGAGCGTAAGCAGCTGTTGAAAATTCTGAGTTGCCAGCGGCAGGTCACGAATGGTCTGCGACTCAAGCGCCTGTCCCGTGGTGGCGGTGGTGGTTTCCACCGTTTGCACCAACGCTTGCACCTCGACCTTCTCGAGCACCTTGAGAGGCGCGAGTCTGGCGGTCAAACGGGTGGTCTCCGTAATGCGAACGGCGATGCCTGCGAATTTCGACTCTGCGAATCCGGTGCCGCTAATGGTCAACGTATAGGTTCCGACGGGCAGAAGATTGGCGGTAAAGGAACCGTCCCCGTCGGTCTTCAACACGCGGGTCAGCACGCCCGTGTCCTGGTTCGTGATGCGGACGTCGGCGTTGGGAATCACAGCGCCGGTCGAGTCCTGCACGGTGCCGCTGATGGCTCCGGTGGCGCCCCCCTGGGCGAAGACCTGGGTCAACAGGCAAAGGCCAAGAAAAACGGACCACAATGCATTGCGGGAAAACTTAGGCATACACTCCTCCCCCACTCGGGGCCGATGGTTGGGACCGCTCTACGGTTTGAGAACTGAAGGATCGCGGGGACAACAACGCGCCCCGGCGCATGCACGCGCACCTGGACTCAGGTCTCGAGCTGCGTCGCCAACTCTGTCGGTCGTCGCCCCCATAAACAATTCTCCCGTCCAGGGGTTCCGGGCAACGTGGATCCAGGTCAACAGAGACTGGTTCGGGAGGATGCGCGCCAGATTACTAGAAAGGAATACAGTTGGCAATATAGAAGTAAAACAATGGAATCAGAGGAGCTTAGTGTCAAGACGCGACTCCGGGTCACAATCCCTTGTAGGCTCCGCCGTCGACCAGGATTGTCTGGCCGGTGATGAAGGAGGCGCGTTCGGAAGCCAGCCACAGAATCGTGTCCGCCACTTCCCTGGGCTCGCCGATGCGTTTTACCGAGGCATCCACCGCCCAGGAGTTGAAGATCTCCATCTCAGACTTTCCGGAGGAAGCGGAGCGGGCTTTGGCCAGTTCTTTGAGGCGGTCGGTGGCGGTGAAGCCGGGGCCGACGTTGTTGACCAGGATTCCGTCCTTGCCGAACTCGTTGGCGAGGCTCTTGACCAGGCCCGCGACCGCGGCTCGGACGGCGTTGGAGAGCACAAGGTCAGCGACCGGCTGCTTGGTGGTGATGGACGTGATCGTGACGATGCGCCCCCAGCCTTTTCTCTGCATGTGCGGGATGACCTCGCGGGCGAAGTAGACCGTGCTCATCAGATTCTGGTCGATGGCTTGGCGCCAATCGTCGGTGGTGGTGGCCAGGAAGCCTTTGGCGGGAGGCCCCCCGGCGTTGGTGACGCAGATGTCGACGGCGCCGAACCTGGCGACCACGGCCTCGACGAAGCGACGCACTGCGTCGGCGTTGGTGACGTCGAAGGGTTCGCTGAACACTTCGGCCTTGTGGTGCTGGCGGATTTTTTCGGCGGCGGATTTGAGGCTCTCGGGATTGCGGGCGCACATGGCGACCCGCGCTCCTTCGGCCGCGAAGGCTTCGGCGGTGGCTCGTCCAATCCCCTGGCTGGAGGCAGCTACGATTGCAACCCGATTGCGGAGACCGGTTTCCATAGCCGAGGGATTATAACAACGCGCGCAGCGGAGCTCGGCGGTCTTGGGGGCGGTTTCTCTTGCTCGCGCCCGGCAGCGACGTTAATCTTGACGGGAGTTTGGATTCGCACCATTTCATCTTTCTCCGAGGACAACTCATGCCAGCGACCCCGCGCTACATATGGATGGAAGGCGAACTTCGGCCGTCGGCCGAGGGCGTCGTTCCGTTTGTGAATGCCGGTTTGCACTACGGATTCAGCGTGTTCGAGGGCATTCGCTGCTACGCGACCGATCGCGGCCCGGCGGTGTTCCGGCTCGAGGAACATGTCGACCGGCTGCTCGATTCTGCGCTGGTGGTTGGATTCCGCGAACTGCCCTACACCAAGGCGCAGATAACCGAGGCCATTCGTCAACTGATTGCGGCCAACGGATTCTCGGCGTGCTACGTCCGTCCTTTGATTTACCTGGATGGGGCCATGAGCATGGTGGTGGACGCGGGCAAGCCGCGGCTGATCATCGCGGTGTGGGAATGGACGGCGTTTCTGGGGGAGAGGGCAAAGGAGCGCGGGATCCGGGCGAACATCTCGTCGTTCACGCGCCTGCACCCGAACATCATGATGACCAAGGCAAAGGTGTCGGGCAACTACGTGGGGTCGATTCTTGCCAAAACGGAATCGCAGCGGCTGGGATTTGACGAAGCGATCATGCTCGATCCGAGCGGCTATGTGGCCGAGTGCACCGGCGAGAATATTTTCCTGGTGCGCAACGGGGTCATCTACACAGTGCCGCGAAGTCCCATTCTCGAGGGGATTACACGGGACAGCTTGATCACGATTGCGCGCGACATGGGCTACACGGTGGTCGAGGAATCGATTTCGCGCGACCAGCTCTATATCGCGGACGAAGTGTTCGTGTGCGGGACAGCGGCGGAGGTGATTGGGCTGCGGGAGATCGACTTTCGCACGATTGGCAACGGAAGGACCGGACCGGTGGCTCGGGAGCTGCAGCGCGCGTTTGATGAGTTGACCGGCGGCAAGCATGCACGCTCGGCGCAGTGGCTGTCGCCCGTTCCGTCCTTTGATCCGGCGATCGTGAAGGCGTGATCGGTGGAGGCGCGGCCGGCCGCGTCTTGAGACCGGGCAAGCTTGTCTCTACAGGAGTGAACATGAAGAAGCATCAGCGGCATCAGGAGACCGAGGCGGTGCGCGGGGGGACGGATCTTCAAAAAAAGAACGGCCCGCTGGCGACGCCGATTTATCAGACGTCGACTTTCGAAGTCACCGACATGGCGCAGCAGTCGCGGGCGACCTATACCGACAGGTTTTACACGCGATATGGGAATCCGACGCACACCGTGGTGCAATCGGCGATCGCCGAGCTTGAGGGGGCCGACGCCGCCCTGCTGTTTGCTTCGGGGATGTCGGCCATCACGACGTCAATCCTGGCACTGGTGAAGAGCGGTGATCACATCGTGGCGCAGCGTGATATCTATGGCGGCGCGACGAAGTTTCTTACGCAGTGGCTGCCGAAACAGGGCATCGAAACGACTCTGGTGGACACAACCGATTATGCGCAACATGCGCGGGCGATACGTGCGAATACGAAGATTCTGTACCTGGAGTCGCCGACCAACCCCACGCTGCGCGTGGTCGATCTGAAGACCGTTTCAGCCCTGGCCAGAAAGCATGAGCTGATCACGCTGATTGACAGTACGTTTGCGACGCCGATTAATTGCCGACCGGTTGAATTTGGCATCGATCTGGTGATGCATTCCGGCACGAAGTATTTCGCCGGACACTCGGATCTGATCTGTGGGGTCATCGCCGGGCGGCAGGACCTGATCGACACCATTCACGCCACACGAACGACTCTGGGGTGCAATATGGATCCGCATGCGGCGTGGTTGCTGCTACGAGGGATCCGAACGCTGGCGGTGCGGGTGCAGCGGCAGAACGACAATGCCCTGCGCGTGGCTCAGTATTTGAAGGGGCATGCGAAAGTGCGGAGCGTGAGCTATCCGTTCCTGGAGGGACATCCACAACGCGCGCTGGCGATGGAGCAAATGCGCGGCGGGGGTGGCGTGTTGAGCTTCGAGGTCGATGGCACGGGAGAGGATGCCTGCCGGTTCGCGGAAGCATTGCAGCTGTTCAGCCTGGCGCCCAGCTTGGGCAGCGTGGATTCGCTGGTGACGATTCCGGTGGTGACCTCGCACGCGATGATTCGCGCGGAAGAGCGCCGGAAGATGGGCGTGACCGAGCAGATGGTGCGGCTGTCGGTGGGGATTGAAAATGTCGACGATCTGATCGCCGATCTGGAGCGAGGGTTCACGGTGGTTCCGGGGGGAGTCAGGCAGTCGGTCGAGGTCTAGAGGCGGGCTTTAGACCCTTGGCGACCCAGGGATCAGTTCAGCGACGGTTTGACCTCGGTTCTTGGTTCATCCTCTCCCAACAAATCCCGGCCTTTTGCGAGGCCGGGATCTCTTTTGCTTCCCTGACTGACGAATGACTAGAAGATGAATTTCGCTCCGAGTTGCAGGATGCGGGGGTTGTGGGCGGTGAGTATCTGCAGAAAGCTTCCACCGCAGCAACCCTGCGTGCCTGCATTTAGGTTCGCGCTGTTGGACGCGGCGGATCCGCCGTCACCGTTGATGTAGCCCCACTCGGTGTGGTTGAAGACGTTGAAGGCTTCCACACGGAATTCGAAGGCAACCTGTTCTTTGATGGCGAAATGCTTGAACAGGGCCATGTCGAAGTTGGTGCGGTTTGGATTACGCAGCGAGTTGCGGCCGGAGTCGCCAAACGTGAGACCAATCGGAGCGGTGTAGGCGTTGGGAGCATACAACTGATAGGCGTTTTGACCGCCCCCGGACCCGGGAATAAGTGTGTGAGAACCAGCGCCATTGGGGTTGCCGATTCTGTCGGCAAAGGCTGTGGTTTGCGAGATGCCGTTGCCCACACCTGCATTGTCCCCGGAAAATGCCGCACTAAAGGGGGAACCGGTCGCGAAGGTGGCGATGCCGGAATACTCCCATCCTCCTAACGCCAGATTCTTCCAGCCCTTGTCTTTAAAGAACGGGAGATCCCATACATAGCTGAAATTCAAGATGTGGCGCTGGTCGAAGTCCGAGGACCCGCGGTTCGAAGACGGAGCGAAGGCATTGACCAGGTTGTTGTCCTGACGACTCGAGGAGTCGTCGATGGAGTGGCTGTACGTGTAGGAGAAGCTGAGGTTAAGGCCTCCGAAGTTGCGGCGCACAGCGGTTTGAAAGGCGTGATAGGTGGAGGACGCCGCGTCCTGGATATGGTTGATTGAAGTGTACCCGGTGAATCTGCGGAAAGTATCGGGACTCGTGCCGCAGCCATTCGCGATACCAAAGTTGACTGCCGGACTCATCACGCCGGGACCACCATACGGCACAGGAACTCCAGCCCCGGTCCTGCCGTTGGTGGGAACATTGAACGCATCCAGGGTGGGACCGCAGTCGCCACCCATCGGCTCTCCATTGACAAGAAAGGGATTCTGACTCGCTGCGACGGGCATGAGCTGGTTGTAGTCGCTGATGCGGGTAAGGTGTGTTCCCTTGCTGCCGACGTACGACACTTGCGCCAGGATGTGCTGAGGCAATTCGTGCTGAATGTCGAAGTGCCACTGCTGCATGTAGGGCCACACGGCCTTGGTGGGAATTGAGACAACCCCCAACGCAAACTGGGGGGAGAGCTGGCCTCCGGCTGACCCGATATTGGAGTAGCCCTGAATGTCGAGTTGCTGCGCGGTGTTGGCCAATGGCGGCGAATTCTCCAGGGACTCGGAGTTGCCTTCGTTGCCGTTGGTGTGCTCGAAGAAGACGCCATAGCCGCCGCGAATGGCGGTCTTGCCGTCCCCCTTTGGATCGAAGGCAAAGCCGATGCGGGGAGCTGGATTGAAAAGGTGACCCTTCATGCAACTGACCGGCACCCCGGGCGTCACGCCGCATTGCACAATGCCATTGGGCAGGTTCGTGAGGCTGACGGGTTGCGTTGGATCGGTTCCGATGCCCGAGACGATACCGCTGATTGGATCGATGGTGGTCTGGTTAGAGATGTAGTGAGCTGGGTCGAAGTTGAACGCCTGATGGTACCTTTCGCGATACGTCCCGAACAGGCTGAGGCGCAAGCCCAGGTTCAGAGTCAGTCGATTCGTAACGTGGAAGTCGTCCTGGAAGTAAGGCTCGAGGATCTTGTAGCGGTTGTAGTACTTCACGAAATGATCCTGCTGCCCGAAGCTGTAGATGTTTCCCAGAAGCAGGTCCGCGAAAGGGTTGCCCGAGGTGGTCGTGGCGAGAGAAGGATTGAATGTCAGATAGCCGGGCACTGAGCCTGCAGCCAATTCGCCACCGAATTCATTTTTCTGCGCCGTAACAAGATAAGCGCCGAATTGGAGATTGTGCCGACCAACAATCTTGCTCATATTGTCGCGATAGGTGTAGGTGGGGTTGGAATTGTAGGGACCATTCGGAATGTAACCGGGGTCTTCACCAAAACCCTGGTTATAGGAGTTTCCGCCCACCAGGTTGATTCCGGGCAAGACATCGGTCGTGTTGTTGTTGAACAGATTCTTATACGCGGCGCCCGACGGTCCTTTCACGGCTCCGACATTGTTCAGAATAATGTGATCGGCCGTGTAGCTGGCGACAAACTCGTTGAGCAGTGTCGGGGAAATCGTGGCTGTCAAACGAGCAACCATACTGATTCCCGGTCCCTTGAAGTTCGTCTGAACCGTGGGAAAGCTCCCAATATTCGTCCAGAGCGGGGTCGGGTTCAGGGTGTCCCAAGAGTCGTGGATGTAACGGAAAGAGGCGCGGACCTTGTCGGTGACGTTGTGATCGATGCGGAATAGTTCTTCGCGCCACTTGGTGGGCTGAATGGGGGCAGCGTTGTAGAACCAGGCGCCGGGGCCTCCGCCGTTCGGCGAGGGAATCATGCTCAAAAGCCCCAGAACGTTGGGGTCGGTCGGATTGTTGGGAATCTGGTTCAGGACGCCGTTGGTCGTATATGGCTGCCAAGTCGTCGAATTGATGGGAGTGCCCGGACAGTCCGGGAAGTATGTGGCAGTCTTAGTCGCGTCGGTGCGCTGGAAGGGCGTGTTGGTCGAAGGACAGAGGTCACTAAAATCTCCGGTCCGTTGCGCCGCCCCTGGAACGGGCACGTTGAAAATCTGCGCCGGAACCAGCTCGCGACGCCACTCCTGCGACCAGAAGAAGAATGTCTTCTGCTTGCTCGTGTTGTAGACGTTGGGGATGAAAACCGGGCCGCCAACGGTGTAGCCGAAATCGTGCTTTTTGTATTCGGGGACGGGGCTGCCGGCATTGAAATAGTTGTTGGCGTTGAAGGCGTCGTTGCGGAGGAACTCGTAGGCGCTGCCGTGGAAGGCGCTGGTACCAGACTTGGTTTCAACTTCGATTGTGCCAGAACCATTGCGGCCGTACTGGGCACCGTAATTGGAAGTGAGCACTTTGAATTCGGCGATGGCCTCGAGGCTGGGATAGACGTTCAGCGTAGTGTTGCTGCCGTTATCCATGTTGTCGCCGCCGTCAAGTTCCCAGTTGTTGTATTCAATGCGGCCGCCGTTGATGCTGTAGCCAACGTTGCCCGAGACGCCAACCGTGCCTTCATCCTGTCCGGTCTGGTTGCTGACGCCGGGGACCAGGGTCACCAGTTGCGTGAAGTTGCGGCCGTTCAACTGGAGCTGGCTGATTTCCTTTCCGTTGACGGTACCCGCCAGTTCGGAGGACTGGGTTTCCACCTGGGCGATCGCGGTGCCTTCGACGGTGACTTCCGCGGTGGCTGCGCCAACCTGCATCGCGACTTCGACCCGGGCTTTCTGGCCGACCTCGAGGACCACACCCTTGGCTTCATACTTCTTGAAGCCGGGAGCAGTGACAATCAGGTCGTACTTGCCCGGAGAGAGTGCGGGAACGGCCCACTCGCCGTCGGCGTTGCTGACGGTGTTGCGCGTGATACCGCGTTCGGTGTTCGCCACCGTGATGTCGGCGTTGGCGACCGTGGCACCGGTGGGATCTTTGACCGATCCGACCAGGGAAGCCGATGTCTGCGTAAACGCGGCCGCAGCGACGAACAGCATCGAGAAGAAACAACACAGCAGCACGAAACGGGATTTCATAGTCACTCCATCCACCCTGTAAGTTGCGCGGCTAGTAGCCGCTTGCCAACCGACCTTGTTCCGCTGCCCCACGCACCAGTTCTGGCAACCACCGCTTGAGTCCAAGGCGAATCGTGATGAGGCCTACCGTTTTTGCAGGTCCCACATCTTTGAATCGTCGCCACCGTCCGACTGAGCTTTACCGCATGAAAGGTTTTATTAAAACGTATGAATAGTGCGTTACACGCATTTCCGTGTCAAGCGAAAAATGCTGCTGGGGGCGTGCGGCGCCAGCGTTTACAGCAAGCTGCGGGTCGATTCGCGCACCACCAGTTCAGGGGCCGCCTTGCGGTGAATCGCCGAGGTTTCGCGCTTTTCGAGCACAGCGTTGATGCCGTCCACCACGATACCGACCGCGGCAGCCCCCATGGGTTCCATGGGCTGGCGGACCGTGGTCAAGGGCGGCGTGTAGAGGGCGCAGGTGGCCACGTCATCGAAACCGATGACCGAGCAGTGCTCGGGCACGCGCAGGCCGACTTTGGTCAGCGCCCGGATCGCGCCGAAGGCAGTCAAATCGTCAAAGGCCAGGATCGCCGTGAAGGGCCGCTTCTGCTTGAGCAGTTCCTCCGTTAATTTGTAGCCGGCTTCAAAACTTGAAATCGACTCGCGCGATTCCGGCAGATCCACGGTTAACCTCGAGTCAAGTTCGAGGCCCACGGTCTTGGCGAAGTTGCGAATTCCCTTCCAGCGCGGAGCGCTATCGGCCAGTGCCTTGGGGCCCCGAATGAAGGCGATCTTACGGTGGCCCAAGGAGTAAAGGTGTTCGAGGGCGAGGTAAGCGCCGATTTCGTTGTCCACGATCACGGAGCTGATCGAGTCGGTTTTGAGTTCGACGCCGATGATCGCGGTTGGGATGCTGCTGCTTTTCTCCAAATCTCCGAGCAAGTTGATGTCCAAAAAGAGCCAGTTGGCCAGGACGATCAATCCCTCGACCCGACGGTCCAGCAACATCTCCAGGTAGCGCTCAAACCGGCTGCGCTCGTTGTGCACGTCGGTCAGAATTGGAAGGTAGTTGGACTGGTAAAGAGTGTTTTCGATGCCCCGCAGAATGGGCGTGCAGTAGGGATCGGTCATGTCGAAGACCATCACGCCTACGGTATGGCTGCGCTTGCTGCGCAGAGAACGGGCAAACAGATTGGGACGGTAACCCAGCTTTTTGGCGGCACGCTCGATGCGCTTCTTGGTGGTCGCCGGAATGTAGCGCGCTAGGGGCGCATTGTTTAATACGATGGAAACTGTAGTCGAGGAGAAACCGCTTTCCTTGGCTACGTCGCGGATCGTGACCATCGAGCCCTTTCTCCTGGAGTCATTTGCCCGAACAGAAGCTCGGCCTCCCCCTGGGACTCGAGGGGGGCGAAGCCCGCTTTGATTCCGCCGGCTTTAAGCTGCCGGTGAAGCGAGCCCTGATACAAGTCCAGTGGCCAGCCGTGCGGCGTAACACCCGCCCGCGAGCGAGACCGCTCCTCCAGATCGCCCTGACGCTTTTTTTCGCGTCAGGATCCGCACCCTTGTCATTCAGGCCGATGCTGGCGGACACTACAGCAGAGTGCAAGCACTGTCAAGAATCGGAGTGGTTCCGGTGGCGACGGTCGCGCTGGTTGCAGGCATGGTGGCCTGCGCCGGCACTGCGTACGCGCAGGGCGCGGCTGCCAAGCCTCGGTCGAGCACGATAGAGTCCGGACAGGATCGTCAGAAGCTTTTTTTGGGGGGCGAGCAGGCGCTGGCCAAGGGCGATCTGGATCTGGCGGAACGCCGCTTCAGGGAAGTACTGGCTGCTGACCCTGGAGCGGCAGGCGCTTACGCGAACCTGGGTGTGATCGCAATGCGGCGCAAGCAATGGAGGCGGGCGCTGGCAAATCTTCGCGAGGCGGAAAAACTGGCACCACAGGTCTCCGGCATTCGCCTGAATATCGGGCTGGCCTATTACCGGCAGAACGACTTCTGGCACGCGATTCCGCCTTTTGAGTCGGTGCTGAAGGATCAGCCGGACTCGGTGCAGGCGCGTTTTCTGTTGGGGCAGTGCTATTTCTTCGCCGAGCGATGGGTGGAGGCCGTGGATACGCTGGAGCCGATCTGGCCACAGCAGGCCGGGGATCTGAATTATCTGTATGTGCTGGGCATTGCCGCGGATAAGGCGGAGCGCAAGGAACTGGGCGACCGGGCGCTGGCGCGGCTGGCCGAGGCGGGCGGAGACTCGCCCGAAGTACGTCTGCTGATTGGCAAGGCGAAGTTGAATCTTGAAGCTTACGACGAAGCGGTGAAAGAGTTGGCTGCCGCCGCTGACGCGAATCCGAAGCTGCCGTTTGTGCATTTCTACCTGGGCATGGCCTATTCGAAAAAAGGCGACTACCAGCCGGCCGTGCAGGCGTTCCAGAAAGACATCGCGCTCGAGCCCGACGTGGTCTTCAACTATGACGAGTTGGGTAACGTGTATTTCCTGCTGGAAAAAGACGCCGACGCTGAGCAAGCATACCGGCAGGCGCTGAAGCTGGAGCCGGAGATGCTCAATCCCCACCTCGGTTTGGCAAAGGTGTACCAGCGGCAGGAACAGTACGAGAAGGCGATCGCCGAGTTGGCGGAGGCCGGCAAGCAGGATCCGGCGTCGTCGCGAATTCACTACCTGCGAGGACAGATCCTGATCAAAATGGGGCGTAAGGACCAAGGCAAGCGAGAGTTGGAGACCTCCGTGAAGATGAGCAATGAGCGGCGAGACAAGCGCCAGAAAGAGCTCGAGGGCGAGGCGATCCCCAACCCGGAACTCAACCGGGTGACGAAGTAGACGAGGTTGTTCTTTGATACACTTGAGGTGCCCGTCGGCCCCGACGGGTCGTTCTGCCGTTCTTTCCCATCCACGCAACTGAGCACCACTTCAGAAGGCGGGAAACATCATGAAACGCATCCTCAAGATCGTGGGAATCGTTGTTGCTATACTCGTCGTGATCCTGATCGCTATCCCCTTCCTGGTCAATGTGAACAGCTTCCGCCCCAAGCTGGAGGCAACTGCGAGCGAGGCTCTCGGACGCCAGGTTAAAGTGGGCAATCTCAGTCTCTCCCTTCTCACCGGCACAGTCACTGCGGACAACATTGCGATCGCCGAAGATCCGGCATTCGGCACAACTCCGTTCGTCACGGCGAAGTCCCTGAAAGTGGGCGTCGAAATCATGCCCTTGATCACCTCCAGGGAACTACGCGTTACCGACATCGCGCTGGACCAGCCGGAGATCACCTTGCTGAAGACCTCAGACGGGAAGTGGAATTTTTCGAGCCTGGGCGGAAGTGCGACCAAGAAGGCATCCGCGCCCTCGAACTCGGGGTCGTCGGCACCCGCGAACCTGTCGGTGGGCAAGCTGAGTGTGAGCGATGGAAAGTTGATTGTCGGCAAGGCAAATTCGAAGGCCAAACCGCACGTATACGAACAGGTCAACATCACGGTGACCAACTTCTCGCCCACCTCGCAGTTTCCGTTCCGGTTGACGGCGAAACTGCCCGCCGGCGGGAGCGCGGACATCTCCGGGAAAGCGGGACCCATCAATTCCGCCGATGCCGCGAAGACGCCGTTTGAAGCCGCGGTGAAGGTCAAGAGCATGGATATCGTGGCTTCAGGGTTCATCGATCCGGCGAGTGGGATCGCTGGGTTGGCAAATTTCGATGGCACTCTGCGCTCGAATGGCAACATGGCCAAGGCGGTCGGAACCTTTACCGGCAACAAGCTGCAATTTTCGCCAAAGGGATCTCCCGCGCCTACGACGGTGGTGATCAAGCACACCGTGGACGTGAACCTGGACAACAATTCCGGGAGCATCACGCAGGGGGATGTGGAAATTGGCAAAGCGATCGCCCACCTGACGGGGGCCTTCAAGACGGAAGGCGAAACCCAGGTGCTCAATATGAAACTGGACGCTCCGAACATGCCGGTGGAAGAACTGGAATCCATGTTGCCGGCGCTGGGCGTGGTGCTGCCTTCCGGATCGCAGTTGAAAGGCGGAACACTGTCGGCGGACCTGGCAATCGCCGGCCCCATCGACAAGCTGGTCATTACCGGGCCGGTACGTTTGGCGAACGCCAAGCTGACCGGCTTTGACCTGGGATCGAAGTTGGGTGCGCTGTCAGCGTTTGCCGGCACGTCTGTGTCCAATCCGGATACCACCATTCAGAATTTCAGCATCAACGCGCGCGTGGCGCCGGAGGGCACACGAGCGGATAACCTGAACCTGACGGTGCCGGCGATTGGCGTCATCACCGGTGCCGGAACAGTGAGCCCGGCGGGCGCGCTGAACTTCAAGATGCTGGCCGATCTCCACGGAGGGATGGCTGGCGGACTAGCCCAGGTGGCGGGTATGGGAAACGGCAAGGGTGGCATTCCCTTCTTGATCGCGGGCACGACCGCAAAGCCCGAGTTCATGCCGGACATCAAGGGTATGGCGGGCGGACTGGCCGGAAGCGCTTTGCAGGGCGTGCTCAATGGCAGCAAGGCCGGCAGCGGAAAGGCAGGGAGTGCAGTGGACGCGCTGGGCGGGCTGTTCGGAAAGAAGAAACAATAGCCTGGGCTAGCCAAACGTATGAAATGCGCGGCACCTTCGGGTGCCGCTTCGTTTTGGGACAAGCGTGCACGGGCTCGAAGACCTGCCTTGGGAGAACGCCAGGCCGCATCTCCACCTTCGGCGTCAAGTTCCTGTACCTTCTTAGGGGACGCTGCCTATGGAGGAGCTGGCGAGCGAACGGGAAGCCGGCGATTCGATCGAGCTCGATTCAGCAGGTCGAGCACAGCGATCGGCGGGTGGGAAAAAACGCGCCGTGTTGTCATCGTGACGACGCCCCACCGATCGAGCAAGGTCGTTCAGGCTTGGAGGAGACTGAGGATGTTTAACCGGGAGTCGTGGTTATCGCTGGTGCCGTTCCTGGTGGTGTGTTTTGCGGCCGCCGGGATCGGTTCTCTGGCCACCCGCGGCTCGACGCAAACCTGGTATCCGCAGCTCAGAAAGCCGGAGTGGAATCCGCCGAATTGGGTGTTCGGACCGGTCTGGACGATCCTGTACGCAATGATGGCGCTGAGCGCGTGGCTGGTATGGCGCCGGGTGGGTTGGGCGGGAGCTAAATTCGCGCTGCTTCTGTTTGCTGTTCAGCTGGTATTGAACACCGGCTGGTCGGTCGTGTTTTTCGGAATGCACGCGATCGGGGCAGCCTTCGCCGAGATGCTTTTATGGTGGATGATGACCGTGGCCACGACGGTCGCGTTTTCTTCGCTCTCGTTTCTGGCGGCCTGGCTTCTCATTCCTTACGTCGTGTGGGTGGCGTTTGCGTCCTATCTTAATTTCCGCATCTGGCAGCTGAACTAGCGCCCCTTCACCAAGGGACCAAACCTGGGAACACTTCCTGCCCGGGCCCCGCATTTTCTGCTGAGCTCCAACTCAGCGGAAATAAATCCACAGGCCAACAACGGTGGCCAGAAGTGCCAGGCTGAATACGACGTTGATGCGGTGTTCAGCGGGGGTTTCATGCGCCGGCTTACGCGCGTCGACGGCGGTGAGCTCGATTTTTTCGCCGACGGTGGCGAACGTCAGTCCCCCGAGCTTGCTGCGGTCGGGCGCGGGTGTCATCAGGCTGACACCGATCAGGACCAGCGAGCACACCACGAACATGAAAATCGCATAGTGCAGGAAATTCATGTCAATGATCCAGCGGGCGACCGCCGACTCGAAGTGCCCGCTGCTGCCGCGGTCGGCGAGTTCGAGGATGAAACGCGTCGCGCCCATGACGAATCCGGTCAGCAGTGAGGTGATCGCGCCCTGCCCGTTCAAGCGGGGCCAGAGGATTCCGAGCACGAAGCAGGCAGCGATCGGCGGGCTGATGTAGGCCTGGACGCTCTGCAGATAAATGTAGAGCTGGCTGCTGATGAGGTGGATGAACGGCACCCAAAGCAGTCCGAGCAGCACCATCACGCCGGTCGCGATCCGACCAAAATTCACGAGCTGGTTCTCCGAGGCCTGGGGCCGGATCTTCTTGTAGAAGTCGAGTGTCACCAGGGTGGAAGCCGAGTTAAACACCGAACTCATAGCGCCCATGACCGCCGCCAGTAGCGCGGCCATGACCAGCCCAACCAGACCGGTGGGGAGCAGATTAAGAACGAGCGTGGGATATGCGTAGTCCGGCTTGCTGGAAACCTGGTCGGGGAACAGAGCAAAGGCAATGATGCCGGGCAGCACCAGCATGAAGACCGGGAGGATCTTCAGGAAACCCGCGAAGATCGTGCCCGCTTTCGCGTGTCCTTCATCGCGTGCGGAGAGTACCCGCTGCACAATGACCTGGTCCGTACACCAGTACCAGATTCCGAGGATCGGCGCACCGAAGAAGATTCCCGTCCAGGGGAAACTTGGATCGGAGGCCGGCTTGATCATGTGGAAGTAGCCGGGCGGCACCATGCTGCGCAGGTGTTCCAGGCCGCCGACGCGGTGCAGGCCGATGACCGTGAGGGCGACGGCCCCGGTGATCAGAATAAGGGTCTGGACCGTGTCGGTGTAGATGACGGCGGCGAGCCCGCCGGCGACCGTGTAAATGCCGGTCGCGATTACCAGGACGATCGCGGTCGTGACCAGATGCCACCCGGCGATGCGTTCGAGGACTACGCTGGCAGCGTAGAGCTGGACAGAAATCTTGGTGAAGATGTAGGCGATGATCGAGATGCCCGCCAGGTAGACGGCACAGTGCCGGTTGAAACGGCGCTCCAGAAACTCGGGCATGGTGAAGACGTTCGTGCGCAAATAGAAAGGAACAAACACCCAGCCCAGGATGAGGAGCATGATGCACGCCAGCCACTCAAAATGACCCACCGCAAGGCCGGATGAGGCGCCCGTGCCCGAGAGGCCAATGAAGTGCTCGGTGGAGATGTTGGAGACAAACAAGGACGCACCGATGAAGAACCAGCCGATATCGCGGCTGGCGAGGAAGTAATCGGTGGATGTGCGTTCCTTACGGGCGAAATACAAGCCGATGCAAAAGACGATCAGGAAGTAGACGCCGATAATCCCGAGGTCGAGGGGCGCCAGCGCATGGTGGGTAATCGCTGCGGTTGGATTCATGATTAACCTGGTTTGCCTCCGTTCCCAATTTCCCTTTTAAGTCCTGCTCGAACGATTTTCTTGCGAGGATTGCTGTGAGCCGTTGGAAACAGTATGGGCAGCAGCCTCAACTGTCAACTTCGTATTTTTCGTATTGGAGGGACGCTGAGAGTCCATCCCAGAAAACGCGAAGAAGCGGCTTCGGAAATCTGCTCGGTGCCTTCGCTGGTCATCTGGGTCCCGCGATCAGCATTGATGCCTCCCACATCGGGCTGTCCCCGCGCGGATCGACAAAACGCCGAGGCGGGAAGCGTGGAAGCGGCTGAGCGACCCAGCGTAATGATCCCGTTACAAACAAAAGTGCTTTCCTTGCAGGTGCTTTTGCGGTCTGTTACTTTGTTGTTACATCCCTGACAGTGACCTTAATGTCTGATCGGGAGCGAAATCTCCAGCAGATCGACCGACTGGTTGCGAGCCACGTCCTGCACGGATCAGAGTCCCTGTGCAAGCTGCTGGTGTACCTCGCCAAGCATGCGCTTGATCATCCCCACACTGCTTTGAAGGAGTATCAGATTGCGACCGAAGTATTGGGGCGGCGCAGTGATTTCGATCCGCAATCGGATTCGACGATTCGGGTACAGGCAGGACGGCTACGCCTGAAGCTCGCCGAGTACTACAGTTCGGAGGGGGCCCAAGACCCGATCGTTGTAGAGTTGCCGAAGGGCACCTACATTCCGTTATTTCATCCCCGCGCAGTCGTGAGCGCAAAGGCTCAAGGCAATCCCTCCGGAGACATTCTGGGGAACGCACCTGCGATACCGCGCGCCTGGGTGATTGCGGTGGCGGTGCTTTCAAGCTTGGTGCTGGCAGAGGCGGCGGTCATCGGCATGATGGTTCTCGCCCGGCGGCCGGCTGCCACCGCGCACGCGGCAGGTTTTGAAGCGGTTGCGCCGGCTTTTCAATCCTTCTGGAAGTCTTTTGTTTCCAGTCCCGAAGATCCCTGGTTGATTTTCAGCAACGCGGCCTTCATCGGCCGGCCGGAAACCGGATTGCGGTATTTCAACCCGGGCCATGATCCCCAGACCCCGGTGTTCGACCACTACACGGGCGTCGGTGAGGTGCTGGCAGTCCACAGCCTGGACCAGGTCTGGGGCTTGTTTGATCGCCACCTGCGGGTGAAGCGTGGCAGCCTGTTCTCGCTCGACGACGCCAAGAACAATAACCTGATCTTTCTGGGTTCTCCTTCGGAGAATCTCACCCTGACCGAGATCCCGAGCACGCGCGAGTTCGTGTTTCAACGGGAGACCTCCGGACTGCGAAAAGGCGATTTGGCGATTTTGACATCCTCCCCTCTGTGAACGGAGGGGATTCCTACAGGCTGTACGCTCGCGCATACGATGCCCTCGGTGGGTTCCTGACACGACGCACTGGCAGCATGCGAAGATGACGAACAGGCTAACGAGGCGAGTCCCGCCTCTTTGATGTTTATCGCACCAACCCAATCCGCAGGGGCGGAGAAGCCACACTCGACGCACACGAAGTTGCTTTGCGTCTTGCGATTCTGTGCTGCTGTGTGGCGGCACTCAGGACACTTGCGGCTTGTGTTCTGGGGCGGCACGGCGACGAGAAGACCGCCCTTCCACTGCGTCTTGTACTCCAGCTGGCGCCGCAGTTCGAACGGGCTGGCGTCCAGAATCGAACGGTTGAGTCCCGACTTC
>Ga0137415_10000010_pt1 | contig 168197 bp, 152 predicted proteins | sample CZODoug3_1_1_16f_FD_183082 | JGI IMG/M metagenome (GOLD analysis project Ga0137415, IMG submission 183082) | Vadose zone soil fungal communities from Angelo Coast Range Reserve, California, USA - CZODoug3_1_1_16fungal (Hybrid Assembly) | ecosystem: Environmental > Terrestrial > Soil > Vadose... | reverse complement strand
CAGCACAACCGCTAACCTCGACACAACCGGCGATCCCGGCACAAACGGCGCGAGGCAGAATTTTGAGCGCCTGTCGTTCAGCTATCTCGCGGCCGGCTCGCTGGGCCGCTACACCGCGGTTTTTTCCGCCGCAGGAGGCACGACCTTCAACACGCCCAACGGGCTGCTGTTGTCAGGGCAGGTCCCCGGATCGGCTCCGGGCGGAGTTCAGGTCACCACTCCGGCGGACCTGCGGTTGTTGTTTCCCCTGGGCGGGTTCCTCAACCTGTCCGGCCTGAAGGCCAATTCGATCGCTGGCCCGCACTTCGCGATCGCGCGCACGATGTTCTACAAGCAGATCGGGCGGGGCGGCCCGGGGTACCTGGACGTGCCTACCTACCTGGGCGTCTCGTTCGAGACCGGTAACGTCTGGGAGCATCGGGGCGATGCGTCCTTTGGCAGCCTGCGGCACGATGCCAGCGTGTTTTTGGGGATGGATACGTTTTTGGGGCCGGTTTATGTGGCGTCGGGGTTTGATGATAGGGGGCAGCATGCGTTTTACTTGTTTTTAGGGCGGACGTTTTAGGGGGGCTCGTGCGCCCTGGGCGCTGGCGCAGGTGGTTTGCGGCGGTTGGCTGTGCTGGCCCTCGGCGCCGAGGTTCCCTAGTCGGGCCGCCGCCCCATATTCGCTAACCGCGGCGTCAGCCTTGCGAGCATCCGCCACGCCCCTTAAGCTTTCCATCTATGGGAATCAGCCAGCCGCAAAACCTTCGTACACCCCCCATCGAGAAGCTCCGTCCCTACGGGGTCCGTGTGAGCCTCCCCGTGGGCGACCCGTTCCGCAAACTCCTCGGTCCCGAGTGGCACCGACTCCATTGGTACCCCACGCCTGCAGAGCGCGATGCCGCCTTGGCTGAAATGGGGCGCCGGCACCAATATTCCCGCGCGGGGGATAAGCCTTCGCTGGTGTTCGAGAAGGTGGAGAATTTGGCGCAGAGCAGGGGGCTTTGAGGCCGCCTCTCTACGGGCGTCCATGCAGACCACATGACCTATCCTCCCCAAGTGACCAACATCTTCGATCTGAAGACGTTTGACGGAGTACTCCTGCCGGCCTATGCCACGGAAATCGCACGCGCCGGCGTTCCGCGTTTCATCGGCATACATGTGTTGGGGTCGCACTGGGTTTACGACCGCCGCTATCCCGCCAGCTTCCAGCGATTCGGCTCGGCCAGAAACGTCAATGACCTGGCGATCTTTACCCGCGGCAACGACTCGGAAGGGATGATGGACGCTTACGACAATAGCGTCGCATACACTGACTGGTTCCTGGAGGAGCTGATCGAGCACGCCCGCGCATTGCAAGCTCCAGTGACACTGACATTCTTCCCCGATCACGGGGAGGATGTGGGGCTGCTGGATGGAAAGGTGGGGCACGGCGGCGCTGCATACACGCGGCATGCATTCGAGATCCCGGCGTTCGTGTGGGTGAATGACGCCTTCCGGCAAGCTCATCCGGAGAAAGTCACGGCAATGCAAGCCAACGCGTCCAAGGAGATACGCAGCCACGACGTGTTTGGCACCGTGGCGGATCTAATGGGCATCAGCTGGCCGGGAGCGAATCCAGTACGCTCGTTTGCATCGGACAAATTCGTGCCCGACACCGCCATGCGGCATTGCGCTGGTGGACAGTTGGTTCCGCGTCAACCGCGTCCGAAGCTGCAATAGCTACCCGATCCCACGCGCCGTAAAAGGCGCGCAAAACAGATTACCCAGGATTCCTGTCAACTCCAACATCATGCGCATACGTGCGCGAGTCACAGCTTGGGGTGAGATCGCCGGCACCTCAACCTGCTCGAGCGTCTTGTTCCACCAACAGAGATTTCATCCATTCCCTCCTGGGTAAATGTGCAGTTTCCCGCGCACTGAGCGATGCAAGAGAAGGCCCACGTCTCAGGTGGGCCAAGGGCAACGATCATCTATACATACAGGTTGACGGCAATTCCGCCCTCACGTTTCAGTAGCCGGCGGAAGTTGTGTTTCCACGGATTTTTTGGGCTTTCGCTGGTTTCGTCGGGCAGGGCGTTCGCTCCCGCCGGTCGGAAGCCCCAAGGATTTCATGACAGCATCCAGCTCTTCAGTGAGTGCCACTTTCTTTGCACCCAGTTCCTGAATCCGCGCATCAATGCTGCTGATTTCGCTTGCAAGCAGTGCTTTCTTCTCAGTAGCTTCCAAGTGGAGTTGCCTGCGCTTGCGCTCTGTCAGTAATTGAAGTTCTTCAAGGGATAAAGTATCGAGGCCGTGGACTCCTCGCTGTTCCAGGTCTTTAATGACTTCAACGTCGTTGGCGATGTCCTGCGCCGGCCGAAGTGATTGATCAGAAGTAGTCATGGATGGTGGGGTCTCCAAAAAAGCTCGCGGCATCCGCCGCCTCCTGAGGCTAGCATGGGGTCCACGAGTCGCGAAGCGATGAGAGTGAGAGGCGCGTCCAAATTAAAGAATTCGCCGGCGCGCGCACCGGAACGAACACCAAACAGACAATCAGCAGTTCACTTTTGGGCCGTGCGTATCGTCGCGGGAGCTAGACGAGTCGGTCACTTTGAAACGAGCGAGACGTGCCGGCCGCAGGACGCGAGCCTTTGTCCGCCCAATCACTATCGGGCGTGCCTGCATGAGCACTTCGATGCATTTGAACCACAGGAACACGCGCCACGGGGTACACCATGCGTGCTCAAGACCTGATGCTTGTAGTCCCAGCGCCGCGTGTCGGGCTGAATCACTCGTTGCTCGGCTGCTATCTGATAGAAGGGAGTCCAGCGGTGCGGGGTCGCGTAGAGCAACTGCACCTGGTCTGGATCGTAGCGGATCAGATGCCTGTATGACTTCCAGTAATCTCGATCCGACCGCTCACTGAATCCGACGACATACGTGGCCATCGAGATGATCCCGTGCTCGCGTAGCAACTGAATGGCGCGCTGGTCCTCGGTCGTGGATGCGCTTTTGCCGATCGCGCTCAGGGTCGCGTCATCGTAGCTTTCGATTCCCAGCAGGAACCGGATCACGCCGGCGCGCTTGTAGAGATGCAGAATGTCCCTGTCGCGCACGATGTCGCCGGCGCGCGTGGACCCCACGAGCAGCAATGGCACTTGCTCCGCGATCAGCGCCTCGAGGAACGCCTTCCATGCCTTGGGTGACCCAGTCGGAAGCTCGTCGGCGAAGTTGATCAACTTCACACCGTGCTCGCGATGCAGGCGCGCAAGCTCGCGTGCGAATTTCAATGGATCGCGGTGCCGCCATTGCGTCCAGAAGCCGCGCTGTCCGCAGTAGTTGGAAAGTGGCATCTCCACACGTGACGTCGAGGTTCTCCGGGCGATCCAGGTTCGGGGCCTCAGTGCTTCGAATGGGCTGGGATTCGGCAAGCTTTGGGCTGTCGCTCAGATGATCAAGCTACGCATCCTCGACGAGACATTCGCTCCGGACGACCCGAACTACAATCCACAGGACAGGGGAATGAAGGAGATCTACTGTTATATCTAACAGCAGATCCGATCCCTGACTGACCTGGGCGACTGACCGGGACGCCACTGCAGCCACCTCACGCACCGCAGTCGCGGCTCGATTGCCACTATCCAGTGCTCGAGCAAGGGCGCCCTGATCCAGTACCTGGACGAAGTGTTTGCTGAGGACAGGTATCGCTCAGGCATGCTGGCCCTTGAGGTCGAACGGCTGAAGCATGCGTTGGCTTCGCGAAGCGGGGGACACGTTGCTCCGGACGAGCCTCGGGGCCCGGGCAAGGCTGCACACCGCGTCTATGGTGGTATGCCTCAACCGCGACAAAGCGGCCACCCGGTTGTCTCGAGCGTGGTGGCGATGCTCGGAGCGCAAAAGGGGGTGCCAGGGATGTCGAAGCAACTTTTCACAGTGCTCGTTGCGACTGCGGCCGTGACCCTGGTCGCAGCACAGAGCTTGGGGAGCTTCCAGCACGGAGCGCTGACAGTGATATCCCCGTGGTCCTTCGTGTTAATCATGCCGACCTTGCTCGGTGTCCCCCCGTGGTTGATACCGTTGCTCTGGGGTGCGCTGTTTGTTGGTTGGTATCCCGCTTCGCTTTGGGGAGCGGCCGAGGTGCCTTCACGGACCATCGCACTCTGGTTAGCGTCTGCAGTGCTGTCAATCGCCCATTTTGTGACAAGCTGGGGAGCCGGCGTGAGTTTTCAAGGCCTTCTGTTTACCGTGCCAGTCCTCGTCATCAACGTAATCGCATTCGGCACATGTTCGGCATTGCTCCGGCGTGCTCTCGACAAACCATCGTTTGGCCGGTGTCTGAGCCTTCACGTGAGTCTGTTTGTCTGGATATCCACGTACGCATTCCCCTATCTCGGATCGGGTGTAATTGGCTGATAACGAAGAATTTTGTGACCGGAGCAACGTGATCGCAGAGGCGTGTCAATCGACTCACCGTGCGAGGCTTCGAGCCTGAGTGGATAGACAACCACATCAAAGGACGTGAAGTTGTCTATTATCTCGAGCGAGACGGGAAGTAGGGGTCAGGTATCCGAGCACGAGACGCGCTGCCTCGTCTACGAGTGTTTCAGCCGCATCATCCGAGAACATTTCAGCGAGGTGCAAAACCGCGTTGTGGGTCAGCGCCTCTATCGATGTCACGCACACAAACGCCGCAAGGTCCAGGTCGACCACGCGAAGCTCGTCGCTGTGCTCCTCGAGGAAGGTCCTGAAGAGAACGAAGTTTTCGCGATTGAAGCGTTCTACATTCTCGAGGCGCCCCGTACGCGGAATCTGCTCTGCAAGGACACGATGTAGCTTGGGGTCTATGCGATGGGCCTCGATCGCTGCGGCAACGAGCCTGCGCACCGCTCTCGCGATCGGCTGAGAGGCAACCTCCGCTAACGCGCCGCGGACGAGCCGCATTAGTTCCTGATGATGGCGCTCGATGACGGCGGCAACCAGCGCCTCCTTGTCCGGGAAATACTGGTAAAGCGAGCCAACACTCACGCCCGCCACTTCAGCGATCCGGTTGGTGCTGGCCCGGTCGAATCCCTCCCGGACCAAAATGCGAGCTGTCGCTTCAATCAGCGCGTCAACCGTCGCGCGCGATCTGTCCTGAGAGGCATTCTTCCTGGGTTTCGTGACTGGTTTGCGCGCCATGTGCTGCGTCCCGGATGCGAGTATTAAATGCGAGCCATCGCTCGTATTCTATCCCCAGGCGGCGACAAATCAACTGACCAGGATGAGAAATGAACGTTGGGAAGATGACATCAACACAACAGGCCATGGGCGACAGAGGACTGGCGGACGATGCTGTAGCGAGCTGGCAGAGCCGCTGCATCAACGCTTTGCTGCGACTTCTTCCCATAAAGAAGCGGCTGGCGTCAGCCGCTGTCGTGCAAGAGCACGTGCGCAGATTGGCAATGCGGCCAGCCTCCCATAAACCGACAGGTCTGGGCCGCGGTGTTGAGGTGACGTTGAAGAGTGTGGCGGGATGGCCCGTCTATTATACGGCGCCGTCCACAAATCCCGATGTTGGCAACTACGTGGTGTTCCTGCACGGCGGGGGATATATCAACGAGATCGTTCGCGCCCACTGGCGCTTCGTTGGTTACGTGACCCGCGAAGCTCGCGTCCGTTGCGTCGTGCCCATTTATCCGCTGGCTCCCCGTGGTACCGCGAAGGACGTCGTGCCGGCCACGGGTGAGTTGTTGCGGAAGCTTCTGGAAGAGGCTGGACCTTCGAGGGTCACTGTAATCGGCAATTCGGCGGGCGCCGGATTGGGACTGGCCGCGGCGCAATGGTTGCGAGACGGCGGATATCGGCAACCCAACGAGCTGGTACTGATCTCACCCGGCCTCGATGCATCGGTGAGCCCGGAGCAGGTGGCGATTGCGGCTCATGATCCTGTGCAGGACATTCCGGGTATTGTCGAAGCGGTGCGACTGTACGCTGGCGACTTGGATGTTACCCATCCGTATGTCAGCCCGTTGAATGGCGATTTCCGCGGGCTGGCACCGATGGTCGTATTTTCCGGCACGCTCGATCTTCTCTATCCCGACAGCGTCGATTTGGCCGCAAAGGCGCGAGCGGCGGGTGTGCCGATTGAGCTTCATCTGCGAAAGGGTCAGCCACACAACTACCCGGTGATGCCGACGCCGGAAGGTAGAGAGGCGCTTGCGATCATCCTGCGCGTTCTGACCCGCTGATAAAGGAACCTCGCATCTACCTGCTGCCGACCTGGCGCGAGGCTCCTTGCCCAGCCACGCGCGGCACGCGGTTGAGTGAGCCACGGTGGTACACTCACCTGCGCTTGATATTAAAGCGCGGATCCGACCGGGCGCAGTGACGTAAGTCGGCTGGAGGGGGGCGGTGATCTTCGAACATCTCAGTGCCGGGGGCTGCCAGTCCTACCTCGTCGGTTGTGCGCAAAGCTGCGCGGCCGTGCTCATCGACCCCGAAATCAGTCTCATCGACCGATATCTTGCATTGGCGGCGCGGGACGGTTTACGCATTCATCATCTGATTGACACGCATACGCACGCTGACCATTTTTCAGCCACGCGGGAGGTGGCTAGGCGGCTCGGCGTGCCCATCTCGATGCATCGTCTGAGCCCGGCGCCATTTGTGGATTTGCGGCTGGACGACGGTGAGATGCTGGTCGTGGGGAGCCTGCGTCTGCAGGTCCTTCACACACCCGGACACACACTCGATTCAATGTGTCTATGTGTCGAGGATCGCGTTTTTACAGGTGATACTTTACTGATCGGTGCGACGGGAAGAACCGACCTGCCGAGTGGAGATCCGGACGCGCTGTACGACAGTTTGTTCAATCGCCTGCTGCGGCTCGACCCGGCGCTGAAGGTGCATCCCGCGCACGAATATAAAGGGCGCGACCATTCAACAATCGCGCAGGAAATGGCCGGCAATCCTCGATTGCAGGTTCGCGATCGCCAGGCCTTTGCCGATATGATGCGCAACCTGAATCTCAGTATGCCGACTCATCTGACAGAAGCGCTGCGGATCAATATGAGCGGCGGCAAGACTGTGGCACAAATGCTCGCCGAAGCGGCGTCGACCGTGCCGTTCATGTCGCTGGCGGAGTTAAAAGCGCGCATCGAGGCGGGAACTGCTGAGTTGATCGTTCTCGACGTGCGCGAGCGCGATGCGTATGAAGCGGGTCACATCCCGGGAGCGAAGTTGCTGCCGCGGGGCCAACTCGAGCTGCGTGTCAACCAGGATCTGCCCGACCCGGTCCGCCGGATCGTGTCGTGTTGTGAGTTTGGTCGGATATCCACGCTTGCCACTGCGACGCTACGCGAGATGGGGTACCTGCGTGCTGTGGCGTTGGATGGTGGGGTAAAGGCTTGGCGTGAGGCGGGCTACGCCCTCGAGTCCGGGGCTGGGCCGTAGTCAGGGTAATCCCAGATGGTGACGGGCTGGAAGCCCGGTGCCACGAGGTCCGGATGTAGCAGTGTTGAGCACGAGGAGTACATGGATGTCGGATCAGTGCGGACCTTCAAACCTGCCGAAGACCTCCTGGGCATGACTCCCTCCGTGGCGGGAAGGGTGAGCTCCATCATTGCGCTGGCCTGTGTGGCAATCTCAGCAGTGGCACTGAGCGCCACTCCCGCGACCGCGGCGGCAGCGGCGCCCACCGAGCCGGTGGCAGGGCAGCCCGCCATCCACATCGAGGATGTCGAGCGTTTCTACGCGGTCTACGATGCCGCAGGCGGCCACCCGACCGCCGACCAACTCCAGCACGACTACCTCGATCCCGGTTCAGACGGTCTGTACGTGTTCGCCCAACTGCGCAACATCTCAGGGGCAAGGATCGCCGACACCCTGACCAAACACCCGGGAATCTATTCGGACGCCAGGCGATGCATGGCCGTTTTGCCCCACGCGCGCACGCGTCTGGAAGTCGCGCTCCGCAATTTGACCCGTCTTTATCCGGAGGCGAAATTGCCGCCGGTGACCATTGCCGTCGGCCGGGGAAAACCGGTGGGCGTGGGGAGCTCGGTGTCCGGCGTGCAAATCGGCTTGGAGGCGCTCTGTGCGACCAACTGGCTCAACCCCAACATTGAGGACCGGTTTGTACACGTGATCGCTCATGAATACGCCCACGTCCAGCAGGTGCCCGCTCTCGTCGACGACGAGCATGGAACTGTGCTGGAGGGCTCTCTGATCGAAGGCGCTGCCGAGCTCGTGGGCGAGTTGACGTCCGGCGAGGTCGCATACGCCGAGTTCGGAGCGTTGACGAAGGGACGTGAGCTGGAAATCGAGACGGCGTTTGTCCCCGACGAAAATCAGACCGATCAGTCCCGATGGCTCAACAATGGCACGCCGGACAAACCAGGTGACCTCGGCTACTGGGTCGGCTATCGCATCGTTAAATCGTACTACCAACATGCAGCCGACAAGCGCCAGGCGGTGCGCGAGATTCTGCAGATGTCCGATCCGCCTGCGTTCCTGAAGAAAAGCCGGTGGTACCCCGGCATCCGGCTGCAATAGGGCGGGGAACCTGACGTCCAGGCTGATGGCAAGCGCGTGGACTGCCTGATCGGTGCAAACCGCAGATCCCGAGCGAGTTGCACTCAACTGAGCGGTTTGGGTCGGCCGCCGTTCCTGGCTTACACTTCAGGCTCCTGCCGAGGAGATGAAGTGTGAAGCGAGTCGTTTCTCTACTGGCCAGCGGCGCGGCTGCTTGTATATCGCTGGCGTCAGCCCAGGAGATGCATTCGCATCCACCCCCGGAAAGGCTGGGTACGGTTGCATTCGCAACCTCATGTGCTCCGGGTGTTACACGGGGTTTCGAGCGGGCCGTGGCGCTGCTGCATTCCTTTGCATACGACGCTTCAGAAAAAGCCTTCCGCGACGTTGCCGCGGCCGATCCATCCTGTGCCATGGCACATTGGGGATCGGCCATGACGTATTGGCACCAGCTCTGGTCCCCGCCTGACGCAGATGACTCGAGCAAGGGCCGAGCAGAAATTGCCCGGGCCCTGGAGCTCAACGTTCGATCGGAGCGCGAGCGCGGGTTCATTGCGGCGGCCGCTGCGTACTACCGTGACTCGGATCATCTGCCCCAGTTGGTTCGTGCAAAGGCCTACGAGCAGCAGATGAGCCTGACAGCCCGGAGCAACCCGAAGGATACCGAGGCGCAGGTGTTCTATGCGCTGTCGCTTCTTGCGACTGCCTCGACTGAAGACCGATCTCATGCAAACCAGAAGCACGCTGCGGCGATCCTGGAGCCCATTTATCGCGACCATCCGGATCACCCGGGCGTTGCTCACTACCTGATTCACGCATATGACAGTGCGGAACTGGCGCAACGCGGTCTGTCTGCCGCGCGCGCTTACTCGAAAATCGCGCCTTCCGCTCCCCATGCGCTGCACATGCCATCGCACATTTTCACGCGTTTGGGTCTTTGGGATGACTCGATTGCGTCCAATGCTGCTGCGCGCGCGGCCGCCCACAGCCAGGGTGATGTGGGTGAAGAGCTTCATGCGATGGATTACCTGACATACGCCTATCTGCAGCGCGGGCGGCAAGGGGATGCGCAACAGGTTGTAGCAGACCTGGCCTCAATGGATCGATTGCTCGGGAAAGATTTCAAAGTCGGATACGCGGCTACCGTCATGCCGGTCCGAGTTTCGATAGAGGGTCACAAGTGGGACGCCGCCGCGGCACTGCAGCCGCTGCCCGAATCGACTCCTAACATTGCGGCTATCGTCTTTTGGGCGCGCGCGGTGGCCAATGCGCGCAATGGACACCCGCAGGCGGCCAATGATGATATTGCGCAGCTCCAGAGGTGCCAACAACAGCTGCAACTCGCCGGCAATGCCTATTGGGCCAAGCAGACAGAGGTGTTGGGAAAGGAAGCCATCGCCTGGCAGCTGGCCGCGAGCGCTCGCGTTGACGAGGCGATCAAGGTGCTGCGGCAGGCAGCTGATGAGGAAGATGCGGTTGAGAAACTGCCCCTGACGCCAGGCCCGATCGTTCCAGCGCGCGAACAACTGGGTGATCTGCTGCTCACGCTGAATCGGCCTCAGCAGGCCTTGCAGGAATATCAGGCTGCCCTGGGGGGTGCACCCGGCAGGCGCGGCGCGCTGACCGGTGTTGTCCAGGCGGCCGATCTCGTCGGTGACGTTCAACTGGCCAGCCGGATACGCGCCACCTTGTTGAGCGAATGAGACCGCCTCAGAAGGCTGATGCCACCAACTTCACATCCGCATTCTTCCACGCGGTATCAAACTGCCGCGCAACTGTCGCTGCCTCCGCAGCTTTGCCCTGATTTTTCAGCGCGGTGCTCAACCCAAACAACGCCCACCCATTAGCCGGATTCTGTCGCAAATCCTCCCGATACACGCTCTCCGCCTCTGCAGCCTTCCCCACGCGCAGAAGTTGCAAGCCGAGCAGGTGACGTGCGGGGAAGAACCAGTTCTTCGGCTCGTCGTAGCCGATACGGTCTTCGGCTTCAGTGGCCTTTTGGAGCCACGATACCGCGTCTTGCGGACGCTGTTCTGTTACGGCGATCTGCGCCTGCACGATGGGAATTGCAATGTCCAACACGCTTGCGACGGTGTTCTGGCCGGCTGGAGCGTCAGCGGGTGTTGCTGCGGCGAGCTTTTGTAGCCCACCGAGAGCGCTGCGTGCCTCAGCGGTACGTCCTTTGGCGGCCAGGGCAACACCGCGTCCGTACAGGTAACCCGCTGTGAGGCCGGGGAGTTTTGGGTTCGGAGCCGGCATCGCGAGCAGCTCGTCCCAGAGTCCAAACCGAACTCGAGCCGCATACATTTCCGCAACATACCAATCTCCGCCGGGCATGGAGAGCAGCATTTCGTCCGAGATAACCTGCCGCGAGCGGTCGGTGGCTGCCAGCGTCTGCGCTTTTCGGCCCTCCATCGCGGTTGAGTAGGCCAGGAACTGATAGTTATGCGCGGTATACATCGGGTAGTAGTCGGGCGGTTGTGCTCGCGCGATGTACGCATCGTCGGCGGAAGCGGCCTTCCGATTCGCCTCGGCCGCCTCTTCATAGCGACCGAGTCGTTGCATGATGTGGGACGGCATGTGCACCAGGTGTCCGGCGGCCGGCATCGAGCTCTTCAATCGATCAGCGGACGCGACCGCTTTTTCAGGATGAGGCGACGCTTCGATCGCGTGAACATAGTAGTGATTCGCGCCTGGATGGTGAGGGTCGCGGGCCAGCACGGATTCCAGAGTTGCGACGATCTGCTCTGTGTCGGGACCGGGTTTGCCGCGTGGGTCCCAGAGCTTCCAGGCGTTGATGTTCATCAGCGATTCTGCGTACAACGTCTGCACGTCGAGATCCTGGGGAAACTGTTGGGCAACCGCCTTCATCGCCGCGGCATAGGCCACGAGTACAGGTTTGGCTGTTGATGGATCCAACGGGGCGGCCGTGGGATATCGTTTTGTGAGCGCGCTGATCAGTGCTTTTTCGACGGGAGATGCATGCGATGCATTCTGTTGGGCCTTCGCCAGGGCTGCAAATGCAACCTGCGCCCGTTCATCCACCATAACGGGCAGATTGTAGTTTGGGCCCACCGTCAAGGACACACCCCAATAACACGACGCGCACTGCGGGTCGAGCTGCGCCGCCTCGGCGAAGGAGCGAGTCGCTTCGTCGTGATTGAAGGCCCACAGGAATCTCATCCCCTGATCGAAGTACTTCTGAGTTTGTGGGTTGGATGTTGTGATTTTGCGCTGGGTGTCGCCCAGTCCGTCATACAGGAGGGCGCCCCGGGCCCAATCCGCTACGGTGGTTGGAGCATGTGGCATCGAGTGCGGTGAGTCGCCTGATGCGGTTTGGCCAAGCAGCGTCAGAAGAGACGCAGTTGCGAGGATCAGAATGTCGCGTTTCATGCCGGCCCCTTCCTATGACGAAAATGGTTGTCCGCGTGCGCAGCGCTACGGGGCAACGCCTGGCCTGATTGTAGTCCCGCCGCCGCTAGCGCCAAAACAGAGCATTACGAGCCCAGTCTCACGCTCGCCGGTCGCGGCTGACGGCGACGGATGCAAAGTACGACCGTGCCGGGAACAGCGTAAAGTCGTTCCCCGACTTCCCCGAGGTTGCGAGGTTCCCCATGGCGCTCGGTGCCACTATCTATGTCTTCGGCATCGAGCTTGCAGACTCTGACCGTGGCGTGTACGAGTCGTTTGAGCTGCGAGCCGCCCGGCATCCATCCGAGGCTCCGGATTACCTGCTCACACGGGTGCTGGCGTATTGCATGGAATATACCGAAGGGATTTCGTTCTCAAACGGGCTTTCTACGCCGGACGAGCCAACCATCGCCATTCGGGACCTCACGGGTGCGATGCGCGCGTGGATTGACGTCGGGGCGCCGAGCGCGGAACGTTTGCACCGGGCCAGTAAAGCCACGCCGCGCGTGGCGGTGTATACCCACAAGGATGTCACTCAATTCGTGGCACGTTTGCGCGGTGAGCGAATTCATCGGATCGAAGCGCTGGAGGTGTATGCCCTGGACCGGGATCTACTGACGAAGCTGGAGAATCGCCTCGAACGGCGGATGGCGCTCTCACTGACCGTTGCGGAAAAACATCTCTACGTGTCAGTGGGGGAGGCGAGCCTGACCGGCGTCATCGAACGGGTTGAGCTGACCCGGTGACGGCGTTGGCTGCCTCAGTGCGGCGTTGAGCCGTCAGTGACCCGGGGCGTTGCCGCCCAACTTGAAAGCCCACAGATTGTCGCCCGTCGCAGAGGCATAGGGCACGCTGTTGCCGCCGGCGAAGACGGCGACATACTGCTCACCGTCGATCGTGTAAGTGATCGGCGCGGTATGGACACCGGCACCGGTCTGGAATCGCCACAGCTCCCGGCCGTTGTTGATGTCGTAGCCAACGAGGTAGCCGTCAGGTTGACCGATGAACATCACGTCGCCGGCAGTTGTCAGCATGCCGTTGGTCGAGAGGGACCAGTCGGTGTGCTTCTGCCAGACGAGGCGATTGGTGACGCAGCGACGGCTCGACCCTTGCATCGGGACACAACGGCACAAATGGATCGCCAACGGGAATGGGCTGCGTTGCCGATGTCAACTGCCGCGGCTCCTGCGGTACGGGCTTGTTGGGCATGCCCTGCAACGGCTCGCCCGTTACCCGATCGAAAATGTACAGATAGCCCGTCTTGCCGGCTACCGCGCCCAGCGTCTGCGCAGCAGTCGAGGGGGAGGTAATGTTGAAGTCGGTGGCGTACGCCGGACCGACACTCATCGCCGCAGAGGCGGTGAGTAGAAGAAAACGGCTGGTGGACATCTCACGGGAGGCATTTGGCATGTTTTTATGATCCGTAGCGTGTGTGCCCGGAACATGCATTGCCTGGATGACCGATTCATGACATTTTTGTTTCGCCGCACCAGTTTCGCAAAATCCCGTACTGAGGACAGTCCCGTGAGCAACAGTGCACTGCTGCCAGAGATGCTGGATCACTATCGCCAGGTTGAAGAATCCAAGCGTCTCTTCGGCGGTGCCGGGGAACTGGAGCGGGTTCGTACGCAGGACATCCTGAGCAGATATCTGCCGCCCGCGCCGGCAACCGTTTTCGATATCGGAGGCGCTGCCGGCGTGCATGCACTTTGGCTCGCTGAGCGCGGTTACGGCGTCCATCTGTTTGATGCTGTTCCACATCATGTGGAGCAAGCTCGAACGGCGTCAAAGGAGCAGGCTCAACATCCACTGGTGAGCTGCTCGGTCGGCGACGCGCGGAATATCGAAAGGCCGGATGCGAGTGCCGACGCCATCCTCCTCCTGGGTCCTCTGTACCACCTGATTGAGCGTGCGGATCGATTACAGGCGCTGAAGGAGGCGCACCGGCTTCTGCGGCCCGGGGGCCGGTTGTTCGCCGCTACGGTCTCGAGGTTCGCTTCGCTGCTCGACGGACTGTCGCGGGACCTGGTGTCTGATCCTGTGTTCGTCGAAATTCTCGAGCAGGATCTGCGTGACGGGCAGCACCGTAATCCCACCCACCGTCCCGAGTATTTCACGACCACCATCTTCCACCATCCCGATGAGCTGCAGCAGGAGATGCAGGAGGCGGGCTTTCAGGTGGAGAGGTTGGTCGGCATCGAAGGGCCGGCCTGGTTCATGAGCAGCCTCGAGAGCCACTGGCAAGTCCCGCAGAAGCGTCAGCTGCTGCTGGAGTTGCTCCGCAAGGTGGAGGAGGACAGGTCGATCCTGGGGGCGAGTGCCCACCCCATGGGGATCGGGCGCAAGTAATTACGCTGACAGGAGCTTGGCGACGCGCTTGTCGTCGAGCTCGTCGGAAAACAGCTCGTCATCCGGTGCGATGGCGCGTCCCATTTCCATGATCCGCGACCATTCTTCCGGGGAAGCGAGCTGTGCGTTCTTCGCCAGCTGCCGGGTGGCCTCCAGGAAGGCCTGGCGGTTTTCCTCGGCTGCCGTGTAGTACAACTCGAGCAACTTCAGGCGCAAGTCACTTCGCTGCGGCTCGCGCTCGATGGCCTGCCGCAGCACGTCAGCCGGATTCTTGCGCCGCTCGACGAAGGGTTTCGGCTCATTCAACCCGCTGCCCATGACCACGTGCTCGGTGTTGGTGGTGGCTTCGGGATTGAAGAAAGAGAACTTCTGTTCGACCGTGTCGCCGACGACCTCGAAATCGGGGGCCAACAGGACGGTGGTGTCGGCGCCTTCAGCCGTTGAGACAGGCAACTTCGCCGTTGCTTCAACGGGCAGCTCGGCCGTCGTCTGCGGCGCGATGCTGATCGTGGGGTCGTTGGCCAGCAGCTCGCCGATGGGCGTACTGAATGAGTCCTCAAACCAACTGGATTCGTTTTTGGTGACTTTGGGCATAGCCTGTTGCGGCGCACTGGGGGCCGTTTGGACCGGCCGCGGTACGCTGAGGGGAATCTGTGGGATGGGAGGTGGCGCGTTGCTGAACTCCACCGTCTCATCGTTTTCCGTCGTCAGTTTGGTGCGTGAGATTGCGGGGGAGGCGGCGGGCGAATTGCGTCGCCGGAGATAAAACACGGTGCCCGCGATCAATACCAATCCAACTCCAACGGCGCTCGAAATCAACTGCAGCGCACGGTGAGACGCCGGAGTGGGCTGGTCCTCGTCGCCCTCATCAGTCGCTTCTGCGGTAGTTGCAACCGCGGTTGCGCTAATGGTCGCCGGTGGGACAGCGGCGGCGGCCTTCTGCACGACCAGGGGTTGTTTCAGCTCCTGCCGCAATCGATCGAGCGACTGTTCCAGTGAGGCCACTCGTTGAGTGAGCACTGCCCGGTCGGTCTCCGAGTCGATATCGTTGTTCGCGCTGACGGGTACGGGGGACGGCGGCTGCGTCGGCACTGCAGGCGCGGCGCGCGAGGCCGATGAGACAGGGGCGGCGGACACGGAAGAGGCGACCCGATGTCCCGGAGCACGCCAAGCCGCCATCTGCGCGTCGTACTCGCGACTGACCTCTTCCGCCGAAATCGCCGCCAGCTGTTCAGCAGTCGGAAGCTGCAGCGTCACGCCAGTGCGGAGCCGGTTGAAGTTGTTTTGGAACGCCGCGGGATTGGCGCGAAAAATCGCGATCATCATCCTGTGGCGGTCGGTTCTCGAATGCGCGCCGGTGGCGCTGACGATCCGGGCGAGCGTGTCGCGACGTGCGACGGTGTAGGTATGTCCGAGCAGTTTGTTGTTTGCGTCTACGCCGGTGTTGGAATGTGCGACGGTTCGAGCGGGAGACGCGGTTGTGCCGGCACGCTCGGAGCCCGAAGAAACTGCACGCACGGCGCCCGCATCAGTGGCATGCGCGGCCCCGGAGGCAGCAGCAGGCTCGGCTCCCGCAGCGACGACGGGCATCGTGGCCGTCTCCGCCTTGGGTTCGCTGGTGCCGGTCGTCAAGCCGGCGGGATCCAGGAAAAGGGTGTATTCGCGAATCAACTCGCCGTGCGGTGTATGCAGGTCAACGAGTAGCGTGACCACCGGCTCGGTGAATTTATCGGTTGAGCGTACGTTCAGAACCGGACGTCCTTGCCCGTCATGCCCCACAGACAGCGTGGTTCCGTAGATGAACGGGGCGGCACGCTCGAGACCGTAGCGCAGGAATGCCTCATCGCTCGCGATCGTGGCACTCAACCGACCCAACTCGTCATCGATTGCACCAACCAATTCAATCTGTGCGACGAGGGGCTGGTGCAGCGCAGATTCGACGCGAATGTCTCCCAGCCCGAGAGCGAGCGAGGCCGGTGGCACCGCAAGGCTCAACGTCAGGAATGTAAGGCCCAACAAGCGCTGCATGATTGGGCCAAACGTACCCGAATAACGCGACTTAAGTCCGTGGCATGCGTCACCAATGAGCGCGCGTTCGCGCCCTTATGTGACGCAATTCACAGGCCTGCTACGGGCGCAAGGTGCCGGGGCGGGCAAACCGCGACAACCGGTTGCGACGAAGTGACGACGCGCCGGCGGCCGTCAGCTGACTACACGGTAGCGGAACCAATGAACACCGCCTGGCAGCTTCTTGTGGTTGATTACGCGGAGCGTCGCGCCCTGGTTTTTCGGTGCCTTACCCGGGATGTCGCACAGGCCGGTGATGCCGGTCCCGCCGTCGATGACCGGAACGATGACCTGGCTGATCTCATTGATGAGGCCGGCTTTCAGCACGGCGCCGTTGAATGTGCCACCGCCCTCGAGAAGGAGCTTGCGGATGCCGAGGACGCTGCCAATCTTGCGAAGCGCGGTACCGATGTTGACATGATCGCGTCCACAGAAGAGATACGACACACCCGCGGAGCGTAGGTGTGCAAGGTAGTCGTTGCTGACGAGCTCGCTTACCAGCAGGACGACGTGATCGTCCTCAACGTGGTTGCGCTTGTAGCGAAGGACACCTTTCGCATCGGCGCCGATGGCGAAGCGTTTCGCCTTGGGATCGGCGACGTGGTCCACGCGCTCGATCGTCTCTTTGGCCGCTTTCAACTTGAAGTTGCCGTCGGCGAATTCCTTCATGGTGGTGGTACCCACCAGCCACGCGCCAATGCCGAAGCTGGCGGCCGTGGTCTCGAATAGTTTTCCGCTCTTGGCGGGGGACGGATCAGTCCAGCGGTTGCTGAGAATGCGGCCGTCAATGGACGTGACCATGTGGCAGATGACGTAGGGTTTCATTGGAGTCCTCATGGTGTAGGGTAGTCTCGTTCGGCCGTGGCCCGTGCTGGACGCACCGCAGTGGAAATGGCCGGACAGATGAGCGAGGTATGTTCATAGACCCATCGCTTCTTGGTCGCCGGCGCCGGGTTTTGAAAGACTGTGCAGACTCATTGCGCCTGCAAGGGTCCCGTCGTGAAAAAAGCAATATACGTGATCAGCCTGGTGTTGTTGGGCGGCGCGTTGGCTGCCGTGTCTTTGCATATCTTTTGATTGCCGCCGCGGCCCGAAGCGGCCGTCGTGCCCGCGGTGCGGTCTGCGCGACCCGGTCCGCACCATCCTCGAGCCAACGGTCTGCCAATTGTCATAAATTGGCGACTTCCGTGATGCCATCTACGCCTAACGTCTACTGCATTGCGCAAAAGTGTGGAATGGTGCTGAGGCGCTGCCCTGGCTTCGCAGTAATCTCCCGGCATCCAACGTGAGGGCCGTCCGGGAGCAGTCATGTTTAAGAGCGCTTTGATCGCTGTTGCGTTTTTTCTACTCGCCCTGACACCGGTGATCGCTGCGAGCCCCGGTGCGCCTACCCGAAACGATGTGATCGCCCAGGTTACCAAGGCGGTCGAGTTTTACCGGACCAACGGTCGCGAGAAGGCGATCGCCGAGTTGAATCGGCGTGACGGCGCCTTCGCGAAGGGAATGGACTACGTGGATGTTCACGACCTGAACGGCGTCTGCGTGGCACACCCCGTGTCACCCGACGTCGTCGGACAGAATCGGCTCGATGTCGCCGATATGCATGGCAAGCACTTCATCAAGGAAATCGTCGACGCGGCGAAGACGCACCCGGATGGCTGGGTGACGTACATGCGCGAGAACCCGAACAACGGCCAGGTGGAGCACAAGATTGCTTACTGGGCTGTGCACGACGGGCTGATTTTCAAGGCCGGTACTTACGAGTAGGAACCGCTAGCTTCGCCCGCACGACGAGCGCTGCGCATTTTTAGCGCGGCGCGATCCTCAGCATCGCCGCTACAATGCAGTGATGCTTCAACGTCAAACTCGATGCGCAGGGGCTGTTGCGTTAGCGGCGCTGCTCTGCGGCCTGCCCGCCCATGCCGCCGTGCCGGTCTACGGCTACAAGATCGTCAATACGTACCCGCATGACACCCAGGCTTTCACCGAGGGCCTGTTCTATCTGAATGGCTTTCTCTACGAGAGCACGGGCCTCGAAGGCCAGTCCACCATTCGCAAAGCGAAGCTGGAGACGGGGGAGGTTGTACAGAAGGTGGTCGTCCCGCCGCAGTACTTCGGCGAAGGGATCGTCAACTGGAAGCAGCACCTCATCAGCCTCACCTGGAAGAGCGAGATCGGGTTCGTCTACGACCTCAACACCCTGAAAGTACAGCGCCACTTCGCCTACCACGGCGAAGGGTGGGCGCTGACACAGGATGGCAAGCGGCTCATCATGAGTGATGGCACGCCCGCCCTCAGGTTCCTGAATCCTGACACCCTGCAGGAGACCGGCCGCATCACCGTGACTTACGAGGGCAAGCCCGTCCCCCAGGTCAATGAGTTGGAATGGGTCAAGGGCCGGATCTATGCCAACGTGTGGGAAACCAACATGATGATCCTCATCGAGCCGCACAGCGGCGCCATCACGGGGGTCGTCGATCTGACGGGACTGCTGGGAGCCGGGGAGCGGCCGCCGGGCCCCGACAGCGTCCTGAATGGCATCGCCTATGATTCCACACACGACCGCCTGTTTGTGACGGGCAAGAACTGGCCGAAGCTGTTTGAAATCCGCGTGCTGCCGGCCGGGCAACTCACAAAACCAAGCCATTGACGCGGCCCTTCCGTGCTCAGGATCGCCCCCGGCCTGACACAGTCAATAATTCGCGGCGGCCCGGACTTCGCTGGCGGGTTTATCCAGGTCCGCCAGCAGCTCCGGTCCCACGATGGCCAGGGGTGTCGAGCCGTATGACAGCAGCCGATCGTGAAAATCGTGCAGTGATCCTCGTGTGGCGGTTCTTTCAATGTATTGCGCCAGCAATTGTTGTATCTGCCAGCGTCCCACCGTGTAGGCGATAAAATATCCCGGGTTGGTCGCAATGGCCGCCACAGCCGCATGTGCCGCGTCAGGGGTGAATCCCGTCTCCTTCGCATAAAAATCCGCGGCCTGTTCGTAGGTCCATTCTCCTGAAGCCAGCTTGGGATCCACGATGGCGCGTGCGCCGCGCACTCGCTCCCAACGTGCCGTGAACAGCCGGGCATCGAGGTCGTTGCCGTACAGTCCGAGCCGCACAAACATCTCCTCCCCGTAGAACGCCCAGCCTTCCGCGAACACCCCGCTGTTCTGCAGCTTGCGAATGAAGTCGGGATGGCGCCTGGCAATCGACAATTGCAGGAAATGACCCGGCATGGCTTCGTGCGCGGCGGTGGAGACGATTCTGTCCCGGTCGAAGTCCTGGTTCATGTCCAGGCGTGCCGCGGCATTCGCCAGCGAGGTGGGCGGGGTGATGAAATAGTAGCCGTTGGTTTCGGTGGAAAACTGCCGCGGTGAGCTCATCGATGCGCCCGGTGACACCGGCTGCATGAACTGCGGTGTTTCCTGCACGTTGATGGGTCCCAACCACGCCGGTACGGTGATGAGATCGTGCTCGGTCACGAACCGGCGCAGCTCGGCGATCCGCTCCCGGTAGAAGTCGATCAGGGCCGCGCCACTGGGGGCCAGGCCGCCGCCGGTTTGCGGGCCGAACGCAACATTGTCGTGTTTGGCCTGCGCGGTGAGCCACGCTTCTTCCGCCCAGCCGTGCGCCAGCTCATCTTCGGCCATTCGTTCCACGTCACGCGCGGCGAGCGGCAACAGTTCCTCATCCCGCAACATCGTGTCATAGGCTTCACGTCCCATGGCGAAGTTCTCCGGCCACTGTTGCACATGGGCGTCCACGTAAGACTTGGTCTTCTCGATGGTGGCAACAGTGGCATCACGCGCCGCGACGAAGCGGGCCAATGATTTGGCATCGTGCCCGTAGTGCGCCTGCGCGGCATCTGTCAGAGCACCCTCAAAGAAGCTGCGCGCGCCTTCGAGCTCTTCGCTGCCCACGACACCGTAGAGGTGTCCCGGCTCCGTTACCATCGCTTGAGCCGCGACAATGTATTGCGGAGCCTTCCCGAGTCGGGCGACCAGATCCTTCCAGGCGCGGTCGACGTCCGCTGCCTTCTTGCCATCACGTCCGGCGACCGGCATGAACTGCAGCTGCTCGAAAATCGTTCCAACCAGGGTATTCGCGCCGGCGGCATAGTCTTTCCGGTCGGTCGCATGCACCAGCAGCGAGCTCAGGCTCGAAGTGAGTTGCGCAGCCAGCAGCCGCGCGTCATCGCGGTCGACGAGTTGCAGGTCAGTGCGATTCGCCGGCGCGAGTTGCTCGAGTTGCTTCTGCCACTGTTGTAGTTTGCCTATATAGGCGCTGCGGCTCGCCTCGGACGGCGTTTCGAGCTCGCCATCGTGGCCGGGAATGCCCAGCTGCGTGGCTTCTGTGGGAAACAGGGCTGCGGAGCTGAACGTGATATCCCGGGCGAGCGCCGTCAGCTGCTCGTGTACCGGGGTGACAGCGTGCAGCGGCCCGGACAGGCCGGCGAGCGTAACCGCAATCGGCAGGCCCGGAAAACGTAACCCCATCGTGTGCTCCTGGCAGGTTTCCGCCGCGACTACTTACCGGAATTTCAACTCGCGCGTATCCCGTTCCTGTCCTGTGCGAACCGCCAGAGGTCCGTAAAGCTCGGGACGGCGCGCCCGGATCCAACGTCGTCCTGTGGCGTTCTCCAACAGGCCGCCATCCAGATCGGCGATGACCATGGCATCTGCGGGCTGCCATGTCTCCCCCAGTATGCGGCCATAGGGATCGAGAATCATGGCATTGCCGGTGCGGATCTCATCATCATCGACGCCGACACCGTTGCTGAAGATCAGGAACATGCCGTTGTCGTGCGCGCGACTCGGCAGCCAGCGCATCAACCAGCCCCGTCCCTTGTCGCCCCGAAACTCCCGTTCAATGGCGGCAGGATCCCGGTGACGATTGGCCCACAGTGCCGGGTCGATGAGGCCCATGCGATGCGGGTCTTTCCCGCCAACACCACCTGTCTGGTGGGGGGCGAGCAATAGATCCGCGCCCGCAAGGGCCGTCATGCGGGCATTCTCGATGATGTTGTTGTCGTAGCAGATCAGTATTCCCGCCCGGAATCCGCCGGGCAGATCAAACACGGTGTACTGGTTGCCGCTGCGAATTGCGGAATGCTCGAAGGACTGCAGCTTGCGGTGGCTGTGTAGCGTCCCGTCGGGCAGGGCGACTACGTAGGTGTTGTGAAAGACGCCGTCGGCAGCGCTCTCAACCCATCCGGCCCCGATGGTGAGCGAGTGACGGCGCGCCAGCTCACACAGTCGCCGGGTGCTGGGCCCGTCCGGGACCGGTTCCGCCAACGCGGCCAGTTGTTCGGTCGACAGGTTCCGGATGAACCAGTATCCGGTCACGCAACATTCGGGGAACACTACCAACTGCGCGTTTTGCGCGGCCGCCTGCGCTGCGAATTGCTCGATTTTCGCAAAGTTGGCCTGCTTGTCACCGTCCGTGTGCTCCATCTGCACACTCGCCACCCGCAATCTGCGTGTGTCCGCCATCAACCGTCACCGTTTTACAGCTGGTCTGCGACCCGGGCGGTTATTTTATACGAGTGCAGCCGTGCGGCGTGGTCGAAGATCTGCGAGGTGATCATCAGCTCCTGGGGCTGAGCCCGGGCCACGAAGGCGGTAATCGACTCGCGGACCGTTCCCGGCGAGCCGATGGCGGAGCACGACAGTACGTCATCCAACATCGCCCTGGCGGCGGGCGGGAGTTGGTTTGCATAGCCCTCCACCGGCGGCGGCAGCTGGCCCGGCCGCCCGGTGCGCAAATTGACGAATGCCTGTTGCATGGAGCTGGCCAGCAGCAGGGCTTCCTGGTCCGTGTCGGCGGCGAACACATTGAACCCCAGCATCACGTAGGGTTTGTCGAGTTGGGGAGAAGGGCGGAAGCGGGCGCGATAGATGTCGAGCGCCTCCTGCAGCATGGCCGGCGCAAAGTGCGAAGCGAACGCGAACGGCAGCCCCAGTGCCGCGGCGACCTGCGCTCCAAACAGGCTCGAGCCCAGTATCCACAACGGGACGTTTGCGCCCATTCCCGGGACGGCAATCACCCGTTGGCTCGGGTCTGGCGGGCCGAGATAGCGCATCAACTCGACCACATCCTGGGGGAATTGCTCGGGGTCGGTGGCGAGGTTGCGCCGCAGTGCCCGGGCGGCCATTTGATCGGATCCCGGCGCGCGCCCGAGTCCCAGGTCGATTCGCCCGGGGAAGAGGGCTTCGAGAGTGCCGAACTGCTCGGCAATGACGAGCGGCGAATGATTGGGGAGCATGACACCCCCGGCGCCCACGCGGATTCGCGAGGTACCCGCGGCCACGTGCCCGATGACCACCGATGTAGCAGCGCTCGCGATGCCGGGCATGCTGTGGTGTTCGGCGAGCCAGTATCGCTGGTAGCCCAGCTTTTCCGCATGCCTGGCCAAGTCCAAGGTATTGCGCAAGGACTGCGAGGCGTTGCTGCCTTGGGTGATCGGGGACAGGTCGAGAACGGAGAACGGGATCATGGGCACACGCTGCCGGCCAAGGGGTATGAGTACGTTGTAGCAAATCCCGCGCAATCAAGTCCGCAGGCGACTGTCTGCAATTGGGGTCATTGCCATCCACCCGCCGGCCCGCTACCGTTGCTGAGATGAAATGCCTCGCAGGGATGGCCGCGGTCTTCTGGATTTCCGCCGCGCATTCACAGATTCCCACGCCTGATCCAGTCCCGCCCGCGGACCCACCCGAAGCCCGGATCACGGCGCCAGCAGCGGCTGATGTTGCCGAAGCGCTGGGCTACCTCAAAGCAGCGGCCGCCGATTTCACTCATTGCAGGCGGGCCTCGGCGTGTACTACTTATTTCGAAACGTTTGGGGTGGCGATGCCATTCGGTGACGGCTCGATTGCGCCGTTCGCGCATGTTCAGCGACTGACTGCGACTTCGCGTGCCTGCATCAAGAGGGCGAAGGCTCTCCTCGGGCAGGGCGATAAAAGTCTCGCCGTGCAGTGGGCGATGGCCGCGCGCCTCGAGAACCGGCGCGTTCGCGACTGGCTCGGCAATCATCCCGATGCGGTGTTGGAAGCGCTTCGCCAGGTCAGCTTGAGATAACCCGCACGCGTTGGCTTGCTGTCACAACCGGCGTCATTGCAATCGGCGTGCTGTCAATCACGACGGTACTGTTGTTCCTGGACTCGGGCCGTGCGGCTCGCAAAGGGACGGCGGCGGGCGCCCACTAACCGCGGCGCCGCCACCGTTGTGGCTCATAACTTCGCGACCAGCGCGGCCAGCTGGTCCGCGCACTGACCCCACCCCTGGTGGAATCCCATCTTCTCGTGCGCCTCGCGATCCGCAACAGTCCAGTGTCGGACGCGGGCCGTGTACTTCGTCTTCCCACCTGCATCCTCAAACGTGAGGATCACAGTCATGAAGGGCTTCTGTGAGGGCTCCCAGGCTCTGGTGTAGGCGTCGGTGAATACCAACCGCTCATTCCTCACGACCTCGAGATAAACGCCCGAGTTGGGAAACTCGTTACCGTCGGGGCCACGCATCACAATCGTGTTGGCGCCGCCCGGGCGCACGTCGAGAGTGGCTGACGGCGTTGTCCAGGGCAGCGGCGCAAACCACTGTTTTAGAAGCTCAGCTTCCGTCCATGCTCTGTACACCTTCTCCCGTGGCGCATCGATCATGCGGGTGAGAACCAGCTCGCGGTCCGAAGTGTCGGCAGTCGAGGTCATTTCGTAGTCTCCAGTTGGGTGCAGTCTGCTTACGAGGACGCACGGCCCACACAACATCCGACAAGTGCGCGCCCACTGCTCGAGATATCTTGTCAAATGATGAGGCCACCGGCCCGCCTCATCCCCCTTTAGGAAGGTTGTTGCCTCGGCAGGGATTATCGATAATCGGCAGCTCAAATTCTCTCGTCCGGGCCAAGCTATGTGGATTGTCGAGGTGGCGCTGCGGCGCCCCTATACTTTTATTGTCCTTGCGCTGCTGCTGCCGATTTTCGGCCTGCTGGTCATTCTCGGCACGCCCCTGCAGAAGGGCATGCCCACGGACATTTTCCCGAATATCCGCATCCCGATCATTGCGGTCACCTTTCAATATGCGGGTATGCCGCCGGATGAGATGGCCGGGCGCATCACGGCCCAGATCGAGCGTTACGCCACGACCATCGTCAACGACATCGAGCACGTCGAGTCCCAGACGTATCCCGGCTATGCGGTCATCAAGCTGTTCTTTCAACCCGGCGTGGATATCAACCTGGCCATGGCCCAGGTCACCGCCTTCGGGCAGCAGTCGCTCAGGAACATGCCACCCGGCACCCAGCCGCCGCTGATCCTGAAATACAACGCGGCGAGCGTGCCGATCATCCAGCTGGCGATGTCCAGCGACCACCATACCGAGGCGCAGCTGTTTGATTTTGGCAACCAGGTCATCCGTGCGCAGGTGGCGACGATCGCCGGAGCGTCCGTGCCGTATCCCTACGGCGGCGCCACGCGCCAGGTCCAGATCGATCTGAAGCCCGATGCCCTGCGGGCGCAGGGTCTGACTGCGAGTGACGTCAACGCCGCGATCAACAATCAGAACCTCATCGTGCCGGCGGGCACCCAGAAGATCGCCGACACCGAATACACGGTGAAGCTCAACTCGAGCCCGTTGAAGCTGGAAGACATCAATAATCTGCCGATCCGCACGCAGAACGGGGCGGGTGCCACGACCTATATCCGCGATGTCGCCTTCGTGCACGACGGCCATCCACCGCAGACCAACATAGTGCGTGTCGACGGCCGCCGCGCGGTGCTGATGTCCATCCAGAAAACCGGCTCTGCCTCGACACTCAGCATCGTGAACGAAATCAGGGCGCGCCTGCCAAGAGTGCGCGAGCTGCTTCCCGACGGCGCTTCCATCGCGGCGACGGGCGATCAATCAGTGTTTGTCCGTGGCGCGATCAAGGGTGTTGTCACGGAAGCGGTCATAGCAGCGGCGCTGACGGCCCTCATGGTGCTGCTGTTCCTGGGCAGCTGGCGCAGCACTCTGATCATTACGATTTCCATTCCGCTGTCCATTCTCGCCTCCATCATCATCCTCAACGCGCTGGGCGAGACAATCAATCTGATGACCCTGGGCGGACTTGCGCTGGCGGTGGGTATTCTCGTCGACGACGCGACCGTCACCATTGAGAACATCAACCGGCACCTGGAAGCGGGCGGCGAAGTGGAACCGTCGATCCTCAAAGGCTCGCAGGAAATTACGATTCCTGCGCTGGTCTCGACACTCTCCATCTGTATCGTGTTCGTACCGATGTTCCTGCTCTCCGGTGTGGCGCGTTACCTGTTCGTCCCCCTGGCGGAAGCTGTGGTGTTCGCGATGCTGATGTCGTACATCCTGTCGCGAACTCTGATTCCAACGCTGTGCAAGTACTGGCTGCGAACCCACGAGCAGGAGCAGGCTGCAGCCGCGAGGCCCAATGCCTGGCAGCGTTTCCAGCGCGGCTTTGAAGCGCGGTTCGAAATGATCCGCGACCGCTATCAGCAGGTGTTGACTACCATCCTGCATCACCGTGCTGTGTTCATGACCGTTTTCCTGGGTATGGCGTTCGCCTCGATGCTGCTCATTCCCTTCCTGGGGCAAAATTTCTTCCCGGAAGTCGATGCAGGGCAGATCAAGCTGCACATACGCGGTCCCACCGGCACGCGCGTGGAAGAGACCGCGGCGTTGGTCGATCACGTGGAAGCGGCCCTGCGGCAGACCATTCCGGCAAAGGAAATAGCGAGTGTGGTCGATAACGTCGGCCTGCCGGTGTCCAGCATCAATCTGACCTACGGCAATTCGGGCACGGTGGGCAGCAGTGATGCAGACATACTCGTTTCACTCAACGAAGAGCACGGGGCCACCCGCGACTACATACGAACGCTGCGGGAGAAATTGCCACAGCGCTTTCCCGGTACGACCTTCAGCTTCCTGCCGGCTGACATCGTGAGCCAGATCCTGAACTTCGGCGCCCCGGCCCCCATCGACATCCAGATCGTGGGCGCGAGCCCGAAGAATCACGATGTCGCCAATCAACTTCTGGCCTCCTTGCGCCACGTGCCGGGCCTGGTGGACGTACGCATACAACAGCTGTTCAATCAGCCGGAGTTGCGGGTCGCCACGGATCGCAGCCGTGCGCAGCAGCTGGGTATCAGCCAGCAGAATATTGCCACCGACCTGCTGCTGACGTTGTCGGGCAGCGGCCAGATCGCGCCGACCTTCTGGCTCAACTACGAGTCAGGACTGCAGTACCCCCTGGTGACACAGGCTCCGCAGTACCGCATGACCTCTTTGCAGGATCTGCAGAACCTGCCGGTGACGGCGGGCGGACAGCAGCAGATCCTGGGTGGCCTCGCAACGATCACACGTGGTTTTGGACCCGCGATCGTCTCGCATTACGACGCACAGCCGATCATCGATATTTTCGGTGCCGCACAGGATCGTGACCTGGGTGCCATCAACGCCGACATTCAGAAACAGGTGGACGCAATCCAGGGCAAGCTGCCCAAGGGCACGCACATCGTCATCCGAGGCCAGGTGCAGACCATGACGGCCTCCTACAGCGGGCTCGCCATCGGCTTCGCTGGCGCGATCATCCTCGTTTACCTGCTGATTGTGATCAACTTCCAGTCGTGGCTGGACCCCTTCATCATCATCACGGCCCTGCCGGCCGCGGTGGCGGGCATCGCCTGGATGTTGCTGATCACGGGTACCACCTTGAGCGTGCCCGCATTGACCGGCGCGATCATGTGTATGGGTGTCGCAACGGCCAACAGTATCCTGGTGGTGAGCTTTGCGCGTGACCGAATGAATCAGGGTGCGAGTGCGTTGCAAGCGGCGCACGACGCAGGCTTCACACGATTCCGGCCGGTGCTCATGACAGCACTGGCGATGGGCATCGGCATGCTGCCGATGTCCCTCGGCCTGGGCGAGGGCGGTGAGCAGAACGCTCCGCTGGGCCGCGCCGTCATCGGTGGCCTGCTGCTCGCGACCGTCGCCACCCTGGTGTTTGTCCCGGCCGTCTTCGCGGCGATCCATGGTCGCCGCGGTGGCCGGGATGCTGCCGTCAATCCAACTCCTGCGCCTGTGCATTGAACCAACGACATACTGAGATCAACATGGATCAACCTGTAACATCTAACCGAACCGGCCTGGAGGGCGCCCGGACGCACTCCCGGACCCGGACTGCGCGGACCCTGGTTCGTGGGGGAGCCGTCGTCGGCGTGTTGGCCTTCGTCGTCGTGGTGTGGTCGGTGTTTGCGGCACACCGCGCCTCTGCGAAGCTCAAAGATGCGACCGAGGCGCAGTCGGTAGTGACTGTGGCAACGACGAAGCCACAACCGCTCACCGATCTCACCGAGCTCATCCTGCCGGGCAACCTGCAGGCCAACTACGAAGCACCCATCTATGCCCGCACCAGCGGCTATCTGAAGCGCTGGCTCGTGGACATCGGCACGCCCGTGAAGGCGGGTCAGCTGCTGGGCGAGATCGAGTCACCGGAAGTCGACCAGCAGTTGAACCAGGCCCAGGCGGACCTGGCCACCGCACAGGCCAATCAGAAGATTGCCAATGTTACGGCCGAACGCTGGCGCAATCTGCGCGCTTCCGATTCAGTGTCCAAGCAGGAAGCGGACGAGAAAATCAGCCTGGCCGCGTCCAATGATGCGCAGGTCCAGGCGGCGCGAGCGAACGTGCAGCGCCTCCACGAGCTGGCCGGCTTCCAGAAAATCGTGGCGCCCTTCGACGGCATCGTGACTGCCCGCAACACGGATATCGGCCAGCTCATCGTCGCCGGCAGCAACACGGGACCGGAGTTGTTCCGGGTGGCGGATATGCGCCGCCTGCGTTTGTATGTGCGCGTTCCGCAGACCTACGCGGCGCTGATGAAGCCGGGTCTGACCGCGGAGCTGATCTTCCCGGACCGTCCGGGCAGGACTTACACGGCCAAGTTGGACAGCACCTCGAGCGCCATCGAGCAGGCGACGCGCACCCTGCTGGCGCAGCTCAGTGTTGACAACAAGAGCAACGAGCTGCTGCCGGGCGCCTATTCGGAAGTGCATTTCCAGCTGCCGGTCGGTGCTGCCAGCGCGGCATTCAAGCTTCCGGCCAACGTGCTGTTGTTCCGCGGCGATGGAATGCATGTCGCCACGGTTGGCGATAACGGCCAGGTTGTCATGAAACCCGTGACGCTCGGCCGCGACTATGGCTCGGACATCGAGATCGTCCAGGGACTGACTGCCGAGGACAAAGTCATTCTCAGTCCCCCGGATTCGATCACGGAAGGCGTGAATGTTCGCGTCTCGCCTGCGCCGTCCGGGCAGGTCGCCAAGTCGTGAGTCGGGTGAAGTATGTTGGTTGCGTCGCCGCCGTGCTGCTGGGCGGTTGCTCGCTCGCGCCCAAGTATCGTCCGCCGCCGCCACCGGAAGTCACTAACTTCAAGGAGGCAGGGGACTGGATGCCGGCAGCTCCATCGGATACCGCGCCGCGCGGCGCGTGGTGGGAGCCCTTTGGCGAACCTACGCTGAACGATTTGGAGCGGCAGCTGGCTGAATCCAACCCGGATCTGCAGGCTGCCGTGGCGCGCTTCCAGGAAGCCCGCGGCGTGGCCATTCGGGCCCGCTCCGACATTTTCCCCACTGTCGGTGCTGACGTGTCAGCTACGCGTGGGAAAAGCTCGACGAATGCGCCGCTGTCGCGGGCACTGAACGCCACGCCGGGCACTTCGAACGACTTTATCGCCGGACTCAACCTGAACTGGGAAGTGGATCTGTTCGGTCGGCTGCGGAACGCCTCTGCCGCGGCAAACGCGCAAGCCCAGGCCAGTGCCGCCGACCTCGCGGCTGTCGAGTTGTCCCTGCAGGCCGAGCTCGCCAGTGATTTCTTCTCGCTGCGCGGTGACGATACGACGATCCAACTCCTGGAAGACACCATCAAGGTGTACGACCGCGCGTTCGAGCTGACACGCAACCGCTACAAGGAAGGGATCTCAGCAGCCACCGATGTCGATCAAGCTGACACGCTGCGGCAGAACGCCCGTTCGCAGCTCGCCGCCGTGCGTCTCGAGCGTGCCCAGTTGGAGCATGCGATCGCCGTTCTGTTGGGCCACGTGCCGTCCGGATTTTCGCTCGACCCCGGTGAGCTGGCGGGCTCGCCACCGCCGGTCGACGCCGGCCTGCCGTCGAAGCTGCTCGAGCGCCGTCCGGATGTGAGCCGCGCCGAGCGCACCATGGCCGCTGCCAATGCGCAGATCGGAGTCGCCAAGGCTGCGTGGTTTCCCGTCTTTTCACTCGCTGGAGCGGGCGGCTTCGAGAGCATCCTGTCCTCCAGCTGGTTCAACGCGCCCAGCCACTTCTGGTCGGTGGGCCCCAGCGCATCGGTGCCCCTGCTGGATGCGGGCGCGAGATACGGTCTGAACAAACAGGCGCGGGCGCAGTATGACGAGGCGGCCGCCACGTATCGCAAAACAACTTTGACCGCCTACCAGGAGGTCGAAGACAACCTCGCCGGACTGCATCACCTGGCCGATCAACGCAGGGCGGACGAAGCTGCTGCCTCATCGGCACAGAGCTCTGCCTATCACGCCGATCAGCGGTATGACGCGGGCGTGGCCGACTATGTTGAAGTTACGACGACTCACACGGCTGCATTGAATGCGCAACGCGACACGATCAGCGTGCGCGTCGCCCAGATGAATGCCTCTGTTGCCCTGGTCCGCGCCACGGGCGGCGGTTGGACCCAGGCGCAACTCGAAACCGCCGCCGTGATGCCATGAGTGAGGCCGCATTGAAAAGAGTGTGCATGCGCGATCGTATTCGCGACACACTCGTTGGACGGATCCTGGACGGGACTTATCCCGCCGGCACCCAGTTGAAGGAGCTCTACCTGGCGCGTGAGTTCGATGTGAGCCAGGCCCCGATCCGCGAGGCTTTGCGCGAGCTCGAAGGCTCGGGCCTCGTATCCTCGGAGCGTTTCCGGGGAACGCGGGTCAAGGGAGCTGATTTTGCCGAGATGCGCGAATCCTACGAGCTGCGCATCATGTTGGAGATGCGTTCCGTGGAGTTGGCGGCACCCTACGAGCCGCAGCTGCTGGAGGACCTCGGCGAGTTCGTACGCCGCATGGACAGCTCCGTCAAAGTGGACGACTCGGAAGGGTACATCGACAATGTCTTGCGTTTTCACCGCCGGCTGGTCGAAAGTAGCGGCAACAGGACTTTCCTGAGTGTCTGGGATTCGTTGTTGTGGGATATCCGTGGCCGCATTGCCTTGCGCCGGTTGGCAGATCAGGGCAAGAGCCTGAAGACGTTCGTGAGCCTCCACAAGGCGCTGCTCGGGCGGTTGCGAACCCAGGATGTGCAGGGTGCCACTGAGCGTGTCCAGGTCCTCCTGTCGCGTGTCTACTCTGCGTTTGATGAGGGCTCGCCGGCTCGCTGAGCTCGCAACGATCCTCGTTGCGCTGTTCGTTCTGTCAGTGTCGGCCCACGCGGCTGCCGTCACGGTGGGGCCCGTCGTCATTACGGTGCCTGAAGGATTCGCGGCGGCTCAGACCCAGAAGCAGAAGAAGACCCTCATCACGGCGTGGACCAAGTCGGTTCGCAACGGCAGCCTGAAGACGCTTCTGCAAATCAACGTCATCGATTTCGGTTCGCCTCCAGGCAAACCCGCCGCGACCCGGGATCAGGCCATTTACGCTGAGCGATATCTGCGGCAGTTCCTGGGTGGAATCGAGCGCCGCCGTACGAACTACGTTTCATCGCCGTTGGCCCATATCGAGCTCGCTGGGTTGCCGGCGTTGCGCGCTACCTGGAATGGTGCCGTGGGCGGCCGTCCGGTTGTGGGGGTGATGTACAGCGTCATCGTGGAAAACAAATATGCGGTGATTTTTCACACGCAGGACCTGGGCAGTACCCCCTCCAGCGGCATGTTCGAGGCCATGCAGGCCATCGAGGCGGCGACGCTGGCCGCGGCATCCGCCGCATCGTTTGGAATGAGCTGATAAAACAACGCTATTTTGGAATGGACCCCCGTCGGTCGTAGGCTTACTGGCCCTCATTGGAGCAGCCCATGGCCACCGACGCCCAGGCGACGGGTAACATCCTTCGTAATTCTTCGAACCAGAATACCTTCCTGCGCAAGGAAGACTGGTGGGCCGTCTGGCTCGGCCTCGGGCTCACGGTAACCGCCGTCCTGCTGTTCCTGCAGGGCGCGAGCATCAAGTGGCTCGCCGTCACGCCCAAGAAATGGAGCGAGATCGGTGAGACGCTGGCGGACTTCCGGGCGAGCGCGCCGCGCTACCTCGCACTGTTTGCCTTGTGGGCGGTGCTGTTTGGCGCCGGGGCCCGCGCGTTGGGTTGGCAGCTGCGGCAGTTCCTGCCGTCGTTCGTGTTTGTATACGGGGTCTCGCTCGTGATCTTCACTCTGGGCCAGTGGAACCAGGCGGATCACTACAACCTCGAGCCGCCCCTGGTGGCACTTGCGCTCGGCCTGTTGATTGCCAACACGAACCTGCTGCCGCGCTGGATGGATGCCGGCTTTCGCGTGGAGTACTACGTCAAGACGGGCATCGTGTTGCTGGGAGCAACGCTGCCCTTCACATTGATCATCTGGGCGGGTCCCGTGGCCATCCTGCAAGCTTCGATCGTGTCGCTGGTGACGTTCGCAGTGATCTACTTTGTGGGTGTGAGGCTGGGGTTGGATCGCCGCCTCGCCGCAACCCTCGGAGCCGGCGGCGCGATCTGCGGTGTGTCAGGATCCATAGCGATTGCCGGTGCCGTCGGGGCACGCAAAGAGGATGCACCCATTGCGATCACACTGGTGATCTTCTGGGCCATCATCATGATCTTCCTGCTGCCGTTGGTTTCGCGGGCGCTCGGTCTTCCCACCGGTGTAGCCGGTGCGTGGATTGGAACCTCCGAGTTTGCGGATGCCGCCGGACTCGCCGCCGCACAGGCGTACGGCGGATATGCGGGACACGTGCCGCAAATCGCCGGAACCGCCGATGCCGCGGTCACCTCGTTCACACTCATGAAAGTGATCGGGCGTGACGTGTGGATCGGAATCTGGGCGTTCGTACTGTCAATTGTTGCGACCACCCGTTGGGAACCGACGGGAGTGGATCGCAAGCCCGATGCCGGTGAGATCTGGCGTCGCTTTCCGAAGTTTGTAATCGGCTTCCTGCTGGCATCGCTGATCATCACCGTGGTGACCGCTTCGGCGACCTACGCCCAGTTCAAATCGTCGTTCACGCCAGACCTGGTGGGGCCGATCAAGAATTTCCGCACCTGGGCATTCATCTTCTGCTTCCTGAGCATCGGGCTCACGACCCGGTTGCGCGAGCTCGCCTTCGCGGGTTGGAAGCCCTTCTGGGCGTTCTCATCCGGCGTGGCCGTCAACGTGGTGCTCGGGTTCGTGTTGTCAGTGTTGGTGTTCTACTCCTACTGGAGTCACCTGTGACCTGCGCCAGCTGCCAGCATTTCGACAACAGCCCGGCCGCGTTTGAAAAGGCGTTTCCGGGGATCGCGTCGTTCGGCTCCGGAAGCGCTTCGGTGCGGGACGAGGATGGGATCTGCCGGCTGCACGACCGGCACCTCACAGCAAGCAGCCGCTGTGATCAGCATCTTCCAATCTCGCGGCCGCTTACGGCTCCACCTGCTGAATCGCGTCGTACGCGCTTTTCAGCCAAGTCCTGACCCGCTGCCGCTCCAGTATTCCCAAGGGCGCGCCGCCCTGGTCCTTCGGTTGGGTGGCCGCCCAGAAGCTGGTGCTGCCGGCATCGATCTTGGTCATCGCCGCCTCCTGCAGGCGCTTGATGACGACCACCCTGGCACCCAGGGCCAGGGCCCGGTCGAGCTGCCCGGAGGCTTTGAGCACCTCAAACTGCTCGCCCCGTAGCTGGTTCTGCACGATCACGTAGCTGAGCCGCCGCTCGTAGCGATCCAACAGCAGCTTCAACAGGTCGACGGAGTCCTTGCCGGAATCCATCACGTGCCAGTAGCGGATCTGCAATCCGAGCTCCGGCGCGACCTCCAGCAGTTGGGACTCATCCATCCACCGGGTCAGCGGATCCTGTGTCTGGGCCGCGAGGTCCACCAGCACTCGCCGCTCCGGTTGCTCGGCAGCCGCCTCGACAATGGCGTCGAGACTCTCGTACCGATCCATCACGACCGGGGAGGCGTAACCTGAATAGAACCGCAGCAGCGCGCCGTGTGACCGGTCCGAGTCGAAGCCGAGAAACGCAATGCCGCGATCAATGAAATATTGGGCCAGCAGGCGGGCGACCACGGACTTGCCGACGCCGCCTTTCTCACCGCCGATCAGGTGGATTTGTGTCATGGAGGTCTATTTTTCCAGCTCGGCGTCTTTGACGGCGCCACAGCTCGCGCCCAACCATTTGCCCTGCACGGTGCTGACGACGGTCATGGTCTTGCCTGAGGAGGTAATGACGACGTTGATCTTGCCGTTCATCTGCGTACCCCCCTTGATCTCGAAGTGCACGTCGGTAACTGACTTGCGCTTCGGGTTCTCGCATTCGTCGTGCAGTGTCAGTTCGCTCGCGGTGCTGGAGACAATGTTCCGTTTGCAGGAGGCTTCGTCGGCGCCCCGGTCCATTTCGAAGCCGCGCGCAATCTTCTCCGGCGTCATGCAATCCTTGTAGACCCGCGGCTTGTTGCCGTTGAGCATGCCCGCCTTCATGGCGGCCTCGAGGCGGGTGCGCTGCTCGGGAGTCATTTTCGCCAGCTGCTCTTCGGGAATGGGCATCTCGCCGGTCATCTTGGGATTGGTCGTGACCTCCCACAGCCCGGGCTTGATGTTCGGCTGGATCATCTGCGCAGCCTGGACCAGCGCGGTGAGGGCGCCTGCGCAGGCCACGCTGGCAACCGCGGCCTGCAAAAGATTCCTGGGCGTGAAATGCATGAGGGCCTTACTCCGGTTCGCGCCCGGAGTGAGCGCGGTCCCGATGATATGCCCTCAACGCCGGGAAGCCCACCCGAGCCGCATGCCATCGATGCGCCGTATGCCGCCGTGTCCCTGCAGGGTAGGCGCTTTGCCGATCAGCTCCACCTGCGGCAGTCGCTCCACCAGGGCCGCAAGCGATTCCTCGAGCTCCGCGCGGGCGAGCACTTCCCCCAGACACCGGTGGACGCCCAACCCGAAGATGAAGTGGCGTCGCGGATGATCGGTGCGCCGGATGTTGAACCGGTCGGGATCGGCGTACTGGCACGGATCGCGCATGGCTGACAGTGTCGAGAGGCTGAGGATGTTGTTGCGAGGCACGACGTAACCGTCAATCTCGATATCCTCCAGCGTGAACCGCGGAAACGATCCCACCACGGGCTCGTAGCGCAGCGACTCTGACACCGCGCCCGGAATCATGGTTGGATCCGCGCACAGCGCATCCCACTGCTCGCGATGTTGGAGCAGCAGAGCCGTCTGCACGGCGATCGCGCCGCGGGTCGTATCGCTGCCGGCAATGATGATGGTGACGACCTGACTGAGCGTCTCGGCTGCCGACAGGTTGCCCGCTTCGGCCACCGACTGGGCGTACGAGGTGAGCGCGTGCCCCAGCTTGGAGATTTCGGCCATTTGCGCCCTCCCGAGGGTGAGAATTTATATTTCAATTGTAATAATTCGAAACGGGGATGCACGTAGAATTCGCGCCTTGCTTGGACGGGCTACAGCGGAACCGGAGGCGATCATTGGATTCTGTGCGACGGACTCGCAGCGCGCTGCTCGCATTGCCCCGGATCATGCCCCCCGCCGCGTCGCTGGCGGATGTCGTCGAAGCGTTCCTGGATTGGGAGCTGTCGACCAGTCGCACATGATCAACGACTTCAAGAGCATGGTGGGTGTGACTCCCACACAGTTCTTCGCCGCCGCCTCGGAGCGCAACTGCGCGTTGAATACCCTGTTGGGCCGATCCGCATTCTCCAATTTCGTCGTGAGCTGCGACTTCAACATCCTGGGGTCGCAGCCGTATCCGCTCGTGCCCCGCTACCTGTAACATCGCGTGCATGCCGACGAAAATCGATTCTCTCACCTGGGTCGCGGTGGGCTGCGTGGTCCTCGGCTGGTTCTGGCTGGACACCCTCGCGGCGACGTTCGGGCCCATTCAGCACACGGTGCACTTCTATGATCTGCCGGTCGTCATGCACGATCCGCGCTGGTTGCTGAGCGGCGTCAGGGACGCTTTTCCGCTGGCCAGGGTGACATTTGGCCTCGTATGCCTGGTTGTCATCACGGCGCCCCTGCTGCCTCGCCTGGGCTTTCCGCACGTGCCGTACCTGTTGAGCTCGGCGCCGTTTCTGCTGATGCTGTTGTGCGGCATCGTGCTATATGTAAAGTCGTCCTCGACGCAGATTACGGCGACGGACAGTCTCGGGCGAATCGGTGGTTATTTTGCGAAGTGGGCGAATGGGGCAACCAACTGGACCGGTGATGTCGTTGCCCGGCACATCGCCATTGCCGCCGGCGGCTACGTGGCCTTCCTGGCGAGCGGCTTTCTTGCCGTGCGGGGTGTCATTCGACCCCGGCAAGTGGCCAGCGCCGCTGCAGCAGATCAAAACCGGTGAAGTGGTCCGCGATATGAGCGCGGCGGGCCGTGGTACAACGTAGACGAAAGTACAACGTGAACTGACGATGTCTGACGAACAGCCACAACCCGATTACCGCCAGTCGCTCCACGATTCGATCGTGGCCACGGCTGAAGCGCTCATCGCAAAGTCAGTCGGCGTCGTCGAAGCCTCGCGGCGCTTCATGGAGCTGGCTGCGGAGCTGGATGCCTGGGAGGACGAGGATCTCGCCTACTTTCAGGAGATCGACTCGCGCAGCGATGCGTTTCCGCTGGGTATTGCCCGTCAGCAGTGGGATCCCGCGGCTCTCGTGCGTGAAGATCACGCACGCGCCCAATTCGAGCAGTCCGTCTATCCGGTGGCCGTCGGCCACTGTCAAAGCCTGATCGCGAATTACCAGCAGACGGCCTAGTTCACCACAGCCTGGTTCACCACAGGAAAGGCGATCGAGCTGGCGCTGCCGGTCACGTGCCAGATCCGCTGCGTCGCCTTCGTAAAGTCTTCACAGCTTCGCGAGCATGATGTTGGGTATGAACTTTCCGCGGATTGCGGTCGTACAACGGAAACCACGTCGACTGGATCTGCATCATGATGCGATGGCCCGGCAGGAACGTATGACTCACGTTCGGCAGCCGCACGGTGTAGGTCAACACCGCGCCAGCCTGGAGCGCGCGCGGGTTCGCCGGATCTTCGCGATAGCGGCCGCGCAGAATGTCTGCTGACAGCATCTGCTGATAGCCACCGAGCTGCGGGTGGTCCGGCACTTCCGCCGGCCAGACGTCGATGATTTTCACGACCCAGTCGGAATCACTGCCACTGGTCGAGGCTGACAACTGCGCGAAGGGTTGGCTGTAGCCGGCAGCCCGGGTGTGCCAACAGAGACATCCCAACTTCCTCGTATCGGGGCGGGCAATGTCACACAAACGTCACACGGCCGCCATAGGCTTCGATTTCGCACAATTCAATCTAAAAAGAGACCAGGAGACGCCCCCCGTGCTGGAGACTCTAGGCATCGACACGCCGACCGCCTTCCTTTTGGTTTTGGCGTTGGCGCTCGCATTGAGCTTCGAATTCGTGAACGGATTTCATGATACGGCCAACGCGGTCGCGACAGTCATCTATACGAATTCCCTGAAGCCCGCCTACGCGGTGGTCTGGTCGGGTTGCTGGAACCTGATCGGCGTGCTCACGTCATCGGGGGCCGTTGCCTTCGGTATCGTCGCATTGTTACCGGTGGAACTGGTTATCAACGTGGGGTCCGGTGCGGGATTCGCGATGGTGTTCTCACTGTTGCTATCCGCAATCATCTGGAACGTGGGAACGTGGTACCTCGGCCTGCCGGCCTCCAGCTCGCACACTCTGATCGGATCCATTGTCGGTGTGGGCCTCATGAACTCGCTGTTGAGTCCCGACAGCGCGTTTGGCGATGGCGTCAACTGGACGAAGGTGGCCGATACGGTCAAGGCGTTGGTGCTGTCGCCGTTGATTGGATTCGCCGCCGCTGCGTTGCTGCTGTTGCTCGCCAAGAAGGTGTTGAGCAACCCGGCACTGTTCAAGGCGCCGGAAGGCAATGCGCCGCCCCCAGGCTGGATTCGCGGCCTGCTGGTTCTGACCTGCACCGGTGTTAGCTTTGCGCACGGCTCCAACGACGGTCAAAAGGGAATGGGGCTGATCGTTCTCATTCTCGTCGGCATCGTTCCGACGGCCTTCGCGCTCGATATGAGCACGACCGCGCAGACGCTGGACAAGATCAGAGCGGGATCCGTCGTCGTGGAGCAAAAGCTCGCCGCGGGAAGCACGGTCACTCTCGACTCCGCTCACAAGACCCTGACCGAATATCTGCGTCACGGCCAGGTGAAGCCGGAGACTCTGGCCGCGCTGGGAGCGACCAGCGGCTTCGTCAATCATGACCTGCAGGGCGTGAGTGACTTCAACGCCATTCCAGGCGGCCAGCGCCGGGCGCTGCGTCTGAACATTTATCTCGTGTCCGAGTCGCTGGCCAGAATGATGAAGGCGAAGACAGTGCCGGCCCAGTTGGACGCTGCAGCGACAGCGGACTATCAGAAGCTCCTGAAAGGCGTCACCAACTTCATCCCCACCTGGGTGAAGATTGCAGTGGCACTCGCACTGGGCCTCGGCACGATGATTGGTTGGAAGCGAATCGTCGTCACGGTCGGCGAGAAGATCGGCAAGGCCCACCTGACCTACGGACAGGGCGCCTCCGCTGAGATCGTGGCCTTCGGAACGATTGAAGCGGCCGACCTGCTCGGCCTGCCAGTGAGCACCACGCACATTCTATCGTCCGGCATCGCGGGCACGATGGTCGCGAACGGCTCGGGCATTCAGAGGGACACAGTGAGGAACATCATCCTCGCCTGGGTTCTGACACTACCCGTGTGCGTGATACTCGGAGCCGCGTTGTTCGGCGCCGGATTGTTCTTCGTACTGCACGTACTCGGCGTTCATTGATTCCGGAGAACTGTTCCGTGCTCGCCGAGCCTGTCCGTCTGACCGGTGGACAGTGCCTTCGGCGTGAACAGCCGTGTGTCCCGCGACTGCTCGGGGATCCGGATGGTGCGCTCAAATTCCAGGCCCAATCTGCGCAGTACGCTCATGGAGGCGTGATTGTCCGGCGAGGTGATCGCCACGATCCGGCCGAGTCCCAGCACCTGCTGGCCCAACTGCATGACGGCGTTGGCGGCTTCGAATGCGTACCCCTTGCCGCGGAACGACTCGCGCAACGCAAAGCCGACGTCGACATCGTCCAGGTAATCACGTTTCAGCAGACCGCAGATGCCGATGGGCGCGGCGCTGTCCTGCAGCTCGACGAGAAACAGCCCGAAGCCATGCTGGCTATAACTGGCAACGGGTCCATGTTGAATGTAGCGGCGGGCGTCATCGAGCGTTCTGACTTCCCGGTCGCCGATGTTGCGGATGAAGTCGGGCTCGTTGAGCAACTCGAGGATGAAGGCGGCGTCGGTGTCCAGCAGGTGTCGAAGGCGCAGGCGCGGCGTTTCGCAGACGATCATTTATTCAGTCGGTCCAGGTTCATGCGGATGTGCGCCGCCTCGGCGGCGGTGCGGGCCAACGAGACCGCCTTGTTGAATGCTTCGCGGGCTTCGTCCGCCCGGCCGAGGTCTTTCAACAGCGCGCCCTTGACGCCGAAGTAATGGAAGTAACTTCCCAACGCGTCCGCGAGCGGTTCGAGCATCTTCAGGGCGGCTTCCGCGCCCCGTACCTTGGATACCGCAACAGCACGGTTGAGTGTGACGACCGGAGAGGGTTGCAACACTTCGAGCGCCGCGTAGATCTGGTCGATCTGGGACCAATCGGTGTCCTGCGGCCGTGCGGCGCGTGCGTGCACGGCGGCAATGGCCGCCTGCATCTGGTAGGTGCCCAGTGTGCCCGTCCGCTGCGCCTTTTCAACCAACACCAGTCCTTCGGCAAGCAGCGCGCGATCCCACAGGGTACGATCCTGATCGTCCAGCAGCACGATACTGGCATTTTCGTCCAGGCGGGCGGCCGCGCGAGCATGTTGCAACAACATCAGGGCCGTCAGTCCCATGATCTCGCTTTCACCGGGAAACAGCCGCAACAGCAACCGGCCCAGGCGGATTGCTTCCTCGCACAGCGGGACGCGCACGTGTGCGTCGCCACCGCTCGCCGAGTATCCCTCGTTGAAAAGCAGATAGATCATGGCTGCCACGGTGCCCAGTCGTTCGGCGCGCTCCACGGGCCCGGGTGTCTCGAATGCGACCACGGACTGGGTCATGGCGCGCTTGGCCCGCGTGATCCGCTGCGCCATGGCGGCTTCGCTGACCAGAAACGCGCTCGCGATCTCCTGCACCGACAGGCCTGACACGATGCGCAGCGCTACCGCGATCTGTTGGGTGGCGGGCAGATCGGGTTGACAGCAAATGAACAGCAGCCGCAGGACATCGTCCTGATAGGCGGAGCTGTCGAGGCGTTCCACCATGGCTGACTCGGTGTCTTCGCCGTCCGCAATCACATCGTCATCCGGCAGCGTGTCGTGTTTGTTCCGGCGGCGCATCTCGTCGAGCGCGCTGTTGCGGCCGACAAAAATGCACCAGGCCGCCGGATCCCGGGGCGGTCCGTTCAGCGGCCAGCTCTTCAAGGCTCGCAGGCAGGCTTCCTGGAAGGCCTCCTCGGCCACGTCCAGGTTGCGGAAGTAGCGCAGGAGAGCGGCGACCGCCTGGGGACGTGCAGCTGTGAGAGCGGCTCCGATCCAGGCGACGTCGGTCACTGCAGCCCGATTCCTGGATAGAACGTGGCAAGCGGACGTACCTCCAGCGCACCGGTCTCCCCGACGAGCCCACGGGCGACATCCAATGCCTCCTGCAGGGACTTGCATTCGACGAGGTAGAAGCCGAGAAGCTGCTCTTTGGTCTCGGCAAACGGCCCATCGAGGATGAGGGGCTCGCGGCTGGCCCGGACGGTCATGGCCGTCGTGGTGGGCATGAACCTGCCGACGGGTCCGAGGCGGCCCTGGGTTGCGAGCACGTGCGTGACAGCCTCCCGCTTGGCCATGACGGTTGCCTCCTTTTCCCGGGTCCACGCCTGGAGCTCGGATTCGAGGTTATAGCAGAGTATGCAGTAGAACATCGGAAGCCTCCTTACGCCTGCCTGAAGGACGTTCGGGAGGGCCTTGGTCAGACAAATCAGCCCGATAAATCAGCAGCCTTGGGCGTTCGCATACACCCGGCGGAGGGCATTACGGTCGGAGATGGGGCGGGCAGCCAGCTTCGAGACGTCCTGGATGTAGCCCTGTATCAGAGCAACATCGAGCAGGGCATCGTTCTCGGACCCGTGGGCGACGGGGGCCAGCTCGGCCTGTTTAAACGGATTGCGCAGCTTCGTCCACGCCTCCATGACCGCATCACCGTGCGCGATTCGCGGTGACACCGCTGCGAGCAACTGCTCCATCAAGGGCTGAAATTGCGCCAGGTAGCGCACTGCGATCTCGATTTTCTGCTGGGAGAAGGATTGCTCGACGTCGCGGATCGACGCCTGAGAGGGGGTGCCGGCCTCGTTGTGACAGGCGGGCAGCGCACCACGCGCCCGCAACCGGCGCTGCTCGAGCGCATTCAATTCGGCATGCCACTTCTGGAGCAGGGCCGCCTGTGCCGTGCGTGATGCCTGGATTGATTGCAGGACGACGGCTGTGTCCGGAAACACCGAAATTTTCTCAATGAGCGCCTTGTCGCGGGCCGAGACTCCACCGCCGTACCCGACAGGTGGAATCGGCACTGCGCGGGACAGGCTCAGCACCTCGGCCTTGATTCCCTCGCTGACCTGCTCTGAGGCGGGCCCCGGTTTCAAACCTCCGCTGATATCCACCCACTGGGAGTAAGCGGCTTCAGTCGTGGCTGGAAGTGGCGGCAGCTTCGCCAGCCATGCCTGCGCCGACATCATGGTCGGCGCGGCGGCCCCAACCGCGCTGCATAGCGCAATCGTACATGCCAACACGTGCGCGGCCCTTGCCGGTAAGACGAGCATTCTCATGCGTATGCATATGCACAGACCACGAGTCCTATTATGCATGCAAGGAACACGCTGTGCTTGAGCGTGAAGCCAAACAGCCGTGCTTCATCTGACGCCGGCATTCCGGTGGCCGCCGCCGCGACCGAAATACTCTGCAGACTGATCATCTTTCCCATGACACCGCCGCTGGAGTTGCCGGCTGCCATGAGGGCGGGATCCAAACCGAGATTGTTGGCCGTAACCACCTGGAGGTTGCCGAACAGCGCGTTGGCCGAAGTGTCGCTGCCCGTGAGGAAGACTCCGAGCCAGCCCAGCAGAGCGCCGAAGAACGGAAAAAACACGCCGGTGGCGGCGAGTGCCAGGCCGAGACTGGCGGTGGCGCCCGAGTAGTTCATGACGTAGGCGAGGGCCAACACAGAAGCAATGGTCAGGATGGAGAACTTCAGATCGCGCGCCGTGCGTCCCACCGATGTGAGCCACTGACGCAAGGACACGCGCAGCACCAGGCCGGCACAGATTGTTGCGAACAGGGCCGATGTGCCGGAAGCTGACAGGATGTTGAATGTGAACTTCGCCGGATAGGGCGCGGCCTTTGCAACCACGGGCGGCAGCCGTTGGATCGCACCGTCGAGGCCCGGCCAGGGTATTGCAATCGTGGCCTTGTCGAGAAGGGCCTTGAAGGGGGTGTAGCCCCACAGCAGGACGAAAATCACCAGCAGAATGTAAGGAGACCAGGCGCGCAGCACGATGGATCGCTCGGCGCGCGGCGGCAGGTGAACCGTATCCACGGTTGAATCGTGCGGTCGCCAGAAGCTCAGCAGGACCAGCAGGCTGAAGATCGCCGCCAGCGAGGCGAGGATGTCGGTGAGATAGGGACCAATGTAAGTTGAGACCAGGAACTGCGTGGCGGCAAAAGAGATGCCGCAGACCAGGGCTGCCGGGAGAACCGCGCGCAACGCCTTGACGCCTCCCATGACCAACATGAGATAGGCGGGCACAAAGAGGGAGACGGGTGCACAGATCTTGCCGACGTGGGCGCTCAGTTCGGCCAGCGGCAGGTTCGTTACGGCTGCCAGTGTCACGAGCGGCGTGCCGATCGCGCCAAAGGCGACCGGTGAGGTGTTGGCAATGAGGCAGATGGCCGCCGCCTGGAAGGGCGAGAATCCCAGCCCACTCAACATTGCGGCCGCTACGGCTACCGGCGTACCGAAGCCCGAGGCGCCCTCGACGAACGCGCCGAATGCAAAGGCGATGAGCAACGCCTGCAACCGGCGATCCTGGGTGAGATGGCCGACGGAGTTCTTGATGATTTCAAATTGGCCCGTGTCGACCGTGAGCCGGTACAGCGCGAGCGCCCAGAATACGATCCAGGCAATCGGGAACAGGCCGAATGTTGCACCGTAGGCGGTGGCACGCAGTACCAGGGGCAAAGGCATGCCGTAAACCGCAATTGCTACAACAATGGACGCCACGAGTCCCAGGAGTCCTGACTTCCATGCCGACAACCGGAATACGCCCAACGCAATGAGCAGGACGACAATCGGCAGCGCTGCGCAGGCTGCGGACAGCCCCAGGCTCCCGTGCACGGGCGTATAGATCTGATCCCACATCGTGAGTACCCCCTGTTCTTCTTACCGTGGTTCCATCGAACCCCGGCGACACTAGCGGGTTTCTAACTGCGGGGGCAAGCGTCCGGTGTCGGGTGGGAACGGTGCCTGTAGAACCCTTCAGAACCAGCTGTAGTTGAAACTGATACTGATGCGCTCGGCCGCAACTGGATTCGGTGGCACTTCGTGCCGCAGCCAGCTCTCGAACAGCACCAGCGTGCCTTCTTCGGCGGGAATGACCACCCACGGCCGGCTGGTACCCGTGCGGGGGGGTGCTGCCATGAACCGATCGAGGCGCGGGTCTTCAAACTTCAGGCCGGGACACCCTTTGGGTGTTTTGACATAGTAAGTGCCACTGAGCGTGGACAGCGGATGCAGGTGCAGGGTGTGCACGACCTGCCGCGGCATGATGTTCACCCAGCAGTCAGTCATCGTCAGCTCGCGGTGCGCGAGGTCGAACTCCAATGACGATGCAAACGAGCGCACGTGCCGGAGCAGCCGGCGCTGCAGCTCGGCGAACGTCGGCGACACCTCGTGCATGCGGTTCACCGAGTTATACGAGGTGTATCCGCCCGGGTAGTTCTTCGCTGACCAGCGTTGCCCGCCGACATCGTCAACCCGCAACTGCTGGCATTCCTGCAACAATCGCTTGTTGAATGCGTGCCAGCCAGTCTGATTCAGACGCCCGCGATACACGAGCGTCGGAAAGAGCCGTTGCACGGTCATTTCGAATCTGACGTCCCGGAGTCAAATGCGGGGCTGCCCGGTTGAACCGCGCGCAGCCACTGTTGAAACGTGGGCACCGATGCGTGGCCCTCGGCCGGCGCCCAGGGTGCAAACTCCACGGCGGTCGCCGGGTCGTAGGGTCCCTCCTTGATCTCGAGGAACGCGGCACCGTCGGTTCCGGCTAACAACGTGTGCCATGTTCCGCTGGGTGTTTCAAACCCGATGTTGCGCGTGTCGGATCCAACTCGGTATCGGCCGGTGACGCTGCCGCGCTCATCGAAAGTCAGCACGTCGAAATAGCCGCGCAGTACCAGTGCGAGCTCGGACTTGGTCGCATGTCGATGTGGCCGGAAGTAGGTCTCTTTCCGGGCGGCGATGAGGAAGCGCTGCACGGGATCAGCCGCGGAGGCGTGGATATTGTGGTTGGCGCGCTGCCGCGGGCTCGCAGCGGCCTTGGCAGTGAGCTCATCGAGAATGTCCTGGGAGAATAGTTTCATGTAAGTGGCACTGTACTGAGGCGCGCGTATTGTGAACGATGCTGCCCCTGCAAGCACGGCAAGGGGAACATGGGCGTCCGCGGGCACATTGGGCCGCCTCGACGGCCAGACCACCCGCTATGAGGCGTTCAGCCAGGGGGCGAGGAGCAAAATAGCTCCGGCGGCACCTTCCGACGGTAAACGGCTGATCGCTGCAGACGTTCTGTAACATGAGCATGAACGGTCCCGCGTTCCGCAGGTCCAATGGATGCTGCACTTGCACGCGGTGATGGAGGTGTTGCCATGTCGAATCGAGCCAGATTGATTGTTCCCGCGGTGGTGGCCTGTGTTCTGGGCGCACCCGCCTGGGCTGCCGAGGGCGCTCCAGAAGGCGTTTCCGGCGAACCGCAGTCCGCAGTCTGGACGGACAAGGAACTGAACTTCGTCTACATGGGCTTTACCACCCGGTATTCCTGCGACGGCCTGCGCGACAAAGTGCGGGATGTGCTGCTCGATCTGGGTGCCGAAAAGAAGGACCTGAAGGTCATGCAGATGGGGTGCAGCTCACCCAGCGGCCGACCCGATCCCTTCCCGGGTGTCAGGGTGAAAATGCGGGTACTGCAACCGGCAGATGCCCCGGACGCCAAACCGACCGATCAGCCCCCGGTCGCCGCCCATTGGAAACCCCTCGATCTGAAGCTGCGGGATTCCTTCGGCATCGACTCGGGCGAATGCGAGCTCGTCGAGCAGATCCGCCACAAGATCGTGCCGCTGTTTGCCACCCGCAATGTTGATTTGAAGACCACTTGCATCCCGCACCAGGCATCGGCGACGCGGCCCAGCCTCAAGATGGAAGTGCTCGTGGCCGACGCTGCTCAACATCCGGCAGGAGAGCCGCAAGCAGCCCGATGAGGGGCAGGAAGGCACACAGGTCGTAGACCGTGTTGATGCCGACGGTATCGGCGAGCTTGCCCAGGACGGCAGCGCCGATACCGCCCATCCCGAACGCAAATCCGAAGAACAACCCGGCGACAGTGCCGGTACGACCGGGCATCAGTTCCTGTGCGTAAACGACGATCGCCGGGAATGCAGAGGCCAGTATTACGCCGATCGGCACAGTCAACACTGTCGTCCAGAACAGGTTGGCGTGTGGCAGCAGCAGCGAGAACGGCAGCACACCCAGAATCGACGCCCAGATAATGTACTTGCGCCCCACGCGGTCACCGAGTGGGCCACCGATGATCGTGCCGAATGCAACAGCGGCAAGAAACAGGAACAGGTGCAGCTGCGCGCTCTGGACTGAGACGTGAAAGCGGTTGATCAGGTAGAACGTGTAGTAGCTCGTCAGGCTCGCCAAGTAGAAGTACTTGGAGAAGATCAGCGCCAGCAGCACCGCGATCGCCAGTGCAACCTTCCGGGAGCCGACCGGCGAACCGGCGTCGGCGGCCGGCCGTTTGATCCGTGCCATGCCGTGGGCCTTGTACCAGCTGCCCACGTTGAACAACACAAACATGCCGAGCATGGCCGCGATCGAGAACCAGGCGACGCTCGACTGGCCGTGCGGCAGCACGATGAATGCGGCAAGCAGGGGGCCCACTGCAGACCCAACATTGCCGCCCACCTGGAAGACCGACTGGGCGAGCCCATGCTGGCCGCCCGAAGCCATGCGCGCTACGCGCGAGGACTCGGGATGGAACACGGACGAGCCGGTACCAATGAGCGCGGCAGCCAACAGGAGCAGGCCGTAGCTGTTCGCCAGCGACAGCAGCAACAATCCAACGAGCGTGAAAGCCATTCCCGCCGCCAGTGAGTACGGGCGAGGTGAGCGGTCCGTATAGGAGCCGATGACCGGCTGCAACAATGAGGCGGTCACCTGGAAGGTGAACGTCAGCAGGCCGATCTGGCCGAAGCTGAGCGCATACGACGTCTTGAGCATCGGATACAGCGCCGGCAGAAGCGACTGCATCATGTCGTTCAGCAGATGACAGAAGCTGATGGCCAGCAGGATGGTAAATGCCGCCTGGCCGGAAGAGGACGAGTCAGGCTTGGGAAGCGCCTGGGGCTGGGGAACCGCAGCTTCAGTCATTACCGCAAAAGCATGCCGCAATCAGGCCCCCATTCCCATCTATCGGAATGGGGGCCTCTTGCGGTTGGGCTAGAAACGCTGTCCGAAGCGGATGCCGATCGTCCGCGGGCGGCTCGGCGTGTTGTACAACGCAACGGTGCCGCAAGTGGCCTCGTCACATTCGGCGCTCCGATCGAGCACCGCTCGCCGGTCGAAGGCGTTGTCGATGTACAGCTCGCCCGTCAGGCCGTTTCTCTCCGCTCCCACGGCAAAGTCCGCCTGGAAGTACGAGGGCTCGGGTCCCAGAATGGCGCGCGCTTCCTGGCGCAGATCGCCAAAGCGCTCACCGACATACAGGCCCGTGGCCTGCACGTGTGCCAGAAATCCATTGCCGATTTCCACGGTGTAGCGTGCTGTCAGATTGCCTTTGAACTTCGGTGTGACCGGCAGCCGTTCGCCCTTCGGCGCGAACAGAGTCGGATCAACCTCGCCGGTCGTGTCATCGATCGGCGCGAACTCCTGGGTCAGTTTCGCGTCCAGATACGCGAAGCCGCCCGTCACGGTCAGTCCTGTCATGACCTGGAACTCGAAATCCGACTCGACGCCCTTGATCGAGGCTTCGCCGGCGTTGGCGATGATCGTGAGCGCATTGGGACCCAGGTACGAGAACTGGAAGTCCTTCCATTTCTCGTAGAACAACGCGCCGTTCCAGCGCAGGCGGTTGTCGAGCCACGCGGTTTTCCAGCCGAGCTCGTAGTTGGTCAGGTAGTCCGGCTTGTAAGGCGGTATGGTGCCACCGCCGTTGCGGTTCACGCCGCCGGGCCGGAAGCCCTTCGACCAGGTGGCGTACACCATGCGGTCGCGGTCGATCTTGTATTGCAGATTGACTTTCGGCGTGTTGCCCGAGCCGGTCGAGCGGCCGTTCAAGTCTGAGCACGGCGCGCCGTGAAACGGGATGTCGTTGTAGCAGGTGGCGGTGCCCTGGCTGCCGGAGAAATTCCCGTTGAAGCCGTAGTAGCCCTGCAGTGTGTTGTCGAACGTGTAATAACGGATGCCGGCGTTCAACGTGAGATTGCTCAGCAGGTCATACGACAGCTCGGTAAAAACCGCCTTGTCGCGATCGACACGCTCCTGCTCCGTGAGCCAGACCGACCCGGGCCAGCCGGGGACTGACAGGTCATCGGCGAGCTGCGTGCCATCGTTGGCGACCACGTAGTTCTGCTCGATCTCATGCACCTGGCGCTGGAGGAAAAATCCCGCCGTGGCGCGCAGCGGATAGTCCTTCGGCGTGGAGATGCGGAATTCGTGGCTGGTCTTCGTGTAGTGATCCTTGCCGATGATGTGCTGCGCCGGGTTGATGAAGTTGCCGGCGTTGTCCAGGAAGTAGACACCGGAACCGTGCAGCTGATCGTAGGCTAGTGAGTAGTCGGTGTAGTCCGAGCTTTCATGCGTGTTGCGGGTCAGGTAGGCGCCCGAGTACACCAGATCGAAGTTGCTGATCCTGCCTTCGACGGTCAGGGCCGACTGCACCCAGGAGTCGTGCACGGTATCCGGGAAGTAGTGCTGCAGCTCGAGGTCCCCGAGCGCAGGGTTATACAGGAAGCTGCCGTTGGTCTTTTGCACCTGGCCCATGACCTGCGGAGTAATAGTCCAATTGTCGTTCAAGTCGATCTTGAGCGCAGCGCGTCCGCCACGCGTGTCGACGTCGTTGTAGTTGTTCTTTACCTGGTTCGTGTTCGTCATGGTGATGCCGGACGTCGGGAAGGTGACGGATCCCGGAACGTTATCGATGTATCCTGCATCCTTCACATCCCAACCTACCAGGCGCACGGCCGCGAAGGATGTGATGGGAATGTTGACGAAACCCTCGACGCTGTAACCATTTCCACCGTGGTCCACGGTGTTGCCTTCGAGATCGTAACCGGCCGCGAACTTCGTCGGATCGGGCTTGTTCGTGATGATGCGCAGCGTGCCCGCCTCGGAGCTCGCGCCGTACAGGGTACCTTGCGGTCCCGACAGGGCCTCCACGCGGGCGATGTCGTAGATGTGGATGTTGAGATTACCGTCAATCGTCGTGACGGGCTGCTCATCGAGGTACATGCCAACGCTCGGCAAAGATCCCGAGTGGTTGCCGTCGCCGCCGCTCGCCACGCCGCGCATGTACACGTGCTCAACTGATGGACCGGTGCTCTGGAACGACACGCTCGGCAACAACTGCGCGTAGTCATCAAACTTGGTGACGTTCATTTCCTCCAGCTTCTTGGTACCGATCGCCTGAATACTCAGTGGCACGTCCTGGAGGTTCTCTACGCGCTTCTGTGCAGTAACCACCACTTCGGCCAGCCCCATGCTGGCGGTATCGTCGTCGGCCGCCCGTGCGGCCGACATACAGGAAAGCAGGGCGCCGGCCACCGGTGCGGCCTTCCATAAAGTCTGCCGGATTCGCTTCGCTTCCTGGCGACGTAATTTTCGTAATCGACTGCGTGTCACTGGGAGTACCCCTTATGGTGTTTATACTGCTGCCCCCTCGAACTGGAACCCGAGCCCTGGACGCCCCTCATGTGAACTCCGGCACGCCCGGGTAGGCTTCGAGTACGGATCCCAACGCTCCCTTGAGGGGCGCGAGCCACGACTCGTAATGACGGAACTGGTCCAGACCATCCCGAAAGATGGGTTTGCGAACTTGTTGGGAGCTGGCCGTGCGCACAGCCCGCTCGTTCTCATAGAAGCGCAGGCACTGCTCTTCAAACGGCAGGCCGCAATAGTCGAGCAGCCGCCGCACCTGCGCTTCGGTATCCTCGATCATGGATTCATAGAACACACGGTGCACGCGGCCGGGAAGGACCGCGTCGAGGTGCGCCATGAGCTCGACGTAATCGCGGTAGTAGCGGCCGATGTCTTCCTGGCTGTAACTGAAGCTCTGGCCGCGGGCGAAATGCTGTTTGAATCCCGAAAAACAACATCCCAACGGGTGGCGCCGCGCGTCGATGATCTTCGCGTTCGGCAACAACAGCTGGATGAGGCCGATGTGCGCGAAGTTGTTCGGCATCTTGTCGATGAAGAACGGCGCGCCCGTTCTGCGCTGAATGCGGGTCTGCTGCAGGTACTGCTCACCCAGCGCGCGGGATTCGTCGGCGCTCAGGCTCGCGAGCACCTGCGGATGAGTCTTCGGCCGCCCCGCCTGCTGTGTGAGCGATCGGGCGATCGCGGGAATGTCGGGCAGCTCCATCGTGCCTTCGACCTGTGAATGAGTAGCGAGGATCTGCTCGATCAGCGTCGAGCCTGCGCGTGGCAGGCCGACGATGAAAATCGGTTCTGCGGACTGCGCTCCGTAGCCGCGGCGTGCAGTGAAAAAATCAGCCGTCAGCACCGTTTTGGAACGACGTACCAGGTCCGTCATCTCCTGCGCCGAGTAGGTGATCTCGGCGCGCCGGATCCGGTTTCCAGCTGCGTAGTGCTCGAACGATTCGGCGTGGGCGCCGGCATCCTCGAGCGCTTTGCCCAGGGCGAAGTGTAGATGGAACCGATCCTCCTGCAGCAGGTCCGTGCGCGCGAGTTGCGTGCGCATGGCTTCCAACTGTGCGGGACTGAAGCGCCGCGTCTTCAGATTCGCTAGACTCCAGTACGCTTCCCCGAGACTGGGCATCAGCTCGATGCTCTTCTCGTAGGCGGCCACACTGTCCGCTTCGCGGCTGTTGGTTTTCAGGGCGTGGCCGTAGCTCATCCAGACCTTGGCCTGCTGGGGAAAAGCGGCCAGCACCCCCTCATAGAGCTCGATGCAGCCGTCCAGCTCGCCGATCCGCGCCAGGATCGCGGCCTTGAGGTTGTTGTATCCGGGGTGGCGGGCGTCGAGCGCCAACAGCGCATCCACCTCGCGCAGGGCCTCCACGGCCTTGTTCTGCCGATGCAGGACGATCGCGTAGTTGTGCCGGGCGGCTACAAAGCTGGGTGCGAGCTCGAGACATCGCTCCAACAGCGTCTCGGCGTCCTTGTAGCGTCGCAGCCGTGCCGCGACCTCCGCTAGCATTCGTATGGCGGCGACGTCGGTCGGGTGACTCTTCAGGTGAGTGCGCAGCAGCAATTCGGCCTGCGGGATCTGGTTCTCGCACAAGGCGGCCGCCGCCGACAGCAGGCGCGGGTCCCGGGTCGATGCTTTGATGTGCTGGGCGTAGGCGCTGTCAGCGCCCACGGAATCGCCGACGACGGTCAGCTGATCGCCTAAGGCACGCCAGCCGTCCGGCATATCGGGTTTCAAGGCCACCGCACGGCGCAGATGGGCTATCGCAGTTTCGTTTTGTTCCAGGCGACTGAGAACCAGGCCGAGCTCGTAGTGCGCGAACGCCCAGCCGGGCTGCGCGCGCACGACCGCGGTCAGTACCTGCAAAGCGCTATCGACATTGCCCAACAGCCGGTGCGCCGTTCCCAGCAGCAGGCCCGCGGTAGGATGGTTGGGCGCCGCTTTGAGGATTTCGCTCGCCTGTTCGAGGGCCAGGCGCGGGTCGCCCTCCAGCAACCGTGCCGCATGTGCGAGCGCGACCTCGATGGTGCCAACGGGCTCTGCTCTGGATCTCAACGAATTCTGGTTCCTTAGGACGCCACCCATCTTTTATCTGACCCCCCCGTGGCCTCCTTGTCAATTAGGCGACGCTGCAGGCAACACTTTCCCCAGCCACTGCGTGAAGATCGTTGCATCGAAGCGACACGGCACTGTGCGCGCGCGACACGGGAAGTGCTGCGGACGCACAGCTCGAAGCCAAGACAGGCCCACGGCGGACGGTTATTCTTGCGCGCTCGTCCTGGAAGGACAACGAGGTAATGGACAATGAGCTCGAGTCACGTCGGCCAGGTATTGCCCGCAAGCGCTTTCAGCTACGCAGTGTCCTTGCGTGTCCGCCATCCGACGTTGGATCTCAGTGTGCTCGCCGACAAGTTGCGCCTCGAGCCGGCACACAGCTGGATAGCGGGAGAGCCCCGGCGCTCTCAGTCGGGCTCACCCCTCGGCGGCAATCACCGTGACTCGTATTGGTCGGCACCCCTGCCGGCGCAGATGATGGGTCCGAGCAGCATGCCCCTCGAGCTGTTCTTCAGCCAACAGCTGGTGCAGCTCGGCCGGCATCGCGAATTTTTCAGTCAACTGCAGAGCGACGGGGGAGAAGTCTCCCTGCTGGTTGAGCTGGCACCGACCGCCAATGCTTCGCTCACGTTCAGCAGTGCCAGCGCACGCAAGCTGGCCGACTTGAACATCGAAGTTGAGTTTCAGTTCGTCGGGGACTGATCCGGGCGCGACGGCGCTCTCACCATTGCATTCAGCAGGTGCTCCAGCAGCGTTGCCGGGTCGGTGCAACGCCCGGTGTGGACCTTCGACGTTTGAATGATGGTGCTGCGTGGTGCCACCAGCCAATCAAACCGCTCCCTGCGCGACAGTTTCCCGATCGTTCCTCCCCGGGTTCCACCGGCGCAGATGGCCGGGATGCTGGCGAGGTGCGTACGGATCGCGTCGATGTCGATGCCGGGATCCAGAGCTTTCAGACGTCTTTCATCAACTTCGATCCGCGCCTCCAGAAATTCCTTCTTCGGACACGAGACAATCACGCCGACATTGACGAACTCTTCGCGTTCCACTCGCGGAACGACGCGCACTATCGCGTAGTCATACGAGCTGTGATCGTGCACGGATCGCCTCCTGCACAAATGCGTGAGGTTGACTCAACCGGTGCTGCAGATATTTGATGTACGCCTCCCGGTTCTCCTGCGGTGTCGCGAATGTCTTGTCGTTCCCCAGCCACGATTCCGGGATGAGCGCCACGATCTCCTCGAGAACCCGGGGTGTGATGAGCGCGCTCAGCCGCGTGTCGGAGTCTTCCAGCGCCGCTGCAAAGGGCAACAGGATGTGATCCTTCACGCGGGTGAAGGGATCCGCGGCCCGTTCCATGCATTGATTCCACGAATGATGGAAGTAGAGCGCGGCACCGTGGTCGATGAGCTGCAGATGGCGATGCCACAGCAGCATGTTTGCGTTGCGCGCCGTTCGATCTACGTTGGTGACGAAAGCGTCAAACCAGACGATATCGGAAGCGAGCCGCACGGCAGGCGTTTCGGCAAGCGGGTCGAACATGACGGCGCCCGGCAGATAATCGAGTGCGACATTCAGGCCGGCGCTGGCCTTGATGAGCTCCTGGATCTCGGGGTCCGGCTCGGTCCGCGCCAGGTCGGGATCCAGCTCAATGAGCACGATCTCGGGAATGGGCAGCCCGGCCGCGCGCGCGATCTCGCCCGCCACAACTTCCGCAATGAGGGCTTTCGCGCCCTGGCCCGCACCACGGAATTTCAGCACGTACATGCCGTCATCATTGGCTTCGACGATGGCGGGCAGCGAGCCTCCTTCGTGCAGCGGAGTGACGTATCGAGTGGCGCCGACAGTTCTCATGCTGCAATACTAGCGAAATGCATCCTATGGTGACTCGAATCCGCTCCCTAGTCGCACCCGCGACTCTCACTGGCGAATCTCGGTAGTGCGGCTGGGCACGGGCGTCATAGCCTTCGCGCTGGTTTTGATCTCAGGGTTCGGCGGTCACGGCCGCGCCACGGCAGCCGAGCCCATGCCCGTTTCGGCGCCGGAGGTGCTGGCTCACGGCCGCTTCAAGCATGTCGAAATATTTCGGCCTCGAGGCGAAGTGAAGCACTTCGCGCTGCTCATGTCCGGCGACGGTGGCTGGAGCTCGCGGCTCGCGAGAATGGCCGGCGCGTTGGCTTCGGACAGCACACTCGTAGCAGGCATCGACACTGCGCAATTGTTTGCCGATCTGGAAAAGGACGGCGGCACCTGCGTGTTACCGGATGGGGATCTGGAAAATCTCAGTCACTACGTGCAGGCTTACTACAAGGTGCCGACGTACTACACGCCAATTCTCATCGGACATTCGGCTGGAGCAACACTCGCGTACACGAGCCTGGCGCAAGCTCCGCGCGGCATCTTCGGCGGCGCGGTGACGCTCTCATTCTGTGTTGACCTGGATCTGCACAAGCCGTTGTGCCAGGTGCAGGGGTTGCGTTACTCCAAGATCAGGAGCGGCTTCAGGCTGCTGCCCCCGCCGCAGTTGCAGGCGCCCTGGATTGCGCTCCACGGCGTGAAGGATCGCATTTGTCCCATCGACGACGCGCGGGCGTTCGTCGCCCAGACCAAAGATGCGCGGCTGGTCGAGCTTCCGAAACTGGGACACAGCTACCTGGCCTCCGACAGCGTTGACTGGCTGCCCCAATTCAAGACGGCTTTCGAGTCGATCGTGGCAACACAGGTCGCGTCCCGCCTGCCGGCGCCCCCCGCGAGTCTCGCTGACCTGCCCATCGTTGAGGTTGAAGCAACTTCCGGCACGCCTGCCTCGGATTCGTTTGCCGTGCTGATTTCGGGCGATGGCGGCTGGGCCGGTATCGACAAGGAGGTGGCCGGGCTGCTGGCGGACCGCGGTGTTCCCACCGCCGGCGTGGACTCGCTGCGCTATTTCTGGACCGCCCGGACGCCGGCGGGCCTGGCGCAGGATATCGATCGGATCGTCCGCTACTACGCCTTTCACTGGAAGAAAAAGAACGCGCTGTTGGTTGGCTATTCACAGGGGGCGGACGTGTTGCCGTTTGCCGTAAACCGCCTGCCGCCCGCCACCCGCGCGCTGGTGAAGCTGACTACGCTCATCGGCGTGAGCGAGCGCGCCGCGTTCGAGTTCCACGTGGCCAACTGGATCGGCAGCGATTCGGACGGGCTGCCCATTCGCCCGGAAATGGACAAGCTCTCCGCAGCCGACACGCTGTGTGTGTACGGTGATGATGACAATGAGTCCATCTGTCCGCAGATCAATCCGCAACATGCACGCATCATCAAGTTGCCCGGTGGCCACCATTTCGGGGGCAACTACCTGCCGTTGGCCCAACTCGTGATCGGAGCGGGTGTGCTGCCGCATTGAGCCGCATGAAAACCGCGTTGCAATGGCTGGGCGGCCTCACGGGCCTCGCCACCATTGCGGCTGTTGTCCTGGCGGTGCAGAGTTGGTATTTCAGGCCGCTCGCCATTGGAATTTTCTTCGAGCGGGCCTTCATCCAGTTCCTGCTGGAAGATCCGGAAGCCGTCTCCTCGCTCGGTGTGTTTGAGCGGCTGGGCTACAAGGGCTTCGACGGGATGTTGACGGATGTTTCGCCGGCGCACGAGCAGAAGCTCGCCAGGATGGCCCGCGACGATCTGGCAACGCTGCGCGACTACAATCGCTCGTCCCTGTCGCCCTCGCACCAGCTCTCCTACGACGTGCTCGAATGGTTCCTGCAGGATCTCGTTGAGGGACAGCACTGGCTGTTCCACGACTACCCCGTCAATCAACTGTTCGGCGTGCAGAGCTCCACGCCGGATTTCATGGTGCAGATCCATCCCATCGGCGACGAGCGGGATATTCACAACTACATCAGCCGGCTGACGGCCTTCGACCTCAAGTTTGCGCAGCTGCTGCAGGGCTTGCGGCTGCGCGAGTCGAAGGGCATCGTGCCGCCGAAGTTTGTGATCGAGCGGGTGTTGGTCGAGATGCGCGCTTTCATTGCCGTACCGGTGCGCGAGAACATTCTTTACACCAACCTGCGCTCCAAGATGGCGCGGTTGCGCTCGGTGCCGGCGGCCGACCGCACGAGGCTGCTGGCGGAGGCCGCGGCTGCGATCGAGCAGAAGGTGTATCCGGCATACGGCCGCATCATAGATTTCTTCACGGCGCTGCAGCCGAAAGTCACCGAAGACTACGGGGTCTGGAAGCTGCCCGATGGGGACGGCTATTACGATCATCTGATCCGCAGTCACACCACCACCTCGCTGGATGCGGAAGGTGTTCACAACATCGGACTCGCCGAAGTTGCGCGCATCGAGAAGGAGATTGATGGCGTGCTGCGATCGCAAGGGCTCCCGGATGGCAGCATCGCCGAGCGCGTGACCCGGTTGAATGCCAGCCCGCGCCTGCAGTATTCCAATGACGACGTGGGCCGTGCGGCCTGCATTGCAGACTATCAGCGCTACATCGATCAGATCGTCCGCGGACTGGCGCCGGACTTCGCCTCGCCGCCCCAACTCAACATCAAGGTGCAGCGGGTGCCGCAGTTCAAGGAAGCGACCGCACCCGGAGCCTATGCTGATACGGGATCGCTGGACGGCTCGCGACCCGGCGTGTTTTACGTGAACCTGCGTGACATGCGGGATATCTGGAAATATCAGATGCGTACACTCGCCTACCATGAGGCGGTTCCCGGCCACCAACTCCAGGGTGTGATTGCGCAGCGTTTGAGCGGAGTGCCGACGTTCCGGAAGATCCTGCCGTTCAGCGCCTATGACGAGGGGTGGGCCGTGTACGCGGAGCGGCTCGGTTGGGAAATGGGATTTGAGAACGATCCGCTCGACAACTTCGGCCGGCTGCAGGCGGAGATGTTCCGGGCAGTGCGACTGGTCGTCGATACCGGCATCCATCGCAAGCACTGGACGCGCGAACAGGCGATTGCGTACATGCGCGAGAAGACCGGCATGTCCGAGGCCGAGGTCGTGAACGAGATCGAGCGCTATTTCGTCATGCCCGGGCAGGCGCTGGCCTACAAGATCGGCATGTTGAAGATTCTGCAGCTGCGGACCCGTGCCCAGGCCCAACTCGGCGCGGCGTTCGACATCCGCCAGTTCCACAATGTCGTGCTGGGCAGCGGCTCATTGCCGTTGAGCATTCTGGAGAAGCAGGTGGACGCGTGGCTCGAGCGTCCACACGCTGCGACTCACTAACCAACTTTCGGACTGCGAACCGTCGCAGGCGCCCAGCCCGTGGTTGCGGGTTGCGCTGCATTGCACGACGTGATTGTGAAACTACAACATGTGCTGTTGGACGCAGATGCCGTAAGATCCGCAGCGTCGCTGCAACGGATTGGCGGGAAACCATCGCATGAGAATAGTGTCCGTCGTGACCACCGCACTGGTGGCACTGGGGTTGCTGGGCGCGCGCTGCGCCCTGGCAGATAACATGTTCGGCGCTGATGAGGGCAAGTTGCCTCTGACCGCCGGATTCAGCGACCTGGAAGGGGCAGGCGGGGGTGGGCTGGTGCCGCTCGCATTTATCACCGGCTATGGCTCGAACCTGAGCTGGGGCGCGAACGCCCACTTTACGAATATCCAACTGCGGGATCTGCACCTGTACACCTACGGGGTGTCGGCCGGACTGTTGGACCGGTTCGAGCTGTCATACACTCGTCAACAGCTCGATTTCACCGCCACGGCGCTGGATGGGCTGGGCGTCAAACAGGACGTGTTCGGCCTGAAGATCAAGCTGTTCGGGGACGCGATCTACGGCCAGAATTCCTGGCTTCCGCAGCTCGCGGTAGGGGCCCAATACAAGCACAACGACGGTATCAAGGACGCGGCGGCAGTGGGGCTCGCGGGGTTGATCAACCCCGAGCAGCTGGGGGCCCGGTCCGAGCATGCGGCCGACATCTATCTGGCGGCCACGAAGGTGTTTCTCGGCGAGAATCTCGTCGTCAACGCAGTCATTCGCGAGACGAAGGCCAACCAGTTTGGAATTCTGGGCTTCGGGGGCGATCGCCACCGGGGCTATTCAACCAAGCCGGAAGGCACGGTCGCCTACCTGTTGACCCGCAAGCTCGCGGTTGGCGGTGAGATCAGGACGGGACCGCACAATTTGAGCGTTGACGATCAGGGGAATGCCTGGACGATCTTTGTCGGGTGGACTCCCACGAGGAATCTGTCGCTGGTGGCGGCCTACCTGAACATCGGCAGCGTGCTCGCACCCGTGACGGGGGTGAGCCGGCACCAGGACGGTCCGTATTTGTCTGTGCAGGCGGGATTTTGAAGGCGGGATGCAATGAAAATTCATAACTTGCGCGAGGCGCTCATGAATCGCATGCGGCCGGGCGACTGGTTCCTGCAGGGCTTGCAGGTCATGGTGCTGATGTTTGCCGTGGCGGCGGCAAATGCCAGCCCCACGCTCTACGAGCGGATGGGCGGCGAGGCGAAAATGAAAGCCATTGCCGAGGAGTTCACGAACGTCATCCTGGCGGATGACCGCATCAATTTCACGTTCGCGGACGCGGACATCGCCAAGTTCAAGAAGCTGATCTTCGAGCAGTTCTGTGAGCTCACGCGCGGACCGTGCAAGTACACGGGACGCGACATGCACGAGGCGCACGCCAAGCTCAACATCAACAACGCGCAGTTCAATGCGCTGGCGGAAGACCTTTATATAGCGTTCGATCGGGTGCATGTCCCGTATCGATTGCAGAACAAGTTGATGGTGCTGCTGGCGCCCATGCAGAAGGATGTTGTGAAGCCGGGCTTCGTCGCGCCGGGGACGCAGGCGCCACCGGCGAATGTGAGGTAGCGCGCAGGGTGGTGCCGGCGATCGCTCGAGGCGGCGCAGCTAGTTTGTTTGGCCCGGCGGGGCGTCGTTCGAATACGTTCTGTTTTCGGGTGGCGTAAGGGCTGCGGCGCTGGCGATGGGTGTTGCCGTCAGGTGTTGGCCGCCATTGGGTTGTGGAGCCGGCGCTACCGGTTGCTTGTCAGGCGGCGGACTTTGGCGAGCGGCAGCGACCACTGCCGCATTCGATGCCGGTATTTTCTTCGGCGCTTTTGCCCGGGGCGCGGAGTTGGATGCCACGGCCACCGACGGTGCAGCCGCGGGGACTGGCTGACTCTTCGCCTGCAGCGCCTCGGCCGCGGTCAGTTTGGTCTGCACGGCCTCGTCGCCGGGTTTCAACTGTGAGGCATGGCGGTAAGCGGTCACCGCGTCTGCGGGGCGATTGGCTTGCAGCAGCGCATCGCCTTTGGCGAGCAATAGCGGCACATCATCGGGCTTCGACTGCAAAGCATCTTCGCAGGCCTGTATGTCCGCCAGCCGGGTGCAACGAAGCTGATTGCGTGCAAGCTTGGCGCCTTCCGCAGCCTGTGTCAGTCCTTCGATATAGGTCTGTTCCGTGACCAGGCTGCGTACTGCGCGCAGCTTGGCTGACACCTCGATGCTGCGGGAATGCGCTTCCTGGACCGCTTCCAGAACGCTGACGGCTTCCTGATAACAACCCTGATCCACGAGGGCATCAGCCAGGCGCATCCGCGGTCCGGGCTCATCCGGCTCGCGCTCGACTGCCGCCGTTGCATCGCTGACGGCCTCGGAGTGTTTGCCATTCTGACAGGAGGCTTTCGCAAGGGCCCGCGCGTGCGCATCAGCCTGTGCCGCGGCCGGTTGACCGTATGAAACGATCAGGCCGGCGCACACGCACGAGGCAACTGCCAGGCGAGCACTCATGCCTTACTTGTACCCCTCAATGTTGCCGCCCCGGCCGAACTTGTCGAACACCCACTTACCGTTGGGCAAGCGGACGAGGTTGAACAGATACCACTGGTCTACCGTCACGTAGGGCGGCTTTTCCCGGGCTATGATTCCTTCCAGCTCCTTGCGAAGCTGCAACAAACCGTACTCCGACGGTACGGATCCCGCAACGCCATCCCCGTTCGAGTCGTCGCCCGACAGGTTGGCCTGCGCGAGCTTGGCAATTTCGGTCACGGACACCGATGCCTCGTTGACCGAGGTGCTCGCCTGCACGTCTTTGCTCAACAGGGAGATCAGGTCGCAGCGCTCGATGACCCGCCGCGAATCGGCCGCGAACCGGGGCGCCGATTTTTGCACGTTGAGGGTGGCATCATCCGAGGTTGCCGCGAAGGAGATGTGATTGACCGCCATCACCATGGATTCTTTGACTCCGAAGTTGTCTTCCGAGTCGGTGGACCGGGACGCCAGGGCGATGTCGCGCTTGATCTCGGTAAGATCGTGCGAGGCAGCGGCTTTCGCCGTGTAATCTATCGTCTCCCGGGCGCGATGCTCGGCGCTCACGAGATAACCTTCCTTGTTTGGAGTGACGTGCACGCCGGTGATGGCGTGGCCGATGTGCACGTGTGCGACGGTCGGCGGTCGGCGGCTGACACAACCCGCGGCGAACGGCAAAACCAGGGCAATCGCGAGCAAAGCCGGCAGCCGCGAAATCATCATTGCGGAATCTCCCTGACGAGTCGGAACCCGACACTGTTGCCGCGGTAGGTCTCTTCGAACCTGTTGCGGGCCGATGCGCTGACCAATGACGGGGCTGTGAACCACGAGCCGCCGCGCATGCCGCGCTGGCTGCAGTCCCCGTTGGCGCGCCAGGCCGAGCCGTCGGCGGGGGCGCCTTTATAGTCCGGGTGCCAACAATCCAGTACCCATTCAAATACATTTCCCAGCATGTCATACAGGCCGAAGGCGTTCGGTTGGAAAGAGCCGACCGGGGCCGTGTAGACATACCCGTCGCTGCAGGGATGAACCTTCCAGCCAGGGTACTGTTGTGCCGCCGACTGGTCCGCGACGTTGGCGTTGGTACAGGCGCTCTCGATGTTTTCCTTCCAGGGACGGGGTGCGACCGAGCCTGCCCGGGCCGCATACTCCCACTCCGAGTCGCTCGGCAGCCGATACTTCTGGCCCGTCTTCTTCGACAGCCACGCCGCAAAATCACGCGCGTCCCGCCACGATACGCAGGTAACAGGGTGCGTCGCCGTCTGTGTGTAACCCGCGTTGTTCCAGTTGAGCTCGGAGCTGTCCTGCCACGTGCCGTTGTACATCTGGCAGCCGGCGCTCTTGTGCTGGGTGGCATCCGCGAATTCTTTGAAGTCGCCCACGGTGATTTCGTACACCCCCATCCCCAGCGGGTACGCGATGTTGACGCGGTGTTGTGGCAGCTCGAGCGGTGAGGCATCGGCCTGGCTCGCCGCCGCACCCTGTGCGAATTGCCCCGGGGGCAGCGCTTTCATCAATGGGCAGGTGGGACAGTCGCGGAAGACCTCTCCCTGCGGCGGTATCGCAAGCCCTGTACCGCGATTGGCGGCCAGCCAATGCTCGATCTGGCCGCGACCGAGAAAATAGCCCGCAATCAACGCGGCCAGCACGGCCGCGCCGGCAATCGCCGCCATGTGATCGCGCCGGATACCGGTCCCCGCGGTGAACTCCGCCATGAAGGTCTCGACGCCGGGCGTGCGCTTCTCGCGTTCGAATTCGAGCCCATGCGCGATCGCCCGGAACTGTGCGGCTGACATGGAGTTGCGGCGAATTACCTTCAATCCGCTGTCGCGCGCGTCGTTCGCCACCATGCGATCGAAGGGATGCCGCCCGGTCAACAACTCGTGGGTAATACATGCAAGCGCATAGATATCATCCCGCGGATCGGGCGGCGCATTCTCCAGCATCTCCGGGCTCGCGTAGGGTGGGGTCAACGCGCTGAGCCTCGGCCGCTCATCGCCATTGACACCGGCAGCACGCGGGTGCCGCGTCATGAGACGGGCAATACCGAAATCGATGATCTTGACGTCGCCGTTGTCGGTGACCAACACGTTGCCGGGTTTCAGGTCACCGTGCACGATGCCGTTGCGGTGTGCGAATTCCAGGCCGCTGGCAACGCATTTGACAATATCAATGGCCTCCTTTGCGGGCAGGCCTTTCTGCTCAGACGCGGCCAGCTTGCGCTTGAGCGATTCCCCGCTCAGGTACTCCATTGTCATGAACACGATCCGCCCGTCCCGATCGCAATCGATGACGCGGACAATGTTGGGATGGGGGAGTGTCTGCAGCTTGTTAGCCTCTCCCTGCAACACCGCCAACGATTCGGTGAAGTCGCTCAGCGGCACGGTCAGGAGCTTCACCGCCACGTGAGTCTCGGTCGCGCGGGCTTCCACCTTGCGCAGGTCGATGGCCTTGTAGACCGTGCTCATGCCGCCTTCACCGATGGGCTCGATCAGCCGGAAGCGGTTGTGCAGCACTGTTCCAACAGAGATAAAGGACTTGCGGCGCGGGGCCGGCGCCACGGGTCGGGGCCGGCTTCCCGTATGGTCGACGAGCACCGTTGCGGTATCGTCATCCTGTAGCTGGAGCGCAACAATTTTAGGCTGGCGCAGCGCCTGTAGATCCGCGGGGGAATCGCGGCGGCGCAGCAATGTCCGCACAATCTCGATGTGGATGTTGCCCGGCAGACGCTCCCGGGCCTGCTCGTTGTTCAGAGCCGCGAGCAGGGCGCCGGCATCGGCTTCGCCGGCGGCCAGTTGACGTTCTATTTCAGCAAGCAGCTCATCTCTGGACAGAGTCCCGCTTCGATACGAATCCAGGGTCTGAACGAATCCTGACATGTCAATGTTTCAAAGGCCATTGCAAGGCATCGCAACTGCTACAGCTTACCCGAACTAAGGACGTGCGGGCGCGGTGTCCGGACCCGGCTTGATACGCGAGTCGGCCGTGAGCTCGAGCAGGTCGACCTCTTCTTCCGCGGCATGGAAGGCGTGATCACCGATCACCTTGCGCGCCCGCAGGTTGATGAGCACCTGGCGCTGCGCCCGAACTGCCCGCCGTTGTAACTGCGTCATACGAGTCTCATTCGAGTCCTCTGCCGTGGGAGTCCGCTCTCCGGAAGCCAGGCGGGCCTCGTATTCGCTTCGGAGTACGTCGATTGACGGATGGCCGTCTGTTTCTTCCGCGAGGACCCGCAGCGCCGCACGTGCCGTTTCCACGCGGGCCAGTCTGACTTCACGGGCCACCGAGCCGTCATCTTTCAGACCTAACACGGCCAACAGGGGCCGCAGGGTGAGCCCTTGTATGACGAGCGTTGTCAACACAACACAGAACGCGCACAGAATGATGAGGTCACGGTACGGAAACGCCGTCTCAGGTGTCCCGTCGGGCAGGGCCAATGCCGCGGCGAGGGTCACGATGCCCCGCATGCCGGCCCAGGACACAACCAATCCGCTGCCGCGAGTGGGCGCTTTCCTGGGTTTGTCAGGCGCCGCGCGGCGCTCCAGGAAGCGATTCGTGTAGCCGTACACCATGACCCATGCAATGCGCACCACGATGACCGTCAGGCACACAGAGCCTGCGCAGATTGCGTAAGTGTGCACGTCAGAGCTATGCATTCGCGCCAGGATCTGGCGCAACTGCAGGCCGATGAGCACGAATGCGAGCACGTTGAGAACAAATACAGCCACTTCCCACACGGCATACGAGGCAATGCGGTGTCGGGCATCCACCCGGCCCGGGGCGAACTGGGCAATGGTCATCGCAAAACTGACCACGGTAATGATGGCTGACAGTCCGAGATGGTCGGCAATGATCCACATGCCGAAGGTGCCGCAGAACTGCAGAATCACGGACACCTGGATGTCCTCTACAGCCTGAGTGGCCCACAGATAGAGTCGGGCCAGGACGATGCCGACAATGACTCCGCCGCCGCACGTCAGCAACAGCAGGGGTACGATCTTCCAGCCGAAAGTCGCGCCCGTCATGGCCGTCGCGACTGCAATACGATATATCAGCAGCGCGCTGGCATCGTTGAACAGGCTTTCCCCTTCGAGAATCACGAGCAGCCGGTGCGGGGGCCGCAGTCGCCGCAGCACCGCGGTAGCCGCCGAGGCGTCCGGTGGAGCCACGATCGCTCCCAATGCAATGGCAGCCGGCCAACTCAGATCCGGAACAAACTTTCTGGCGACGACCGCGACGGCGACAATCGTGAGAACAACCATCACCAACGCCAGGCTGATGAGCGACTTGAGATTCTGTCGCAGATCGCGGGGCGAGGCGTCGTATGCGGCGTCCAGCAGCACAGGAGCCACGAATAACGCCAGGGCCAGTTGTGGATCGAGCGTAACCTGTGGTGCCCCCGGTATCAGCGCGAGGCCGGCGCCGGCGAGCGCGAGCAGTGCAGGGTACGGCACGCCAATCCGGTTGGCCCACAGGGTGAGGACTGCACCGAGCAGCAACAGGGCGATGACCAGTTCGAAGATAACCATGGAAGTACAATAAATGAATGTCGTCGAAGCGACTCTGGGTTATGACCGCTGGCTCACGCAACGTCTGCAAGTCATCGTCAAGCGCGATCTGAAGCTCAAACATCGCGAGATGTCCGAGGACCCCTTCTCCTTTCTGCGCGCGAGCTTCTACCGCTGGGCACAGGTTTGGCCGCAACTGTGCAGCGATCTTACCGCGGCGCCCAAAGTGTTGGGCGTCGGCGATCTGCACGTTGAGAACTTCGGCACGTGGCGCGACGGTGAAGGCCGGCTGATCTGGGGGATCAACGACTTCGATGAAGCGACGGCCCTTCCTTATACCAACGACCTCGTGCGGCTGTGTACCAGTGCCTTGATTGCAATCAGCGAGGCGCGCCTCGAAACCCCGTCGCAGCGGGCCTGCGACTCGGTTCTGGAAGGCTACACTGAGGCTCTCCGGGATGGAGGCGAGCCGGTGGTGCTGGCTGAGCGCAACCGCTGGCTACGTGACCTGGCAGTGGGTCGTCTGAAAGAGCAGCGCGCTTACTGGGAACGACTCTTGAAACTCGGGCGTGTCTCGGTGGCGCCGACGCCCCGGCAATTGGGCTTTCTGCGGCAGTCCATGCCGGAGAGCCGGCTGCCGTTTCGCATCTGTCACCGTCAGGCAGGCCTGGGAAGCCTGGGTCGCCAAAGGTTTACTGCGGTGGCTCATTGGCGCGGTGGCACTATCGCTCGTGAGGCCAAGGCCCTGACGACGTCAGCCTGGTGGTGGTTCAGGGACGCGTCCCCGCCCGTGGAGTATTCCCGGATCATGAGTCGTGCGGTACGGGTTGCAGACCCGTTCCTTCAGGTCCACGACGGGTGGGTCGTGCGGCGCCTGGCACCAGACTGCAGCCGTATTGAGATGAAACATCTCGCAGGTGTTCAAAATGAGTGCCGGTTGTTGTGGATGATGGGCTGGGAAACTGGCAACGTGCATCTGGGAAATCCGCGGCAGCGCGACGCTATCCGTCGCGACCTGCGCAAGCGAAAAGGTGACTGGTTGAGCAGGGCGGCACGCAGCATGCGCAATGCGACAATCGAGGATTGGCACGACTGGCGTAACAGGTAAGGCATGGCGATCCTCCACATCCAGCACCGAACGACTTACCTGTACAAGAAGGCAGTGGAATTTGGCGAGCACCGGCTGATGTCACGGCCGCGGGACAGTCACGATCTGCGGTTGATTGACACCGCGCTGGCCATCGATCCGCCGGCGAGCGCCCTGCGATGGATTCACGATGTGTTTGGCAACTCGATTGCGATTGCGAGCTTTGATCAGGCGGGGGAGCGACTGACTTTCGACTCGGGTGTGTGGGTCGAGCACTATCCGGTCGGGCACCGCAAGATCGTCGTTGAGCCGTATGCCGCACGGTTTCCCTTCAGCTACTCGGCCGAGGATGCGATGGACCTGGGGCGCACCAAGGAACGGCACTACCCGGATCCGCACCACCGGGTGGACGAGTGGGCCAAGGGCATCCTGGAACGGACACCCGAGGCGCGCACGCTCGATGTGTTGACGCAGATGGCCTCCACCATTCGCAAGGACTTCAAATACACGGCCCGTGAGGAAGTGGGGGTGCAAACACCGCTGCAAACGCTGGAGTTGTGTTCAGGAAGCTGCCGCGACTTCGCGCTGTTCATGATGGAGGCGGCGCGCAGCCTGGGGCTCGCGGCCCGGTTCGTTTCCGGTTACCTGTACGACGAGCTGCTGGTCAGCGATGGCGCACTGGTGGGCGGTGGCGCCACACATGCATGGCTGCAGGTGTTCCTGCCTGGGGCAGGTTGGATCGAGTTCGACCCGACCAACGCGCTCGTAGGGGGACACAACCTGATCCGGGTGGCGGTCGCCCGCGATCCGTCCCAGGCTATCCCGCTGGCGGGTAGTTACAAGGGGGAGAAGGAAGACTTCATATCGATGTCGGTGGAAGTGACCGTCACTACTGAATAGCTTCCACCTTGACGCCCACCGACAGGCGGTGACTGCCGCCTCCCAGGATGATGCCGCGCAGGGGAGAGACGTCGCCGAAGTCCCGGCCCCACGCGACTGAGACGTGATCGGTCCCGACAAACATGTCGTTTGTGGGATCCAACTCCATCCAGCCAAAAGGCGGCGTGAACACGGCCACCCACGCATGCGATGCCCCCCAGCCTACGAGTGCTGTGGGACTGGCCGGAATTTGCCGGATGTAGCCGCTGACATAGCGGGCGGCGAGACCGCGGGCGCGCAGACACGCAATCATCAGATGCGAGAAGTCCTGGCAGACGCCGCGACGATTCTTCAATACCTCGGTCAATGGCGTGGCGATGGTTGTTTCGCCGGGTGCGTAGCGAAAGTCCGCGTGCAGCTTGTTCATCAGCGCCTGAGCGCTCGCGAGGATGGGACGGCCGCGCGCGAAACAATCTGCAGCGTAATCGGTGAACAGCGTCTTGATCCGCACGTAGGGGGATTCGTGACGAAATTTCGCCGCTTCGAGACTTTCGCGGGCGGGATCCGAGCCACGATAGGCCAATTCGGCCGCGGTGCGCTCCCACGGCAGGCTGTCCGCAGCGTTTACAGCCGGGCGCGGATGAACCTCCACTTCCATGTCGGTCGCGACTTCGAGCTTGCGATGCGGATGATCGAACTCCACCCGGGTCACGAGGTTGCCGAAGGTATCGATCTCGTTGCGCTTGCGATAAAAGGCCGGGGTCACGTTGATCACGTGCTCCAGGCATTGTTGATACGCGGTCGGCCGCGGGACCAGATGTAGAAGTTGATGCGAATGCACGACGTCGTTGCGGTATTCGTACGCCGTCTCGTGCCGAATGCGGTAGCGAACGGTCCCTTTCATGTCGCCAACGCCTGGGCATCCAAAGTGATGTGCGAGAAATGTCGCAGCGACAACCGGTCCGACAGCTGGCCGGCGGCCCAGCTCAGGGCACGCAGACGGTCGGCCATGGCGCGCCGGGCCTGTTCCGCGTCCGCTCCCTCGGCTTCGAGTGCATTCAGCTTGGCATCCGTGAGTTGGGGAATGGCTTCGTCCAGTCCCATTTCGCCCGTGATGCCGAGCGAGGTGTTCAGTGTTTCCAGATCGCGCGCAATGGCGCGGTACTGAAACGCCAGCGCGCGTGGATGCTCTGAATCGCGAACCAACAGGTCCAGCATCGGTCCCAACCGGGGCGCCACCACATAGCGTGAACGATAGATCCGGTTGCTGTCATAGGCTTCCAGCAGCCATTCGACATGGGATTGTCGGGTGGCCCACTGCGACGCCAGGTGCTGCGCCAGCAGTCCGGCAGCAAACTGCAACCGCTCGAGCCGGCGTCCCACGCGCAATAATCGCCAGCCTTCATCCTGGGTCATGTCGTCGAACGCAAAGCCGGCAAGCGCGGCCAGGGACAGCAGGAGTTGATCCAACGCCGCGCGGGGCTCCTCGCGGGCAGCGATGGATTCCTGCAATCGGCGCTGCATGTCGTTCACAGCGCGCCAATAGCTCGCGGATAAACGGGTACGCACCTGCGAGGCACACCACGCCAATCGCCTGACGTCGGCTGTAACACCCATCGGATTCCGATCGTCGCGCAGGCACGCGGTTGGATCGCCATCGATGGAGCAGACGCCCAGATCCCGGCAGAATCTCACGGCGGCATTCCAGACCGCCTCGTCCGAGCGCGCCGCGATCGTTCCCCGCAACAAGCGGGCCTTGTCCTCGCACCGCACGGTGTAGCGGCCGAACCAGTAGAGATTCTCAACCAACCTGGACGGAATGTCATCGTGCCTGACATGTGAGCCGGGAGTCTTGCCGGTGGTTGCCGCGACGGCATCCTCTGCGGGGTGCGGTAAAACCCAGATGTCCTTGCTGCCACCGCCACGCTGGGTGGAAACAACATCCACCGCCGTATCCGCCGCTACCCGCGCAAGGCCGCCCGGCATAACCCGGGTGCCCGAGATTCCTGCGACGGCATACATGCGGATGGCCACGGGTGTTGCGGCAAACCCGAGCGCTCCGTGTGGTCGCCAGACCGGTGTCTGCGAGAGGGACAGGTGTTCCTGAGCGACATAAGCATAGGGGCGTGCACGCAGCCGCTGGATCAGCCGCTTGCGTTTCTCGCCTTCGAGATTGCGGCCGAATACCGGCTCGAATCTTTGGTTGGGGTACGTTGGTTTGATGACGAGCTCGTCCAGGTGAGTCAGCACGTATTCCAACGCCGGCCCTTCGCCGCACCACCAGGTTGCAACCGACGGCAGCGAGAGTTTTTCGCCCAGCAAACGCTCCGCGATGCGCGGTAAGAATCCGAGCCACGCCGCGGACTCGAGCACGCCCGTTCCGAGAGCATTCGCCATGACAACCCGGTTGGCGCGGACGGCGCCGATCAGCCCGGGGATGCCCAGTGTTGAACCGCTACGCAGCTCGAGCGGATCGCAGAAGTCATCATCGAGTCGTCGCAGGATGGTATGTACGCGCTTCAATCCCGCCAGCGTCTTGAGATACACCGTGTCGTCGCGCACGGTGAGATCTGTCCCCTCAGCGAGCGGAACACCGAGTTGCCTCGAGAGATAAGCGTGCTCGAAGTAGGTCTCGTTGAAGGGGCCCGGCGTCAAAATGACGGCGAGCGGGTTTTCACCTTCATCGCCGTGACTGAGGAGTTGCTCGCGCAACTCGCTGAAGACGCCGGTGACCCGTTCGACCTCGAGTTGCCGGATGGCCTCCGGGAGGACCTGCTCGACGATCTCGCGATTCTCGAGGGCATAGCCGGCTCCCGAAGGGGCCTGTGTACGGTCCGCGAGCAACCACCAGCGACCGTCCGGGGCGCGGGCAAGATCGGCGGCGTAAATATGCAGCCAATTGCCACCGCGTGGCACGATGCCGTGGCATGGCCACAGATAGTTGGGATGTCCGAATACCAGCTCCGGGGGCACGAGTCCTTCCGAGAGCAGTCGCTGGGGTCCGTAGATATCGGCCAGCAGCGCATCCAGCAACCGCGCGCGTTGTGCCAGGCCAACTTCGATCGCGCGCCACTCATCTGCGAGCAACAACAGTGGCACGGGGTCCAGGGCCCAGGGTCTGTCAGCTCCCTGCGGATCGGCGTACACGTTGTAGGTCACGCCGTTTTCGACGATCAGCCGCCGGGTCCGCTCCAATCCGCGCCGGGCGACCGCCCTGGCGTCATCACCTGTCAGTTGATCCAGCAGCGGTTGCCAGTGTGGTCGAATCAACCCCTTGTCATCGAGCAACTCGTCGTAGCGGCGTGCGTCCGGGACGTACGCCGCGAGCCAGCCCGGTGTAACCGGGCCGGCGGTCAGCACCGAAAGGGCTTTGGGTTTCGATTCGGTCAAGGGGCTCGCAGGTCCAGCGTAAAGGGAAATTCCCAGCCCGGCGTCTCGGGTGGTGCGCTGATCGTGCCAGGAGTGTGGCCCATTCGGAAGAATCGCGCGAGCCGCCGGCTCTCCGACTCGAAGGCATTCACGGGGAAGGTGGCATAGCTGCGGCCGCCCGGGTGCATGACGTGATACTGACAACCCCCCAGTGAGCGGTTCATCCAGGTATCGACCAGGTCGAAGGTGAGGGGCGAGTCCACTGTCTTGGTCGGGTGCAACGAGGATGCGGGCTGCCACGCCTTGTAGCGCACGCCGGCCACGAATTCTCCGACATTGCCTGTTGGGCGAAGGGGGACTCTGCGGCCGTTGCAGGCGATGGCATACCGGTCAGGGGCGAGGCCGGTCGCCTTGACCTGCAAACGCTCCGCCGAGGCGTCGACGAATCGTACAGTTCCACCGGGTACGCCTTCCTCACCCATGACGTGCCACGGCTCCAGCGCCTGGCGCAGCTCGATTTCCACGCCCGGAGCGGTGAAATCACCGTACTTCGGAAAGCGGAATTCAAAGTGGGGCGCGAACCAGTCCTTGCGCAGCGGGAATCCGGCGGCCGCCTGTTCCGAGAGGACGTCCGCGAAGTCCTGTTCCACGAAGTAGGGCAGCATGAAGCGGTCATGCAGCTCGGTTCCCCACCTGGCAAGGCGGGGAGGTGTGTAGGGCGTGCGCCAGAAACGCGCCACGAGCGATCGCAGGAGCAGTTGTTGCGTGAGGCTCATGCGTTCGTGCGGGGGCATTTCAAAGGCCCGCAGCTCGAGGAGTCCCAGCCGGCCCGTCGGTCCGTCCGGTGAATACAACTTGTCGATGCAGAACTCGGCGCGATGGGTGTTGCCGGTGACGTCGGTCAACAGGTTGCGGAAGATCCGGTCGGCCAGCCAGGCAGGACAGTCCTGGCCGGGCGGGGGCAGCTCTTTGAATGCGAGCTGCAGCTCGTACAGGGTGTCATTGCGAGCTTCGTCGGTGCGGGGCGCCTGGGAGGTGGGGCCGATGAACAGGCCTGAAAACAGGTACGACAGGCTCGGATGATTGTGCCAGTAGCTGAGCAGGCTGCGCAGCAGGTCGGGGCGGCGCAGGAAGGGGGAGTCGGTTGTGGTGGCGCCTCCCAGCACGAAGTGGTTGCCGCCTCCAGTGCCGGTGTGCCGCCCGTCGAGCATGAATTTCTCGCTCGTGAGCCTCGATAGTCGTGCCTGCTCGTACAGGTGGGTCGTCCGCTTGGCCAGCTCATCCCAGCTCGCGGATGGGTGGATGTTGACCTCGACGACACCCGGGTCGGGTGTTACGCGGAAGCTGTTGAGTCGCGGATCGCGCGGGGGTTCGTAGCCCTCCATGACGATCGGTTGCGACAGGCTCGACGCGGTTGCTTCGATGGCCGCAACCAGCTCGAGGTAGTCCTCGAGGCGGGGGGCGGGGGGCATGAAGATGTACAACACGCCGTTGCGTGCTTCGGCACACATGGCTGTGCGGGTGATCCAGCCGGCTGATTCGCGGAGTTGGGGTGTTCGTGTTGGATCGACCACGCCGTGCTTGGCGGCTGCGTTTTTTGCGCGCGCGCTGGCTGCCGCTTCTGCGCTGGCTGGGTCGGCCGTGCCGCGGCCCAGGGTGTCGCTGCCAATTGCGTCGGCCCCGCCGCGGGTGTCGGCGATGTCGGCTGCGGCAATCTGCGCGGCGGTCAGGTCGTCCGCAATCGCGACGGCGCCGGTGTCACCGCCCGCGGATGTTGCGAACGTCGGGCTGGTGGCGAGCGTCGCGGGCGTGGCCGACTCGCGAAGCTGCTGCCGAATCTCCGCATACGGTGCCAGCGGTGGAAACGTCTGCGTTGGATCGGGTGAATTGACGTGCGTAAGGTCGCCGGGCACTGCCCAGGGCAGCGAATCCAACGGCAGCCTGAACCCGATTGGCGAATCTCCCGGCACGAGGTAACACCGTTCCTGACGAAGGAACCACGGGCCCGTCTGCCAGCGAACACCCGCCGGATCGCGCGACACCGGAAAAACATAACCCGCGGGTCGATCCAGCCCGCGCTCGAATATCCGCATGAGACGGGTGCGCTCACCGGCGCTCTCGATTTGTGATTCAAACGGGTCCACATTGGATGGCAGCCGTTGCTCTTTCCACATGTAGTAGAAAGTGTCCTCGTACGCCGCAAACACAAACGTGGGCGATAGTCCCAGGCGTGTGGCGACTGCTCGCAGAAAGCGTTGCGCTGTATCGTGACTCGCACCGGTGCTGACACTCTCATCGGACAGCAGCTCGGGCGTCTGCCAGATGGGCTCGCCGTCGCGGCGCCAGAAACAATTGAGCGACCAGCGCGGTAACGGCTCTCCCGGGTACCACTTGCCCTGGCCGAAATGGGCCAGCCCCTTGGGGGCGTATTCGGCCTTCAGGCGCTCGTAGAGGTCGATCGACAGACGGCGCTTGTGGGGGCCCAACGCCGCCGTATTCCACTCGGCGCCATCGTGATCATCGATCGATACAAAGGTCGGCTCGCCGCCCATGGTGAGGCGAACGTCGAGCGCCTCCAGGCTGGCATCAATCTCGTGCCCCAGTCGCTCTACGGCAGCCCATTGCTCTTCCGAGTAGGGTTTGGTCACGCGCGGGGCTTCCCACACGCGCTCGATCTTCATCGTGTGCTCGAATTCGACCTTGGACTCTTCCACCTGGCCGCTGACGGGCGCGGCTGTCGAGGGCTCCGGAGTACAGGCCAGGGGGATGTGGCCTTCGCCCGCCAGCAGTCCGGAGGTGGGATCCAACCCGATCCAGCCGGCACCCGGCAGGTAGACCTCGCACCAGGCGTGCAGGTCGGTGAAATCGGCTGTCGGACCCGACGGCCCATCGAGCGACTTGATGTCGGGCGTGAGCTGAATGAGGTAGCCCGACACGAAACGGGTTGCCAGTCCCAGGTGCCGCAGCAGTTGCGCCAACAGCCAGCTGGAGTCGCGGCAGGATCCTGCACGCTTGCCGAGCGTCGTTTCCGGAGTTTGTACGCCTGGCTCCATGCGGATCAGGTAGCGGATGTCCCGCGCCAGGCGCATGTTCAGCTCGACGAGAAAATCGATGGTGCTGACTGGTTTGCGGGGAATAGATTCCAGATAACTCGTCAGCAGGGGTGTTGCGGGAAGTTGGGTCAGGTAGGGTGCGAGCTCGCGTGCCTCTGCGGCCTCATAGTTGAATGGAAACTGCTGTGCGTACGGCTCGAGAAAGAAATCGAAGGGATTGAACACCGACATTTCGGCGACGAGGTCCACCTCGATGCGCAACTCGCGGGTTTTGTCCGGAAACGTGAGCCGCGCGAGATAGTTGGCTTGCGGGTCCTGTTGCCAGTTGATGAAGTGCCTGGCGGGCTGCACGCTGAGCGAATAGCTGAGAATCCGGGTGCGGCAATGCGGGGCCGGTCGCAATCGCACGATCTGCGGACTGAGCGTGACCAGCCGGTCGTACCGGTAGTGGGTGGTATGAGTGAGCGCAACATGAATCGACAAGGAGGCCTCCCGCGCGGGCGTTGCGGCGGTTTGGAGTTCTCGAGCCGCCACATTATACGAAGGCGGCGACGGCCACTGCCGGCTACGGAGTAAGCCGCACTATCCGCGCACCAATTTGGACCGCGGCGGGGATTTTCAGCACCAATAGGTGGCAAATTCATCGCATGTTTGAAAGTCACGCTCACGCGCTGGTATGTTCGGTGCGTCTCTTCGCCAAAATGCCTCTCCAATGAGCATCGACTGGACTACTTATTCAGCCCCTGGGCAGCATGATGAGCTGGTCGGCCCCGGCGGCGGCGCTCGCGCTGCAGGTCGGGCGCTGATGCGCTATCTGTCAGAGCTCGGCGGCGAGGAGATTGGTGTGCGCCAGCAGGCGGCGGAGCTTGCGATCAAGGCGATGGGAATCACCTTCACTGTGTATCACGAGCAGGAAGGCTCCATCGATCGAGCATGGCCGCTGGACATCATCCCCCGGACCATCACGCGCAAGGAATGGGCGAAAATCGAGAAAGGACTCGAGCAGCGCGTGGCGGCGCTGAACCTCTTCATTGATGACGTGTATCACGAGCAGCGCATCGTCGCGGACGGCGTCTTTCCCAAAGAGATCATCTCCACCTCGAAGAATTTCCGGCCCGAGTGTGTTGGGGTGAAGCCGCCGGGCGGTTGCTGGGCGCATATCTGCGGCAGCGACCTGGTCCGCGACAAGGACGGCACGGTTTACGTGTTGGAAGACAACCTGCGCGTGCCTTCCGGCGTCTCGTACATGATTGAGAACCGGCAGGTCGTCAAGCGCGTGTTTCCGGAGTTGTTTGAGAGCGCGGCCATTCTCCCGGTCGACGACTATCCATCACAGCTGCACGACATGCTGGTTGCGCTGTCCCCGCGGCGCGAGCGCCAGCCGGAAGTGGTGGTGTTGACTCCCGGGGTCTTCAACTCGGCCTACTTCGAGCACGCATTCCTCGCCCGGCAGATGGGCTGTGAGCTGGTTGAAGGGCGCGATCTCGCAGTGCACGAAGATGACTGCGTGTATATGCAGACCATTCGCGGTTGGACGCGGGTGGATGTGATCTATCGGCGTATCGATGACGATTTCCTGGACCCTGAGGTGTTCCGGTCCGACTCGTCACTGGGTGTGCCCGGATTGATGCGCGCCTGGGCCAGGGGCAACGTCGCTCTGGCGAACGCGCCGGGTGCGGGCGTGGCGGACGACAAACTCGTCTACACGTATGTGCCTGACATGATCAAGTATTACCTGGACCAGACCCCGATTCTTCCCAACGTGCCATCCTGGCGTTGCCGGGAAAAGAAGGAGCTCGATCACGTCCTCGGTCACCTGGATTCACTCGTGGTGAAGCCGGTGGATGGGTCGGGAGGCTATGGGATGCTGATGGGGCCGATGTCGACGCAACGCGAGCGAAACTCGTTCAGCACACAGCTGAAGACTGATCCGCGCAGCTTCATTGCGCAGCCGGTCATCACGCTGTCGACAGTCCCTACGTTTGTAGGCGATCGGATCGAGCCGCGGCACGTTGATTTGCGGCCTTTCATTCTGAGTGGTCCGAAGACCTATGTAACAACCGGTGGACTGACTCGCGTTGCCCTCCGGCAGGGCTCGCTGGTGGTCAATTCCTCTCAGGGCGGCGGAAGCAAAGACACCTGGATAGTGGATACCGAGGCGTAAACGCGTGCTCGCACGAGTAGTTGAAAACGTATATTGGCTCGCGCGCTACCTGGAGCGAGCGGAAAACACGGCACGCCTCGTCAGTGTCAATACCAACCTGCTGCTGGATCTGCCGAAAGGGCTGACACCGGGCTGGCAACCTTTGATCGACATCACGGGCAGCCGCGAAATATTCGACAAGCGTGCCAGCCGCGCCGACGAGCGGGACATCGTGCAGTTCCTGATCGCCGATGCTGAGAATCCCGGCTCCATTGTCGCGTCGTTCAAGATGGCGCGTGAGAACGCGCGTACCCTGCGCGATATTTTCCCGACCGATACCTGGGAGCTGCTGAACCAGTTCTTCATGGAATTCATTGAAGAGCTGCCCACCGGTCTCAACAAACGCAACCGGTTCAACTTCCTCAAGCGGATCGTTCTGACGTCGCAGACGATCACGGGCGCGCTCGAGGGAACGATGAACCGCAATGATGCGTACACGTTCCTCCTGCTGGGCCGCAACCTCGAGCGGGCCGATATGACGAGCCGTATCGTGGACGTCCGATCAGCCCAGTTGCTGCCGGATGACGCGCCGGAGTTGCGTCCGTTCGACACGATACAGTGGATGAGCGTGCTCAAGTCACTGTCGGGTTATGAGATGTATCGTCTCAGCCGGCGCACACGCGTCAGCCGGACCGATGTGCTCGAGTTCGTACTGCGAGGCGAGCAGTTCCCCCGCGCCTGTGGGTTCAGCCTTCGGCAGATCGAGCAATGCTTGTTGGCTCTGCCGCGCAGTGCGGGCGTACTCGATGCCCTGGCGGGTGTTATCAGGTTCCTGGGCGATGCCGACCTGGCGACATTGGATCAGCCCGGGCTGCACGAGCTGATTGACCGGCTGCAGTTGCACATCATCGGTGTGCACGATGGCATCGCGCAGACTTACTTTCCTTCGCGTGGTGGTTCGCAAAGCCAGCGTCAGGTGCAGTGGTCAGACGGTGGGGTCAGGACGCTGCCGTTGTTTGCTGACGCGCCGACGGGCTGAGCATCGCGCGCTGCGGGTGGCAGCCCACCGCCTGCCACCACTGGCCTAACCCGGCGCTGTTTGCGGCCTTGGCACCAGTCTCTGGCGAAATTGCTGTTGCAACAGCAGCAGTGCCACCAGCGCTTGCACACATACGGTGACCACTGACAGGTACCACAGGTATCGCAATTCGAAGTGGCCGTGTGACCCCAGCCACAACGCGGGTCCGACGTGGGTGATGAGCCTGGTTCCGGAGCTGATGAGCGACGGCCAACTGTTTCCCACAGCCTGAAACAGGCTCGAGCATGTGAACGCCAACCCGGATGGGATGAAGTTCCACGAGGCGATCTGCAGGTAGAGCGCCCCGACCGCGATCACCGCAGGGTCCGCGGTGAACAACTGCACCATGCTGTCCGCTTTCCACAAACACAGCAGCGTGAGGGCCGCCATGACAGCGGAGCTCATCCAGGCGGCGGATCGAAAGGTCTCCCTCACCCGGCTCATGTGCCCAGCCCCGAAATTCTGCCCCGCCACAGGGGCGGCAGCGAAGGCGATGGCCATCGCCGGCAGGAAGATCGCCTGCATGAGACGCGCGCCCACTCCGAATCCTGCCTGCGCAGCCGGCCCGAAGCCACGGATCGCCCAGTAGACGACGGCGATCACGACGAAAATCATCAGCATCTCGCCGCCGGCCGGCAGGCCGATGTTCAGAATGCGTTTCCAGGTCGCCAACTGGGGCATCCACTGCTTGGAGTTGAGGGCCACGAAGTGCTCGAGGCGCGCGAAATACCACCACAGAAATACGACACCGATGGCAATCGCCAGGGTCGTCGCGAGCCCCGCGCCGGCCACGCCGAACGGATGGTGCGTCCCCCATCCCGCGATCAGGACGGGCGCAAACACGGTGTTCAACAACACCGTGAGCACTTGCACAATCATGGTTGGTTTGACGATACCGGTGCCGCGCAGCGCCGAACCCATTGCTACCAACGCGAACTGCAGCGCCAAACCGGGTAGGTACCAATACAAATACGTCGCACCGGCCGCCGCGGCTGCTTCATCAGCAGCCAACGCGTGCACATACACGCCTGTTAACCCGTAGCCCGCGACCAGCGTCGTTACTCCCAAGATCGCTGACATCAGTACCGACTGGTTAAAAATGAGGTTGGCCTCGGGGCGGTCCTTCCGTCCCGCCGCGTGCGATACCAACGTGACGGTTCCAACGCCCAGCATCTGCGTGAGAGCGATGATGACCATCGACACGTTGCCCGCGAATCCCACTCCCGCCAAGGCGGTGTCACCCAGGCCGGCTACGAAATAGAGGTCGACCAGGTAGTAGAGAGTCTGGAAGACCATGCCGGCGGCTATGGGGACGGCGATGGCGACTATTTGGGTGGAGATGGGGCCTTGGGTGAGGTCCTTCACTGCTTCGGGGTCCTTTGTTTGTCGTTGCGAGAGGGTATCGCTGTTTGAGCCTGCGGGTGGCGTTTCTGCATGAGGGGACTGCTGCTGCGGTGATTGGCTCTGCGGGCCGGCTTGGAGAGTTACGGGTGCGGGGTCGGGCAAATCCCTTGTCGACGTAATCGTATCGATTTTCACGAATCGGACATCGGGAGCCGCGGCTGTGGTGCGTGGGTGGTCGGGCCAGGGGCCGCGGGCCGCGACACTCGGGTGACTCTGGCATTGCGAGGGGGCATTACCGAGTGGTATTGCCACGGGGTACTTCCAGATGGCACTGCCATGGGCTCGGCGCCAGCCCGAGCACTCGGGTCTGGGGTCGGAAAAATTTGGTCGATTTGAGAATGGTCAGGCGGGACCCGAGCCCGCAACCGTTAACCCATCACGGCCGGCCTACTGCACCAACCCCTGGTTCACCCGCAACGTCGTGACGCGCATGCGTTGGCCAACCACTCGGACTCTAGAGCGACGCCAAGAGAACGCGCATGCGTGCGAACAACCAACTCTTGAAACCAGGGTGGCGACCCCGCCAATAAAGGCAGAGTCGCCTCCCGTTCTTATCAACCACCCCGTCTGGCGAACGCACCTAGCGGGGCCAGGCGCGTGCGACACACATCAGAACACTATTTGGGCTCTTTGCCCGGATTCGGATCTTCCATCGGGAACGACTGCGCACCCGTGGGTGGAGCGGTATGCATGGGGGCCGGGGCGTCGCTTTGTACACCGTTTGTCGGGGCCGGGACGGGCGCCGAAGCAGTGGTGGTTGGGCTCGAAACTGCACCGGTACCTGAATTTACCGCGGTCATGAAGCGACGGGCTGAGTCGTCGGTGCTCTTCACCTTGCCGGAGATAATGTCCGAGGCGAGGATGTCGGGCTTCCCGTAGAACAACTCGTTCGCGTCGTCGTCGATTGTCAGCGCGGTGCCGTCGAGGGCCAGGCCGGCGAACACACCGCGTGATCGGGAGTACGAATAGACCTCTGCCTTGAAGCTCGTGTCAGTCGACGCTGAGGCCTGCCGGCCGATGGGGCCCGCTGCTACTGATGCATCGGCGCCCAAGGTGAACTTGCCGCCGGTGATGCCTTCAACGCCTTTGCGAGTGGTGAACACCAGCATGATGTCAGTCGACTGGACACCCCATTGCCAACCGAAGCTGCCACCCGTCATGGTGATGAACGTCGGATTGGTGAAGCGGCCGTCCTTGTCGCGCACGACGAGGACACCATGACCGCGGCGCCCACCGGCGAAGAATGCAATCTTGGTCATGTCAGGAATGACAGCGATCGCATACGCACGCTCGAGCAGCCTGTCCGGAATGTACTGGTCGCGCGACGAGCGCAGCTCTTCCAGCACCTGGCTCGCCATCAACAGGCGACCCTGTTCCCGTGCCTGCGCCCAAGCTCCCGTTGTGCCCAGAGCGAGCGCGAGCCCGGCCAACGCCGTGAACAGTTTTATGCGATTGCGCATATTTGAAATCCCCATACAGTGCTGTCAGACACGATGCGCTAGCTTATATCACGCTGGCGCGCAAGGGGGCGGATGTTAGCGAAACCGCAGCGAGCAAAAACCACGCTTTTTGCTCGCGGGCGACGAAGTCCGTCTCAGCCCGGCCAGTGCCGGTCTAATAGACAATTGCTCGCGGGCGACGAAGTCGGGCTCCGCCCGGCCGGTGCCGGGCTAATGGACGATTAGAACCAGACTGAAAGGAATACCTGCAGGATGTTGGCGTTCAGTTTGTACAACGGCTCGTTGCCCGCCGTGAACCCGGGACTCGCGCCGATCAGCAGCGCATTGCGGAAATCCCTGTAGTCGATCAGCAGGTGATCGAAGCGGACATTGAAGCTGCTCTTGTTGATCCAGGGGTTTCTGGGAATGGGGAACTCGTACGACAGGCCGATGCCGGCCATGTAGCTGTTGAATGCGGCGAGCTCGCGGTCGCGCGCCATGAAGTTCTGGGAGTTGGCCCGTGGAAACAGATCGCTGTAAAAGCTCGCCGCGTTCTGCGTATAGAAGCGGAACGTCCCGTCGAATATCCAGTTCTTGAACGCCGGATGGGTATAACCCACCTCGGCCGTATGGGCCCGGATGCCCCACGTGTCCGAGAAGTAGCGGTATGAACCGGTCACGGCTGCGCGGTACGGCAGGTAGTATTTCAGCTCCAGCGAGCCCGCGTTGCTGGTCCGGGTGTTGGGATAGACCTGCTCCGCCTGTGTGTAGCCCAGGCCCGCCTGGGGATTCAGATAGAGGATTTTGCGGTACGGGCTCTGCAGGTAGCCCTGGTCCGTCAGCACCTCGTAGTTGAAGCTCGCAATCAGCGTGCGGGTGAGGATCTGGCTGATGCCCACGGAATAGCCCCGGTGATCCGCATCCTTGAATGCGATCGGGTTGCCGTCCTTGTCGAAACCGCCGAAGGAGGGGTCGTTGATGATCTTGCCCGAGGCCGAATTCTTCAAATCCCGGTACACCTTGTCCCAACCGCGCTTGTAGGTCATGGACAGCGTGGTCAGGTCGCCGAACATGTCCTGGCTGATGGAGTAGTAGGTGGTGTTCGCTGTGTAGTCGGGCTCGGAGCCGTGAATGATGCCGGCGCTGTAGGTCGACTTGCCGTGCAGGTACATGAAGCCGCCGGTTTCCTGCGTGCGAGTCTCCTTGTACGGGCTGGCAGAGAGCTTCACGTCGACCGAGGCGCTGGATATGTAGTCCTGATACCAGTTGCCGGTCAGAGCGAAGTTGTCGGTGATCTTCTTTTGAACCAGGATCGAAGGACCCTGGATGGTGATACCACCGCCCTGATAGCGGTGATACAAGGCATCCGTTCGATCTTCAGGCAGCACCCCGGCGAGCGCCGGGGCGGCGCAAACACAAAGAGCCAGCAGCGTCAGGAGACGCTGCTGCAGCGAAATGCGGGTACTGTTCCGTAGCACTTTCAGTTACATCCGCAGCCGCCGCCTACTCCACCCGTCGCGCCCCGCGCGCCTTCGCGCGACTCGAGTACGTGGTCAAAGTAGGTGTCCGAGACGGGATCGCGATTGAACGACATGATCGGATCGGCGAAGTGCTCGCGCTCATAGGGCTTCACCCAAGGCTGAATAGGTGAGCACCCACCCAGGAGCAATCCCACGACGACGGCGATCAATATCGTTCGAGCCCGCATGGTGTGGTGTCCTTCTTTACTCGCGAACCAGGGAGCGGATGCTGTCGAGATACTCGTTTTCGTCACCTGGCTTGTAGCCACGGTGCAGCACGCGAATGTTGCCCTTGCGATCGATAATCACGGTGCTGGGCATTCCCTGCACGTCATAGGCCTTACTCACGGTGCTGTCCTTGTCATAGATGACAGGGAAGCTCACGGGCGTCTGCAATTGCTTGAGGAAGCCCTCGGCGTCCTTCGAATCCGGCTCGACGTTCACGCCGATCAGCGTGAAGCCCATTTTGTTGTACTTCTTGTAGATGTTCTCCAGCAGCGGCATTTCCTGCCGGCAGGGACCGCACCAGCTCGCCCAGAAGTTGAGCATCACCACCTGGCCCCTGTACTGCGTGAGGCTGATCTTGGGGCCGCCGCGGGACTCCAGGCTGAACTGCGGGGCGGGACCACTGGAGCTCGACCCGGCGCCCGAGGCGGGCACGGTGAGGAGGAGTGCGGTCGCGACGGCGCCGGTGAGCATTGCGGCGATACGGTGTTTCATGTCCAAACCTCTGTGCGACGCGTACGTCGCATCCTTAAAAGAATACGGTCGCTCCGAGCGACGCTTCCATGTTGTTGGTCAGCTTGGACACACCCAGCAAGTCTGTCCGGAACACCCGGTCCTGCACCTGGATGTGAATTGCCAGCCAATCCGACGGCAGCACGCGGTAGCCGCCGCCGAAGTTCACCGTGAAGCGATCATCGCCCGCGAACTTCGTGGCCCCGATGCCGCCGACAAAATAGAAAGCCGTCGTCAAGGCGTGACCCCGACCGATAAAGGTCTCGCCAGGAAGGAAGTTGTAGCCCAGGGAGATGTCGTAGTACGTGAAGCGTCTCTCACCGCTGGTAAGCAGCTGAATATTGCCGCCGAGGGTCTCGAAACTGGTGCGTCCCGCATACGCACGGCCATATTCACCCAGGAAAAAGAAGTCCTCGGTGACGTGGTAGGCCGCCGTCAAACCGTAGGCGTTCTGGGTGCCGAAGTCCTCGATGGAGATGAAGCCGTCATTGATGCCGATCTCGACATTCGAGCTGCGGATGTGCGGCACTTTGATCTTGCGGCGCTCGACCTCGGGGTCGACCACGCGCGGCGGGGTGGCATCCGCGTCCTGGGCGGCGGCCTGGGCATCCTGCTGCGCGGCTTCTTCCTTGGCTTCCGCCTTTGCCTGGCGTACTTCGCTGCGGTGATGGAACCAGTTGCGCACGGATGCGCAGCCCGGAAGCGTCATCAGGACCGCAGTCAGAAGAAGAACGCGAATCCCAGTTTCCATTCGTCTACTTCCTCGTTTGCGTTGCGCTTCGTGAATACCACGTGACTCTTGTACTCGCCGCGCACGAAAAAGCGGCGTGTCAGGTAATAGCGCACGCCGCCGCCCACATAGGCGGTCTGGTCGGTGCGCTCAGTGGGCTGCACTAGGGTGGCTTTCGGCGAGACGTGCACGAGTCCCGTGCCGAGCATCAGAAATGGTGAGAACCGCCACTCGGGTACCAGCACGTGCGTGAGTCCCAGATCGCCGACAACGCCGTTCGTGTATTTGCCGAAAAACTGTCCGACCGAAACCTCTGCCGCGAGTTGCGAGTTGAATGAATACGATGCGTAGGTGGAAACCAGCGTCGACCCGCTGTACTCACCGGCAAAGATACCCATCTCAAAATTGTGCGACGTGAAGCCGGAACGGTCGCCGAGATCGAACTTGAAGGGCGTTCCATCGGCGAGCACCGTCCGCAGCATGTCGCGTTGCGCGGCCCAACCTTCTACCCCGTGCTCCGTCCGAACCTTGAACCAATCCGTGCGGCGGAACAGGACCTGGACGCTCTCGTCGCGCTCCGCGACGTGAAAAACAGGGTAGCCACGGCCCGGACCCGAGCGCAGCTCCAGGTACGGCGCGGTGATGTACACCTGCAGATGCTCGTGCCCGTGACTCACGGCAGGAGCCGCGAGGAGCACGAGCGACAGCAACAACCCTACTAGTGGAAGACGAATCAACGGATTCCTAGTTGACAGGAGCAGCCGGGTCGAACGGGTCGTTGAAGAATTGCGCGCCAATATCCAGCCACTCTGAGATCAAGCGAAGCTCGGCCGGAGTCAGGTAGCCCGCATGGGTGCTGCCGGAGCCCGGTGCAAAGCGACCGAGGAACGCGCTCGAGAGCGCAGCATTCGCGCTACCCGCATTCAAATACGGTCCTACCTGTACCACTGTCGGGTTGCCATCCGCATCCGGCGGCCCCGCGACAGGCGTTAGTGCGCCCATGATAACTTCCAGCTTCGGCTCCTGGAACAGCAGATATCGATATGAGAGTGGCTGAGTGGCCACATCGTTCGAGGGCGTATTGGTCAGATCGAGCTGTCCGGCGGGCGCTTGTACGGTCACGGTGGCCGTGGGGGCAGCGGTTATTGTGTGGCAGCCGCCCTGCGTGCACGTGTGATCCGTCACCACCTTGCCATCCGCATCGACAGTCTGCCGTTTCACGTCCCAAAGTGCCTGGATGTGCGTGGGATAGTTGATCACGATGCGGCAGTTTGACCGCCAGTTTGAAGGTCCGCCGAAAGAATCGAGACAGCCCTTGTTCGGCGCGGGCGTGAAAAACTGCGTTGTGTCGTTGTACGCATACACGAGAGGTACGTCGGGCGTGCGCACGGCTGGATCTGTCCAGACGTCTGAATAATAGACGTTCACGCTCGGCATCATCTGCCTGCATTTCGGCGTATCGGTCACACAGCTGGTGCGCCCACGAGCTTCCGCCATGGTTTCACCCGCGGCCGGCACAAACGCGGAAACTGTGTGCAAGAAGGGCGCTGCTGATGCCGCTCCTGCATAGGCGGAATTGAATACGCCCTTGCGTCCATGCGATTTGAGGTTTTGAGGTGTTGCAGGGGTGTGACAACCGTTGCAGCTCAGAGTCTCGCCGGGACGGACCTGCAACCATGCCGCTTGGACGGGCGAGATGCGGCGTCCATTTGCGTCCAGGACGCTGATCTGGAACGCGACATTAGCCGGTACCCTGATGTTCACTGACCCATCGGGCTCGACGGGCGCGTAACCCATGATCTCGCGCATGAAGTTGCTGGCACCGAATGCCGTGTCATCGAGCGCCAATACGTCGCGGCTGGGAATCGAAACCGGCTTCTCCAGTCGGATGAACCGCGCCGGGCGCTGACCCGCCGTAGCCGCCAGCGGATCGGCCAGGGTCGCAATGTTCGGCTTTGCAGTGTCGACGCCGTCGAAGTCATAAACGCTTCGAATGTCGAGGATACCCAGGTTGGCGTTCACCAGCGTCTGATCGATATCCACTCCCGCAACCTTGTCCAGGATGATGTTCTGCAGAGCGCGCGGCTGCGCGGCCACGATGTCCGTGACCATGGTGCCTTCGACTGGCGGCATCACCGGCAGCAGCGTGTTCTTCTGGGGATCGAACATCCAGACGCTGTAGAGAGGGGGCGCAGTCTTGACGTTCGGGTCGGCAAGGCGTGAGTCCGTGCACGGCACGATCGTCGTTCCATTGGTATCGAGCAACCGGCACTGCGACCAACTGACCAGGAAGCGGCTCGAGTTGTCCCACAAGGGGAATGCCGAATTGAAACGGCCGCCCGGCGAAGGGCCGGGGACATCGATGACGTTGTTTTGAGTCGCGCGCGTCTGGGCGGGGCCCGGCAGGCCGGCATTCGCCAGCAGGGGCTGCTCGTTCTCCACGAACTGGGTGCCGTTGATGATGAGCAGGTCGCCGCCGAAGTCGATATCCGTGTAGGGACGCGCAAGCGTCATGATGCGGCCGTCCTGCATCTCCTTCGGCTTCACAAATTCGATCACGGCGTTGTTTGTTCCTGCCGGATTCGTTCCCGTCATGTGACTGTTGGCACCGTAGTACAGCTGCAGATCCGTGCCGTCCGGGTTGGACGTGTACAGATGCATCGCATCCTTGCCCGGCGCGTGGTCCCAGCGGGTCCAGAGAATCCGACCGTTCGACAGAACCGTCGGATCGCGATCGTGGCTCTGGTTGAACTCGATCTGGTGCGTCTCGGTGCGGTCGGCGCTGATCACGTGCAGGACGAAGGCTGGCTCATCGCGGGCCTCGTCCTGCGCTTCAAACTGGGGTTTACCCTCGTCCAGCAGTACGGCCTTCGATTGGCGCTGCGCCGTGGAGGAGAACACGATTCGTCCGTCCGGCATGTAATGCGGCGCGACGTTGTTGCTCTCATCGGGCACCAGGGACGGCGGGATCACCTGCTGCAGCGTGTCTGAGGCGATGATGTATTCCCACAGGTGCCACGTCGGGGCGTCCTTTTGTTTCATCTTCGCGGTGAGCGGCCCGCGCATGGCGAACACGACCGCCTTGCCGTCGAGGGATACATCGACATCCTTGATGTCGTAGGTGTCAGTTCCCGTAATGCGCGCCGTGATGTTGATTTCGTTCGCACTCGGGGAAGCGCTCTGCCGCTTGAAGAGGTCTGCCTTCGGGACCACGAGCTGGTCTTGCGTGGGCAGCACGGCGTTGCGCAGCAGGCGCAGGTCGTCTGTATCGGGCGGGATAGTGCGTTTTACATAGAAAATCGGAAAGTCGATCGTCGCGGGGTCGGCCGACTGGCTGTTCGCAACGTCGATGTGAGCGTTACCGCTGCAGCCGGCCAGCAGTGCGGCACACGCAACGAGGGCCGGCCCACCGAGGCGGCGCAACAGGGCGCGCGCCCGCAGCAGGTGTGCCGATCCTGATGCGCAGGCAGCAAAAGTCGCGCCTTTTGCTGCCGGCAGCAAAGCCAATGTCCGAAAAATGGCTGCAGGCCATTTTTCTGATTGACGATCGCGCTCCGTACTCATGCAAGTCACTCCAGGTCCGCCCTCCGCAATGCCGCGACGGGCGAATGTAACGTAATTCGGTCCCCGGATTGAATGCTTCCGTGATGCTTTTCTTTTGTTGTGCCGAGTCCGTCACGACACTCGGGAGCGGATCGCTGTTTTCTCACCGGCTGGCGAGTCAGCGACTGCGTAGGGCGATTGGTAAGCCTTCGGCCGCTCGCATGGCGTGATGGCGCTCGCAGTTTGCCCGGTGAGGGAGTTTGGCGGCAGGTAATAACGGAAGTGTCTGCCCCTGGCGACGTCATTTGCCTGAGACATTCAGGATGTGTTCAGCGGGCCCTTATAGTCCGAACTGCGCGCATCGCAATCATGTTGGGAGTAGACCAGCGCTATGGACACTAAAACACCGATCAAACTCAAGAGGGCGCGGCTTGCACGCGCACCCGCGGCCGGGGCGCTATGCGCGCTCGCGTTGTTTTCCCTGCTGGCACCACCGCACGCTGTCGCGCAGGTCACAACACAGCAAGCAGTGCTGCTGTACACGCGGATCACGGGAGTGCCGCCGTCGCCGGCGATTCTTTCGCAGATCACGACCGATGTCACCGCCAACAACCCGGCGGCTGTGGCGACGCTGGCTGTTTCGCAGCCGCAGTTCTACAACGTCACATTGCGGAACATATTCGCCGCGGAGAGCAATCGCGACGGATCGGTGTTCGTGCCTCTCAATGACTACATCGTCACAGCCATCGGCATGGTCCACGACGATGTGCCTTACAACACCGCACTGTCGGCAGACATCCTCTATACGTTGAAAGGGGTGAACCCCGCCGCGTCCGCGTCCGATAACAAGCACTACGCCGCCGCGGATGCTGCCGTTACCGACATCAGCGCCAATCTGGTGAAAACCCAGCAGACGGTGGCGTACGGTTACTCGAGCGCCTCGGTTGCAGGTCTGATCACCACGCGCGCCGGCGTGATCCAGCATTTCGACGCCGGAACCAACCGCCGCGGCTACAACATCAACATCATCAATCAGACGTGTCACCAGATGGAGAACATCACGGACACGTCGCTGCCTGCCGATCGTATCCGGCAGGACGTGGCTGCCTCACCGGGTGGTGACAGTCGCGTGCGCCTGCAGAGCTGCGTCGGATGTCACTCGCACATGGACCCGATGGCGAGTGCATTCGCGTACTACGACTACGATGAGACGAAAGGCAACATGATCTACACGGCCGGCAAGGTGCAGCCGAAGTATTTCATCAACGCCTCCAACAATCAGTACGGCTACGTGACCACCGATGACAGTTGGGAGAGCCGCATACGGCTGGGCGGTGCGGACGCCAAGATTTTCAATTTCGATCCGAATCTGCCCGGGAAAGGCAACGGTGCCGCCGCCTTCGGCCAGGAGATCGCCGGCAGTGGCGCCTTCGCGAGCTGCCAGGTGCAGAAGGCCTTCAAGGCCGTCTGCCTGCGCGCACCCTCCAGCAGCAAGGATGGCGGTGAAATCGACGCTTTGACGCTTAGTTTCAAAAATGGCGGCTACAAGCTCAAACAGGTGTTTGCTGATGCCGCGTTCTACTGCACCGCCGGTCCGGGGATGACGCCATGAGCAGGGAAAATCACATGAATCACTTACGGAGCATTCGTGCAGGCATGCGCGCGCTGCGCCATGCGGCAGCCGTCGCGCTGCTGGCGACCGTCGCTGCGTGTACCGCAGGCGGACCCGCCACCACCGCAACTCAGCAGACGACCCCGGGAAGTGCTGCAAGCAGCTACACCGGGCCGGCGGCTGCCAATGCCGATGTGCAATCGTTCAAGGTCAACTTGTGGGAAAACATCCGTACTTCAGACAAGTGCGGCGGTTGTCACCATGAGGGCGGCCAGTCGCCGATGTTCGCCCGTTCCGACGACGTGAACCTCGCCTACCAGGCTGCCAACCCGCTCGTCAACTTCACACAGCCCGATCAATCGACGCTCGTTCTTCGGGTTGCCAGCGGTCACAACTGCTGGGTTGCCGATCCGACCGCTTGCCGCGACACCATGCTCACCTGGATCAAGGCATGGATCGGAAGCTCGGCCACTTCGAGCACCGGTGTGACAGTGACACCGCCTTCGTCTACCGACGTAGCCGGCGGCAAGCTGTTCCCACCAACTGCACAGTCGGGCGGCGATGGCTCTTCGGCCACCAGCTTCCAGGGTACGGTGTATCCGCTGTTGACCCAGTTCTGCGCTGGTTGCCATGCCCCCACGGCTGCATCCCCGCAGACACCGTTCTTCGCACAGGCGGACGTCAATGCCGCTTACATCGCGGCGCAGGACAAGATCAACCTGAACTCACCCGATCAGTCGCGCTTCGTAGTGCGTCTGCGTGACGAGCACCACAACTGCTGGACAACTGCGAGCGGCGGTCCTGGCGACTGCGCGGGCAGCTCGGCGGCCATGCTCGCCGCGATCAACACCTTTGCGAACGCCATCAAAGTGACCGCGGTGGATCCGGCGCTGCTGATCTCGAAGGGTCTGAAGCTGAAGGACGGTACTGTCGCCTCGGGTGGCAACCGCTCCGAAGCCAACCTCGTTGCCAAATACGAGTTCAAGACCGGCACCGGCACAACTGCCTTTGACACCAGCGGCGTGAGTCCTTCGGCCGACCTGATGTTCACCGGTGATGTGAGCTGGGTGGGCGGTTGGGGCATCAACATCAACAAGGGCGGCAAGGCGCAGGCCATCACGGCCACCAGCGCGAAGATTGCCTCCATGATCCAGGCCACGGGTGAATTCACCATTGAGACGTGGGTCGCTCCGGCGAACGTCGCACAGACGAGCGCCTGGATCGTTAGCTACTCCGGTAGCGACACAACTCGTAACGTCACACTCGGCCAAAATGCCATGCAGTGGTCTGCAGCTACCCGTAGCGACAAGACCACCGCGAATGGTGGCAAGACGCCACTCATGACGGATATGACCAAGTTCCCGGTGCAGGCTGCTCTGCAGCATGTCGTGCTGACTTACAGCCCGGCCAACGGACAGAAGGTCTACGTGAACGGCGTGGACACCGGCCTGGTGGACACGGCGATTCAGGGCTCGCTCGCAAGCTGGGACAACACTTTCGCGCTGGTTCTCGGTGCGGAAACCACCGGCAAGGAGCAGTGGTTGGGCGTCATCCGGTTCGTTGCCATCCACAGCCGTGCGTTGACGGCGGATCAGATCACGCAGAACTACACTGCGGGTGTGGGCGAGAAGTACTTCATGCTCTTCGACGTCACGGATCTCTCGGGTGTGCCGCAGTCGTACATCCAAGTGACGGCGAGCGTGCTCGACAACTACGCCTACCAGTTCACTTCACCAACCTTCATCAGTCTCAACCCGAATGCAGCACCGGCGAACATTCCGATTGCGGGTATCCGCTTCGGCGTCAACGGCACGCTGCAGTCCTCAGGGCAGACCTGGCAGATGGTGAACACCACAATCGGTGGTGCGGCCTACACGGCGGCCAGCGGTCAGCTGCTGTCCAAAGTGGGTGGCATCGTGGCGGCCGATAAGGGCCCGGATACGGACCTGATGTTCCTGGGCTTCGACCAGCTCGGCAGTCATTCGCATCCGTTCGTCAATACTCCTGCGCCGCCACCAGTTGCGACGTATACGGGGTTGAGCAATCTCGGTGGTGTGAAGTTCTACGGACAGATCAATGCCTCGATGTCGCAGATCACGGGTGTACCGATGACCAACGCCACGGTGAACACGGCATACAACAGCCTGCAGCAGGGGCTGCCGACGACCAACGACCTGTCAGCGTTCACGGCATCCGGTCAGACGGCGATTTCGAGTCTGGCGAGCGCTTACTGCACGACGGCAATCAATGCGACGGCGAAGTCTGCTCCGTTCGCGGGTCTGGATCTGACTCAGGCCGCTACGAGCTATTTCGGCAACACGACCCCGGCGGCCGGTTCGGCTCAGGCGACCAACCGTGGCCTCGTGATCAACCCATTGGTCAATGCCATCACTGGCGGCTCAGCCGTCAACCAATCAGCGGCCACGCTGCTCACGACCGAGTTGAACAACTTGATTACAACTCTCGTCGGAACGGACGCCGCCACGACAACTGTGGCCGCCCAAGGTGCATGCAGCGCGGCGCTCGGCAGTGCTGCCGTGTCCCTGCAGTGATCGGAATCAGGAGAGAACAGACATGAGAATCCTCAGAAAAACCCCGCGCCAGCACGGACCCAACGAGCCGTTCCGGCACGAGAATCATCCGCGTCCGATCACCCGCCGTGAGCTCATGGGAGCCGGCTTCCTGTCCGGCCCGGCCATTGTCCTGGCGCCGGCCTGGTTGGGAGCGCTGCTCAAGGGGCAGCGCGCCGACGCTGCGACGCTGGACGCTGCGACCATTGGAGGTCAGGCGACGAATGAATGCGCGCTGAAGGTGCCGGCAAACGGCGGCGGAACGCTGGGTACCACCGGACCGGTGCCCTTCATTACGATCGACCTGGCCGGTGGCGCCAACCTGATGGGATCGGAGGCGATTGCCGGCATGGCCGGCAGCCCGACCAATTTCATCTCGACGGCCGGCTTCAGCAAGCTGGGTGTGCCGGGCAGCATGGTGCCGACGTCCACAGCCTTCATTGACATGACGCTCGGGCTGCCCTTCCACTCCGACTCGGCGATCCTCAGGGGCATCAAATCGAAGGCCTCCGCAACCGCTCTCGCTAAAGTCAATGGGGTGGTCATACCGGCCATCTCGCAGAACGATACGAACAGCAATCCGCTAAACGCGATGTATCTCATCGCCAAAGCGGCCGGACAGGTGCAGGTCAATGGCTCGGCGGTGCCGTTCGGCCAATACGCCACTCTGGTAGGAACGAACGCAACAACGTCGGGCGGTAATTCTGCTGCACCGGCCGCGTACGTTGACTCGAAGCTGCAGCCGACGAGAATCGCCAGTTCTGCAGACGACACGGCCCTGGTCGGTTCCAGCTCAGGTGCAGCGAATCAGGCCACGGTTGATGTGTTGCAGTCTCAGGCTCGAATCAGCACAGGGACCGCTGTTGGCACAGCACAGGCTCCGGGCACCTTCACCGGAAGTCAGGTGGGGTCGACGTCTTTCGTGCAGACGACCGTTGATCCGGGCTCGAACACGGCCGCTGCCCAAGCCGCGGATGCAGTACTAAAAGAACAGTTGCGCTGCGCCTACGTGAAAACAGCCTTCACGGCTGCGACATCCGCAGGTCCTGATTCCGTCAACCCTGACAAGGACACGCTGATCGTCGGTGGGACCGCGCCGATATTTACAGCGGCGGACTATGCGGACGGCGATTTCAAGAAGACTGCGGCTGTCATGAAGCTCGTGATGAACGGGTATGCCGGCGCCGGTACGATCGTGCTCGGTGGATTCGATTACCACAGCGGCAACCGCGCGGATGGCGAGACGAAAAACCAGAAGGCGGGTGTCGTCATCGGCGCCATCATTGCCTACGCCGATGCTGTGCAGACGCCAGTCATGATCAACGTCATCAGTGACGGCTCCCTGACATCGACCGGGAGTGTTGACGGCACCACGGCTGGCCGTGGCAAATTGGGTTGGCAGGGTGATTCACAGCAGGTGGCTGCCTCTCTAATCCTGGTCTACAGCCCGAAGGGCCGTCCGGTGGCCGCGATCAATCAGATCGGTTCCCTGAACGCCGATGGCACGGTCAATGCCACCTCGAGTCCGGGTGCGAATGCGCCCAATCTCGTGACGCAACTCGTGACGCTCAACTGGATGGCGCTGAACGGGGTCAACGCGAACTTCGCAACCGCATTCCCCATGCAGGGGCTGGGGGCGGCGACCGCGCAGACTGCGTTGACTGCATTCACCAAGATAACCTGAGTTACAGCCTCTAGACCTCACGCCGGGGGTCGGCATTACGCGAATGTCGCGCAATGCCGACGCTCCGGCGTATTCTTTTGCGAACCGGTGGCCCGTTCGTTGACAGTGTGAAGTTTGCTATGCGAGGGTTCACCGCGCGCGCCAGGTCTCTGCCGCAATCGCATGTTTTGCAGAAGGATATTTCTTGAGCTTGCAACGGCCGGAAGGCGCAATGCAGCGTCATTTGTGGCGGTACTCCCTGGCTGAATTGAGCTTGGGATTGTGGCTGTGTTTGGCTGCGATCACATTCTGTGCGCCTGCGCTGGCGGATACTTCATATGCGCTCGTCGCGCACCAGGCTCCGGACTTTGCGCTGCATGCCATTGCGGGCGGCAATGTACGGTTGTCCGAGCATCGGGGTGACGTTGTCATCCTCAGTTTCTGGGGCAGTAGATGTACGCCGTGCCGGGAGCAGTTGGCGGCGCTCAACCGCACCTTGGCTACGTATCGGTCAGCAGGTTTGCAGGTGTATGGGATCAACGTGGATGACGATCAGACCCGGGCGCTTGCATTCGCGCGCGGCGAGTCGGTGACGTTTCCCTTACTTTTGGACCCGGAGAAAGCAGTGGGTCGCAGTTACCAGGTCGACAATCTGCCCATGACCCTGTTGATCGACCGGAACGGCGTGGTTCGAAACGTGATCCGGGACTACAACGCGAAAAGCGAAGAAATATTTTTGCAGCAGCTGCGAGCGTTGCTGAACGAATGATCGGAATAACTATGCAGTACGTGGTTTTGCATCGTCTGGCTTCTTTAACAAAGGCGTGGTCTCGCCTGGCAACCCCCGTGCTGCTGCTCGTCTGCGCATGGGTCGCGGCCCCTGCGGCAGTGGCAGAGGGTGGTGCTCCTGCACCGACCGCCACTAGCCCTGCCGCGAGCGGAGCTGCCACGGCTCCTCTGACTACCGAGATGCCGGCCGCAGCTGCTGCTCCAGCAGCTGCGGATGCCCCTCCCACAGGTGACACTCCCGCTGCCGACGCAGGTACGCCACCGGACACACGCGGGCTCGACCAGGAAGTGCAGGGCCTGAAGAAAGACGTCGTCGATCTGAATCGCGAGCTGTTTGTCCTCGAGGAAGAATTGCTGTTTCCTGCCAATACCCAGGTGGCGGTGTTCATTTCCATGGACGTGGGCGACTTTTTCGCCCTGGACACGGTGACCCTGAAGATCGATCAGAAGGAAGTCATCAACTACTTATATACGCCGCGCGAGGTCGAGGCCCTGCTCAAGGGCGGTGTGCACCGGCTGTATCTGGGCAACCTCAAGGTGGGCAAGCACGAGCTGGTGGCGTTCTTCAGTGGCAAGGGCCCGAACGATCGCGACTACAAGCGCGGTGCAACGCTCAAGTTTGAGAAGGGCATCGGCGCGAAATATCTGGAGCTCAAAATCAACGACCGGCAGCGTAAACAGCAGCCGGAATTCGAGATCAAGGACTGGGAATAGGCTTTCGACCCATGCGTCCGTTGTCGTTGATCATTGCGTCGGTTGCTCTCGCCATTACGGTGGCGGCGAGCGGGCCTGCGGCTGCCCGGCGGCACGATCCGGAGAAACTGCCCGTCACGCGCATCCGCGATCTGCACTACGGCGACGTGCTCTTTTATCTGTATCAGGACGATGACTTCGAGGCGATCACCCGCCTCACGGCCTACCAGCACTGGAACCTGATTCCGCATCACGAGGATGAAGGTCAGCTCCTGCTCGGCGGGCTGTATCTGTCCCTTGGCATGCACAACGAGGCGGGCGACCGCTTCCAGACGCTGTTGACCAAAGACGTGCCGACAGGGGTTCGCAATCGAGCCTGGTTCTACCTCGCGCAGGTCTGGTACGCCCGTGGGTATCTGGACAAGGCCGAAGAGGCCTTGCGCAAGATCCAGGGAAAACTGTCGCCTGAGCTCGAGGCGCAGAAAGACCATCTGTTTGCCAACGTGCTGATGTACCAGGGCAAGTTTGACGAGGCCATCCGGCTGCTGGTGATCTGGAAGGGCTCGCCCACCTGGTCCGCCTATGCAAGGTTCAACCTCGGAGTTGCTCTCGTCCGCCAGAAAAGGCTGGCTGACGCGGATCCGTTCCTGACCGCGGTCGGGACGATGTATGCCGAGACGCCCGAGATGCTTGCTCTGAAAGACCGGGCGAATCTTGCGATGGGCTTCGCCGAGCTGCAGGCTGACCAACCGGCCAAAGCCAAAGTCGCCCTGGAGCGGGTGCGGCTGAACGGGCCGTATTCAAACAAGGCGCTGTTGGGTACCGGCTGGGCGGATGCCGCCCTGGGTGACTACAAGGCTGCGTTGAATCCCTGGATGGAGCTGCGCAACCGCAACCTGTTGGACGCTGCCGTACAGGAATCGCTGCTGGCGGTGCCGTTTGCTTTTGGCAGGCTCAGCGCCAACTCGCAGTCAGCCGAGTACTACGAGTCGGCAGTGCAATCGTACGACGCTGAGACCGTTCGGCTCGACGACGCGATTACGCGTATCAACAGCGGCTCCATGCTCGAGGAAGTGATCAAGAGCGAGCGGGAGTCACGCTACGGTTGGTTCTGGCAGCTGAAGACGGTACCCGACGCACCCGAGTCGCGCTATCTATATGCGGTGCTGGCGGGTCACGATTTCCAGGAAGGCCTGAAGAACTATCGCGACATGGTTTACATGGCCCACACGTTGGATAAGTGGGGCGACAGCATGGAAGCCTTCGGCGACATGATCGACACGCGCGAGCGCGCGTATGCGCAGCGCCTGCCCAGAGTCGATGCACTGCTTGCCTCGGGTGTTGTGGAGAAGCTCGCTCAGCGGAAAACCGATCTCGACAACCGGTTGAATGACATTGACGGGGGCAAAGACGTAGCGGCCCTGGGATCCGCCGAGGAACGGGACCAGTGGGCCCGGGTCCAGCGGTTGGAGGCAGCGCTTGCCGCAGCTCCGGAGACCGAAGACAAGGCGGACCTGAAAGACCGGCTGCGCCTCGTCAAGGGCGTGCTGTACTTCCGTCTGAACGACTCGTTCAAGGCGCGGATGTGGCAGCAGCGGCGCACGATCAAGGATCTCGACCTCGCGCTGCGCGAAGCTCAGAACCGTTGGATTCGGGTGGAACGCGCCCGGCAGAGTGTGCCTACGAACAACGGCGAGTTTGCGGCTCGGGTGGCCGCGCTGAAAACCCGCATCGACGCGTTGCAGTCGCGGATGGCGGTCACCGAACAGAAGCAGAGTGTCTATCTCGCGCAGGTGGCCGTGGCTGAGCTCGAGCAGCAGAAAAACCGGCTTGCCACGTATCAGGTGCAGGCGCGGTTCGCCCTGGCGACGATGTACGACCGCGCTGCCAATCCCGAGCCGGATAAGAAGCCCCAGGACATTGCGCCGACTCAACCGGGTCCGACGGACCAGGGAGCGGAGGCCCCCGCTGGGCAGACCCCCGACGGTCCGGCACCGATCCAACAGCCGCAATCCGCTCCGCAGGCGCCTGATGCCACCGTGCCGCCCAGAGAGCCGAAGCCGTGAAGTTCGTACGCATCACCGCTCTCAGCCTGCTCGTGGGCGCATTCGTTTGCGGTGCGGCCGTTGGGGCTGACTCCAACACCGACAACCGCACCATCAAGGACCTGGCCACGAAGCCGGTCCCGGTCAAAAAAGACACGAAGCTCGATTCCAACGCCGGCAAGGCAATGGAAAACTATCGCCGCTTTCTGGAGCTGCAGAAAACCGATCCGCAGCTGCGCGCGGAGTCGCTCCGCCGTCTCGGCGACCTGAATCTCGATGCCGGCGAAGTCGAGCGCATGGAGAAAGAGGTCACTTCGATCGACCTGCAGGGTGGCGAGGCCATCAAGCTGTACGCGACCCTGTTGAAGGCCTACCCGGACTACGCGCGCAACGACCAGGTGCTGTATCAGCTCGCGCGCGCATACGAGACGACGGGCCAGCCCGAACAGGCACTGGCAACGCTGGACCGCATCGTCCAGAAGTATCCCCGCAGCCCGCAGATGGACGAAGTTCAGTTCCGCCGCGGCGAGCTGTTGTTCTCAGCAAGGAGATATATCGACGCCGAGAAGGCGTACGCCATTGTCATTCAACAGGGCAAGGTCTCGCGCTTCTACGAGCAGAGTCTCTACAAGCACGGCTGGTCGCTGTTCAAACAGTCATTGACTGAGGAGAGCCTGCCGTCATTTGGTGGCGTGCTCGATGCCAAGCTCATTGGCGCCGGCAACAAGCCCATCCGGATCGAGGATCTCAAGCGGGCCGATCGTGAGCTCGTGGAAGACACCCTGCGAGTGATGAGCATCACCTTCTCGTACGCCGAAGGGGCACAGTCGCTCGATCAGTACATGGCCAAACACGGCGATCGGTCGTACTCGTATCTGCTGTACTCGCGCCTCGGCGACCTGTATGTCGACAAGCAGCGCTTCCAGGACGCTGCAACGACATACCGCGCCTATGTTCAGCGCGACCCCTATACCGACCACGCGCCGAATCTTGCGATGCAGGCCATTGAGGCGTACCGCAAGGCCGGCTTCAGCCAACTCGTGCTCGATGGCAAGCACGAGTACGTCGAGCACTACAACTTCAGCTCACCGTTCTGGCAGGGACGCGATCGCGCGCAATACCCGACAGTGGTGCAGGAGCTGAAGACGAACATGAAGGACGTTGCGACCTACTTCCACGCAACGGCCCAGAAGTCGAAGAAGGTCGAGGACTACCAGGAGGCCGCCAAGTGGTACCGCGACTATCTGAAGTCCTTCCCCGACGATCCGGATTCCGCCGAAACCAACTACCTGCTGGCGGAGACTCTGTTTGAGAGTCATCAGTATGTGGATGCCGGCAACGAGTACGAAAAGACGGCGTACAACTATCCGAAGAATGCCAAGTCGGCCACGGCCGCCTATGCGTCCCTGGTGTCGTTCCAGAAGGCCGAAGAGTCACTCACCGGCGTTCCGAAAACCGACCTGCACAAGCGGGGTACCGATGCCGGCGTCAAGTTCGCGCAGACTTTCCCGGAGCACCCGGACAGCGCGGGTGTATTGACGCGCGCCGCGGAAGAGATCTTCGCTGCCAAGGACCTGCCTCGGGCCATCACGATCGCGCAATCCATTCTGGCGCGACAGCCGCCGGTGGATGTGGCGAAACAGCGCATTGCGTGGACGATCATCGCGCAGTCGCACTTTGACCAGAATGAGTTTGACCAGGCCGAGCCGGCATTCATCAAGGCCCGGGATCTCGTCGTGAATGACGACAAGATGAAGAATGATCTCACCGAGCGGTTGGCCGCGACGGTTTACAAGCAGGGCGAGGCGAAACAGAAGGCGGGCGATGGTGCGGGTGCGGTGGATGATTATCTGCGCGTGGCGCGGGTTGCCCCCGACTCGAAGATCCGGTCGACGGCGCAGTATGATGCCGCCGCGCAGTTGATCAATCTCAAGCAATGGGATCGCGCGATCAATGTGCTCGAGGAGTTCCGCAAGCAGTATCCGAAGAGCGAGCTGTCGGCCGACGTTACGCGCAAGCTGGCCGTGGCGTACTCCGAGGCGCATCGTCCGGGTGAGGCGGCCGCGGAGTTCGAGTTGATTGCCGCGAACCCGGCCGAGGACCGCAAAGTTCAGCGCGAGGCGCTGCTGCAGTCGGCCGATTTATATTCAAAGGCCAACAACACGCCGAAAGCCGTGTCGATGCTGGAGAAATTCATTGCCACCAATCCAACTCCCATGTCGGATGCCGAGGAGGCACGCCAGCGGCTGGCTGACTATGCCGGCAAGAGCGGCGACGTCACCAGGCAGGACTACTGGTATCGCGAAATCATCAAGGCTGACGCGCAGGGCGCAGCTCAGCGAACGGATCGCACGCACTACCTGGCGGCAAAGGCGCAACTGGCGCTGGCGCAGCCGGCCCGTGACGCTTTCCGCGGCGTGCGCTTGACCGCTCCTTTGAAGAAGAGCCTGGTCGCGAAGCGCAAGGCGCTCGAAGACGCCATGAGCGGTTATAAAAAGGCGGCTGAGTACAATGTTGCGGAAGTTACTACCGCGGCCACGTACGAAATGGCCGAGTTGTATCGGACGCTGGCTCACGATGTCATGAGCTCGGAGCGGCCCAAGAATCTCAAGGGCGAGGAGTTGGAAGAGTACAACTCGCTGCTGGAAGAGCAGGTTTTCCCATTCGAGGAGCAGGCCATCAAGGCGCACGAAATCAACACCGTGCGGGCGAAGGATGGCGTCTATGACGAGTGGGTGCAGAAGAGTTTCAAAGTGCTGGCGGAATTGAAGCCCGCGCGCTACGGCAAGACGGAAATTACGCAGGATGTGGCGACGACACTCAATTGAGGCGTGTCTGCTCGCGGTGTTGTTGAGCGCGTGCGCATCGACACCCGGGGAGAAGCCTGATTCAACCGCGGCGACTGATCAGTCGGCGGCGGGTGCGGCTGCGCCTGCTGCGGCGGCCGGCGGCGCGGGGTCGAGCGCGAAGTCAGGTACGGGTGGCGCGGCTGGCTGCGTGCATGGGGCGGCGGCCGGCGGCGGTGCAGCTGGCGGGAAGGCGGGTGCTGCTGGCGCTGGCGGTAAATCGGGCGCGGCCGGTTGTGCGGCGGGTGCTGGCCCGGCAGGTCCTGCGGGGCCGCCTTCGGCGCGAGCGACTGCCGACTTCAATCGTGCTGTCGGCTTCATGCGTAGTGGCAATGCCACGGAAGCTGAGCTGGAATTCAAACAGATGACACTGACTTATCCGCGTCTGGCCACGCCCTTTGTCAATTTGGGAATTCTGTACCGCAAGTCGGGCCACCTCGATCAGTCTGAAGAGGCGCTCAAGGGCGCGGTGGAGCGCAACGGTGCGAGTGCGGTAGCGTGGAATGAGCTCGGTGCTACGCAACGGTTGCGTGGGGAATTTCCGGATGCGGCGGCTTCGTATGAGAAGGCTATTGCCGCGGATTCCAACTTCGCGCCGGCCTACCGGAACCTCGGTGTGGTGTCGGACCTCTATCTTGGTGATCCCGAGCGGGCGCTGACGGCGCTGGAGCGGTATAAGGAGCTGACGGGCGAAGATCGTCCGGTGACCAGCTGGATCGCGGAGCTGCGGCAGCGAACAGGCAAGCCGCCGTTGAAGCCTGCTGGGGCCGCGCCTGCAGGGACGCCACCGGGCGCCGCTGGGTCTGCTGCTCAAGGTACCGCGGACGCAAATGGTGCGCCGGCAAATGCCGCCGCCGGTGCGAACGGCACGTCGGCTAACGGTGCGTCGGGTGCGGCCGGTGCGAATGGCGCGTCGGCTAACGGTGGGTCAGGTGCCGATGGCGCCAAGCCCGCGGGTCCAGCCGGCAACGGCGGTACGGGGTCCGCGCCGGCGGCTGCGCCGTCAAACAATTCGGCGCCGAGCAAGAACGCGACGCCGGCAACCAAGCCAGCCCCCAAGGCAGGAGGTTGATCGTGCGAGCTCTCAAACAACCAGTGGTGCGTGTCCTCGTTCGAGGAGTCCTCGTGGCCGCCGTGTCGACTTGCAGTCTGGCCGTTTGGGCACAGGGCGCCGGTCAGACCAGTGCGGCTCCGCCCGCTAAGTCGAGCGTTGCGCCTCCGCCGGCGGACCTCGAGCCGGGCGTCAATACGTCTGCAACGCAACCGTCATCACCCGAGCCGGCGCCGGCACCCGCGCCAGCACCTAAGCCGGCACAAACATCGGCGAAGCGTGCGCCGTCATCGAGCTCATCGTCGGCAGTTGGCGCCACGACGGGACAGTCAGCGAGCGGCGCATCCAACGGCGTGCCAGCGGGTAGTGCAACTGGTACTGGTGGAGGCACCAGTGTGGCAGGCTCCACGCGAGCGGGACGCGCCTACACGACGGCAGCGACCGCGGGCACCACCGTGCCCAAAGCCGGTACACCCGGCGGCAAGGCGCACGACAACCTCGAGCTCGATACCACGCAAATCACAGGCAACCGTGAGCTTCCGAAGGTGCTATACATCGTGCCCTGGAAGCGGTCGGACCTGGGCGATCTCGTGGGTAAGCCCGTGAACAGCCTGCTCGACGAGGTGCTCGCGCCTGTCGACCGCGACGTATTCAAACGCCAGAACCGCTACTACGATGCACTCAAGCCTGACGACGCCAAGGATGCGGCGGCCGCGGCTCCGGGTGTGAGCGAGAAGCACTGATGAGCAGCCGGCCCAAGTTCGGTCTTGAAGAAGGCCACGCTTTTTGCCGGCGGGCGAGAGGCGATGTCCGCTGCAATAGCCCGGGGCGCGCAGCCCAGGCGATTTCAGCCAGTGAGACGAGTTGTGCAGTGCGGCTTCTTTGCTTGAGCCGGGCTGCAAGGATGAGAGCTGGATCGCAGCTTTATTAGCTTATGTCATTCATTTTGGCATAGCTGTGGTCGTGTGTGGCCTGAACTGACCTGGAGTGTTTTCGATGGATTTGTGGAACGTCATCGTTCGGTTCTTTCAGGGTGGCGGGGACTTCATGTACCCCATTGCCATCGTGTTTGTGGTGGGCCTCTCGATCGCGATCGAGCGGTACATCTACCTGACGCACACGGCCGTGCGTAACCGCAGTCTCTGGAACGAAGTGGTCCCCATGCTCGCGCAGGGCAACTTCCGCCAGGTCGTGCAGGTGACTTCGAAGTCGGACTCGGCCATCGGCCACATTCTCAATTACGGCCTGGCGCGCATTCAGTCCGCACGCCGCCGCGACGACATTGAGAAGGCGATGGAAGAGAGCCTGATGGAAGTGGTGCCGCGCCTCGAGAAGCGCACGCATTACCTGGCCACCTTCGCCAACCTCGCAACCCTTCTGGGCCTGCTGGGTACGGTGATGGGTTTGATCCGCGCGTTTGCTGCGGTGGCCACCATCAACCCGGCTGAGAAGGCCAACCTGTTGTCGGCCAGCATCTCGGTGGCCATGAACTGCACGGCGTTCGGTCTGATGACCGCGGTGCCGTTGTTGTTCGTGCACGCGTTCCTGCAGACGAAGACCACCGAGCTGATTGACAGCCTCGAGATGGCCTCCGTCAAGTTCCTGAACGCGATCACCGAACGGCAGTCGGCGCAGGCGGCTTGAGCCGCCTGCGCCCCCGCCTGAAAAACAGACAAGGCAACGGGTGAACGTTTCCTATGCGTAGGTCCTACGCCAACAAGAAGCTCGCGCGTCACGCGAAGCGGCCGGCTGAGCTGCTGCTCGTGCCGATGATCGACATCTTTACGGTGCTCGTGACGTTTCTGCTCATGACGGCGGTGTTCTCGCGCACCGTGATCCTGCAGATGAATCTGCCGGCAGCGCAGACGGAGTTCAAAGAGCCGCCGCCGGGACTGCAGATCGAAGTCATGGTTCGCAAAAACCTGTTACAGGTCGCCGATCGCAACACGGGGCCGCTGGCCACGCTGCCCAACATTGCGACCGGGCCGGACTATGACGGTCTCACGGAGTACCTGAAGCGCGTGAAGGCGAAGTTTCCGGACAAAACGGATGCTTCGATTCTTCTCGAGCCGGACACGATGTATGACACGGTCGTGCAGGTGATGGACCACGTACGCGTGTTTGAGAGCAAGCAGGGTCTCAGCACGGTGCAGGCGGAACTGTTCCCAGACATTTCGATGGGTGACGCCCCCGCGCCCGACGCTCCGCCCGGAAGTGCTCCCGGTGCTGCGACGGGCAGTACGGCGGCACCCGCTGTAGGAGTTCCGCACTCATGAGCACTTCCCGCCGCGCCCAACGCATGGCTCAGCATCATCTGCGCCACAAGGCCGATGCCGAGCTGAACCTGATTCCCCTGATCGACATTCTGTCGACGCTGGTGGCTTTCCTCCTGGTCTACTCGACCGAGGTGGAGGTCATTCAGAACAGCAAGGGCATCGAGATTCCGATGTCCATCGCCCAGGCTTCGCCGAAGGAATCCGTGGTCGTCATGATCACGAAGACCGATCTGTTTGTGCAGGGCGAACGCGTGGCCAGCGTCCAGGAAGTGCGTGACAGCAAGGACGCGATCGTGGGTCCGCTGCGCGATGCGCTGAAGCGGCCGATGCTGGTTGGCAAGGAGATGACCGAGAAGGACCTGGCCCAGCGCGAGATCACGATCATGGCTGACAAGGTCCTGCCCTACGAAGTGCTGAAGAAGGTCATGAGCACGTGCACGGATGCCGATTACGGCAAGGTGTCGCTGGCCGTGATCCAGAAGGAAAAACCCGTGGCGCCCGGCCAGTTCCGGCCCGGGTAACGGCGAGTCAACATGGCCAGCGTCATTACGCCCTATTACCGCGAGTACGAGCTAGCCTGGGAAGGCGATACCGAGTCGAGCTCGCGTTTCCGCAGGATCCTGCGGATATTGCTCATTCTGTTCCTCATTTTCGGCATTCTGTTTCCGCTGCTGCCCACACCGAAGCGCACCGCGGCCGAAACCGAAGTGCCGCAGCGCCTGGCGCGCGTCATGATCGAGGAAAAGCCGAAACCCCCGCCACCGCCGCCGGTTGTCAAAGAGCAGCCGAAGCCGAAGCCGGAAGTGGAGAAGAAGCCCACTCCGGTCCCGCCGCCCGTGGATCGCAAACAGCTCGCACACGAGAAGGCGCAGAAGTCGCTCGATCGCGTGAAGGACGAGTTGGCCGATCTGCGTGAGCAGATGGACCTGACCCCGCTGTCACAGACAAAGAACCTGTCAGGCGCGGTGGGTGCGGACTCGCACGCCGAACGCTCGATGATTACGTCCAAGGTCGGCGCGGGAAGCGGTGGCATTACGTCCGCCAACAGCAGCCGTGGGTTTGGCACGGGCGCGGGCTCGCTGACCGGACACGATACAACCGCTGTTACCTCGAACATCGCACGCGGAAGTGCGGACGCCCGTGGCCCGACCCGAACCGGGTCGAGTGGCAAAGCGGCACGGTCGCGTGAAGAGATCGAGCTCGTGTTCGACCGCAACAAGGGCGCCATTTACGGGCTGTACAACCGTGCGCTGCGCGAGCGGGCCGAGTTGCAAGGCAAGCTGGTCCTGGAATTCACTGTGGCTCCGTCAGGTGAAGTCACCATGTGCCGCGTCATTTCCAGTGAGTTGAACGATCCGGATCTCGAAAGTAAGATTGTCGCGCGCGTGAAGCTGTTTCACTTTGACACCAGAGACGTTGAGAGCATCACCACCACGAAGCCGATCGACTTCTTCCCGTCATGAACCTCAAATCCGAGATAGAGTATTTCACGGAAATGCGGCTGCTCGACAAGGCGCGGCTTCTCAACTTGTTTCTCCACGAGTTGTCTGAGGAAGCCCGCGGGACCTACGGGCCTACGGTTGAAGAAGTGCACGACACGGCCCACCTGCGCTTCGTGAACGAACTGACGCATCGCCTGACCCGCGTGATCGAACAACTGCTGGCGGAAGATGCGACGCGCCCTGCGGATGATGTGGTCCTGCGGATGCTGCTCTCGCCGCGGGCTGACAAGGTTGCGGAGCGGCTCGTCTACAACGCCTACGGGCGCGCAATCCACGGCTTCGAAAGCTACGATACCACCGTCCTGATGGGCGGCTGAATCTGCCTTTATTGGCTGAAAGTCGCCTGCGGCGCTTTCAGCGGACATCACTCCGTCGCCCGCCGGCAAAAAGCGTGGTTTTTGCCGGCTGCTTTCAAAAGTCGAGCAAACTGGCCCTTTTGCGGTTTCCGATGTCACGACATCCTCAGTCGTTGACTCCCGGAGACACCCCTTGGATGCCACCACCAAAACCCCCCGAACGACCGTAGCCCGCCAACGTGATCGCGGCCGGTACGAGCGCGAAACGATCAACGCCATCGTCGACGAAGCCCTTATCTGTCACATCGGATTCAGTGTCGACGGCCAACCCTACGTAATCCCGACGACTCACGCGCGCATCGACGATCGGCTCTACATCCACGGCTCTGTTGGCAGCCGGATGTTGAAGAACTTGAAGGAGGGGCTGCCGGTCTGCGTCACGATGACGCTGCTGGACGGCCTGGTTCTCGCACGATCTGCCTTTCACCATTCGATGAACTATCGCTCCGCCGTCATTCTCGGAGTTGCCCGCGAGGTTACCGACGAGGAAGAAAAGCGTTCGGCTTTCGAAGCGCTCGTGAATCACGTTGTACCCGGACGCTCGGCGGATGTCCGTGCCGCAGACGCACAGGAATTGAAGGCAACGAGTGTTCTGCGCCTCATCATCGAGGAAGCCTCCGCCAAAGTCCGACGCGGGCCCCCGATTGATGCAGAGGAAGACTACGCGCTCGATTGTTGGGCGGGCGTTCTGCCGATGCAACTGATGCCGGGCCACCCGATTGATGACCCCCGCCTCGAGTTTGGTACGCCGGTGCCCGCGAGCGTTGCAACCTACAGGCGCCAACGTCCGCTGTCCGATATAGACTGATCGGGCCCACCTCGCCAGGACGATCCCATCAGAGTGGGGTGGCAGCAGGAGCTCCACCCCCAGATGTCCGAGCCGCTCGCACAGGTCCTCATTCTTCTCGCCGCAGCCGTGTTCGCCGTGACGGCCGTACGGCGTATGGGGCTTCCCGCCACGTTGGCTTATCTCGCTGTCGGACTCACCCTCGGCCCGCACGCACTCGCGGTTGTGTCGGAATCGGCAACGACCTCGTTGCTCGGCGAGTTGGGCGTTGCCTTCCTGCTGTTCACTCTGGGCCTGGAGTTCTCTCTCCCCCGCATGGTTGCCATGCGGCGCGAGGTCTTCGGCCTCGGCGCTGCCCAGGTCACGGGCACGACGGTCGTGTTTGCACTCATTGCCTGGTTGCTGGGCCTGCATTGGTTGACAGCCATCGTGGTGGGCGGAGCCATCGCCATGAGCTCGACCGCAATCCTGCTGCAACAGCTCACTGAGCGGGCCGAACTGAACCGCACTCACGGTCGCCTGGCCTTCAGCATGCTGCTTTTCCAGGACCTGGCGTTTGTACCCTTACTTGCGTTGGCCTCGGGCCTGGCGGCGGCCAAGGGTCACTTCGATCTTCGCGAGAGCGCGCTGGCAGTGGTTGGCGCTGCGTTGTCAATCGTCGTCGTGCTGGCGGCAGGCCGATGGCTGCTGCGCCCGCTGTTTCATGAGATCGCCCACAGCCGGTTGCGCGAATTGTTCACGCTGACGGTGTTGCTCGTCGTGCTGGCCTCCGCCTGGGTATCAAACGTCTCAGGCCTCTCTCTGGCGCTCGGTGCATTCCTGTCCGGGATGATGCTCGCGGAGACCGAGTACCGCTACCAGATTGAGGCGGCCATCCGCCCATTCCGCGACATCCTCCTCGGTATGTTCTTCATCTCGGTGGGGATGCTGCTGGATGTACACCTGCTGTTCGCAGGCATCGGGTTGGTATCAACCATCCTGATCGGGATGTATGTGTTGAAGGCCGCGATCGCCGCGCTGGTGACGCGGCCGTTTACCACCACGCGGTTCAAGGCGCTGCGCACGGGCATCGTGATCTCAATCGGTGGTGAGTTCGGTGTCGCGCTGTGCACCATCGGCTTGCAGTCAGGGGTCATTCCCTCTCCGTTGGGTGAACCGTTACTCGTGGCCCTGGTGCTGTCGATGGTGTTGAGTCCGTTTGTCCTCAACAACAACAAACGGATCGCGCGGTTTCTGCTCCGTGAGAAGGGCCCTCCCAGGACAGCGATTGAGCGCGAAGAGCTGGCCACGAATCAGATCGCAAAACGCGAGCACGTCATCCTGTGCGGATTCGGCCGCGTGGGTCAGAACATCGCGCGCGTGTTGGAATCCCAGGGATTCGAATACATTGCCATTGACCTCGATCCCGGCCGGATCCGCGCCGCGCGCCAGGCCGGCGACCCGGTCATGTACGGCGACTCGTCGGATGAAGAGATGCTGGCAAAGGCAGGCCTGGAGCACGCCAGCGCCGTGGTCATCAGCTTCTCAGACCCGGACACCGCAATCGGAATTCTGCGCGGCATCCGGCAACTGCGTCCGCAGGTACCCGTGCTCGTTCGAACTCAGGACGATGCGCGGCTCAAGGAACTGCAGGATGCAGGAGCGACAGATGTAGTGCCTGAGACGTTCGAGGCAAGCCTGATGCTGGTCTCGCATGTGTTGATGCTGTTGAATGTCCCCGTGACACGCGTAGTCCGTGCCGTCGGGGAGATTCGTAATAACCGTTACTCGGTCCTGCGGAACATCGTCCCGAGAGGCGATTCACGTCCGTTCGACGGGTCTTTGGACCACCGGGAGGAGATGGTATCGGTTGTCATCCCGCCGGGGGCGTGGTCGGTCGGTCGCACCCTGGATGATGTTCGCAACCGGGGCACTGAAGTCACATTCACCGGTGTACGGCGGCAGGGGATCATGGGTCGTGAACCCGCCGGGGACACGGTACTGCGAGATGGCGACATCGTCGTCATTTACGGCCAACCCGAAGATCTCGCCCGGGCGGAATCTGTGCTGCTGGCAGGCTGAGTTCTGCCAGTCCGGTAGAATGCGGCCTCAATGCTTCGGGAGAGCCACCGTGCACAAGAGCCGACTCGCTGGATTCATCATCGACTGCCGCACCGACGATCTCGACCAGGCTGGCCTGTTCTGGAGCCAGGCGCTGGGCTACTCGCTGAAGCAGTCGTCCGCCGGGGAAGACGCCCAATACAAGCTGCTCGACACGCCGTCCGACGATCTGCACATCGAAGTACAGAAGGTCGATCATCCCAGCCGGGTTCATCTGGATATCGAAGCCGATGACATTGAGGCCGAAGTGAAGCGCCTGGAGAAGTTGGGCGCGAAGCGTATCTCGCAGGTTCGTACCTGGTGGGTGATGGAGGCGCCTACGGGTCAGCGCTTCTGTGTCGTTCGCGTGCAGCGCTCGGATTTTGAGGCAAACGCCAATACATGGACCGAATGAGCAATCTTTCCGGCGCGAAGCGCCGCTGCTCCTACGGGCTTCGCGTCCTCGCGAAGACCGTAAGTCCTGCGCGCAGCGCATGAGCCGTAGCGACATCCATTTTCCGCCGAGGCATGAGGCGCTGCGCGACGATGTGCATGCGTTGGGTGCACTGGTCGGCGACATCCTGCTGGAGCAGGGCGGGCAGCAGCTGTTCGATCTCGTCGAGCACGACCGGGTAGCGGCTATCCAGCGTCGCGATGGGGACGAGAAGGCTGCAGTTGAGCTGGCGGCGCGCGTGCGGGGTCGCCCGCCTGCCCTGGCGAGGGATCTGGTCCGTGCGTTCCTGACGTGGTTCCAGGCGGTCAATCTGGCCGAAAAGGTTCACCGCATCCGCAGGCGGCGCCAGTACTTTGTCAAGGACAGCCAACGGCCGCAGCCGGGCGGAGTTGAGGACGCCATTGCGGCACTGAAGGCGCGCGGGCTCGGGTTGAAAGACGTGATGGATCTGCTCGGTACGCTGCGCATCGAGCCGGTGTTCATGGCGCACCCGACGGAGTCGACGCGGCAGACCATCCTGACCAAACAGCAGCGTATCGCCGAACATCTGCTGGACCGATTGGACCCCACGCTGACCCCGAACGAGGCACGGCGGATTTGGAACAGCATCCGTATCGAGATGACTGCGGGTTGGCAGACCGAAGACCATCCGCGGGAGAAGCTGACTGTCGCGGACGAACGCGAGAACGTCCTGTTCTATTTGGTCGAGATTCTGTACCGCGTGGTCCCCGCTTTCTACGAAGAGATTGCGCAGGCATTGGAGAAGGTTTACGGCACGCCCGCTGACACGTTGGAATTCCCCGCGTTGTTGCATTTCGGATCCTGGGTTGGCGGCGATATGGACGGCAACCCCGACGTCCATGCCAAAACAATACGTGAGACCTTGGCTCGGCAACAACGAGTCATCGTCAACGCTTACTTCAAGGACTGTCAGACGCTCGCCTCGCGCCTTTCGCAGAGTGGGAGCAGGACGAGTGTTTCGCCCGAGCTCTCAAAGCGAATCGACGAGTACATGGTGTTGCTGCCTGGAGCTCGGGCAATCACGCCGGCTCGCCACGATCGGATGCCGTACCGCGTGTTCTTTGCGCAGATCGGGGAGCGGCTGCGCCATACGTACGATGGCAAGGCCAACGGCTATCAGAACTTACGGCAATTTCGGGCCGATGTGCGACTCGTAGCCACGAGCTTGCAGGCTAACAAGGGCACGAACGCAGGCTTGTTCTATGTGCAAAGACTCCTGCGCCGAATTGATACGTTCGGCTTTCACCTGGCCACGTTGGACGTGCGGCAACACGCCTCTGTGCTTCACGATGTCGTTTCTAGCGGCTTGGACGATCCCGAGTGGCTCCTGAGATCGAGTGTCGACCGTCGGCGGTTACTGGTTGCCGCGTTGGAAAAGGACATGGGGCCAAGTGTCGAATTGGACGCGTTGGGGAAACGCAATCTCGCCGTGTTCGATGCCATCATGCAAGGCCGGCACCGGTACGGTCCCGCGGCGGTGGGTTATTTCATCGTTAATGGCGCGACGGGCGCTGACGATGTCTTAGCTGCACTTCTGCTGGCTCGCTGGGCTGAGGCGTACGACAAACACACTGGCGAAGTAGCGCTCGACATTGCTCCGCAGTTCGAGTCGCTTGGGGCTCTCGACCGGTGTGGCGAGACGATGCAGGAACTGCTGGCCGAGCCGTTGTACCGCCGGCATCTCGAAGCACACGGGCGTACGCAATGCGTGCTGATCGGATACTCCGACGGTAACAAGGAAGGGGGACTATGTGCGTCCCGGTTCGCTACCCATCAGGCGCAGCGAGCACTGGCGCAGACACTTGCTGCTGCTGATGAGCGCCACGTTGTATTCCATGCTCGGGGTGGAAGCATTGCGCGCGGTGGCGGCCGTATCGATGCTCTAGTGAAAGCCGCACCTGCGGGTGCTATTAACGGCGTGTTGCGGCTGACGGAGCAGGGGGAAGCGGTTCAGCAGAGTTATGGGTTGCGACCTATTGCGATGAGGACGTTGGAGCGGGCGTTCAGCTCTCTTTCTCTGGCGACGTCCGCCGCCAACCGTGGAACGCTTGCGCCCGATGCGCCGTCGCATCTGAAGTGTGCCGAAACGGTGGCTCTCGCGAGTCGCGATGCTTATCAGTCGCTCGTGTATGTCGAGAAGGACTTCTTCGACTACTTTCGGGCCGTCACACCTATCGACGTCATTGAGCGTATGCAGATTGGGTCACGTCCTGTACATCGAGCCGAGATGGAAGGACTCGATGGGCTGCTACCGGTCCCGTGGGTGTTTGCCTGGACGCAGACGCGCCACATGATTCCCGGGTGGTACGGTGCGGGCGCCGGCTTTGGGGCCGCGATCGCCGAGTGTGGCGTTGGGCAGCTTCGCGATGCCTACGCGAACTGGTTTTTTCTGCGCAATCTCGTCGATGACATTGAAGCGATGCTGGCCCGTGTTGATCTGGAGATTGCGCTGGCCTACGACATATTGGCCCCAGAGCCGCTGCGCCGATTTTTCCCACGTATTCGTGCTGAGTATGCGCTGGCATGTGAGCACGTACTTGCCATCAAGGGTTCAAAAACATTACTGGATTCGGAGCCAACATTGCAGCGATCGATTCGGCTACGAAATCCCTATGTGGATCCTATGAATCTCATGCAGGTAGATCTCTTGCAGCGTTGGCGTGCAAGTGGACGTCGCGATCGCGACTTGTTTGAGGCCCTGCTGGCCAGCATCAGTGGCATTGCGCAAGGCCTGCAGAGCACCGGTTAATGAGCGACGAGCCTATTGAATCCGAGATTGGGATCCGCCCCGCGGGCGAGCACGAAGTGCCCGTCATCCTGCAATTTATTCGCGATCTCGCGCAGTACGAGCATCTGGAGCACGAGGTAGTTGCGACCGAGCCGATGCTGCGTGAGGTGTTGTTCGGACAGCGTCGCTACGCGGAGGTGGTGTTCGCGTGTCTCAACGGGGAGCCTGTGGGTTTCGCGCTGTTTTTCCACAACTTCTCCACTTTCCTCGGGCGCCCTGGAATCTACCTCGAGGACTTGTTTGTACGCCCTGAAGCACGCGGGCACGGCGTCGGCCGCCGGTTGCTCACGTGGCTGGCAGCCGAGACCGTGAGTCGCCAGTGCGGTCGCCTGGAGTGGTCAGTGTTGGATTGGAACGAGCCGTCGATCCGGTTCTATCGCAGCCTGGGCGCGGTCCACATGAAAGAGTGGCAGATATTCCGGGTCACCGGCCCGGCGCTATCCCAATTGGCTGCGGGATAGCGCCGGGGGTCAACGCGAGCTCGTGATCAGGAGGCTGCGGCTGCAGTTGCAGCGAGTCCCGCCGGAGCTCGCAGGTTGACACGTGGTACCTTGGTGCGCTGACGTGGCACGTGGGCGGTCACTGTGATCTCGTCGTCCAATTCGTGAGCAGGGATCGGAAGTGTTCCGTCCAGCATCTGCAGCAGGGTCTCACGAGCACGAGCCACCCGGCTCTTGATCGTTCCAACCGCGCAGCCGCAAATCGCAGCGGCCTCTTCATATGAGAATCCGCTGGCACTGACCAGGATCAACGCGGTCCGTTGACCCGGTGACAGGGATGCCAGGGCGCGGTTCAGGTCGCGCAACTCCAACTTGCCATCGTGATCGGGCGGGACACTCGGCTCGGGGAGCAGGTCGGTGTCGACGCCATGCGCCTCAAACTTTCTACGGCGCAACTGTGAATAGTGTTCGTTGCGCACGATTGTGAAGAGCCAGGCCTTCAGATTCGTGCCGGGTCGGAAGCGTTCAATGTTATGGATGGCACGCATCAGGGCCTCCTGGACGAGGTCATCAGCGCGGACACCGTCGCGCGTCAAAGAACGTGCGAAGGTATGCAGTTGGGGCACGAGGGCCACCATGTCATCAGTCACCATTTGCTTGCTACCTTTTTGAGCCGGCTGCCCGGCAGATGAATTGAAGAGCCGTTGCTTGGTAGGCAAGGTACTTGCGGGACCTGCGCGCCAAAGTCGGAAGGGGACGACGGAAGGGGGCCGGAAGATTCCCGAGGTGCTGTCAGACGTGTCCTACAGGCGGTCTTGGGAGCGTTCCTTGCTCGACCTGGACGGTGGCCGGGCGAACGCCCGGCAGGGCAGGGGAACTCATGAAGCAGGCTGAAAAGGGCTCCGTTTACCGAATTTGCGCTGTAAACGATGAACGCTGGGACGTGCTTCGCGGTCCGTCAACCGAGCCGGTCGCTACATTCAATGACAAGCACGCGGCCCTGGCCCATGCAATGAGCCTGGCCCGTGCCAAGTCGAGTTGGCACCTGCCTCTCGGCCGGCACCAGCAGGCCCTGCGGAGTATCTTCAATCAACCTCGAATTCACGAGTGATTGCAACCCCGGCATCCGGCGGATGCGCCGTGGGCGCAATTTCACGTACTTCCATCCGGGTGGCCGCAAGGTGTCGGACCCGGCTTTGCTGGCACGAATCCGCAGTCTTGCCATCCCACCCGCCTATCGTGATGTGTGGATCTGCACCGATCCCCAGGGGCACCTGCAGGCGACCGGGCGCGACGCCCGGGGCCGCAAACAGTACCGTTATCACCCTGACTGGCGAACCCACCGGGATGCGGCCAAATTCGACCGTATGTTGGAGTTTGGACGCAGCCTGCCGCGCATACGCCGGCGGGTAGCCCAGGACCTGCGCAAACCAGGGTTGCCGCGCGAACGGGTCCTGGCGACGCTCGTAAAGCTCCTGGAGTCCACGTTGGTCCGGATCGGTAACGAGGAGTATGCCCGTTCCAACGGCTCGTTCGGGCTCACCACACTTCGTGACCGGCACGTCAACGTCCGCGGGGACACGCTGACTTTCGAGTTTTGCGGCAAAAGCGGCATTGCGCACTCGGTCAGTGTCAGCGATCCGGCGCTGGCCAGGATCGTGCGGCGGTGTGCCGATATCCCGGGCCAGGAGCTGTTTCAGTGGATCGACGCGGACGGTGAGCGCCGCCGGATCGACTCCGCGGACGTCAATGAATACCTGCGGGAAGCGAGCGGGGGCCCGTTCACCGCCAAGGACTACCGTACCTGGTTTGCCACTGTCGAGGCTCTGCAGGCCCTGCGCAAACGGCCTGTTGGCAACAAGGGCGAGGTCAAAAAAGAGCTGGTTGCGACCGTGGCTGCCGTTGCCAGGCGCCTGGGTAACACGCCCACCATCTGTCGCAAGTGTTACATACACCCGGAAGTGTTGACCGCCTACGCGGATGGGCGGTTGTCACGTTTGAACGGCACAAAGCCGGCGGTGGCCCTGCGGGGCCTGTTACGGCGTCGCAGTATTACCGCGACATTGAAGGAATCCATCAGATTGGCCCGCAGTCATGCGGCCCACCGCCAATCGCGTCAGCGGGCTCCTACGCCGGGACGAGCCTGACACGCCGGCGCTTCGCCCAGGGTGCGACTGCAACTCAGCGCTGAAGAAGCGACGTTAGCGCATGGAACAGCGGGCGGTCAGGTGATCCTGACCGCCCGGTTTTCATTGGGTTTCCGCAAAGACAGACGAATGCGCTGGCCATCGATCGCCGGCGCCGGGGGGTCAGGCGCGGCGGAAGTCGACCGCCGGCAGCAGCATGGAGCGCCGGTACTTGGTCACCGTGCGGCGGGCCACCTTGACGCCCCGATTGGCAAGCAATTCGGTCAATTGCACATCTGACAGCGGGTTGTGCCGATCTTCTGCGGCGATGAACTCGCGCAGCAGAGCCCGGATGGCGGTTGCGGAACACGAGCCGCCGCTCGTAGTGGCCAACTGCCGCGAGAAGAATCGCTTGAACGCGACGACGCCGCGAGGAGTTGCCATGTACTTGTGGCTCGTCGCCCGCGACACAGTTGATTCGTGCAGCCCGAGCTCATCTGCGATTTCCCGAAGCGTCAGGGGACGCATTGCGAGATCGCCGTATTCGAAGAAGTTACGTTGGCGTGCCACGACCGCCTCGGCCACACGCTGGATCGTAAGAAAGCGCTGCTCGAGATTGCGGACCAGCCAGCGCGCTTCCTGCAGATGTTGCGCGAGCAGTGCCGTTTCGCCATCGCGCGCCTGGCGAAAATAGTCTGCGTACTGTTGATTCACCCGAATGCGCGGATAGATCGCGGCGTTGATGCTGACAGACCAGCGCTTCTTGTCCTTGCGCACGACGACATCGGGAACGATGGCGCGGGGCTCAAAGCTGCCGATCTTGGAGCCGGGACGCGGGTCGAGGCTGCGCACCAATTCCATGGCCAGCCGCAGATCGTCCTCGGAGCAGCCCAATGCTTCCAGCAGGCGCGTGTTGTCGCGCGCGGCCATGAGGCTGAGTCGGTTTTGAACGATGTCGAGCGCGAGCTCGCGTCCGGGCGTACCTGGATCGAGGACATGAAGCTGCAGCGCCAGGCACTCGCCGAGGTCCCGTGCGGCAATGCCGCTGGGTTCCAACGTCTGGACGATGCGCAAGGCAGTCTCGACTTCCCCTGGCTGCGCCCCGAGCGCGAATGCCTGGATCTCTTCGAGAGGCTGCCGCAGGAAACCGTCCTCGTCGAGCGCATCCACCACGAGGTCGGCGAGGGCGTAGTCGCGCTCGCTGAGTCCCAGCAGGAGCAGTTGCTCGTGAAGCGAGTCATGCAGGGTGGCCGGCGACGCCGTCCACTCCGTCCAATCGGGGGTGTCATCGCCTCCGCCACTGCTGGAGCCATTCCCGGAGAAATCCAGGTCGCTGCGCGACGAGTCCTCTGAGGACCCCTCGGCTGACCCCTCTTCACCTTGGGAGCGGCTCTCGGCACTCTCCGCGGCCTCCTCGAGGAAGGGGTTCTGCGCAATCGCCTGGTGCAGTTCTTGCACACACTCCAGGGCCGACAGCTGCAGCAGCTTCACAGATTGCTGCAGTCTCGGTGTGAGGGTGAGCTGCTGCTTGAGGCGCAGTCCCATTACGGCATTGGACATTCCCGGAATCCTCGACAAAAGCGATCGACTGGAATTACAGCAACAGCCATGCCAAAGCTACTGGGCGCGCCGTTCGACCATGGGGGGTCTGAACGGCCGTTCTCGTGCCCTCGGGTGCTTTCCCCGGTAGAGAACTTGCAACGGCGTGTAATTACCGCCGGTGTGCTGTCGCTGCGAGATCCAGTACGAACGGTATGACATCAATACATGAACCTGGGCAGAGTTCCCCGAGCCACAGCCTCCAGGGACAACTGCAACGCGCGCAGGCCCAAAACGCCGCACTGGCCCAGCGCAACGACGAGTTGGAACTCATCATCGCAGCCGCCCGCCTGGGTTTTTGCGTGCTCGAAGGTGAGACACGCCGGGTGCGTGCGAATTCGCAATTCAAATCGGAATTTGGTTGGGCACCGGATGCGTGCATCGATTGGGAGGCGTTGGAGGAACGCGTCGCGGCAGAATCCCGCTCCGGATTGGCCGACGCGGCGCGTGCAGCGCTCAGCGGTGGCGTGGATTTCGACCTGGTGGTGCAGGCGATCTGGCCCGACGGTGTAACTCAATGGGTTGCTCTGCATGGACGTACCGTCAACGACGGTGCCAATCACCGCAATCTCATTCTGACCTCACGCAACATCAGCACTGAAAAAAGAGCTGCCGCCAGCGAGGCTGCCGAGCGCGCGACCGCCCTCGATAACGAACGCCGCCTGCGCTCGGAAGCCGAGGCCGCGAATCGCGGCAAAGACCAGTTCCTGTCGGTGTTCTCGCATGAGCTGCGCTCACCGCTGAATGCCATTCTCGGGTGGAATCGGATCCTGGCGCTGAAACGGCCCGAGGACACCGAGGTGGCCTCCATAACACCGCGCATCGAGCACAGCGCGCGGGCCCAACTGAAAATGGTCAACGATCTGCTGGATCTCGCCCGCATCGAGACGGGCAAGCTGCGGATCGAAGCACGCCCCATGCAACTCGCGAAAGTGGTTGCGGCGACGTTGGATCTCGCGCGGCCGTCTGCGGCAACGAAAGGGATCAGCTTGACTTCCGACTTCCAACCGGGCGCCGGTCAGCTGCGTGGCGATCCCGATCGGCTGCAACAGGTTGTGACCAACTTGTTATCCAACGCGTTGAAGTTCACCGGCGCCGGCGGGCGGGTCACTGTCAGTTTGCGCAACGTCGGTGGTTTTACCGAGCTCGGCGTCGAAGACACCGGGCAGGGGATTGCCGCCGAGCTGCTGCCCCATGTGTTTGATCGCTTCCGGCAGGGTGACAGCTCGATTACCCGCCACACGGGCGGGTTGGGTCTGGGCCTGGCCCTCGTGCGCGAGATCGTGACCCTGCATGGCGGCACGGTGTCGGCCAACAGTGCGGGTGTCGGCTGCGGAGCTCGCTTTGTCGCCACGTTTCCGGCACGCCAGCCGTGGCGGTCGGAAGCCCAGGCTACGGGCCATCCCCAGTCCCCGTCTGGGCAGGCGAGTCTGGGCGGGTTGTCGATTCTCGTGGTCGACGATGAGCCGGATGCACGCACGGTGGTGGCGGAAACGCTCAAGCTCGAGGGGGCGACCGTCACGGTCACCGATTCGGCCATGTCCGCTTTCGCGAAGCTCCAGGAAGCCGGGGTTCATTTCGACATCATCGTGACGGACATTGGAATGCCACAGGAGGATGGCTATTCGCTGGTACGACGGCTGCGTTCGCTGCAGTCGGGGCGGCAGATGTTGGCTATAGCCGTGACCGGCTACGCCTCAAACAGTGACATCGAGGCGGCAATGGATGCCGGGTTTGATCTGCACGTGCCCAAGCCTCTCGACTTCAACACGTTTGTGCCCATGGTGCGCCGTCTGGCTGATGGCGGCCGGTAGGTACACTCGGAAAAAAGGAGCGGGCTGGTCGCACCACAGCCCGCCAAACGGGGGGTCTTCGGCAAGTGCCACCGCCCTTGCGGGCCGTGGCAACAAAAACTGTTCACTCCAGCGGGTGGGTAGCAACCCCGCGCACCCGCTCGCACATGCAACCGCTGTGCCAAAGTGTGCAACTGTTTGCTCTTGGGTTGTTATGAGGAGGCACTCGCAGGCCCGGTGGATTGCGGATCGTTGCGACCGTCCGCCGAAGACGGTCAGCGCGGCTCGAGGGCCCGTCTGCCTGCGTTAATACATCGATTGTCATGTAATTCGTACGCGCGCTCCAAAGAGGAGCGTGAAAAAAATTCCTGGCGCGCGTACTGTGTTCAGTAGAGCCGATTTTTCCTGATCGACCGCATCGTCGGGCATGACGGATGCTGTATGCCGTCTCGAAGCAAAACGAGCTGTGCCGAAGTCGAGGGGTGCCCCATGAATTACCGCTACACCATTGTGACCCTCAGCGAGCTGTTGGCGGTTACACGGGATGGTGAGCATGGGTTTGTCAGCTGCGCCGAGCATGCCCGTGCGGACGTTCTGCGCAAGCTCTTCATGGATCGCGCAGGAAGGCATGCGGTAGCTGCCGCGGAACTGCGTGAATTGATCGGCCAGCTCGGGGGAGATCCGGCCATGCGCGGCAAAATCTTCAGTACGACCCGCCGCGGCTGGATGAATCTGCCCGTTGCCCTGACGCAAAACAACGACGATGCGCTGGTCGATGAGTGTGAGCATGGCGAGGATCACGCTCTTGAGGTATACCGGAATGCATTGGATGATCACCTGCCAGAGTTCGTGCGGCAGGTGGTGCTGCGCCAGTTCGAGGGCTTGATGAGCGATCACGATCAGATTCGCGTCCTGAGGAGCGATCCGCCTCAGGGCGGGACAGTTGCCGCGAGCACCGGTGGCCACGCCCGGCAATAGGATTGATTTCGCACTGACGCGGCGTCCCGCTCACGCGGCTGTCGTTGCACTCGCAGTTGGCGCCTTGCTGGGCCCCTTGGGCTTGCGGCTCCTGCGTCCCCAACTGTTGGAAGACGGCGCACTGATCGAAACGATCAGCGAGATCGCGCTGCTGACCTGCCTGTTCTGTCTGGGCCTGCGGCTGCGCCTGCCGATCGAATGGCGCACCTGGCGGATCCCGCTGCGGCTCTCCACCCTCACCACGCTTGCGACGGCAGCGCTGTCAGCGGCGGCCGCACACTTGATGTTCGATATGAATCTCGCCGAGTCACTGCTGCTCGGCGCGATCATTGCGCCCACGGATTCTGTGCTGGCATCGGATGTGACCTCGCATCCCGACTCGGAGCAGGACTCGCCCACCTTCATCCTGTCCGCGGAGAGCGGCATCAATAACGGCCTCGCGGCCGCGCTGGTGATGTTGGTCCTCGGATTGATGGGCTTGAGCGATTCGGATTCCGGGGCGCTGGGCTCGGCCTCGCTCCTGGGATTGTGGTCCGTCGCGGGCGGTGTGGTGGCAGGGGGATTGATCGGCGCCGGGATGGCTCGCTGGATCAAGCTCCTGGATCCGGAGCGCCAGGCCGACTTTCTTGAAGAGGCCATGGTCTTTGCCACCGCGGCACTGGCCTACGGGGGCGCCATGGCGATCCGTACGGACGGGTTCCTGGCGGTCCTCGCTGCTGGGGTGGCCTTGTCTCATGGGGGCCGTCTGCGCCGACCATTGCGCAATCGGCCACTGATGCCGCGGGTCTTGCGAATCGCTGCCCGGATCGAGCGCTATACGTGGCTGGTCGTCGTCGTGCTGTTGGGAACGCTGGTGGCCAGCATCGAATACAAATGGTGGATGCTCGTATTTGCTGCCGTGTTGATACTCCTCATCAGGCCGCTCGCCGTGCGGTTGGGTTTGGGAGGAGTCTCGATGCCGGAGGCCCAGTGGCGGGGGGTCGCCTGGTTCACTGCCCGAGGTGTGGCTTCCCTGTATTGCCTGGCTTTCTCCATAAACCACGGGCTCAGCGCGCCTTTCGCCCGCCAGCTGGCGGGGGTGACGCTAGTCGTCATGGTGACGTCGATAATCGCGAGCGCGATCCCGGGGTTGCCTTTGAGTCGGCCGTCTCCCGATACCGTCGATCTCTAGTGAGTAGTCGACTGCGCGGCCGGTGGCCCCGAATCGAGAGGGACGGCGCCTCCTTCCTCTTCCCAGCGGTTGATCTCGGGTCGTGATACCCTTGATCGCTCCCGTTGTCGCTTTCGATCGTACCCGGCCGCCAGGGCGACAACGCCGACAGCTAAAACGCCGATAAACCAGCCCATCCGGCAACCCTCCCGGCAGCAATACGTTACTAGGAGCGACGCATCTATTGTTCCCGAAAGGCTGGAGCCCCAGATTGGGGGATCATTGAACGAGGTTTTTCCGAGGATTAAATGGCACATGCTCTGATTGTCGACGATGACCCGGATGTCGTGGACTGGCTTCAGGAAGTTGCGCGCATGGAAGGGTTTACCGTTGCCCGGGCGCATAGCATCCGGGACGCTCGGATAGAGCTTGGGCGTCAGCGCCCTGATGTGCTGCTTACAGACCTGCGCCTGCCGGACGGTGAGGGCATTGAGCTCGTACGTGAGCTGGACAAGCCCGAAGCGACCGAGGTCATCATCGTCACGGGCCATGCCACCGTCGACAGCGCCGTTGCGGCCCTGAGGGCTGGAGCGAGTGATTACCTGGTGAAGCCCGCTGACCTGGACCGCGTTCAGGCTGTGCTTCGCCACGCAAAAAAGACCTCCGCCCTTCAGCATGAGATCGGGGAGTTGCGCGAGGAGCTGCGTAAGCTTGGCCGTTTTGGCCGGATTCTGGGCAGCTCGCCCCGCATGCAGGTGCTCTATGACCAGCTGAGCCGCGTGGCGCCGACCTCGGCGACCGTGATGCTCATTGGGGACAGCGGGACCGGCAAAGAGCTCGCCGCTGCCACCGTTCACGAGCTGTCGCGCCGTCGGGACGCTGCCTTCCTGCCTCTGAACTGCGGAGCCGTGGCTCCTCAGCTGATTGAGAGTGAGCTGTTCGGACACGAGCGGGGCAGCTTCACCGGCGCCGATCGGCAGCACAAAGGCTTCTTCGAGCGCGCCAACGGCGGTACGATTTTCCTCGACGAGATCACCGAAATGCCCATGGAGCTGCAAGTGAAGCTCCTGCGGGTGCTCGAGACGGGCACCGTGATGCGGGTGGGCGGCACCCAGACAATCGCGAGCGATGTGCGCGTGATCTGCGCGACCAACCGCGAGCCTGAGAAGGCCGTTGCCGACGGCAAATTGCGTGAGGACCTGTATCACCGGCTCAATGTGTTTCCCATCCGGTTGCCGCCCCTGCGCGACCGTGGAACGGACATTGAGCAGCTGGCGCAGTTCTTCCTGGACGATCTCAACAAGACCGAAAATACCAACAAGACGTTCTCGCGCGATGCGCTGGTCCGGCTGTATCAACATCCATGGCCGGGGAACGTCCGCGAGTTGAAGAACTACGTGCAGCGCACGTACATCATGGCGGACGACATCATCGAGTTCGATGTTGCCGTCTCGGAGACGACTCCAAAACAGGATGACGGCACGACGATTACCATTCGTGTCGGCACTCCATTGGAGGAAGTCGAGCGTCGCGTGACCATGGCGACTCTGGCCTATTGTGGGCACGTGAAGCGCAAAGCCGCAGAGATCCTCGGCGTCAGCCTCAAGACGTTGTACAACCGTCTGGAGACTTACACTGGCAAGGAGCTGGGACCCGAAGGCAAGGACGAAGCGGTGAGCGCCCAGGATTCGGCGCGATAGAAAACTGTAGGACGATTCCTACACGAGTTCGGGCCAGGCTTTCGACGGGGGCCTCTCCAGTCCCACATCGGCAGCTCGGCCGGAGCGCGTAACGTGGAGCCTGCATGACTCATGGGCGCCGTCGCGCGGGCCGACCGCAGCAGGCGAACATGAGTCATACAGGCTCCTTACTCTGCCTAGTGCTTGAAACGGTTGTTATGCCCGCCACACGAGTTGCAGTTGCCGATGACCATCAGCTCGTGCGGATGGGGCTGAAGCAGATCATTGAAAGCCAGTCCGACTTCGCCTGGGCGGGCGAGGCCAAGTCGGGTCGCGAGGCCCTGGATCTGCTGCGTGCCGCACAATGCGACGTGCTGCTGCTGGATCTGTCCCTGCCTGACATGTCGGGACTCGATGTGCTGCGGCAGATCAAGGCCCATCACGACACGGTCGCGACGCTGGTCCTGAGCTCCTACCCCGAGAATCAATACGGATTGAACGTGCTGCGGGCGGGTGCGAGCGGCTTTGTCAGCAAGTCGGCGGATGACGGCGAGCTTTGCAGAGCAATACGCGCAGCCGTCAGAGGCGGGCGTTACGTGAGTCCGGAGCTGGCGGAAATGCTCGTCAGCGGCATGCAGGGTCCGGCCGGCGAGCCGCGGCACAGCGTGTTGTCGGAGCGCGAGTTCCAGATCTTCTGCAAGCTCGCCGAAGGCAAGAGTGTGTCGGAAATCGCGGCGAAGTTGTTTCTGAGCGTGAAGACTGTCAGCACGTACCGGACACGCATACTGGAGAAGATGAGCATGAAAACCAACGCTGACATCACGTATTACGCCATCAAAAACAACCTGCTGCAGTAGGCGATGAGCACTGTGGAAGTGCGGAAGCCCGGTAGCGGTGAGAGTGTCGTGTCCGAACGCCGGATTCTTCTGATAGAGGATTCTGCCGTTCTCACCCGGCGACTGATCGACCTGCTGTCCGAGCCGGGACGGGTGGAAGTGGCTGCTCAGGCGACCACCCAGTCAGAGGCGGTTTCGCGGTTGCAGCAAAGTGCCTTCGACGTGTTGGTCGTGGACATCGAGCTCGCGGAAGGCAACGGTGTAGCGGTGATCCGTGCGGCGCGCCAGTTGTATCCACCCGATGCGCAGCCGCTGATTGTGGTTCTCACCAACTACGCATCCGACTTCGTCCGCGACCATTGCTTCGCGGCGGGTGCCGATTACTTTCTGGATAAGATGCGCGACATCGCGCTACTGAAGGCTGTCGTCGTGGATGGCCACTCGAAGTGGACGCCACCTCATTGATGGCCCGGCACTGGCCGGGCGGCGCCGTTCACTCAGCTCATTGGCGCGACACGGGTACTTCGATAGTCAGCGTGGTGCCGGCGCCAACCCGCGATTGAATGTCCAGGCGGCCGCCGAGCCCCTCAGCGCGTTGCCGCATTCCCATCAGCCCATGCGACCAGCGGAATTGCGGATTTGCCGCATCGAAGCCCTGGCCATCGTCCGACAGCCGCAGCACGCAGTTGCGCTCGTCACCGTGCATTTCCAACTTCACCGTCCTGGCATGCGCATGCCGGATGATGTTGTGGAGCCCTTCCTGCACCACGCGGAACAGCGCGATCGCCGTGTCTTTCGACATGGACTCGCAGCTGTGCTGGAAGTTGACCTGCACGGTGAGTCCTTCTTTGGCGCAGGTGGACTCAACATAGGCCCGCACGGCAGTGGGCAGACCGAAATGATCCAGCAGTGAGGGCCGCAAATCCTCCACGACCCGGCGTTTGAGATCCATGGCTTCATCGAGGACGCCTCCCAGCTGGGACAGGCGTTCCTGGATGTTGGCGCCTTCGAGACGCGACTGCAGCCAGGACAGATCCATCTTGGCGGCCGTCAACAGGCCACCCAGCTCATCATGAAGCTTGCGCGCCAGCTCCCACTTTTCCCGTTCGGAGATCGCCTGCAAGTGATGCGACAGGGATGACAGCTCCCGGGCCCGATCTTCGGGAATTTTACTCACGACGATCCGAGGCGAGCCACGATCCCAGAATCAATCCCAGCGCGGCACTCACTCCCACCGCCGTCCATGGGTTTTCCCGAACGTACCCGTCTACGGCTTCCCCGGCAGTATCTTTGAAGAGCCGGGCCTGCTCTTCAAATTGCGCCAGGCGCTTCCTGGCTTCGGCCAGGGCGACACTCACGCGTTCCCGCAGCTCCACGAGCGCCTCTTCGCGATCCTCGCTGAGGGCAATCACGAGTCGGCCAGCTTCTCGCATGACGTTGCGGAGCTCTTCGGCGAGCGCCGCACTTTGCGCGGCTGTGCGCTCCATCATGCTGCGAGTACCAGCAGCATGCCCAGAACCAAGGCCAGCAGGGATGACAGGTCACGGATAGTCATGTTCGTACGGACAGTCGTGGGTTGGTGGACTGCAGCGTGAACCGGGAGCGCGGCGTCGGCCACCCGTCGCCGCGCTCCCTACCCGAGTATTTTGACTGATAACCGCGTAGGAGTCCTCCTACGAAATCGTTATCTTCAGTTATTTAGGGGGCGGCGTGGAATCGGCTGGCGCCGGGGACGGGGTCGCATCTGCAGCAGGAGCCGGCTCCGTGCCGTAATTGGCGGCGCGCGCACTGGCAGCGCTGCCGGCGGCTTCATCCTTGCTCTCGCCGAAAGTGTTGGTCGCGCTGCTCGCTGCCGTAGCGGCAGGGCGGTCGACCGCCGGAGCGGTGCTGGCATGCTGTGAGCAGCCGAGCAGGCCGAGGGTCGCAAGAGCAAAAGGAACAGCCACAATCATCTTCATGGTCAACTCCGAGGACTTCAAATAGAGAGATTTTTTTAGGTGGACGAAGGATAACGTAGCAGAAAGTCGCGGGCCGTCAGCTGAAACCCCTGCATCTATTGCAGGACGTCCGGGTCCGCTTGTAGGACCGGGCCGACACGGAGGCCCGCCGGGTGCGGGCCTCTTCGACATATTATTTTGGTTCTAGGGGGCTTACTTGGGCGCCGACGCGTCGGTGCCGGTGGCGGCCTTGTGATGCTTCTTGCCGTGGTGCTTCTTGGTGCTCTTGGCAGCCGGGGCGGCAGCGGACTGGTCACCGGCGGCCGGCGGGGTGTCGGCAGCGAACACCGGGCCTGCGAGCAGGATCAGGCTGAGCACGGGGACAACTCGTTTAAACATCGAAAGCTCTCCGAAAGGGTTGGTTGTGCGAAAGGCGCAATATTATGACGGAAAACTCAGTGACCTTCGAAGGAGACGAGAGTTCGCACCGGTACGCCGAGGTCTGCGAGTTTTTTCGAGCCGCCCAGCTCCGGCAGGTCGATGACAAAGCAGGCGCCCAGAATTTCCACGCCCAGTTTGCGCAACAACCTCACAGCGGCCTCCGCTGTGCCCCCGGTGGCGATGAGGTCGTCCACCAGGATGATGCGCTCGCCCCGCGAGACCGCATCCTCATGCATCTCGATTTCGTCCAGGCCGTATTCGAGCGAATAGGCCACCCGCACGGTGGTATGGGGCAGCTTGCCCTTCTTGCGAATGGGTACGAAGCCGGCTGCGAGCTGATGCGCTACGGCACCGCCCAGAATGAAGCCACGTGCTTCGATCCCCGCGACGCGATCGACCTTGCACACCGTCCAGGGCTCGACGAGCTCGTCGACGACCCTGCGGAACGTGCGAGCATTACCGAGGAGGGTGGTGATGTCTCGAAACTGCACGCCCGGCTTGGGATAGTCCGGGATAGTACGGATCGAATCTTTGATTTCCTGCAAGGTGCCTGCGTCCACGCCGCACTCTACTCCGGCTATACCTAGGCTGTCCCGTTAAACGTCTCGGGCAAGTCGCAGGCCCATGAATTGCCACCGGGCACTGGGATTGAAGAAGTTCCGGTAGGTAGCGCGGATGTGACTGGCCGGCGTTGCACACGATCCGCCACGCAGGACCAATTGGTTCACCATAAACTTGCCGTTGTATTCGCCCAGGGCCCCTTCGGCAGCCTTAAATCCCGGGTAGGGCGCATAGGCGGACTGGGTCCACTCCCAGACGTCTCCGAACATCTGCAGGAGCTGCCCGTCCTGGGCCGGTGCCTCGGGATGCCAGCGGCGGTTCTCGACGAAATTGCCATGTAGCGCGACATCTTTGGCTGCCAGCTCCCATTCCGTCTCGGAAGGGAGCCGCGCACCGGCCCAACGCGCAAATGCGTCAGCCTCGTAGTAACTCACATGGCATACGGGTGAGGCCGTTTTCAGCTCGCGCAAACCAGTAAGAGTGAATTCTTCCTCGAGCGACGGCGTCCAATAGATGGGTCGCTTCCAGCCTTCCTTTTGGACTGTCGTCCAACCGTCGGAAAGCCAATGGATGGGATCCTCGTAGCCACCGGCGCGCACAAACTCCAGGTACTCGCCGTTTGTGACGGCGCGGTTCGCGAGACGAAATGCATCAGTATAGGTGCGATGACGAGGCAACTCGTTGTCGAAACTGAAGCCATCACCCGAGTGACCGATGTCAATCAGCCCGCCGTCGAAGTTGCGAAATTCCAGGGCCGCAGCCGGGCGCGCGGCCGCCGTTTTTTCCCGCACGTACGCCGGCAACAACGGGTTGCACGAGAAGAGGTGTTTGATGTCAGTGAGCAGCAGCTCCTGATGCTGTTGCTCGTGATTCAATCCGATGGTAATGACACTCACAACTTCAGGAGACAGGTCCTGCCGCTGCAACAACGTTTGCATGCGTTCGTCGATCCGCTCGCGATACGCCATCACCTGCTCAACTGTTGGTCGCGACAACAGGCCGCGGTGCGGGCGGCTGTGCATGGGCCCGATCGAGTTGTAATACGAGTTGAACAGGTAGCGGAACTGCTCGTCGAGAAATTTGTAGCCCGGCACGGCGTGCTGCAGGACAAACTCCTCGAAGAACCAGGTCGTGTGGGCCAGGTGCCATTTCGCCGGGCTCGCATCTGGCATCGACTGCACGACGTAATCCTCTGGCGACAGGGGCTCGGCGAGCGCGAGGGTGGCCCCCCGTACGAGGCGGAAGCGGCTGCCTAATTTCGTGCTGCCGAGGTTCATGTTCATGATGGCATTCATGGGGGTCTCGACTCGCAAGATACATGCCGATTCAGGCGGCCCGTTTCCACACTCGCAGCTGGTTATTGGCCGGCATCGGATGATCCGCCGCCAGTTCCAGTCCCTGCCGGTGCGCCAGGCCGTCCAACTCGTGCGCATCCCGGATACCGCTGTCGGGATCGCGTCGCTGCAGGAACTGATCGAACTGCGCGTTGCTCTCACTCGTATAACGATCACCGTAGCGGAACGGTCCGTAGACACACAGCACGCCCGGCCGGCCCAGCACACTTCCCACGCCGCGGAAAAAATCCTGCACCGAGCTCCAACTCATGATGTGTAGAGTGTTGGCACTGAAAACGCCGTCCACACCCTCCACGGGCCAGGGTTGAGTGCGAACGTCGAGCTCAATAACGGGGCGCAGATTCGGGCCGCCTTCCTGGCGTAGACGCTCGCGCAGTGAAGGCAGGTAATCGCCGGTATCGCTCGGCTCCCACGTCAGGTGTGGCAAGTGGGCGCAGAAGTGCAGCGCGTGCTGCCCGGTGCCGCTGCCGATCTCCAGCACGCGTCGCGTCTGCGCGAATTCGGCGCCAATAACCTGCAGAATGGGCGCCTTGTTGCGCTCGGCTGCGTCGGATACGGAATATTCCATGGCTCGCGCCTAGATTGGGAGTGAGGAAGGATTCTGCGCGACAATAGCCGCCGCTTCCTCTCTCAAAAGAAGGTAACGAGTCCATGCAAGCGATCGAAGCCCTGTTGCGGCGCTATTCGGCCCGTTCACTCACCGAGCCTGCGCCGGATGAGGCCGCGCTCGGGCTGATCCTCGAGAGCGCCACCCGGGCACCGGATCATGGAAGATTGCGACCGTGGCGGTTCATCGTGATTCGCAGTGAGGACCGGCCGGCGTTTGGTGAACTTCTGGCAGATCACATGCGTCGTACCAAGGCTTCGGTTTCCGATGATGCCTTGGAGCGCGAACGTCGAAAGGCCTTTCGCGCGCCGCTCATAGTGATAGTCGCGGCCATCGTCACACCCGAAGGGAAAATCCCTGCGATCGAACAGATGCTGTCGGCGGGCGCTGCCGCTCAAAACATGTTGCAAGCGGCGTTTGTATTGGGTTTCAACGCCGTGTGGAAGACCGGCGGACCGGCCTACGATGAGCAGGTCAAGGCCGCCCTCGGCCTGGAACCTAAGGACGCCATCGTGGGATTCGTGTACGTGGGAACGGACGTGGAAGGCCCTGGATCGTTGCCGAGGCCCGACTGGCGGGAGTTTGTGCAGTACTGGCCACCCGCGCGCTAAACCGCCGGCGCATGAGCAAGCAATTCTTCAGGAGACCTCTTTAAACCATGCCCTCGAGCTCAAAGATATTCTCGGCGGTGCTGCTGGCCGCCGCGCTAGCCGCCTGTACCTCCAAGCCAGCCCAGGAGAAACCGTTGGCCGCTGTTGTTCCCGATTCCGTCCCTCAGCCTACCCCGCCGAAGCTGCCGAAAGCCGCCATCGGCGATTTCGGACTCGACCTGACCGCGGGCAAGGCGCAGGTCAAGCCGGGTGACGATTTCGTCGCCTTTGCCACCGGCAACTGGTACGACCATTTTGAGATTCCAGCCGATCGCTCCAGCTTCGGCGCCTTCAATGAGCTGGATGAGCTTTCCAAGAACCGCGTGCGGGAAATCATTGAGACCGCGGCGGCGTCGCAGTCCCCGACGGGCGCGCCGGCGCAAAAGATCGGCGACTACTACGCCGCCTACATGGATCAGGCCGCGATCGAAGCCAACGGGCTCGCTCCCGTGCAGGATGACTTGAAGCGGATCTCGGCCGCCAATTCCAAGAAGGACATTGCTGCCGTGTTCGGCATGACCGGCTTCGCCTCGCTGTTTGATATCGACCTGCCGCCGGATCTGAAGAACCCCGATCAATACTCGGTGGTGATCAGCCAGTCGCGCCTCGGGCTGCCGGACCGTGACTACTACTTGAAGGATGATCCGAAGCTGCGCGAGATCCGCGAGAAGTACACGGCGTACATCGAACAGATCCTGATACTGGGTGGCATTCCGGAAGCCCGCGCCAAGGCGCGGGACATCATGGCGTTTGAGACGGAGGCGGCGAAGCTGCAATGGCCGATCGAGAAGCGCCGCGATGTGGATGCAACCTACAACCCGCGGACCAAGGCCCAACTCGTGGCCTACGCCCCTGGGTTTGCCTGGCAGTCGTTCCTGGATGCATCGCAGATCGGCTCGCGGCAGGACCTCGTGTTGAGCGAGCTCGAGGCTATCCGGGACTTGTCAGGTTTGTTCAACCGCGCCGCGCTGCCGACGCTCGAGGCGTATCTCACATTCCACTATCTCAGCGATCACGCGGCTTACCTGCCGAAGCGTTTTGATGACGCCCGGTTTGACTTCTACGGACGCACGCTGCGCGGCCAGCCCCAGCAGCGCGAGCGTTGGAAGCGCGCCGTGGACGAAGTGAATGACTCCCTCGGCGAGCAGGTGGGCCAGTTGTATGTGGCGCAGTATTTCCCGGCCGACTCCAAGGCGAAGATGCAGGAGTTGGTCGGCAACCTGCGCGCCTCGCTGAGCGAGCGGATCGACCAGCTCGACTGGATGACGCCGCAGACCCAATTGCGTGCCCACGAGAAGCTGGCCACGTTTACTCCCAAGATCGGCTATCCCGATCATTGGAAGGACTACTCCGGCCTCGAGGTCGGGCGCTCGGATCTCATTGGCAATGTGCGCCGCGCTGCTCAGTGGCACTGGCGCTACCAGGTAGCGCGGTTGGATAAACCCGTGGATCGCGATGAGTGGCAGATGACTCCCCAGGAGATCAACGCCTACTACAACCCGCTCAACAATGAGATCGTCTTTCCGGCCGCCATCCTGCAGCCCCCGTTCTTCGATCCGAAGGCCGATGCGGCCGTGAACTATGGTGCGATCGGTGCCGTCATCGGCCACGAGATCGGCCATGGTTTCGATGATCAGGGCCGCAAGTTCGGCCCCGACGGCAGTCTGAAGGACTGGTGGACGCAACAGGATGCGGATGTTTTCACACAGCGGGTCACGAAGCTCATCGCGCAATTCTCAGCCTACGAGGCGCTGCCGGGACTGAAGGTCAACGGTGCCAACACGGTCGGTGAGAACATCGGCGACCTGGGCGGCCTCAACATGGCCTATCACGCCTATCAGCTGTCGTTGCATGGGCAACCGGCACCCGTCATCGACGGCTTGACCGGCGACCAGCGGTTCTTCCTGTCGTGGGCCCAGGTGTGGCGCACCAAGTACCGTGACGGCGTGCTGCGCGAGATCGTGATGTCAGATGTGCACAGCCCCGCCAACTTCCGGGTGAACGGTCCGTTGCCCAACATCGACGCCTGGTACCAGGCATTCAACGTGCAACCCGGCGACAAGCTCTACATCAAGCCCGCTGACCGGGTATCGATCTGGTGATGAGGCGCGGCAGAACGCGCGCCGAGACGGCGCGGGAGAACATGAAACCCTGCGCTTCGTCGCACTGATAGGCGCGCAGGGCGCGTGCCTGTTGGGCAGTCTCGACGCCCTCGGCTACTACTTTGAGACCCAGGTTGTGGCCGAGGGCGATGATGGTGCGGACGATGGTTGCGTCGTCGGCTTCGGTAGTCATGTTTTCGACAAAGGAGCGGTCGACTTTCAGGCGGTCCACGGGGAAGCGCTTCAGGTACGACAGGCTCGAATAGCCCGTCCCGAAATCGTCGACGGCAATCTTCACACCCAGCTCCTTCAATTCGTCCAGCATGGCCACCAGTTGGGGTGCATCGTGCATGACCATGCTTTCCGTGAGCTCGAGCTCCAGGAAGCGCGGCTCGAGTCCCGTTGACTGCAGGACCTCTGCGACCGTCTGCACCAGGCTTTCGTGGCTGGCCGCTGCCCGGAACTGACGGGGCGAGACGTTCACTGACACCACGATGGGCGGCATTCCCGCGTCCTGCCACGCCTTGTTCTGTGCACAGGCGGTTTGCAACACCCATTTGCCGATCGGCACGATGAGTCCGGTCTCCTCTGCCAGAGCGATGAAGCGCATGGGCGCGACCGTGCCCCGCTGCGGAATCCGCCAGCGCAGCAATGCTTCGGCACCGACGATCTGCCCGGTAGCGAGGTTGACGCGCGGCTGGTAGCGAAGCACGAACTGGTCGCGCTCGAGCGCGCGGCGCATGTGCGTTTCCAACTCGAGCTGCTCGGTCATCACGGCGTTCAGCTCGCGCGTGAAAAACTGGAAGTTGTTGCGGCCATTGTCCTTGGCCCGATACATCGCCGAGTCCGCATGCTTCAGCAACGTCAGAGCCTCTTCGCCGTCGTCCGGGTGAAGCGCGACACCGATGCTGCAACTGACGAGGAACTCGCCTTGTTCGATGATCCACGGCTGCGCAACTGCCATGAGCATCTTGTCCATCAACTGGCGTACGTACTCGGGACCGGTATGACCGTTGATGAGCAACACGAATTCGTCGCCGCCCAGGCGTGCAACCGTGTCGCACTCGCGTACGCAGGATTTCAGACGGCGAGCGACAGCTTTCAACAGCTCGTCGCCGACATGGTGACCCAGGCTGTCATTGATGAATTTGAACCGGTCGAGATCCACAAACGCCACCGCCACGCGCCGGCCGGAGCTGGCGGCCGTGAGCAGGGCCTGTTGGAGGCGGTCCTGCAGCAGCGAGCGGTTGGCGAGGCCTGTCAGGGTGTCATAGTTGGCCTGATGTTCGATCCGGACCTGGTAAAGACGCCGCTCGGTGATGTCTTCAACCGTGCCTTCGTAGCCGCTGGGTGTGCCGTCTTCCGCGAAAACGGCACGCGCATTTTCCGAGATCCAGATGATGTCGCCGTTCTTGCGATACACCTGGGACTCGAAGCTGGTCACGGAGCCGCGCGCTCGCATGATGTGCATGAACTGCGCGCGCCGCTGTTTCTCGACATACAGCTCGGCGCCGATGTCGCGCAGCGAGGCCATCAACTCCTCGGGCGAATCAAATCCATAGATATGGGCCAACGCCGGATTGGCGTCCACGAAGTGGCCTTCGACGGTGGTCCGGAAGATTCCTTCAATCGCGTTGTCGAACAGGCCGTGGTAACGCCGCTCAGCTTCGCGCAGGGCATGCTCGGCGCTTTTGCGTTTGGTGATGTCTTGAACGAGGCCTTCGAGTGCAATGGGACGGCCCTGGTCGTCGGCCACGCCCGTGCCTCTCTCCCATACCCAACGAATACTGCCGTCGCAGTGGACGATCCGATATTCGAGATCGAAGGACCTGGCCTCATTGACCGCGCACGTGATGGCCTCGCGGACCCACATCCGGTCTTCGGCGATGACGAGATCGCCATAGGCGATGCGATTGTTGAAAAGGAGGTCGCCGGGGTGGTGGCCGGTCACACGCACGCAGCCGCTGCTCACGAACTCCATGGTCCAGTCAGGATCGAGGCGCCGCCGATAGACCATGCCATCCACGCTGGCAAGCAGGGTCTTCAACATCCTGGCGATGTCCTGGGGGTTGTCAGTCCCCGGCGCCGTCGGAAGCGCAATTACTGAAGCAGCTGTAGTCATGGCCACCGCAATCCGTATTTATGCACCGTAGCAATCGGTCGCGGTTGGCGGTCAGTGTTTCGTCACAGAATATGACGAAAAAACTACCACGCTAGGACTTATATATTTGTGCCTATTATGGGTGTTTAGGTCCTAATGTAGTAAGATATAGCTTATGAACTCGATTGAAGCCGCCAGTGTTGTCCGCCGCGCGGTCGGCGCTTTGGGCCGGCGGTTGCGGGCCGAGCGGCCCGCCAACAGCCTGAGCGCGACCAAACTGAGCCTGCTGGGGCAGTTGTACCACCGCGGCTCCACGAGCGCGGCCGAGCTGGCCGACCTGGAGCGGGTTCAGCCTCAGTCCCTGACCCGGGTGTTGGCGGAGCTCGCGGAGGCGGGGCTCATCAGCCGCCGGGCTGACGCCCGGGATGGCCGGCGACAGCTCTTGGATATCAGCGCGGAAGGCCGCGCGGCCCTCACGGGCGACATGCAGCAAAGGGACGCGTGGCTCGCCAAAGCCATGGCGGACGAGCTGTCAGCGACCGAGCAGGAGCTTTTACGGTTGGCGGCCAAGCTGTTGGAGCGGCTTGCGGATGTCAGCTAGTCAGCTGGCCGGGGGGCAGGAGGAGCGGATGTGGTGGGCGGCCGGCGGGGGCACCAAGAGGAGCGGATGTTGGTAGGCGGCCGGCGGGGGGCACCAGGAGGGGCAGATGTTAGTCAGGCGGCTGGTTGGGCTGAGGGAGGATTGGCCCGATGCATTGCGCATGGTCATTGCCACGGTGCTGGCAGCGACCGTGTCCACTCTCCTGCATCTGCCGGAGATGTATTGGGCTGTGCTCAGCGCAGTCATCGTTTCGCGCCCGGGTGCGGGAGGGTCCGCCAAAGCAGGGGCAAGCCGTTTGATCGGGACCGTGTTTGGGTCGGCGGTCGCCATGGGTGTCATCGTTGCGCGCGCCTGGCACGTGCCCGAAATCGCGCTGCTCGCTGTCGCGATGATTCCTCTGAGTCTGTTCATTACTGCATTTGAGGAATTCCGGACCGCACCGGTGGCGGCGGTCATCCTGCTCTCATCGGGATCCGCGTTGGTGTCTCCGTTCCACGTGGCGCTCCTGCGGCTTGCGCAGATCACTATCGGCTCGCTTGCCAGTACGGCGGTTGGGCTTTCGGTATTGCCATCGCGGGGCCATGGGCGTGTTTTCCGGATGGGCGCTGCCATCGTCACACGGATCGGCGCGGTGTTGGAGAGTGCTTTCGATGAGCCTCGGGACGACGCCCGGTTGGATGCGACCCATGATGACATCCGCCGCAGCTTGCGCGAGTTGGGTGCGCTCGTACGGACAAAGGCCGGCAGTGTGTCGCGCGCCCAAGGTCGCATCGTCCGTCTGTTGAGCCGGCTGCAGGCAGATTCGATGTTTGTCGCGCGAGTTGTTGGAAGTGGCGTACGGCGCGACAGTGCGAAGGAGTACGCCGGGTCCATTCACGGGGTCTGCCGGGATCTCGCGGATGCAATGTTGGATACGGAGTCGTCGGCGTTACAGCAGTGCCGCGAGGCGCTGGAGGCAGCGTCGGCGAGGTTTGCCGAGGCGCGTCGCTGCGCTGGAGTCGAACCGCCGCTGGCGCTCGACGCCCTGGATTTTCTGCTGGAAACCCTCGCCAAGGACCTGCGGGACCTCATCCGGGTTCTGCAGGGGCCCCGGTAGTAGGGAGGGTGACTGAGCCTGACGGCAGATGAGGGTCGGTTGTTGCAGTCATATCTCCCACCGGCTCGTCTGTACGCCGCTCAATCAGGTGTCTGACATCGGGCGCGTCCGGTCCCTGGTGGAAGTCGAGCACCTTGCGCTCCGGCTTACATAGTGTACTCACTGCGCCCTGTCGCCGTCTGGAGACAGCGGGCTGCGGGGGACGGCGTCAGAACGGTTTGACGACCGCCAGTATCACGATCGCTATCAACAGCAGCGCCGGGGCTTCGTTGAACATCCGGTACCAGCGCTGCGAATGGGTATTGCGTCCCTCGCGGAAAGCCACCACCAGTGCGTGGCACCACACGTGGTAGCCGATCAACCCGGCCACCAGTGTCAATTTCACGTGGAGCCAACCGAAGTGCAGGTACCCGGGCGCGGCGACAATCATGGAAATTCCGAACACGGCGGCGAGGGTAGCCCCCAGTGTCATGATCGAAAACAAGCGGCGCTCCATGACAATAAAGCGCTCGAGCCCGACTGTGTCGGTTGCTACAGCGTGATAGACGAACAAGCGCGGCAGATAAAACAGTCCCGCGAACCAGGTCACCACGAAGATGACGTGAAAAGCTTTGAGCCAGAGCATACGCGGACATGATATCCGAACGGGGCCCGGTGCAGGCCAGTTGGCGGGTGCCCGTGTCAGCATTCCCGCGGCCGGATTGGCTGAATTGCGGCGGGCCAGCTAAGGTAGCCGCTTTTCGAATCAAGGGATGAGCGAGCTGATGGCACTGCGGAACATCGACATTGCGCAACAGGCGAAGATGCGGCCGATCCTGCAGGTTGCCAGGGAGCGGCTGGGCATTCCGGAGGACAGCCTGGAGCCGTACGGGCGATTCAAGGCCAAGGTATCGCTCGATTATGTCCGGCAGCTGTCCGGGCGCCCCGATGGCAAGCTGATCCTGGTGACCGCCATCTCGCCGACGCCGGCGGGCGAGGGCAAGACGACCACCACTGTGGGCCTCGGCGACGCTCTCAACCTCATTGGTAAGAAAGCACTCATCTGTCTGCGCGAACCGGCATTGGGTCCCGTGTTCGGTGTCAAGGGAGGCGCCGCGGGCGGGGGCTACTCGCAAGTGGTTCCCATGGAGGACATCAATCTACATTTCACCGGCGACTTCAATGCCATCGCCCAGGCCAACAATCTGCTGGCGGCGCTGGTGGACAATCACATTTATCACGGCAACGAGTTGGGATTCGACCTGCGCCGGATTGCGATACGGCGTGTGCTCGACGTCAACGACCGGGCGCTGCGCGCGACGGTTGCCGGCTTGGGCGGCCCGGGAAATGGCTATCCCCGGCAGGATGGTTTCGACATCGTGGTCGCCTCGGAGGTCATGGCGATCTTCTGCCTGGCCAGCAGTCTTGCGGATCTGAAAGATCGCCTGGGAAGAATCGTCGCGGGTTACACGGCCACTCAGAAACCGATCCTCGCCCGCGACCTGCAGGCGCACGGCGCAATGACCGTCCTCCTGAAGGACGCCTTCGCCCCCAACCTGGTACAGACCCTCGAGAACAACCCCGCCTTCATCCACGGCGGCCCTTTTGCCAACATTGCGCACGGCTGCAACTCGGTGATGGCCACACGGACCGCGTTGAAGCTCGCCGACTACGTAGTTACGGAAGCGGGGTTTGGCGCCGACCTGGGCGCTGAGAAGTTTGTCGACATCAAGTGCCGCAAGGCGAACTTGAAGCCGTCGGCCAGCGTGATTGTCGCCACGATCCGCGCGTTGAAGTATCACGGTGGAGTCGAGGTTGCGGACCTGGGGCAGGAGAATCTCGCGGCACTGGAAGCCGGTGTCGCCAATCTCAACCGTCACATTGACAACGTGCGCGGCGAATTCGGCTTGCCTTGTGCGGTTGCCATCAACCAACGTGTTGAAGACACGCCAGGCGAGATCCGGCGCTTGATGGAGCTCGTCGCTCCGAAAGGGGTCAAGGTGATCCTCGCCCGGCATTTCGCGGAAGGCGGCAAAGGCGCGGTGGACCTGGCGAACGAAGTGGTTCGGCTGTGTGAGCAGCCGAGTGGGTTCAAGTTCGTCTATGACGACGCTGCGCCGTTATGGGACAAGATCCAAACGGTGGCGACCAAAATCTATCATGCGGCGGACATCACCGCGGATGACAAGGTACGCGCCCAAATCGACAAGTTGCAGCAGTCGGGCTACGGACACTACCCGGTGTGCATTGCCAAGACGCAATACTCCTTTTCGACCAATCCCAAACTGCGCGGGGCTCCTTCAGGTCATCGAGTCAACATCCGCGAGGTCCGGTTGTCAGCGGGTGCGGAGTTCATCGTGGCAATCTGTGGCGACATCTTTACGATGCCCGGATTGCCGAAGGTTCCGGCCGCCAACACGATCGATGTCGACGAGAACGGGAAGATCGTCGGCTTGTTCTAGCCCGCAGCTACGGACGGGCGCCGCTGAACCTGATGACAGTGGCGCCCTCCACGGGCCCGATGGTTGCCTGGTCGCTGACGTAAAGCTTCACTTCACGCCGGAATCTGAGGGAGCCTTTGACTATGGCTCCCGGCCCGATGATCACTTGCGGCACCTTCGGCGTGCCGAAGAAGCTGAACCAGCCCTCACTGGATTCGTCGTACAGGATGCCGCCTTCGACGCGCGAGTTGGCCCCGACGGTCAGGTTGCTGTTTTTGGTTTCTATTCCACCGCCCACGTGCGCGGCCGTGAGTTGAATTGAGCCGTTGACGTTGCTCAGGTGGCCGCCCACGTCGGCGCCGGTGTCCAGCGTCATGTTGCCGTTGACCAGCTCCACCTTTCCGGCAACGTGCGCTCCCTGTCCGATGTCGATCGTGCCATTGACCGTCTCGACAGAGTCCACCGTTGCGTGGTCGTGAATGGTAATGCTGCCGTTGACCGTTTCGGCGTGTTTGACGACAGCGTTGGCGCCGATATCAACGGAGCCGTTTACGGTCGTTGCCTTGTCGGCATGTTCGCCTGAGCGAACATGCACCGAGCCCAATACCTTGTTGTGGTCCTCGTCGTCGGAGGCCAGAACCGGTCCGGTTGTCGACGCCAGGATGAGTGCAGCCATCGAGGTCAAAACACACTTGTGGATCATCCCGCTGCTCCGTGCTGTCTGACCGTTATATTGATGCCTGCCGCGCTCGATGCAAAGCCCACCGGCGGCAGTCCGAGTTGACGGCGCGTCAGGCGGACTATGGTTTTCCTGATTGGCTATCATCGCTGCATGAAAACCCCCAAGCCCTCCAAAGCCCCGCTTGCGCGACGCATACTGGTCGTGGATGTCGGCGGTTCGCACGTGAAATTCCGGATCGGTCCCCGGGGCGTCATCAGCCGATTCGATTCCGGGCCGGAAATGACCGCGGAACAGATGGCCGAAGGTGTCACGCAGCTCGTGCCAAAGTCGCAGTACGACGCTGTCTCCATCGGCTACCCCGGGCTCGTATTCCACAATCACATCACGGCGGATCCGCACAACCTGGGCGGCGGGTGGGTGGGCTTTGATTTTGCGAAGGCGTTCGGCAAGCCGGTGCGGCTGATCAATGATGCGGCCATGCAGGCCATGGGCAGTTATGAGGGCGGCCGGATGTTGTTTCTGGGGCTCGGCACCGGGTTGGGCGGTACGCTCATTGTCGACGGTGTGATCGAGCCGATGGAGCTCGGCCACATGCCGTATCGAAACGGTCGGACATACGAGGACTATGTTGGGGAGCGGGGGCGGGTGCGTCTGGGCACGAAGAAGTGGCGCAAGGTGGTCCGCGATGTTGTCGATCAGTTGTCCAAAGTGCTGGAGGTGGACTACGTGATCGTGGGCGGTGGCAATGCCAAACGCCTCAAAAGCCTGTTGGAGAATGAGCGCCTCGGGGATAACGACAATGCGTTCGTCGGGGGCTCGAGGCTGTGGGAGTCCAGCGGGCATCCCCCGCGGATCAATGTCAAACGTCCGCGGGTGGGGGCAAAGTAAGTCCAATTCGCATCGCCATTCACCCTTTGGGCAGTCTTGCGGCGCAGGTAAACCCGGTCGAATGTTGTGCGTTGTTACAGTTCAGTAGCATGTGCTACGAAAACTTCGCCTTGCGAGGCTTAAGCACTATGAAAGCAACCGCAACGTGTCTGGGTGTCATTGCCGCCGGATTGCTGAGCACGGCTACGCTCGCGCAGACGGTGCAGCAGGATCAACAGCGTGACGTGAATCAACAGCAGCGCATCGAGCAGGGCCTGCAGTCGGGCCAGTTGTCGACCCGCGAGGCCGGCCAGCTCGAGCGCCAGCAGCAACATGTTGACAAGATGGAAGCCCACGATCTGCGGGATGGCTCGATCAGCTCCGGCGAGCAGGCGCGACTCAACGCCGCCCAGAACCGCGCGAGTGCCAGCATCGCCGCTGACAAGCACAACGGCGTTGCGGGAAATCCCAACTCGGCATCGTCGCAGCGCATGCAGGCGGACGTGCAGCGCAATGTCAACCAGCAGCAGCGGATTGCCAATGGCGTCAGCAACGGCTCGCTGAGCAACCACGAGGTTGGATCATTGGAGCGCGGCCAGGCGCATGTCGATCGCAAGGAGGCCAATGCGGCGGCCAACGGTCATGTTGGCGCAGCTGAGCAGCGTCGCATCCAGCGGTCGGAGAATCACCAGAGCGCCCGCGTGTATCGCAAGAAGCACAACGCCCGCCCTGGTTGAACTCGGCTGAACTAGTCGCCCGGATGGGGCCCTTGGGCTCATCCGGGCGAAAGACTTGCGAGTCACCGGCGATATCTGCGAGTCTTCCGCACGTTATGCCATTCACCTTTGCGCACCCGGCAGCGATTCTGCCGCTGCGCCGCTCCAGATTCCTGCAGACGGTTCCTCTGATCATCGGAAGCATGGTGCCGGACGCACCGTATTTCTTCCCATGGCGGGTTGCCAAGTACTTTTTCGAAACTCATACGCTGAGTGCGTCGTTTCTGGTCGACGTGCCTTTGGGCATGGCGTTCCTGGTGGCGACCCTCCTTTTGAAGGAGCCTTTGACGATATTGCTGCCGGCGCGCGCGCGGTGGACCTGCCTGCGGTCCATTGAGCGCTTTTATGCGCGACCGTTGCACTGGCCCATCGCCCTGTTCTCCATTCTGATCGGCGCCTGGACCCACATTGCCTGGGACTCGGTGACCCATCAAACAGGTTGGACGGCGGAGCGTGTTGCGGCGCTCAGCGCGCCGGTCTCGATTTTCGGGTGGGATACGGAAACCAGTCACCTGTTGCAGTACCTGAGCTCCGTATTCGGGCTGGTGGTCCTGGCACTGTGGTTTCGGAGCCTATTGAAGCGAGTTCCAGCCACGGTCACGACGGATCAGTCGCGACCCCCTGCCCAGTGGTGGCTCCTGGGACTGATCGCGTTTGCGTCGGTGTTGATCGGCGTTTCCCGGGCCTGGCCCGCCTGGCAGCTGGGATCGTCCAGTTACTATCGCCTGGCCTATCTGTTGCTGACCCGCACGATCGGCTGGTTTGTGGCGCTGTACCTCACCGCCGGAATCATCGTCCTGTTGAGCCGGCGGCGGCGGCCAGTTCTCAGGCCAGAAAGCCCATGACCCCCAGCACCGTGCCAATCACGGCTGCGGTCAGGCCGATCACCGGAAAGAACTTCCGCTTCGACAGGAAATAGAGCGACGACATCACCAGGCCGAGCTCGAGGAATCCCTCGCCGATATCGAGGCGCACCGCGCGCCCTTCCTCGCGAGTGGTCTCGGCGTGCTTCACGCGAGCTTCCTTCTCGATCTCCTTCGTCTCCTCGGAATAATGTGCACTTTGCTTGGTGTACTTGTCGACGATGGCCTGTACGCGGCTCTCATCAGTGCTCAGCGAACGGGCGAGATCCGCTCCGACATCCAGCATCTGCTGCCGGTTTTTCTTCGCCTGGTAGAACGACCACTGATCGTTTTCTTCGGTGCGGTTGATCACTGCCGCGTTGTGAGCGCGATGTGACCCAATGGTAACGACGGCGAGGATGATGCCGATTACGCCGACAGCTACACCGACCGCTTGCGCAACGCTATCTCCCGAGTGGTCGTGCCCGGTATGAATCTCGACCTCTGCCATCACACTCTCCGATGGTTAATTGGCCGCAAAAAGTTGCGGCGGAGCCCGGGGAATTGGCCGCCGCCAAAAGGCGTGACTTTTGCCGGCTGCGCCTACGGGGCGCGCCTTCGGCGCCCGGGCCGACGATGCGCCGCGGATTCTACTTGAACAGCAGCGCGGCCTTTTGCAGTGTGACCCAGACGCCCCATCCGAGGGGAATCCAGACGGCGAGCCAGGCTACGGGAATGAGCCATGTTGGCTGCGCCTCGCCGGCACCGGAAGGGGCCGGAGCGGCTGGCTGACTCCCGTTTTGGGCCTTTAGTGCCTTGTCGTCGGCGGCGATCTGCAGCGGTGTCATGTAGTTCTTGGGATCGACCGGCTTGATCAGCAGGTTGCAAATGAATCCCAGCGCCAACAGGCCTGCCAGGATGAACATGGTGAGGCTATAGGCTTGCGCCTTCGCCACGCCGTGATCGAGCTGATAGTCACGGATGTAGTTGACGAGGACTGGACCTAGAACGCCAGCGGTCGACCACGCGGTCAGCAGGCGTCCGTGAATTGCTCCGACCATCCGAGTCCCAAACAAGTCCGCCAGGTATGCGGGCACCGTCGCAAAGCCACCGCCATACATCGACAGCGCTACGCAGAAGAAGGCTACGAACAGCGCGAGATTGACGGTTGCGGCGGTCCAGGGGATCGAGCTGTAGAGCCCGATTCCCAGCAGGAAGAAGACTGCGTAGGTGGCCTTGCGCCCCAGGCGGTCGGAGAGTGAGGCCCAGAAGATTCGGCCACCGATGTTGAACAGCGAGAGCAGCCCGGTGAAGCCGGCCGCAATGGCCGCGATTTGAGTCTTCTGTGCCGGTGTGAGCTGATCGAAGGTCGCCGTGACCCCGATCAAGCGTCCCCCGAACACCTCTTGGAGCAGGGGTGAGGCCATGCCGAGGATGCCGATACCGGCGCTCACGTTCAGCGTCAGGACGCCCCACAACAACCAGAACTGCGGTGTACGCCAGGCGACGTTGAGGTGGACATGTCGGTCCGTAACCAGCTTTTTGCTCTTGATCTGAGACGGATCCCAGTTTGCTGGGCGCCAGCCGTCCGGCGGCACGCGGTAGCTCAGAGCGCCCGCCATCATGAAGACGAAGTAGATGGCCGCCAGTGTCAGAAACGTTTCCCACACTCCGACGGACGCCGGTGTCGCATAGAACTTCATCAGCCGGTCCGCAAGGGGCGCACCAATCATCGCGCCACCCCCGAAGCCCATGATGGCCATACCGGTAGCCATGCCCCGACGATCCGGAAACCATTTGATCAGCGTCGATACAGGCGAGATGTAGCCGAGGCCCAAGCCTATTCCGCCGATGATTCCGGAGCCCAGCCACAGCATCCACAACTGGTGAAGGACGACGCCGCCCGCGGAGATCACGAGCCCGCCGCACCAGCAGAAGGCGGCTACGACACCCGCTTTGCGCGGGCCGGCGCGCTCCAGCCAGCCTCCCCAGATGGCCGCAGCCGATCCGAGAAACACGAAGAACAGCGTGTACGTCCACCCGAGCATGTTCAACTTCCAGTCGCACGTGCTGGACAGAGCGCGCGCGATGAAGCCCATGTCAGCCGGGCAGGCCACCGATTCGGTAATGCCTATGGCCTTTGAGAGGGGCAGCCAGAACACGGAAAACCCGTAGGCCATGCCGATACACAGGTGGATGGCCAGGGCGGCAGGCGGTACCAGCCAGCGGCTGAACCCGGGACTCGCAATCGTGCGCTCGCGGGCGAGAAACCCCGGACCCGAAAGTGCTTCTGTAGTGGACATAATTATGGTTGGGTTCCTGAGTTTGTGTGCGTCCTGCAGCAGGTGTCACAGTCTAACGGACCCCAACAAGGCCGGGATACCGGCCAAAGTCCCGGAGCTATTCCCTGTTCCGGTGTGTGTCGATGTCGGTGCACTTTGCGGTTTTCGCACTGCGCATGCGGCGCCAGCCCCGGTGTCACGAAATTTTCATGCTGCGCTCGTGCGGGTGTGGTGAATGGGTCACACAACACGCGTTGAGACGAAGGTACCTTTGAGACTGACGACGGCCACCTTACGTCAAATGGCAGACCCGATAAGAACGCTGCTCGCAAGCGGGGGCTTGCACACTGTCTTCCAGCCCATCCTCGATGGCGCGACTCGCGAGGCGATCGGCTACGAGGCGCTGACGCGCGGTCCGGCTGACCATGAGCTGAATTCACCCATTGCGCTGATTGCCGTCGCCGCCAAGAGCGGTTTGAGCACCGAGCTCGAGTGCGCCTGCATCAATTCTGCGTTGAGCAGCTACCGCCAGCTGCAGCTGCAAGGGCGGCTTTTCCTGAATGTTTTGCCGCAGACGCTGCTGGACTGGGATGACTTCCCTGAGTGGTTGGCGGACCGCCTCGCGCATGCCGGCATCGACCCTCACGACGTTGTCCTGGAGCTGACCGAGCACGGCCTCAGTGAGGATGAGACGCAGCTTGCGGCTGCTGTTGTGCCGCTGCGCGCTATGGGTTGTGACATTGCAATTGATGATCTGGGCGCCGGTTCCTCGGGGCTGAAGACTTGGTCGGCGATTCGTCCCGACTACGTGAAGGTCGATCGCTACTTTGTCGCGGGTGTCGAGCAGGACGCTGTTCGTAGCGAGATTTTGCGCTCCGTGGTGGATATGGGGCGCGTAACCGGTTGTCGGATCATCGCGGAAGGCGTGGAGAACCGCGAGCAGTTTGCGCTCGCGCTCGAGCTTGGCGTTGACTACCTCCAGGGTTTCCTGTTTGGACAACCCCAGCGTTCGCCCAAGCTGGATTCAGTGATGTTGGGCTCGCTCGAAAGGGCGAAGCCCGGCGTCAATGCTGATTGCGCGGGACACCTCGTGCTGCAGATTCCAGGTGTCGACGCATCAGTAAACGTCGCTGACGTCGTGGAGATGTTCCGCAAGGAACCCACATGGACGGCGTTGGCCGTGCTCGACAAGGATCGCCCGATCGGAATGGTTCATCGCGACGACCTGCTGATCTTCCTGAGTCGGCCGCTGCACCCCGAGGTCTATAACCGCAAGCCCGTCGCGAGCGTAATGAACCGGGCCGCCGTCCAGATCGATGCGCGAGCACGCCTCGACCAGGTGAGTCGCCTCGTGACAGCTCGTACCGCCGGTCGCCCGCGCGACGACTTCATCATCACCCGGAGTGGGCGTTATCTGGGGATGGGACGCACCATCGACTTGTTGCGGCACATCACTGCGAAGCAGATTCAAGCGGCCAAACAGTCAAACCCGCTGACGGGGTTGCCTGGCAACCGGGAGATTCAGACCCATATCGCGCAATGGCTCGCGTGTCGTCGGGCGTTTGTCGCTTGTCATCTGGACCTGGATAATTTCAAAGCGTTCAACGACGCGTATGGGTATGCGCGGGGTGATCAGGTGCTGATGCATGTTGCGCAGGTGGTGACGCATGCGGCGCGGCCTCGTGTGGATTTCGTGGGCCACGTGGGCGGCGATGATTTTGTGTTTCTCATGCGGAGCCAGGATTGGTCGCTTCGACTCACTGCCATTGTTGAGGAGCTCGAAGCGTCGTTGATCAACTTTCACTCGGTTGAGCACCGCAAATCCGGCGGTCTCGACGGTGTCGATCGTGACGGCGTGGAACGGCGATTCCCGCTGTTGAGCGCGTCGATTGCAGCAGTTGAGGTTGATGGCCGGCGGCCGGTCACCGCGGAAGAGGTTGCCGACGCGCTCAGTGAGACGAAGCGTGCTGCCAAAGCCAAGGCGGGGTGTTCGTGCATGTTGGCAGTAGGTGAGGAAATCGCGGAGCTGGCTGTTCGGATGCCGAAGCCGGTGACTTCGGCCTTGTCGCAGATGGGGTTGTTTGCTGTTGGGTCGGGTTAGCTGCCGGCTAGGCTGGCGCCGGTTGTGGGATGCGGCCGCCGCTGGCGGGCTGCGGTTGGTTGGGCCGGCCCGTGTGTCGCGTGTTAGCGCGGGGTGCCGAACAGCTGGGTCCAGTAGATGCCACCGTTGCTTCCCGCATTCACTGCGTACGCCACTGACATCTGCGTGAAACGCGCGCTCATCAGGTTCTCACAGTGGTGTGGGCTTCCTACCCATCCATTGACGGCATCCTCCGGCGTCAAGATGCCGCTCGCCAGGTTCTCTCCGATCGCCTTCCACTTGTAACCCGTCCTCGTGACCCTATCGGCTGGCGTGCTTCCATCACGGCCGGTGTGATCCATGTAATTGTGATTGGCCATGTCTTGCGAATGCTCAACAGCCGCTCTCTCGAAGGTCGATGGAGCAAGGACCAGCGGCGGGGCGGCAGGGAACGACTCCGCACCGCATCGACGGGCGTGCGCGCGTGCTTGATTCGTCAGCTCGAGTACACGGCGGCTGATTGCTTGCCGGTCTCCAGGTGATGGCGGCGTAAACGGCGACGCTACCATCACCCACACATCCGTCCCCCGGCGATACGTTCCGATATCCTTCAGGTCGCGTGCCGTAATCTGCGAGCAGAACCGACCTGCGACGATTCGTTCTACGTCACGGTCGTCTGGCACGTTAGATATTTGCACCGCTGCCGACGTCACGGAACGGTAACCTGCTTTCTTAGCGGCATTTTGTAGAGTTTCGCCAAACGAGAGTCGACGCGCGGCTTCATTCAGCCGCGAATTCTCACGGAGCCGTTGCGTCGTGAAGGGATTTGCGTGGCAGCCGTGGAGTCGGGCTTCGTTGACTGCCCCAGCGACGTCGGCCATGGCAGCCGCCGGAATCAACGAGAATGACAATACGAGTAGAATGAGCCGCAGCAATATTCAATCCTCTATAGACGTGGGGTACACCCCTCCGTCATGGTTATCGCATGCCAGTGTCTGAAGAAGTAACCGATCTCCCTCTTCCTGTCGCCAACTGGCCATGGCGTGAGGGGAATCGGTTCACTCTGCTCGACGCCACTGAGCAATACTTCGAACGCATGATTCAGGCGATCGATGACGCCCAATCTTACATTTTGCTGGAGATGTATCTGGTCGAGTCAGGAGTTCTGGCCGGCCGGTTCGTAGAGGCATTCATACGGGCGGCAAACCGTGGAATCAACGTTCGTCTCGTGCTGGACGGCTTTGGATCACTGGCGTTCGCGCAGGCGGACCGGCGGCGGTTGACTGACGTCGGCGTCGAGCTCCGATTTTACAACATCGTGGCGCTGAGGAAGCGTCTGCGCAATTTTCTTCGTGATCATCGCAAGCTGATGATCGTGGACGGGGCGTTTGCGTTTGTGGGCGGAGTTGGCCTAACCGACGAATTTGGTGTTACCGGTCCACCGGGGTGGCCGTGGCGCGATCTCGTGGTCGAGATCCACGGGCCTGTGGTTTACGATTGGAGCCAAGCATTCGGCCGAACTTGGAAACGCAGTGGCGGCGAGTTGGCGCTGCCTGATCCGTCGCTGGAACCGATCCCGGATGGTGCCCGCGCGCGAGTTGTGTTGAGTGAGGCGTGGTATCGCTCGGAGCTCGCGAACGCGGTGGCCCGACGTATCGGGTCGGCAAATAAACGCGCCTGGATCATGAGCGCGTATTTCGTGCCGTCGCGCCGCTTTCGCAAAGCGCTTCGACGGGCCGCGCGGCGCGGAGTGGACGTGCGTTTGGTCGTCCCCGGTCCTTTGACTGATCACCCCATCGTGCGACAAGCGGCCCGCCGCTTCTACGGCAAGCTCCTCCGCAACGGAGTGCGCATCTTTGAGTTTCAGCCGCGTGTTCTGCACGGCAAGATGTCGATCTGTGATGACTGGGTTTCGGTGGGATCGAGCAACCTCGACCGCTGGAGCTTCAAGTGGAACCTGGAGGCCAACCAGGAGATCGAGAACGAGGCGTTTGCCAACGTCGCCGCCGCGGTGTTTGAGAAGGATTGCGGGCTGTCGTTGGAGCTGGATAGGCACCGCTGGCCGCAGCGGGCGTGGATGGACCGGCTGCAGGAGCGATTTGCCGGGTGGCTCGACCGGTGGCTGGATCGGTGGCGGCGGCCGCATTTGTAGGGACTGGATGTCGGAGCGGTTTGCCCGGTGGCTCGATTGGCCGTTGGACCGATGGCGTGCGTCCGCAGCGGGAGTTTGTATCAGGTCTTGGGCGGCGGCCAGTGCTCTGCCAGTGGGGAGAGGGGATCGCCGCTCATCATTCGCGCTATCGCGCAGCCGAGTAGCTCGCCGCACGGCAGGATCTTCACTTTCCCCCGGTGCCCCAGCGACGTCGGGCTGGGTGCGTAGCCAACGCTGTCAGTTATAACCACCTGCGCAATTTGTTCCGCCGCAGCGAGTGCTGCCAGCCCCGCTTCGATTGGGCTGTGAGTCACTGTTGCGTGGACGGAGGTGGCGCCTGCCGCGCGCAGCGCCGTCGCTGCTTTTATCAACGTTGAACCGCTGGCACAGAGGTCATCGGGAACGATGACTGCGCGACCGTCCACGCTGCCAACAATCGTACCGCCGGAGACGACGCCACCTTCGCGGCGTTTTTCTACGAACACTAACTCAACTTCCTGGCCTGTCTTGCGTTCCAGCAGCTCGCGAAACAACTGGGCGCGTTTTATGCCGCCGATGTCCGGAGACGCGACGGCCAGACTTCCGTTCGGCAGATGTTGGGTAAAGTGTGCGGCCATCATCGGCAGTGCCGACAAGTGATCGACCGGTATGCGAAATGCGTTGTCGAGTGCAGCTGCGTTGTGGACGTCGAGCGTAATGGCTCTGTCTGCTCCCGCAGCCTCGAGCTGTTGTGCAACGTAGCGGGTATATACGGGATCGCGCGGTTTGGTGCGGCGATCTTTTCTCGCGTAGGCGAGATATGGAATTGCGACTACCACGCGGCTGGCGCCCGCGTCACGCAGACCGTGAATCAGGAACAGCAGTCTGACCAGGCGCTGCGCGATGGGTGCCTTTTGAGTGTCTGCCAGCGATTGCACGATGAACACGGTCCGATCGCGTACCGACTGCAGGGGCCGCAATTTGAACTCGCCACCCTCGTACTCTCGCTCTTCCAATGAGCCAAGTGGCACACCCGCTCGTTCGCTCGCGGCGAGTCCCAACGCGTGACTTTCGCTGGGCGCGAATATCAAGGGCTCGTCGCTGGTTCGCCGGGTCATCGCATGTTCCGCCTGTGCGGCCTCAATTGCTGGGCATTGGAGTCGTGGAGTAAAGCTCGTTTGTGCGTACAAATGAAAGCAGGAATGATGACATGACCTCCATCTGTGTGCGGTAAGCGCTTATCGCCTCACGCTTTCGTTGCTCTTCTTCGGGCTCCAGCTTAAACGGCGTCTGTGACAACCCATGCCCTAGCGGCGGTGGGTTCATCTCCAGATCCGGCTCGTAGCCCCGCGGGATGGGCCAGAACTCTCCACCATGCACTATCCAATATCGAACCTTGGAAAGCTCGTTGCGGCGTGCCATGGCACGAATCGTCACGAGCCCCGTGGCGCGATGGTCCGGGTGAGAGTCGCGCGGGCTCGGAGCCAGGATCAGCGTCGGATGGACGCGGTCGAGCACAGACTCGAAGTCGTGCTCGAGGTTTTGCCCGGTGTAGGCGCGTCCGGGAGACAGCGTGCCGGGGTAGGGGACCGATGTTGCCGTTGTAAATTTCGAGCGATAGGGTGTTATGTAGTAGTCGGTGAAGAGGGGCAGAATGCCACGATCGGGATAGCCCAGAAAAAACAACCGATCCGCCGGCATGCCGAGAATGGTGGCTGCGTCCCGGGACTCCTGCATTCTGCGCACGGCGAGGTCACGCAGCTTCGAGGGCCTGAGAAACAGGCTTTTCTCCACAACGAGCAGGTCGAGCTCCGACCCGTCGCCGCTCGTCAGCCAAACGATGCTGGCACGACCGCCGGCATGCAACACGCGTTGAATTACCCCCGAGCAGCACAGCACCTCGTCGTCAGGATGAGGTGATACGACCAGCAACGAAGTCGCGGAGGTTATCGGGGGAAATGTTGCCGGGGTGGTTAGATTGGGCGGCACACTGGCTGCCGGGCTGGGTGGGGCCGTGGCCGGCGCCGCCGCACCCGGTGCCGTCGCTCCGGGTGCTGGCGCCCCCGGTGCTGGTGCGTGAGGCGCACCGCCCGCGAGTGACGATGTGGCGAGCGTCGCTATGAGCGACAGAATCAATGGGCGCAAATCGCGCGTCCTTCGTATCGACAATCGGCGGAGTGTAACGCTGACGACCGAAGGACCGCGCTGGAGGTGCTGGAGCGATTCGTCAGCCGATCAGCCGCGCCGGGGTAGTTGCGCCGGCCGCTCAGTGTTTTGCGCGGGCCGCGTGCCACTGACGCCATTGCTCGATCCCGCCCAGTTCGGCGGTCTCGATGCCGCGAATCAGGCTCTTCACGTAGGCGCGCTCGGCCCTCAGGAGGGCGTATTCGCTTTCGATCAGGAAGAGCGCGGGCAGGTTTATGGCCGCTGCGCCTGCGATCTCCGCCTGAATCTGGCGCTCTTGCTCCTCCAGGCGCCCCAGGCGTTCCGCCAGCAGCACTTGCATGTCATTCGGCGGTATACGGTGACGGATATATGACTGCAAACTGGCGAGTGGCTTGGCAAGCTGGGCGCAGCGGGGCATCGACGGCGGGGGTGATCCGCCTTGCGTGCCGGCGCGATGGTGGTGGTGCCCCCGCCTGGCGAGCCGGTGGCGTTAGTGGTGCTTCACCGCCCGGGGCCTGCGACGACGCACGGTCGGCGACCGCGCCTGCAATGGTCGAGCTGCTGGCTGAGGCCCGGGGACCCCTCAATCGGTAGGGTGCCCGGGCCCAGTCTATGGCGCTTAGTTCGCGGCCTGCTGCTGCGGGACGAAGTCCTCCATGACCGCCTTCTCGAGGAGGTCCGGCGGGAGCAGCCCCTGGTTGATCATGAAGTCGTGGTAGGCCTGCACGTTGAATTTCTTGCCTAGCGCCAGCTCTGTCTTGGCACGCATGGCTTCGATTTTGGTGTAGCCGTAGAAATAAGACGTCGCCTGACCGGGGGCGGCGAACGTGTATCGGTCCACCTCTTGTTTGGCCATCGGTTCCGAAAGCATGACCTCGTCCATCAGCAGCCGTTTGGCAGCGTTGGGCTCAATCAACCCGAGGTTCAGCATCGGATCTAGAAACGCGCGCGCCGCTCGCATGAGTCGCATCTGCAAGGCGCCCATCTGTCCTTCGAGAGGCTCGTATTGCTTCATGAACGCTTCGGAATAGAGCGCCCAGCCCTCAACGTTCGCGCTGTTAAAGGCGAAGACTGCTCGGGTGCTCGATACCCCATGCTCCAGCATTGAAGCGAATTGGAGCTCGTGGCCAGGGCGTGCTTCATGCGTGGTGAGTGACCACGTGATCGCGTCGTAGTTGAAGTCGTCCATTTCGACTTTCGAATCTGCATTGGGATTTGACGTCGGAAGGACGAATTCACCAGGCTCGCCTGTGTTGCCAATCAAACGCGGTATATCCATGTGCGGCGCTGGCTGCGACGCCGACTCGGCGTCCGTTGCCAGGCGAATGACTGCCTTGCGCTGTGGAATGGTGATCAGATGTTGGTCGCGCGCGATTTTTTCGATGCGGGCCAGGCGCTCGCTGTAAACAACTAGCAGCTTGTCGTTCGGGATCTTCGCCTTTTTCAGTTCACGCATCACATCGTGATAGTCGGATGACTTCATACCGCGCTGTTCAGCGATTTGGACGGCAAGCGCTTGCATCTCGTCGCGCGTGGATGCGTAAACGAACAGTGCGCGTTCCATGAGCTCGTGCGGATCCATGTTCACGCCGAAATTCTTCAGATTGTCGGCGTAGATTTCCGGTGGCAGGCGATTGGTGGGCCGAGCCCGTGGCACTACCGTGGCGCGGACCCATTTGGCATAGTCAGCCAACTGCACCGTCAGTGTTTTGAGGTCCTTTTGATAGCCCTTGAGTCCGGCCTTGTCGAAGAGATCCTGGATACCCTTGAGATACTGGTCCTGGTTCTTCAGGTGCTGCTCAACTTCAACCGTCCAGGGTCCTGTTAGCGACTTGTCACCTAGGCGTTCGTCAACGCGAGCACGGACGAGTGTTGCGATTGGTTCGTAGCCGCGTTCAGCACCGACGTATCGCTTCAGACGAATCAGAGCCGCTGATTGGCGTGACTTTGGGACACGCGGATCAAGCAACCCGTGGAAACCGTTGAACAGAGCCTGCGGTAAATCGAAGTACGGCAGCATCAGGCGATCATTGAGTTCGAGAGTCGTGCGTTGATTTCGCGCACTCTCCAGAAGGATCTCGACGTCTTGCTTGACGCGCGGATCGGTTGCGGTTGGCAGAGCGCGCTCATAGCCGGCGGCTATCGCGGCGAGATCGGCCTCCTGCCGTTCCACTGTGTGTGGTTTGGCGTCGAATACCTCTGTGTCGTAACCGTCAACACCAATCGCGGATGCTGATTCAGGGCTGTACTTTGCGTTTTCCTGCAACAGTGCCGCGGCCTGCTTGTTGCTTTCAACTATCCAGTCGGGCGGCGTGGCCGCTGCAAATGCTGAGCTGGCGAATGCCCCTGCAGCAATCAAAGCTGCGACTGTGAAGGCAATTCCTTTGGCTCCGATCATCGGTGTCTCCATCTTGAGGGTCGCGTCTTCGGCGAGCTGGTCCTGGGGGGGGGATTCCGCGGCGCAGCGGATGCTAGCACCAGGGATGCGCCGGCGAGCCCCAGCGTTCCTGAAATACGGTGGAACGTGCGCTTTTCTCGCCCGGTTGACCGGCAGGTGCGCAGCCCTGGGACAGATTCAGGTTGCAGTTGAGATATTTAAATAATTGGTAAATTATTAATCCAAGGCGCAATATCATGACTGTGACAAAAGGAGCCACACTATGAAAAATCCTCCTGCCGATTGGCCGCGAATCTCGACGAGCATCTACTACAGTGATCCGAGGCGTGCCATTGACTGGCTCGTCAGTGCGTTCGGGTTTGAGGTGCGGTTGAAGGTCGAGGGTGATGAAGGACGTATTGAACACTCCGAGCTGACGTTCCATGGCGGATTGATCATGGTAGGTGACACCGCCAAGTCGAGTCAGCGAAACGGCGGTATTCGCGCCGCGCCCAAGTCCTTGGGCGGCGCAAACACACAGCAGATGTGCATATACGTCGACGACGTTGATGCCGCGTGCGAGCGGGCCCGTTCAGCAGGAGCAAAAATTACGCTCGAGCCGACGACGACTGACTACGGCGCAGATTATTGGATCGATCGTTCGTGTGAGGCGCAGGATCCCGAAGGTCATCGCTGGTACTTCATGCAGCGCATGTCGAAAGCGTAAGTTGATGGCTGAAAGTACCCTGGACGAGATGTTTGCCGCATTGGCTGATCCTGCTCGCCGCGGCGTCGTTGATCTGCTTCGAAAGAAACCGCGGCGGGCGGGGGAGTTGGCGAACGCGCTATCTATTAGCGCGCCGCGCATGAGTCAACATCTGCGTGTTCTTCGCAAGACCGGGCTCATTGAGGATGATGACGTAGAAGGCGACGCCAGGGTTCGTCTGTATCGCTTGCGGCAGCAACCGTTCTCCGCGATCCGTGGGTGGTTGGACGAGGTGGAGGAATTCTGGGCGTCGGAGCTCGCGGCGTTCAAGGCGCACGCCGAGCGTGGGAAGGGGAGGCGGTGAGCTCAGGTGATCGGGCAACGGTATCTGTTTTAGTAGCCGTCTCCCAAGCCACTGCGTTTGACGTGTTCACTCGCGAGATAGACCTGTGGTGGCGGAAGGGTCCCAAGTTTCGATTTGGTCGCCAGCCCGGCGCGCTGACCTTCGAGCCTTCATTGGGCGGCCGGCTGTTTGAGTCGTTCTCGTCCGAGTCAGGTACACACGTACGCGAAGTAGGTCGCGTGATTGTATGGGAACCCCCATCGCGTCTCGTGCTCAACTGGCGCAACGTCAATTTCGCCGACGATGAGAGTACTGAGGTGGAGGTTCGCTTTGAGCCGTCAGAGTCGGGCACGCTAGTCACCGTGCAACATCGCGGTTGGGGTGCCATCCGTGCGGATCACCCGACCCGTCACGGGCTTCAGGGTGCGGACTTCAGCCGCATGATCGGGATGTGGTGGGGGGATTTGATGAGTGCGATGCGGGTGTTTATTGCGGGGAAGAAGGGGTAGGGCGGCACAGGTGGCCTTGGGCGCCGTGGGGCGCTCAACGCTCTCGTTAGTGTTTGCACCCTGCCAGTTTCCGCGCTGCTTCGACGACGACCTCGGGATGGTTTCGCTGGATGTAGTGACCGCTGTCGTTCACGCGAAGGTGATCAGCCTGAGGAAAGTCGGCAGCGATCTCATCTTGGAGTCGCGCGGCCAACGCTCGTGCTGCTGGCGTTTCGCCAGGTGGACCCCGTGTGCTGGAGAGGACGATCGTCGGAATGCTGTACGCGGCCGGGCTGATATGGACCTGTTTCCCGGCATCCGCACTGTCGGTGATTTCTCGCCGCATGATCCACGGCATAAACAATGTAACTGCAGTGCGCGAGCTATATGGAGTGTTGGCTTGATTACCCATGTCGAGCCGCTGTTCCCAATGGGTGGAGTCGACGAGCACCAGGCCTGCCACTTCCTGAGGGTAATTGCGCGCGAAGTACTGCATGTACAGACCGCCAAGCGAGTGTCCGACGAGGACATACGGCGGCTTGATGTTCTGACGCTTTAGTTCGGCGCGTAGTTCCGCAACGATCGTTTCTGAATCCCGTGGGGCGTTCGAATTGTCGCTGCCGAGGTATCCCGCTCTGTTGTAAGCCAACGTTCTTGCGCAGCCGGCGGCGATGAGCGGTTGGACCGTCTTCCACACTTCCAGCGTGTCGCCGAGTCCTGATTCGAGGATGACGGTGCGGCTTCCCTTACCTTCCAACTTTACTCGGTGATGGAGCGTATCGGCAGGTGTTGCAAACGCTCCCGTCACAACGAGAGGAAGCAGACACGCCTGCAGCCGTTTGGAAACGCTCATGTATCGGATAGTGGGAAGTTTTCGCGCGGTACAGGTGAAGCTGGAATCACTTCCAGCATAGTCGACCGCAGCCCTGTCGATCTAGCGGTGCCCAAGGTCGTGAAGAAATCCAAGGAGATACGGAGCGCAGGAGCTTGAGCGAGACGGCTGCGGGTGAGGTGCGATCGCAGCGGAGCTGCGATTACGGTGATCCGAAGAGCCGTAAAAACTCAGAGGCCCGCCCCCAAAACCTGAGCCATTAACGGCGACTTCGTCCCGGCCAATAGCCGTCTTACCCATGAGTGGCCCGTCGCTTGTCGCTCTGAGTGGCTAACGTATACGATCTACGTTATCCCCTCAACGCGAACTCCCGCTGAATGGCTACCCCCATCGCCTGTAATTGGTCCGGTGTCTTTCCTGCCGCGACCACGCAGTTTGATCAATCACTCAACGTCGATTTGGCTGCCACCCAGGCTGTGCAGGCGGCGCTGATTCGGGACGGCGTGCATGGCATGGTGGTGCTGGGGACGGTGGGCGAGAACAACTCGCTGAGCGCAGACGAGAAACGCGCGGTGCTGAAGGCAGCGGTTGAAACGTCAGGTGGGAAGGTGCCCATCATCACCGGCGTATCCGAACTCACCACTCCAAACGCGATCGCGTACGCACGAGACGCTGAGCGCCTGGGCGCGGATGGATTGATGGTTTTGCCGGCGATGGTCTACGTGCCGAGCGCGGCGGAGCTGGAGCACCACTTCCGCACAGTGGCGCAGGCCACCTCGCTGCCGATCATGTTGTACAACAATCCCCCGGCGTATCGGGTGAACATCGACCTGTCGACGCTCGGGAGACTGGCGGAGGAGCCCAACATTGTGGCCGTGAAGGAATCCGCACCGGATTCGCGCCGCTTCACCGACATCTTTAATGCGTTCGGCGAGCGGTTCGTGCTATTCGCGGGCCTCGACGACGTCGCGTTCGAGGGAATTTGCCTGGGCGCCAGAGGTTGGGTGTCCGGGCTGACCAATGCGTTTCCGAAGGAGTCGCTCGCGCTGTACGAAGCACTAAAGGCGGGAGATCTGGAGAAGGCGCGTAAGATCTACCGATGGTTCATGCCACTGCTGCACTTGGATGCGGAGCATGACCTGGTGCAAACGATCAAACTGGCAGAGCAAATCATGGGCCGTGGGTCTGAGCGCGTGCGCGCGCCACGCATGGTGCTGAGCGGAGATCGACGCGCGGCAGTGACAGTCATGGTGAACAAAGCCGCGGCGACTCGCCCGGCGCAGGGTGCGGCCCCCGCAACCCGCTAGGTTTAATGACAGCCGCCTCACACGTTTATCAAAGACACTAACGCCATGAAATCAGTCTTCTTCTGCATCGATGGTCACACCGCAGGCAACCCGGTCCGCCTCGTCGCGGGTGGCGCGCCATTTCTCAACGGCGCCAACATGAGCGAGCGGCGCCAGGACTTTCTGACACGGTTTGACTGGATCCGCCTTGGCCTCATGTTCGAGCCACGCGGGCACGACATGATGTCCGGCGGATTTGTGTTTCCTCCAATCGATCCCGCCAACGACGCAGCCATCCTCTTCATCGAAACCAGCGGCTGTCTGCCGATGTGTGGTCACGGCACGATCGGAATCGTCACTTTTGCACTGGAACATGGGCTGATTCGGCCGCGCACGGCCGGACGCTTGAGCATCGAGGTGCCGGCGGGACTGATTGGGATCGACTACACCACCAATGGGAACAAGGTCACGGGTGTCACGATTCGTAACGTCCCATCGTATGTGGCAGCCAAAGGCGTCGAGATCGATGTCCCGGGCCTCGGGCCCCTCGTCGCAGACGTGGCCTACGGGGGTAACTTCTACGCAATCATCGAGCCCCAAGGCGCCTACAAAGGCATCGACCAGCTAGGGGCCGCAAATATCCTCTCCCTCAGCCCGGTGGTGCGCACGCTCATGCGCAAGGCAGTTGAGCCAGTGCACCCTCTGGACTCAACCATCCGGGGAGTCAGCCACGTGATGTGGACAGATAAACCGAAAGGTGAGGGCGCCGACGGACGAAACGCTGTGTTTTACGGCGATCGAGCAATCGATCGCTCTCCATGCGGGACTGGGACGTCAGCGCGCCTGGCGCATTTGGCAGCCAAGGGACAGCTGAAAGTGGGCGACCAGTTCATCCATGAGAGCATTATCGGTAGCCGGTTCATCGGTCGTGTCGAGCAGACAGTAGATCTTGGCGGTACTACGGCTATTATCCCCATGATTGAGGGAGCCGCGTTCACGACGGGATTCAACACACTGTGGATTGACCCGTCGGAACCGTTTCCTTCCGGGTTTCAAGTCATCTAGCCTGGGCCTCGGCGGGAGCTTCCGGGCGATGTGACATAAGGGAAATGAGCAGGCGATGCCTAGCGCAGAATGAGCGGGCAAGGCCACGCGTTAAGTGAGCAGGTGAGGCCTGCGTAACATGTCGGAGAACTTAATTCGCACCATGAGCGGGCAAATCACAGCCCGTATCAGGGAGAAGATCCTGACGGGAGTTTACCCGCCGGGCTCCGCACTGCTGCAGGACGTGATCGCCGCAGAATTCGGTGTCAGCAAGATTCCCGTGCGTGAGGCACTCGTCCAGCTTCGCGCAGAAGGGTTGGTCGATGTTTTCGCTCACCGGGGCTTCCAGGTTCGCCCTCTGTCCTCGCTCGAGGTTGATGAAGTCTTCCGGTTGCGCTCGCAGATCGAGCCGGCGGCCGTTGCGGAGGGCGCGCGCCGCGCCCAAGCGGAAGATCACGATGCCACGCGGCTAGCTTTTGGGAATTTGAACGATGCGTTGGCCGCGGGTGAGTTGTACGAATCCGGGGATCTGAATCGCGCGTTTCATATCGCCCTCATCGTCCCCCGCTTGCAGCCGATTACCGCCGAAATCCTCAATCGACTCCACACGCTTTCGCAACGTTACGTACGCATGCATCTGCTGCCGCCGGGTCGCGTCAAACGCGCCACGCAGGAGCACACCGGGCTGTTCGAGGCTTGGATCAGCGGCAACTCCCAAGAAGCGATCCGTCTCACTCACATGCACATCGAGACGACGCGCGACGACCTCGCGCAGCTGCTGCAAGCCCCTAAGTAGCTGCCGGCGGAGCGGTGGACTGCCGCACTACTAATTCATGTTGAACCAGTCGATCGACGGAAGCATGCGCTTCTCCATCCCGGCGCTTCCGGATCTTCCGAATGAGAAGATCCAACGCGGCTTCCGCCATCTGCGAGATTGGCTGCCGGATCGTGGTCAACTCAGGCCACACGGTCGTCGCGGTAGCCGTGTCGTCAAAGCCGACGACAGAGAGATTGCGCGGGACATCGAGGCCTCTGCGATGGGCAACGGACACTACGGCGGCGGCCATGTCGTCGTTGCTCGCGAAGATGGCCGTCGGCCGCGGATCCACCGCCAACAGCTTCTCGGCCGCATCCAGGCCGGAGCGATAGCTGAAAAAGCCCTGTTCGATGCTCGGGGGCTCGATCTTGCAATCCGCCTCGCGCAGGGCAGTTTCGAATCCCAGCCAGCGCTCCCCGCTCGCTGTCTGGTTTGGGTGACCTTTGATGAAGGCGATGCGGCGATGACCCAAGGTGAGCAGATACCGTGTCATCTCGTAGGCGGCCTTGAAGTCGTCGATCCGGACGCAGGATGCGTCCGGGCGAAATCGACCTGTGGCGACCGCTACTGTGGGCACACCAGCCTTCCTGAGCTCAGTGAGGATTACGTGGGACTCGCACACCGGGGGTGGCAGGATGACCCCGGACACGCCTCCCTCAATCAGGCTTCGGACAGCGGCCCGCTCCCCAGCGGGGGAACTTACTTCACACTTCTCCAACATCAACTGGGCGCTCTTGCGACTGCTTTCATCCAGCGCGCCCAGTAGAAACTCGCTCAAGTACGCGGCGCTGGGATTGCTGTAGAGCAGGCCGATTCGGGCGTTCTGAGCGCCAGCCAAGCTTCGCGCGGCCGGGTTGGGGGCGTACCGCAGGTCTTTGACAGCCGCGAGCACAACTTCACGGGTAGTTTCCCGTACGTTTCGCTCACCGTTTACAACTCGGGAAACGGTCATCGGGGACACGCCGGCTTTGCGCGCGACGTCATGAATGGTGGTGCCACGACGACTGCCGCGGCCAAGTTTGCGCAGTGATGGCATGTCGCCATTGTGCACCATGTCGCTGCAGCGTGAGCGGTGCAAAGGCTCGAGGCCGTTACGCCGTGTCGCAGTGCGCTGACAGTTCCGATTCCTCCTTATCGGACGTACCCTCCGGCTCATGTGCGAACGAATTGTGATTCCCGACCGAGACGAGGTTGAGCAAGAGCTCAGCGTCAACAATGCCTGGTGGACGTTTTCGACCCGATTCAATGTGGCCGCGACGCACAGCGTTCCAGCGGCGCGCATGCATGACAAGGAGTCGGAAGGCGTAATGATGCGGTGGGGGCTCGTGCCCGCAGCCACCAAGGGCCCGGAGATCGGGCAGGGTATGCCCAGCGTCAGGTCCGTCGCTATCGAGTCTTCTGACGAGTATCGGTCCGTCTGGCTATATGGTCAGCGCTGCATCGTCCCGCTCGCGGGCTTCTATGTCTGGCAGCGAACCGATGCGGGCTACCGGCAGCCGTTTTACGTGCGCCTGGTCAATCGTCCGGTGTTTGGAGTCGCAGCCCTGTGGGATCGGTTTGTGACCGATGACGACGATGTCATTGAAGGCTGCGCCATCGTCACTGTGCCTCCCAACAGTCTGCTGTCCGAGATCGATAACTCGGGGGCCCAGATGCCCGCCATCCTCAACCGGGACAACTATCAGACCTGGTTGAGTGGCCGGCCGGCGCAGGCCCGGGATCTCCTGAGCTCGTATCCCCCGGAACGAATGCTCACCCACGCAGTGGGACCGCACGTCAATTTTCTGGAATACGACGATCCCAGCCTGATTCGGCCGATCGTATAAACTGGCGCGTTTGAAGCCTCCCCCCGTTCCGGCCGAGGCCTTCAGGTCTTGAGGAGAGACTGTGCGCCCTAAATTTAGAACCGCGTGCGTTTTGAGCGTTTTGGCGGGCGCTGCGGCGCTGCTCTCGAGCGCCTGCGGCCAGCAGACCGCGCCCCCTGCGCCTGCACCACCACTCAACCCCGAGCAGCAATTCTCGGCGCTGGAGCGCCGTTATGTGATCTTCGTGCTGGAGCGGTACCCGGTGGTGTCCACCTATCTGGGCGGCTCCGAGTTTGATAAGTCGCTCGCCGACAACGACGGCAAGCTGCGTGACTACTCGGCGGACGCGCTGAAGGATGAGGATGCCCACCTGGGCGAATTCCGTGAGCAGTTCACGGCCCTCGATCCCAACACGCTGCCGCCGCGGCGGCGGATCGATCGCAATGTGGCGCTGGCGGAGATCGAATTCCTGTTGCATCAACACCAGGTGCTGCGCCACCAGGAGCGCGCGCTCGACAGTTATGTCGACGAGCCGTTTCGGGGTGTTGACTGGCAGATTCAGGGCATGACCTCGACCGGGTCGGCGACCTATGGCACCGAATCCGAATGGCAGGCGGTCATCGCCCGGACCCGCGCGATACCGGCCTATCTGGCCACGGCTGAAAGGCAACTCGCGGCGGGTGTTGCTGCGAAGAACACTCCTGACTGGCGCATGTTGCGTGACCATGGGTTGCAGGCGCCTGTGGCTGACGCCGAGTATTTCTCGAAGACGCTGCCTCAGATTGCTGGAGCAGACATCGCTTCTGCACACAAGGATGCGTTGCTTGCCGATCTGCAGAAGTCCGGCGATGACGCCGCGGCCGCCTATCAGCATCTGGGGAAATTTGTCGCGGACACATTCTTCGACAAGCCGGATGGCAAGGACGCGTCCGCCCTGAAGGTCGATTACCGTGCTGACCGGTTCGCCTTCGGACGCGCGGAATATGACTGGGCGCTACACAACAACCTGCGCCTCGACACGACGGCCAGCGAGCTGTTCAATGAGGCCGAACCCATCATTGTTGATTCGCGTGACCAGATGATTGCGCTGGCGCGCGAGGTGGCCAAAAGTCACAAGTGGAAGACGCCGGTGGATGGTCCGGGCGTCGTGCGCTCGGTGTTTGAGCAGTTGAGTCACGATGCGCCCCGCAACGACGACGAGATGGTCGAGTGGTATCGCAAGACCGGTCAGCGGCTCGTGGCTTACGCTCGCGCAACCGGGCTGTTTGATGTCCCATCGGAGTACCAGCTCGATGTGACGGTGACCCCGCCGCCACTGCGCTCCGGCTTGGATGGCGCGGCGTACTACCCCGCGCCGCCGTTCAAGAAAACAGGTGTGGGCCGATTCTATGTGACCCCTACGGGAAATGATCTGGCGGTGCTACGCCACGAGCATAACCGCGCGGCGATGCCGGATCTCGCCGCCCACGAAGGCTTTCCAGGGCACGACTGGCACTACAAGGTCATGACTCAGTACCGGGATGACATCTCGCCGTTGCGCTGGCTGACTCCCGGCGCGGTTGAGGATTCGTCCTCCATGTGGCAGGACTCGATGGCCGCGGAAGGCTGGGCGTTGTATTCCGAGGCACTCCCCAGCGAGCCGCAGGCCGCAGCTCCCAACGGATTTTACAGTCCTGAAGAGCATCTCTACCAACTTCGCGGCAAGTTGTATCGTGATCTGCGGGTGCGCATCGACACCGGCATTCATACCGGCCTCATGCAGTTCGAAGAGGCGGTCACGCTGTTCTCGGAGACAGTCGATTTTCTGCCGGGCGCGTGCACGGACGCGAAGCTGCTGAAAAATCCGGATAAGCGGGCCAGCTGTGACTCGGCCCGGCGCGCCGTCACCCGTTATTCAAAATGGCCGACTCAGGCGATTACCTATCGCCTGGGGAAGGATCAGATCATCAGCTTGCGCAAGCGTGTCCAGGAGAAGTTGGGCGACGGGTTCTCGGCCAAGCAGTTTCACCTGGAATTCATGAAGCAGGGCACGATTCCAGCCACCTACTTCGCTGACGAGTTGCTGAACAGCCTGCAGAAGTGACCTGCAGGCTCAGTGCCTGCGAGGCTTCTTGAGGAAGTCTTCCCGGTCCGCGGACGTAACACGCACCTGCGACGTGTTGCGGCCGCGGGCGAGGGTCATCGCAATCTCTGATCCGGCAGGGCCTACACGCCACACTTTCCGGAACAATTCGGCGAGGTCTGACACGGGCTCGCCGGCCACCTCGAGCAGTACGTCGCCCAGTTTCACGCCGGCGCGCTGCGCGGGACCACCCTGGGTGAGTCCCCGAACCACCAACACGCCCTGCAGCGGCGTGGCATACAGACCCAGCCACGGCCGGGCGGCGCGTGCAGGCCGGCCAAACTTCAACATGTCTTCCAGGATGGGCTCGAGCAGGTCGATGGGCACAAACATGTTCGCATCGACCGTTTCAGGACCGGCCGCTTCCTGGACGAGCAGCGAACCAACTCCCAGCAACTTGCCGTCTTCGCCGACGAGGGCCGTGCCGCCCCACTGCGGATGAGCAGGAGCCGTAAACAGCGCCTCATCGAGAAGGTATTCCCAGTAGCCGGCGAATTCGCGCCGCGCAATGATCTTGGCATCCAGGGCATGCTCGAGGCCGCCGTGGCCGATCACCGTCACACTGTTGCCGACAGCTGCGGATGACGCTGAGCCGCGTTGCATGGTCGGGACGTCGAGACGTCCGAGCGGCAGCACCAGGCCAAAGCCCGTCACCTGGTCGTAGGCGAGCGCATGGCCGGGAACGACAGCCCCGTCATTTGTGGTCAACCAGATGGATTCGGCTTCAGTGATCAGGTAACCGATGGTGAGTACGAGGCCGTCGGAGCCGATGACGACGCCATGTCCCATTCGCTCTGTGCCGAGCACCGAGGCAGTAAATGCCTCGTCCGGGACCTCTGAGTGCACCTGCACCACTGACTGCAACGCGGCTTCCAGATTGAAGCGCAGGTTTTCCTGCCGCGGTTGCAGGCGCTCAGGGAAGGCCCATTCAGTGGTTTCGGCCATGAAGACACATTCCGCGGTTTAAACTCCTGCACCTCATTTTACGCATGAGCCTGGGGAAAGTAACCGCTGATCAAGAGCACACGTCGGTGATTGCACACACTGTTCAGACCAGGATCCTGTCTGGCTAATGGGCGCCGTCGCGAGGGCGCCCATTAGCCAGACAGGGTCCTAACCTTTGGCGGTGCTCGCACAGCGGACAACGATGGTGTCCGCAATCCTGTCATGCAGACATTGACGCGACTCCTGGTAGATCAGGAGCGGATCGACGAGTTGGTATAACCATCCCACGTATGGCAACAGATTTGGCAGGCCATTCACGACGTTGCGCAGCAGGAAGATCCGGGCGAACGAGGCCCGCGAGCCATCCGTGCGGACCACTTTGATGCCCACCAGACGCTTGCCGATGGATTGACCATTGGCAGCCACGAACCAGGCTGTGATGACACACCAGGCAATCAACGCAACGACCGTGACAATGGTTCCAGGGCCACCCAGCATCGCCCGCACAATGTCGCCGGTATCAATCAATTCAGGATCGGTACCCCCGGAGACCATTGAGATGATCGCCGGAACGGCCCCAAAGACCATGGGCAGGCTGATGCCCAACAGGATCAACTCGTCGATGCTGGCGGCCAGAAGCCTCGTCCCTCGTTCGGCGAGGCTGCCGGGCGCACCCATTTACCGGCTCATGCCGCGCCGGGCTGACAGATGAACAGGTGGGCGGGCAGGATGTTGAGTGGCTCGAACTTCCGTTTAACGTAACGGAACACGCGGGTCAGATCGGGCAGCACGCGGGTAGTGAATTGAAAGACGAGGAACGATCCGCCGCTGGCGAGTGCCTCGCAGGTACTTTGCAGAATCGGCTGGCGAATGGCCGGGGGCATGGACCCCAGGGGAATGCCCGAGATGATGTAGTCGGCCTTGGAATGGCCGAATTTCTGCATGATCTCCTTCACGTCCGCGGCGGAGGCCTCCACGATCTGCAAGCGCTCGTCGACCAGCGCTTTACGCAGGAAACTGACAAATTCGGGATTCATCTCGATGGCGATCAGGTGGGCATCGGGACGCATGCGGCGTAGGATCTCGGCAGTGATGCCACCCACACCCGGACCGTACTCGACGATGACGCGCGCCTTGTCCCAGTCGATGGGCTCCAGCAGCTGCTTGATCAGGAACCGCGAGCTGGGAATGATCGAGCCCAGCATCCGCGGATGGCGGAAGAAATTACGGAAGAATAAAAAGGCATCCCCTTTGGGTGCGCCGGGTTGTACTTCGTTCTTAGACACGGTGCTGTCCACGTGACTGCTGCCCATTCGAAACTCCCGTAAGATTTAAGTAAGTTCCGGGACGCGAGTCGCCCTATGCGACGTTAGCAATATTTTTTCCCGGTTACCATCCGCCAAGCCTGCTCACGTATGTGCGCCAGGTCAACTAGCCGCCACTATCCGCCGGAACGCCTGGCCTCGTAACCGAGCTTCAGCAGTTCCGCGACCAGCCGGTCCCGGTGATCGCCCTGGATCTCGATCGAGCCGTCCTTGACCGCTCCGCCGGCGCCACACAGCCTTTTTAGACGGGTCGCAAGGGCTTCCAGTTCCTCGCCCACGAGCGGCAACCCGGTAATCACCGACACGCCTTTGCCGCTGCGGCCACTCGTCTCGCGGCCGACTCGTACCTTGGCGGCAGCAGCCGGGACAGGTGTCGCCGGACGTGCAGCAGTGCGCAATCGCGCCGGGTCGGTCCGCATCACGCCGCCGCGATAAGTGTGCTTCGCCTTCATGAAGCTACTTTACCGGCACGGACCCTATTCAACTAGGACTACTGACTGCCTGGATTGCCTGTGAGGACGCATTTTGCATGCCTGAGTTAAACTGCGCGATGGTGTATAGCGGGGAGGGAACTCGTGGTCCGGTTCATTCATACGGCGGATTGGCAGCTCGGTTTGAAGCTGCGTTATCTGCAGCCCGAACGGGCTGCCCAGTTGCGGCTCATCCGGTTTCAGACAGTGCGCGCCATCGCCGCGGTGGCGAAGTCCCGGCAGGCTGACTTTGTGCTCGTGGCCGGCGATGTCCTGGATGACAACGGCCTCGGCCGTGACAATTTGCAACAAACCGGCGACGCGCTGCGCAGCTTCGGCGAGCTGCCCGTGGGCCTGTTGCCGGGCAACCACGATGCCGCGACAGCTGACTCGGCGCTCCTGCGCCTGGAGCTGCCACCTACCGTACGAGTCCTCGCTGAGCGCACGGCAATCCCGTTTGGCGACGCGTTGATTTACCCCTGTCCGCTGCAGCGCCGCCACGAGATGGACGACCCAACACGTTGGCTCCCGGCGCGTGAGCCGGGAGACGGCATCCGGATCGCGGTAGCACATGGAGGTGTCATTGACTTTGCAGTTTCGACGCAGAGTGAGACTCCTAACCTGATCGATGCCGGACGCGTACTCGCCAAGGGCTTCGACTACCTGGCGTTGGGTGACTGGCACAGCACATTCCGGTTTGGTCCGCGTGCCTGGTATTCGGGTGCCCATGAGCCCACCCGCTTCAAGGAGTCCGACCCGGGCGCCGTGCTGTTGGTTGAGATTGATGCTCCCGGCGCCGAGCCGCGTGTCGAGCGCATTCCCGTGGCGAGCACGCGCTGGCTGACCCTCGATCTCGAGTTGCTGGAAGATGCGCAGGTCGGGGAGTTGCGCCAACGCCTGGATGCTCTCGAGGAGCGGTCGCAGACCTTGTTGAATCTGAACCTGCGGGGCGCGATCTCACTGGCGGCCCGCGATTCACTGGATGCCCTGCTGGTGGACTATGCGGCGCGCCTCGTCCATCTGCGTTATGACACGAGCCGTTTGCAGACTGAACCCACGGACGATGATCTGGCGAGAATGCGCGCCGAGAGCTTCATGGCCGGTGCTCTGGAGAATCTGCGCGAATCGGGTGAGAGTGCCGCAAACGATGCGATCCGGCTCCTGTATCGTCTGAACCGCGAGGCCGCGAATGAGGTTTCGTGAGATCGAGCTGCGCAACTGGCGCGGTCTCAACCAGGTTCTGGCCGTCCTCTCGCCCCGTCTCAACCTCATCCTCGGTCCCAACGAGTCAGGCAAGAGCCGCATATTCCAGGCACTGCAGTTCGGCCTGTTTGAAACCTACAAAGGAACCGCGCAACGCAAGCAGGCGCTGCAGAGCTGGGCATCGCCGGAGTCCCCGTTTGTCCGCATAGCCTTTACTGACGGCGAAGTCGACTACGAGCTGCAGAAGCAGTTCCTCAAGGGTGCCTCGGCCCAACTGTCCGGCGGGGGAAAAACACTCCGCGGTGATGATGCTGAAGAGGCTCTGAGGCAGATTCTCGGCGCCCGGCCAGCTGGCAATCGTGGTGCCGGAATCGACGATCTTGGCATCTGGCCGTTGCTCATGGTGTCGCAGGGCGACTCGCGCTTGCCCGTGCAGGAGCACTTGAACGAAGACGGGCGGGGACGTCTGCATGACCGGTTGTCCCGTGAGATAGGGGTTGCTGTTATCTCGGCAACGGGACAGCGCGTCATGTCTTTGGCAGAGGAAGAGTATCAACGGTATTTCACGGCGACGGGGCAGGAAGGCAAGAGTCTTCGGGATGCGCGCGGTGAGTTGCGCGCGGCGCAGGAAAGGTTGGCTGCTGCCACCGCGGCACTGCAGCGCCAGGAGCAAACGGCACAGAGCCTCGCGAGCAATCGCCTCGACCTCGTTGAGTTGGAGGGGCGGCGGGTTGAGGCTCAGAGGCAGGCCGAAGTCGCACGTGACCGGTCCGAGGGGGCACAGGCCGCCGGACAGCTGGTCGCAGCCGCGCAAGGGGCGCTCGACACCAATGTACAAAAAGCGTCGAGTGCGCGCGATGCTCTCGCTGCCCGGCAGCAGGCCGACACGACTATCGAACGGCTGACCAGTGATCTCGCCAGACTGGAGTTGGAGATTGCGCAGCGTGCGGGCCTGCAACACGAGTTGGAGCGAGCGTTTCATGAGGCGGAACGGCGTTTTGCCGAAGCTTCCACGAGCGCAAAGGATGCGCGTATCGCGGTCGAGAGCCTGCAGCGTCAGCGGCGGCGTGAGGAGCTGAGTAGTGTTTCGCGGGATCTGCGTACGCGGATCGCGGGTCTGCAGCAGTTGGATGCAGCGATTGCGGCTGCCCGGGCTTCACGGGCTCAGCTGCCGTTGATTGATGATGCGAGGCTCAGTCGGTTGAAGTCGCTCGAGCAGGTCTCACGCTCAGCGTCGGCAAAGCTCCAGGGTGCTGCCGTCAACATAGTCGTGCACCTGCGGCAGGATGCCGTGATCGACGGAACGCGGCGGGCCGCCGGTGAAACGGTTCAGATACACGTGGTTGAGAACCAGCGCATCTGCATTGGCGATCTGGCGGATGTTGAAATACGCCCCGGCAGCGGCGAGTTGGAGCGATTGCGATCGGCTGCAGCGGCCGCCGCCGCGGAATTGGAGTTGGCATTGAAAGCGGCCGGCGCCGAAAACGTGGCGAGTGCGATCGCGGTTCATGCTGAGCGTGCGGCTTGCGAGCAGCAGATCGCGGAGCTCGGCAAACAAGTCAGGGCGACATCGTCAAAGTCGCTTGCACAGCTGCGTGAGGAGCTCGACACCTGTTCGGCGGAGCTGACACGGCTCGGGGCTGCAAGTACAACGGTACACAATGAGACAACGCTGCAGGTAGCCATCGGAACGGCCGAAGTCGCCATGATCCAGGCTACCAGCGATCGGGACGGAGCGGCCGCTGCTTTGAACGAGTTCCGCAATGACATGACGGGCTTGCGCGCGAAGCTCGAAACGCTTCGCGATGAGCGCGAGCGATTCGTGAGTTTGTATGCGGAGCGGCCTACGGCGCTGCAATTACAGACAGTACTCGACGCGGCCACAGGCGAGCGCGAACGTTCGACGCGGGCCCTGGCGGATGCGAAACGTGAGTTTGTCGACCTGGGGGGCGCGGAGATCCAGGCTGACGCGCGACGTTTGGGAATTGCCGCGGAGGGTTTGGCAAGTCGAGTCCGCGACGTACGCAGTGCAGGTGATCAACTGCAGGGCGAGCTGCGGACGCTGATGCTCAGTGGACACTATGAGTCGAGGGAGGAGGCTGCGTCCAAAATGGAGCAGGCGCGAAGCGATCTGGAGCGTCTCGAGCGCCAGGCGGCGGCCGCGAAGCGGCTGTGGGAAGTGCTGAGTGACGAGCGGCGACGGGTAGTCGAAAAGCTCACCGCACCGGTGACCTTGCGCGTTCGCCCCTATCTGCAGGAGCTATTTCCGGGCTATGTGCTCGATGCGGGTGAGGGGCTGGATATCCTGGGAATCCAGTCCGAGCAGCTCACCGAGCCCTTTGAAGAGTTGTCGGGTGGGGCCCAGGAGCAGATCTCGCTGCTGACGCGCATTGGGCTCGCGGAAGTTCTGGCAGCGCAAGGGACGTTGCCGCTGGTGCTCGATGATGCGCTGATCAACACCGATCCCGAACGGATCCGCCGAATTCAGCGGCTGCTGTTTCGGGCGGCCGACAACCTGCAGATCATCCTGTTCAGTTGTCACGACGTGTTGTTTGATGGTCTGGGCGCGGAATTCGTGCGCCAATTGGGGCGCAGGCGCCACACTGGTTAATTAGCGCGAAAAAGTTCGCGCGGAGCCGGGGCTCGATTTCCGCCGGCAAAAAGCGTGGTTTTTGCCGGCTGCGCCTGGGGAGCCCGGGATCTATCCCCGCTGGGCGGGCGCCCCCGCAAAAAGCGCGGTTTTTGCCGGCGGGGCGGTGGGCTGCGCCTGCGGCGCCTGGGCCTTACTTGGCGGAGGCTACCTTGCCGTCCGAGCCGTTGATCTCGAGCTTCTCGCTGGTGCCATCCAGCTTCACCACTTCGATCTTGTACTGCAGCTGATCGCCGTCGCGGTTGACTTCGGCCTCCTTGGCCTTGCCACCCGTGCGGGTTTCCGCAGTCGCAATAGCGCGCGTCAGTGACGTCGGCGCATTCTGAATGGCGACCGGTTTGATCCGCGTGAACAGCTTCTCAAACTTCTCGTCGCTCACTTCCTTCACGGTTCCCGTGCTGGGGCTGAGCTCATACTTCGTGAGCTTCTGGCCGTCATTGCGCAGAACCTTGACCTCGTAGTAGGCCGCATTGCCATTCTTGAACTCGTACTCGGCGCTCGTCGCCTGGCCGTTGCCTTGTTTCTCGGCAATGTGAATGGCCTCGGTGAGTGAGATCTTCGCCTTCTCAATCGACTGTGCTTCGTGGCGAGCACTGTCTGAGGCCTGGGCGGCACCCATGGCCAGAATGGATGACACGGCTGCCAGCACCAGGCTCGATTTGATTTTCATACGTCCTTCTCCTGATCGTTATCTTGATCTCAATGGCGTAGAAACGGTTGCCGGTTGAAGGGGTTCCTGTCAGCTGCGTAGGACAATGCCGCGATCGTTCGGTACAGTCCCGCCCTGGCCAAAAAAAGGTATGCGAATCAATAATGAGCATTGCGACTTTCGTATTGGCTGTCGGTGCGCTGACTTCGCCCGTGGATCCATTCATAGGGACAAAGGGCGACGGCCATGTCTTTCCGGGCGCGGTCTACCCGTTTGGCATGGTCCAACTGAGCCCGGACACCCAAACCCGCTATTTCAAGCAGAGTTATCCGTGGGCCGCGGGTTATCAATATGACGACCCGACGATACTCGGGTTCTCGCACACCCATTTCTCGGGCGCCGGGCATTCCGACATGGGAGATGTACTGACAGTGCCGATATCCGGTGATGTGCGACTCGAGCCGGGTGATGGCGACAAACTGTTGTCAGGGTACCGGTCGCGATTCAGTCACTCGAGCGAGCAGGCCGAGCCTGGGTATTACGCGGTCACGCTGTCTGATTACGACGTGCGCGCCGAGTTGACTGCAACTACACGTGTCGGGTTGCACCGCTACACGTTTCCAGCGGGCAAGCCGGCCCACGTGCTCGTCGACCTGCGTTCCATCATCTATGACTATCCGGGCAAGGTGCTTTGGTCACGCATCCGCGTGCGGCCCGATGGCACGGTAGCGGGCTACCGCGAGACGCGTGGTTGGGCGCCGGGCCGGCAGCTTTATTTTGCGATGCGCTTCTCGAGCAAGCCTACCCGCCACGAAATCTACAATCGCGAGCCCAAGCCGGAATACGACCCGGCGTACGCACCCTGGGCGAAACGGGACGATGTTATTTTCCGCGAGGGGCGTGGGCTCGTGGCCGTGTTTGATTTCGGTACGCTGCCTGCGTCTCAACTCAACGTGAAAGTGGCGATCTCGGGCGTGAGTGAGGCGAATGCCATTGCCAATCTCGAAGCAGAAGCGCCCGGTTGGGATTTCGATGCAAAGCGTACCGCAGCGGCTGCTGCATGGCGCGATGCGCTCGGCGCGGTCGAGATCGAAGCGGCTGAGCCTGTCCGCAAGATGTTGTATACGTCGCTGTATCATGCGTTTATGGCACCGAGCGTGTTCATGGACGTGGATGGTTCATACCGCGGGCCTGATCACGAGATTCATCATGCTGATGGTTACTCGTTTCGCTCTACATTTTCATTGTGGGATACGTATCGCGCGTTGCACCCGCTGTTGACGCTAGTGCGCCCCGAATCCGACAACGTGGATTTTGTCCGCTCGCTCGTTGCTTCGTGGCAACAAGGGCCGGACGGCGTGCTGCCGGTTTGGCAGTTCCAGGGCCAGGAAACCTGGACGATGATTGGCTATCACGCGGTGCCCGTCATAGCGGATAACTGGCTGAAGGGCATCAAGGGGGATACGCCGCAGCTGGCGCTGGAGGCCATGGTGTCCAGTGCCACGAACCCGCGCTACGCCGGGCTCGACGAGTACATGAAACTGGGTTGGGTTGCTTCCGATGAGGAACGCGAGGGGGCCTCGAAGACGCTCGAATACGCGTTTGATGATTGGACCATCGCGCGTACGGCCGCTGCGATGGGCCGGCACGACATTGAGAAGCAGTTTGACGAGCGGGCCCGGAACTGGCGGAACGTTTTTGACCCCCGGACCGGTTTCATCCGCGCGCGCCAAAGCGATGGCCGGTTCCGCGATCCCTTCAACCCGGCAGCGGCCGGTTATTACGGGGATTACACCGAAGGCAACGCCTGGCAATACACCTGGTATGTACCTCAGGATACGGCTGGGCTCATTCACTCCATGGGCGGTAACAAGCGCTTTGTGGCCAAGCTCGATACCTTGTTTGATTCCAAGGTGGATCCAAAGCAGTTCGCAGGTGTCGAGGACATCACCGGGCTCATTGGCTACTACGCGCACGGGAACGAGCCGAGTCACCACATCGGCTATCTCTACGTTTACGCCGGACAACCCTGGAAGACTCAGGAGCGCTTGAAACAGATCGTCACGAGCCAATATCAACCGGTGCCCGGCGGGTTGTCCGGAAACGATGACCTGGGGCAGATGTCTGCGTGGCTGATATTCACTTCTCTGGGGTTCTATCCTGTCACCCCGGGATCCGGCGAGTACGTCATCGGCCGTCCCTTTGTAGACCACGCGGTGCTGCACCTGCCCAATGGCAAAAGCTTCGCAATCGTGGCGGAAAATCTGTCGGACACGAATGGTTATGTCGGCTCCGTCCAGCTCAACGGTCGGCCGTTGTCACGGGCGTACCTCCGGCACGAGGAGATCATGATGGGGGGCGAGCTGCGCTTCGTCATGCAGGCCACCCCGAACAAAACCTGGGCGACCGATCCGCACTCCCGCCCGTATTCGATGTCTTCATATCAGTGAAGGCGGCTTTAATGAACGATTCGTTGCATGGATTGCTGGATTGCGGTGCAAATTGGAACGCGTCTTGCGACGCACGCAAGTACTATCCCATGCGCGCTAGAAAACCTGCCGCACTGAACAACGAGTAAGCCATGAACCAGCGGTCGCGACTTCACGTACCGAACGCTCCGGCCCGTCCCGGAGACAAGCCCGATTTCAGTTACGTGCGACTGTCGCCGGCAGGCGCGGTAGCCCGACCGGACGTCACCGCTGCTGTGGGAGAGATCGAAGGTCTTTCGAACTCGCTGGTACGGGTTCTCGATGACAACGGCAGTGCAGTCGGCCCGTGGAATCCGCACCTGGAGTCGCCCGACCTGCAGGTCGGCCTGCGCCACATGATGCTGACCCGTGCCTTTGACGACCGCATGCAGCGGATCCAGCGGCAGGGACGTATCTCGTTCTACATGAAGTCCACTGGCGAAGAGGCCGTCGCCGTCGCGGCGGGAATGGCTCTCCGGCCAGGCGACATGCTCTTCCCGGCGTATCGCCAACAGGGTTTGTACGTAGTACGTGGCCGCAGTCTCACCGATCTGATGTGTCAATGCCTGTCGAACACGAACGACATGTGCAAGGGTCGCCAGATGCCTGTCATGTATCACTGGGCCAAAGGCAACATCTTTTCGATCTCGGGAAATCTCGCCACGCAGTTTCCGCAGGCCGCTGGATGGGCCATGGCGGCTGCGATCAAGGGCGAGGACCACATCGCGGCCAGCTGGATTGGTGAAGGCTCCACTGCCGAAGCTGACTTTCACTACGCAATGACTTTCGCTTCTGTCTACCGCGCGCCGGTCATCCTGAACGTCGTCAACAACCAGTGGGCGATCTCAACGTTCCAGGGCTTCGCCGGGGGCGAGCGTGGAACATTTGCCGCGCGTGGCCCCGGCTACGGAATTCCGGGCCTTCGTATCGACGGGAATGATTTCCTCGCCGTGTACGCGGCGACACAGTGGGCGGCGGAACGTGCGCGAATGAGCGGTGGCCCGACTCTGATTGAGCACGTTACGTATCGCGCGGCTGCTCACTCCACGAGCGATGATCCGTCGCGCTACCGTCCGAAGGATGAATGGCAGGCCTGGCCTCTCGGTGATCCCATCGTTCGACTGAAGAAGCACCTCATTTCTCTTGGCGAGTGGTCGGAAGAGCGTCACAGCGCGCTGGAAAAGGAGCTCGAGGCGCAGGTCAATGCGTGTTGGAAGGAAGCGGTGAAATACGGCACTTTGACCGAAGGCCCGACACTCGATCCGTCGACGATGTTTGAAGACGTGTACAAACACATGCCACCGCATCTGGCGCGGCAGCGCGAGGAATTGAAGGCGCTGCGGGCCCTTGAGGTTAAGAAGGGTTCGTCTGAACAGGCGAATCTGGATCAGCAGGCGCAATCTGTTGCGAAGGAGGGCTGATCCATGGCTTACATGAACATGGTCCAGGCTCTGAATTCCGCCATGGACATCATGCTGCAGCGCGACCCTCGCGTTGTCATCCTTGGCGAGGACGTGGGGTACTTTGGTGGCGTGTTCCGCGTCACGGATGGCCTGCAGCGGAAGTATGGCGAGCACCGAGTGTTGGATACGCCCATTTCCGAAGGGGGAATCATTGGGGCGGCGATCGGGATGGGCGTCAACGGGTTGAAGCCTGTTGCGGAAATTCAATTCGCTGACTACATCTACCCGGGGTTCGACCAGGTGGTGAGCGAGCTTGCGCGGTTGCGGTATCGGACGGCGGGGGAGTTTTCGGCGCCGGTCACGATCCGGACCCCCTGCGGTGGCGGTATCCGTGGCGGACAGACGCATTCGCAGAGTCCGGAAGCCATTTTTACGCACGTGAGTGGGATCAAGGTGGTGATGCCTTCAAATCCCTATGACGCCAAAGGACTGTTGATCAGCGCGATTGAGGACGACGATCCGGTTGTCTTCTTCGAGCCGAAGCGCATCTACAACGGGCCGTTTGATGGCGATCCGCATAAGCCTGCGGTGCCGTGGAGCTCACACGCTCGCGGCGAAGTCCCTGAAGGTTACTACACGGTGCCCATGAGCCGTGCCGAGGTTGTGCGGCCCGGTAAAGATCTCACGGTGTTGACTTACGGCACCATGGTTCACGTGGTGGAAGCTGCTGTGCGACTCTCCGGCTTCGACGCTGAGATTATCGATATTCGTACGATGGTGCCGTTGGATGTGGATACGTTGTGCACTTCGGTTTGTAAGACTGGACGGTGCGTCGTCGTTCATGAAGCGACAGGCTTCGGTGGGTTTGGCGCTGAGATTGTCGCGACAATCCAAGAGGCCTGCTTTTGGAATCTGGAGGCCCCGATTCAACGGGTGACGGGTTGGGATACGCCGTACCCCCACGCCTTTGAGTGGGAGTACTTCCCCGGCCCGGCGCGCATCGCGCAAGCGCTCAAGAGCGTGATGGAGGCAGCGTGAGTCGTTACGTATTCAAACTGCCCGATCTCGGTGAGGGCACGGTCGAGGCCGAGATTGTCGCGTGGCACGTCAAGCCCGGCGACGTCGTCGCCGAGGAAGATGTCATTGTTGAGGTGATGACGGACAAGGCGTCCGTCGAAGTACCTTCGCCGATCGCGGGGCGCGTTTTGGCTACCACGGGGGCGCCGGGGGATATGGTGCCGGTGGGGGCGGAGTTGATTGCGTTTGAGACGGATGCTGCGGCCGGCGCGTCTGCGGCCGCTGGCGCGGGGCCATCGAGCGCTGGGGCGGGCGCATCGAGCGCCGGGGCTTCAATGGCGGGTGCGAACGGCGGGCAAGT